>Ga0208458_1000106_pt1 | contig 106938 bp, 53 predicted proteins | sample AD_UKC085_MetaG_FD_184432 | JGI IMG/M metagenome (GOLD analysis project Ga0208458, IMG submission 184432) | Active sludge microbial communities of municipal wastewater-treating anaerobic digesters from USA - AD_UKC085_MetaG (SPAdes) (version 2) | ecosystem: Engineered > Bioreactor > Anaerobic >... | reverse complement strand
TCAACGTCTTTTTCGTGACGCTGACTTTATTCGAAGCTTATCCTACTTTGAAGATCAACTTAACATTGATCAACTAGTTAAAGATGCACTGGATTGCAAGTCAATTATTGAATTTCAAAAAAGATTCTCTTCAAAGATATTTTACTACTTTATCAATAAATCTACCACCGGAATCCATTTTTCCGGTATTGAAAATGTTGATCCAACCCAACCTCATCTTTACATCGCCAATCACCGTGATATTGTATTGGACTCTTCCATTTTACAAATATATCTCTTCCAAAACAACTTCCCCAGTACCAAATCGGCTATTGGAGATAATCTGATTTCCGGACCTCTTTTTGTTGAGTTGGCCAGAATCAACAATATGATGCTGGTTTTGCGTTCCTCCAATATACACAATAAAATTATGAATCTAAAATTGCTGTCCGAGTATATCCGGCACTCTATTGTTGAAGATAAGGAGTCGGTTTGGTTAGCACAAAGAAGTGGAAGGACCAAAAATGGTTATGATCAAACGCAGCAGGGATTAATCAAAATGGTATCGATGGCTGAGCGCAAGAATCCGATACCATACTTGAAGTCTTTAAATATTATTCCGGTCATTATCTCTTATGAATATGAGTCTTGCGACCAGCTTAAAGCCCGTGAATGGGCACTTTCAGAGGAGGGAAAATATATCAAAGAACCGGGGGAAGATTTTAATAGTATTGTTCAGGGAGTAACCCAATTTAAGGGAGAGGTTCACATGCAGATTGGAAAACCGATTGCTGATCAATTGGATCAAATCGACCTATCAATGAATATCAACGACCAATTGGCTGAAGTATGTAGAATTATTGATGAGCAGATCCATGAGCATTTTTATCTGCACAAAAACAATTATATCGCTTACGATTATATGGAGCAACAGGGGCGATTCCAGGATCTGTACAGTTTAGAAGAACAAACACATTTTATAAATTACCTTGAAAAACAGGCAAAAATTGAGGAGGTAAGCTATGAAAAGATGTTCAAAAACTTGTTGTTGATCTATTCCAATCCGGTAAGAGTAAAACTGGGAGAGGCAATCCCTTGTAACATTAAAGAGGAGGAATAGCATGGAAACCCCAACTAATCCCACTAAAGAAAAATATTTAATCATCAGATTCAGTTCTATCGGTGATATTGTGCTGACTACGCCCATAGTAAGGTCACTTCGTGCTGCCAAACCGGAAGCTGAGATCCATTTTTTAGTCAAAAAAGAGTACCGTTCCATTCTGGAATCAAATCCTTACATTACGCAAATTCACACTTTTCAAAAAGGGGATCAGGAGGTATTAAAAGAACTTAAAAATCTCAATTTTGACTGCATTATTGATCTTCAAAAAAACAACAACTCCCGCAGAGTTTCCCGCTTTTTGGGTGTTCCGCAATACAGTTTCCCTAAGCTCAACATCCGAAAGTGGTTCCTGGTATATCTGAAAATCAACAGTTTACCTCCTTTGCACATTGTGGACCGCTATGCCCGTGCTATAGCTCCTTTATCGGTGGAGTTGGATCAAAAGGGTCTCGATTTTTTTATCCGTGAGGAGGAGCTTCAGTTTTGTAACACGCTCCCTACCCCTTTCCGGGATCGATTTGTTGCCATCGCTCTGGGTGCCAATCATAAAACCAAGCAGATTCCCTATCATCAGCTTCAACATCTTTGTTCTCTTCTTCATTTTCCAATAATATTATTAGGGGGGAAGGATGTCCTTGGCATGGGGGAGCAGTTAGCGGCTCAAAATCCAAGCCAAATACTCAATTTATGCGGTTGTATCAATCTACATCAGTCTGCCGCTGTAATTCAAAAGAGTTACTGTCTGGTCACCCCTGACACCGGACTGATGCATATTGGTGCGGCACTTCGGACTCCCATGGCGGTAATCTGGGGCAATACCATTCCTGAATTGGGAATGTATCCCTACAATCCCGGTCAAGATGCTATTCCGGTCAGAAATTTTGAAATTGCAGCATTAAGTTGCAGACCCTGTTCCAAACTAGGATATAAAAAGTGTCCTTTGGGGCATTTCCGCTGTATGGAACGGATTAACATGGAGGAGGTAGCTTACTTTATAAATCAAATCTAAAATGAAAAGAGCAGTTTATATACTATTTTTGATTCTCTCTTTCTCTTGGGTACAACTCTCGGCTCAAAGTTCATCCCTCACTGATTCCAACGGGAATATGGAGTGGCAATACCACCGCTCCGCTTTTAAAGATCCGGCTAATCCCAACAGAGTGATTGTGATTCTGGTTTTTATCAATGGCAATCATCATAGTGCTATCTCCTACAGACAGGAGATGAAGCCCGGAGAAGCGCAATGGATTGAGCTGGATGGAGGAGTTTTAACAGAGAAAAAGAATTACACCGCTATTACCTACAAATTGATTCCCAACCAAGCTATTTTATTAAAATACAGCATTCAATTAAACAGAAAGAACAGGAATAATCAAGAATGTATTGGTAAAAGTGCACTCTTTGTTTTGGATCCTGATTATAACGTCCGGAAGGAGAAGTTTAATGATTGTGATTTTTTAAAATAACGACGACACATCCCCCGTTCCGCCGACCATCGGGACAAACACAAAATAGCCAAAATCTTCGATTTTGTACTCATTATTTTCCAATTTTGTGACTCTTTTCATCACCTGGGTATCTTCACCGACCGGAACAACCATATAACCGCCCACCTTTAGCTGATCCATCAAAGTTTCTGGAATATTCGGTGCACCGCAGGTAATGATAATTTTGTCATAAGGGGCATATTGGGGAACGCCTTGATAACCATCGCCGTAAAAGAGGAAAATTTTATGATCTATCGTTTCCAGTAGTTTTTTAGTTCGTTTGTACAATTCATAGTGTCTTTCGATGGAATACACCTTTGCCCCCATAGCGCTGAGGATGGTTGCCTGATAGCCGGAACCTGTACCAATTTCCAATATTTTATCACCCTTTTGCACTTCCAGCAGCTGAGTTTGAAAAGCGACAGTATAGGGCTGCGATATAGTTTGATCACAATGGATTGGTAAAGCAATATCTTCGTAGGCACGAGACCACAAAAAAGACTCCAGAAAAAGATGGCGTTCCACCTTGCCAATAGCATCCAACACCTTCTGATCATGGATTCCTTTGCCTTTGATAATCTCTATTAAGCCCTTTCTGGCACCCTCTAAATAATTCATTTTGTCCTGATTAGGTTATTATTCTACAAAATTATAAAAATAGTTTAATCTTATGCCCTACCCTTTCAGATATTTCTACTTTTTTAACCTAAAATTAATTCCAAAAAAGAAGTATTCTCTCAAGAATGAACATTTACGCCACAACTTTTGCTCTCTTGCGACAATATTCGCTTCCCCCCTTTTATTATAACTCCAAGGAAAATAGCAACGAATATAACTCACCGAATCATGATCCAAACTGAGATCAGTCTGCTCAACCAATTTTAGCCACTTTTTAAGCGAACGGGTATTTTCATTGCCAAATTGGATCTCTTTCTTCAAACGTTGATCGTAATAGGAGGAGATTCGCTTAAAACCCCTTTCCTTGAAATGTTTCATCTGTGCAATCAGATTGTTCCCATTCTCTTCACTGATAATCACCTCTCCCGAAGGGGTCAACAATTGGGTCAAATGGTTCAATCCTTGCGGCATGGGTTCAATATGATGCAATGTATCGATTGCCACGATATAATCATACTGATGAGTTTGAGGATCCAAATTAAAGAGATCCTGATACTCAAAAGTGAGTTGTGAAAGGTCTCCGAATTGGGACCAATAATCTTTCCTCAATTCTATCTGATCAAAGTAATATTCCAGGGTAATTCCATGTACCCGATATCCGTTGAGCGCCAAAAAAATCGAAAAGGTTCCAAACCCACATCCGAGGTCTAAGATGTTTGCACCCTTCTTATCCACAGAATCGATCACAAATTGCAATCTTTGAGCTAAATAGGACTTTCTGTAAATATATAAATAGGGGGAGTTAACAAATCTATGATACTTTGCAATTTCCTGATTATCAATTAATTCCTTTTCTAAGAGATCTAAAAAGAGTGATAAATCCATCGATAAAACGAGAGTTTATTTTTTTAAGACATAAACTACAAAGATATATAAATAATATTTAACTAAAAACTGGATTATGTCGAAAAAAATCGGTATTTTTGCAAACCAATTTACATAAGATTTATTAACCTTAAAATAAAAAAAATTTATGGATCTAAAGAAATTAATCGCTGATTTAGAAGAAAAAAACCCCGCACAACCATTGTACATTCAAGCTGCGAAAGAGGTGTTAGAAACTATCGTTGATTTTGTTAACGAGAATCCAAAATATGACAAATATTCTATCGTTGAAAGACTTCTTGAGCCTGAAAGAATTATTCAATTCAAAGTTACTTGGGTTGATGATGCAGGTAAAGTTCAAGTTAATAGAGGATACCGCGTACAACATAACATGGCTATTGGACCATACAAAGGTGGAATCCGTTATCACAAAAGCGTGAATGTTGACTCAATGAAATTCTTGGCATTTGAACAAACTCTTAAAAACTCTTTAACTACACTTCCAATGGGTGGTGGTAAGGGAGGTTCAGACTTTGATCCAACAGGAAAATCAGAAGGTGAAGTAATGCGCTTTACTCAATCTTTCATGACTGAATTACAAAAATATTTAGGACCTGAAACTGACGTTCCAGCTGGTGACATCGGTGTTGGTGCACGTGAAGTCGGTTATATGTATGGTCAATACAAGAGAATTCGCGGAGAACACGTTGGCGTTCTTACAGGTAAAGGTTTGAACTGGGGTGGATCATTAATCCGTCCAGAAGCTACCGGTTTCGGTTCAGTTTATTTCCTACAAGGAATGTTAGAAGCTAAGAAAGACACCATCAAAGGTAAGAGAGTAGCTGTTTCAGGTTTTGGTAACGTAGCTTGGGGAGTTGTTCTTAAGTTAGAAGAATTAGGTGGAAACGTTGTTGCTATCTCCGGTCCTGACGGATATATCATTGACGAAGAAGGTATCAGAGGAGATAAAGTTGACTATATGAGAGAACTACTTGCTACCAGAAATAACGTAGTTGCTCCTTATGCTCAAAAATATCCTAATGCAAAATTTGTTGCAGGTAAAAAACCTTGGGAATTAAAAGTTGACGTTGCTATCCCTTGTGCAATTCAAAATGAATTGAACTTAGACGATGCAAAACAATTGGCTGCTAACGGAGTTCAATATGTTGTTGAAACTTCTAACATGGGATGTACAGCTGATGCTATTACATTCTTACAATCCAAGAAAATCTCTTTTGCTCCCGGTAAAGCTGCTAACGCCGGTGGTGTAGCTACTTCAGGATTAGAGATGACTCAAAACTCAATGAAATTATCATGGACAAGAGAAGAAGTTGATGCTAAATTACATCAAATTATGAACAACATCCATGAAAATTGCTTGAAATATGGAACTGAAGAAGATGGTTACATTAACTATGTTAAGGGTGCTAACATCGCAGGATTTATCAAAGTTGCTGATGCTATGATTGATCAAGGTGTTGCTTACTAATCATCGGATATCATACTGATAAAAAAGCTGTCTCAAAAAGGCAGCTTTTTTTATTTAACTTTTTTCATTACTTTTGTCTATTATATAAACAGCCCGAACTGAATATGAAAAAACTAACTGTTGTACTTTTCTTCTGCCTCCTGTTATCCCCATGGCATCACATAAGTCATGCACAAATTCGTTGTGGTGCTGAACGAACAGAGTTGTACTTGCCGCTACTCAAAAATCAACGTGTTGCCATCTGCACCAATCCTACCGGAACCATTGGGAAGACCCATATTGTGGATTCCCTCAATGCACTGCAACTCACTATTGTGAAGATCTTTGCACCGGAACATGGTTTTAGAGGAGATGCTGAAGCGGGCGCTGTCATTCAATCGGGAATTGACACCAAAACAGGGATTCCTGTGGTCTCTCTTTACGGAAAAAACAAAAAACCATCTCCCAAACAATTGGAAGATGTCGATTATATCTTGTTTGACATTCAAGATGTGGGATGCCGTTTCTACACCTATATCTCGACCCTGCACTATATCATGGAAGCCGCTGCAGAACAGGGTGTTAAGGTACTGATTCTGGACCGTCCCAATCCTAACGGTTACTTTGTGGATGGACCGATCCTGAATATGGAGTATCAATCATTTGTGGGGATGCACCCCATTCCTGTCGTACATGGTATGACAATCGGGGAATATGGAATGATGATCAATGGAGAAAAATGGCTGGCTAACGGGGTAGAGTGCGACTTGCAGGTGATCCCTGTTGAAGGGTATGATCATACCACGCGCTACTCCTTGCCGATTCCGCCCTCTCCCAATCTCCAAACGGATGAAGCGATCTACCTCTACCCTTCCCTCTGCTTGTTTGAAGGCACCGATATCAGTGTCGGACGCGGAACACCTTACCCTTTTCAACAGTTTGGACATCCCGACTTAAAGGTTGGTGAAGATTATTTTACTCCCGTACCGATTCCCAAAGTATCTGAAAATCCGCCTCAAAAAGGGAAGAAATGCAGAGGAATCAATCTAACGCAATATGCTCAAAAAGAACTTCCTAAAGGGAACTCTTTTAATGTTGAGTATCTCCTTTTAGCTTACCAAAACTTTCCAAATAAAGAGCAATTCTTTACCAATAAGAACTTCTTTGATAAGTTAGCCGGTTCCGCCACTTTGCGTTGGCAAATCATCAATGGAAGGACGCAAGAAGAGATTGAGCAATCTTGGCAAAAGGATTTGGAGGCTTTCAAACAAATTCGAAGTAAATATCTGTTATATCCTGATTTTGAATAACATGGAGTCGATCATTCAATTTGACCAGTCCCTATTTCTCATCCTCAACCGGTTGCACGCCGACTGGCTGGATCCCATCATGAATATCATCACCAACCGTTGGACCTGGGTTCCGCTCTACTTGTTCATTTTGATCTGGACTTTTATGAAATATAAAAAAAGGGGGGTGCTCATTACTCTCTCTCTGATTCTGTTGTTGACTCTAACCGATCAGACATGCAATCTAATCAAAGGCTCGGTACAGCGTGATCGTCCTTCCCATGAGGTTCAATTGGAGCAGCAGGTTCACCTTTTCCAGCGCAGCGACGGCACTTTCTACAGAGGAGGACAGTTTGGCTTTCCCTCCGCTCATGCTGCCAACTCCTTGCTGTTTGCACTTTATGTGATTCTTTTCCTCGCTAACCGCAACCGTTGGATCATTGCAGCAGCCTTACTCTGGTCGCTTTTACTCAGCTACAGCAGAATCTATCTGGGCGTGCATTATCCGGGAGACCTCATCGCCGGCTGGGGTGTCGCCCTAATAATAGGATACCCACTTCTCAGATTAACCGAAAAGTGGGTACTCCATCCAAAAAAGGATTCAATTACTCCACAAAAGCAATAATATCTCCCTTATTTACTTTGTCACCATGTTGCGCCACAACCGCACAGAGTTGACCGGCATACAAAGTTTTTACCTCTTCATTACCATAGTAAGCGGTAATAAAGCAAACGGTGTCATTCTCTTGATATCTGGTCCCCAATGGTTTAGGCATTGATGGTTCATTCACATTGAGTTCCCAGATTACGATACCTGCCACCGGAGCAACCACTTGTTTAGCATTTGGATTGGTCTCTTTCACTTTCGCAATCAACTCTTCTTTAATCACTTCCGGAGCTTTGATCACTTTGGTAATCACCTGGATATTGGATTTCTGTTTAGCTGCTTCCAATTCCTCTTCGAATTTAGCTTTAGCTGTTCCGGCTTTATAGTCACGGTATTGTCTGTCGTGCATTGCCAACTCAAACAACTCTTCATCATCCTGACCATAATCCCAGCCATTCTCATCCATCTCTTTTCTATATTTATCCAATTCATCGGGATAGAAAGATTGTGGATTTTCGGTTGAAAACTCTAAATTATTCGCTTTTACCAATTCCACGATTTCAGGTGCTAAAGTACCCGGAAGTTTACCGGTTTTACCTAAAATCATATCCCAGGTATTTTTATCGATGGAAGAATATCTTTCTTTTCCTTGCGCCAACTGCAAGATGTTCATCAGCGCAATATTTTTAACATACTGACTGAACGGAGTAACCAAAGGAGGATTACCCAGTTTAGGCCACACATACCTTACCTCATCAAAGAGTGCCACCAACAGTTCATCTTCATTCATCTCTTTCTTCCCTGCATTTTTCAAGAACATATTGATTGCATTGTGTACCCCTTTCAAGTCTGCCATCATGGAACCCATCATACCACCGGGTAAACCGGAACCAATCAACAATGAAGAAGTGTGCTTATTTTTAGGATCAATGAAGTAGATCAAAAAATCATCCATAAACTCCTGGGTCAAGCTTCTGGCACGCATATAAGCGTTCATATTGATTTCGGGTACATCAAAACCGGCATCTTTAAGCATCGCCTGGATTGTAATCACGTCAGGGTGACTCGTACCCCAGGAGAGCGGTTCCATTGCCACGTCCAATATATCCACACCCGCTTTAGCAACTTCCAACATGGAAGCAACTGCAAAACCGGGACCGGAGTGTCCGTGATAATGCACTATAATATGCGGATATTTATCTTTTATCGCTTTCACTAATCTGCCCAACATAACGGGACGACCAATTCCCGCCATATCCTTAATTCCAATCTCATCAGCCCCAAATTCAACCAATTTATCTACCAATTCCATGTAATACTCTACAGTATGCACTTCGGAATAAGTAATACTCAATGCTGCTTGAGAGATCATTCCGGCTTCTTTCGCATATTTAATGGAAAGTTCTAAGTTACGAGGGTCATTCAATCCACAGAAAGATCGTGCCACATCCACCCCTTGAGCTTTTTTCACTTTAAACATCAGACGGCGAACATCAGCAGGAACCGGATACATTCTCAATCCGTTCAAAGCACGCTCCAGCATCATCGTTTTGATTCCTGCTTCATTAAACGGTTTTACCCACTCTCTCACAGCTTTATTAGGATTTTCACCATATAATAGATTGACCTGCTCAAATGCGCCTCCGTTGGTTTCAACACGAGAAAAGCAACCCATCTCCACAATCACCGGTCCAATCTTTGTCAACTGATCCACCCGGGGAACATACTTCCCTGATGATTGCCACATATCTCGATAAACCAAACTGAATTCAATTTTCTTTTTCATATATCTCTTTTTTATATATTACTAATTTTCAATGTCTTATCTTTTGTTATTACCATCTAATAAACTAGGCAAATATACTAAAATTTATCTAAAAAAGAAAACAAAAAAAGAGGAAAATATAAAATTTACAGATGATAAAAATTATCGTAAATTTGCAATTTCTATTCAACTGATCTATGACAGCAAAGAACTCTTCTCTCTCTCACGAATTATCCGTTTCTGATCTGCTCCATTTGGATCAAGAAAATCAGGAATTTAATTTTGCATTGGAGTTTATTCTGAACCATCCACAGCCGGTTTTTATTACCGGTAGAGCGGGAACAGGAAAGACTACCTTTTTGAAACAATTACGTAAACTCTCCGGTCCAAATACGATTGTTCTGGCACCAACCGGAGTGGCTGCCATCAATGCGGGAGGACAAACCATCCACTCCTATTTCAAGATTAAACCGGGGATATTTCCTCCCAACGACAAACGGTTGCGTTTTGAACCGGAAATGATGGATGAAGACCGGACTACCATTTACGACCATTTTAAGTACTATAAGAATCAGATAGATAAAATAAAAGCTACTGAGCTGCTGATTATTGATGAAATTTCAATGGTGCGCTGCGATCTGCTGGATCTGGTGGATAAACTGCTTCGCTACTACCGAAACAACTACTACGTCCCCTTTGGAGGGGTTCAGGTGGTGCTGATTGGCGATCCTTTTCAGCTCTCCCCCATCGCAGAACATGAACATTGGGAGATTCTGAAAATGAGCTATGAAACAGAGTTCTTTTTCAGCGCTCATGTCATCAAGGAGCACCCTCCGGTTACTTTTGAATTGCAAAAGATTTACCGCCAGACCGATCCACACTTTATTCAGTTATTGAATAGAATCCGGGTGAATCAAGTAAATCAAGAGGATTTGGAGTTGTTAAACAGCAAATATAACCCTCACTTTACACCTCCTCAGGATGAAAACTATATCATTTTAGCCACACACAATCGTATTGTCAATCAGACTAATAGCGAGAAATTGGAGCAACTTACTACGCCGCTTCACCAATTTGAGGCTGTAGTGGAAGGCACTTTCCCGGAAAACATCTACCCTACCGAATCGGTTTTAAAATTGAAAGAGGGAGCTCAGGTGATGTTTATCAAAAACAACAATGCGAGCAACTACTTTAATGGAAAAATCGGCATTATTACCAAAATAGAGGATGAGACCATTTGTGTCAAATGTGATGGGGATCAAAATGAGATTGTGGTTGCAAAGGAGATTTGGGTTAATATGCGATACAAGTACAATACCCGCAAGGGACGAATTGAGGAGGAGGAGATCGGCTCTTTTATCCAGTATCCGCTTCGGTTGGCGTGGGCTATCACGGTGCATAAAAGTCAGGGACTCACATTTGAGAAGGTGATCGCCGATATTGGCGGTTCTTTTGCTGATGGGCAGGTGTATGTCGCCCTGAGCCGCTGTACCAACTTTAATCATTTGGTGCTGAAATCCCCAATTCCCCCTCGTGCGATCCGCGTCAACAAAGAGGTGATCGATTTTTTCAACAACCTGACTCCGCTTCAACCCTCTTAGAATCCTCGTTGAGCTCTTTTCTTCGCCGGCACTACATCACCGCGCTTTCTGATGTTGGATGAGGCTGGTGTCGCTTTTGAACTTCCTTTGGATTGGGTTGTTTTTTTAGTTGTTTTTGTTTGATTTTTATCTTTTGGGGGGGTGGATGTGGTTCGGGGTTTGGCTGCTGTAGTCGGCTCTTCTCTGTCAACACTCCCCTTTTCAGCTTTTGTCTGCTGCGAAGGCTTATAATTCGTCAGTGATTTGACCCTGGTGATCTTGGAAGAAATATTGTGCCCTCCCGTGGTGTACAAGTCGTTGTAAGTGATGATCAATGAGGGAGTTTTTAGGTAGGGAGCGCCACTCTTAATCAGGGAGTTGGAGAAAAAGTTCTTCACTTGCTCTAAATTTAACCCAAAGAGATCCAGATTGTTTTTCCCCACCATATTGAGCAGATCCTTGATCTTTCTAGAGTGGAGCAACAGTTGATATTGACTCTGAGAGTTTATCCTTTCCCCCCTTGGATAGGAAAGTAAACGAACAACATACTTAAAATCCGCATCGGAAAGTTGATTGAGTAACCGTTTAACCGACCTGAACTGTTTCAGGATATGATTCGTTTCATTGACCCGAAAACGCTCAAAAACATCCTCTCTCTGTTGGTCGGTATAAGTAAAATTGTGTTTTTTCTCTTGCGCCTGAATCTGCTCCTCAATCTTTCCTTTATGGAAACCCCAAAACTTACGCTCCACTACAGAATCTGTAACTAATTTCATCTCCGCTTCCGAAAGATTCTTCAAAATATCCAGGAAAGAGCGCACAGGTTGTGAAAGCAAGTAAGCTTTATTTTTAGGATAATAGTGCGTTATATCGCCCTTATAGGTGATCTCATTATCCATAAATAGTTGATAGAGAGCTGTATACTGAACCACTCTGGCAAGATCGGTGTTGCCCACTGTTGCAAAGTAGGAATAAGCTTTGTTCTCGTAACTTCGTCCAATGCTTCTCCCCGATTCCGGAGAATTGAAATAGGAAACGGGCAACGAACCGGTACGGTTCAGGGTGTAAATGGTTGCCGGCTCCATATCAATCGCAAAAAGGGCATTGGCAGTGTTCCAGTTATAGACTAACTCATTCAGTCCCAACATCCTAAAGAGCGGCTCTTTGAAAGGATAGTAAGAGGGATGTGGATAGCGGTAGTTGTACTCCCTGATCGTTCCCTTCTCAGACCAATCTTTCAATAAAATATCGGTCAAAGTCATCAAACTGCCAAACTCGGTATGTTCCAACTCTTTGCTCAAATAGGTTGGACACCAGTCGCGTCCGTTGTTCATTTTGCCGGCTAAAAAGTCGTTGACATCCAAACTTTGCGAAAGCTCTTTTTCAGTGATGGAAGCCAACAAAAGGATTGTTTCCACTTGGAGCGGAGGCAACTCTTCCAATGAAGATTCCCGCTCTCTGCCAATAATCACTAAAGTAGCAGTATCCGCTAAAGCTCCCAAAATCAGGTCGGCATCCAGCGTAAATTGGCGAATATGTTGTTTATATTTATCTAAATCTGATTTTTTAGGAATGACCCATGCTACAAAACCGGGTTCTTTGCTAAAATAAACTCCTCCCTTATCATTTTTAAACAATGCCTGAATCGTGTATTCTTGAGTTGTATCTTTCAGATTAATAAAGGGTTCCTGATCTTCCAAAAACCACTGATTGAACTCATAGAGTGAGATCTGGTAATCAAGACTGTTTTCTGCAAAAAAGATCCGTTTTTGTTGGATTGGAAGAGGCATTACAGCCGGTTTATAGTCGGAAAAAAAGAGCAATTCAGAGAGCTGTTTGATTCTCTTTTCCATATTCTCAGTAGTAGCATTGGCAATCTGAATCACGATATCCTTAGCGTAGCCATCATATCCGATTTTGTGCAGTTTGGTCTCCACCCGATGGGTAAACTGACTGAAAATCTTCTGAATTGAGTCGATTTTCAAATAGGGCGGCGGATCACTAATCAGAATCATTCGGCTGCTGTCACTAAAATTTGCCAAACCAATGGTCTGATAGTGATAAGGAAATCCTTTACGAAAATTGAGATAGATGGAATCTGTTTGAGTTAACGCCAGCTCATGCTTCAAACTGTCGGGTTGGGAAGGAATATACTCTGTTTTCAAAATCTGTGTTGTTTGTTTTCTGACTGCCTCTTTGATGGGAGAACCATAACGATAAAGCAGCAGGGTTAATCCTGAAACAAGTAACAAAACGACCAATAACAATCGAATCTTTTTGGACTTCATTTCATTATTTTCTAAAGAGTGACTCGATCTCTTCAATCGAAACGGGAACACCATGAATCCCCTTTCCAATTTCTGAGATCAGGCTCAGATGAATCTCTCCATTTTTGTTTTTCTTATCTTGCGTTATAAAATGGATCAACCGGGATTGCTCCGACGAGTCAAGTTGTGGAATATCATACAATTTGTGAACTACTCTTTGTACACGTTTTTTCTGATTTATTGCAAGAATTCCCTTTCGGGTTGCCAATTCTGTTTCATAGTAGATGCCTGCTGCTACAGCAAAGCCGTGAGGTAATTCTATTTCTTTCTCCAGATGAAACGATTCCAGTGCATGCCCGATTGTGTGTCCAAAATTCAGCTGCTGCCTCACTCCCCTGTCCTGCGGATCTTGTTGTACCAATCCATTTTTAATATTCGCTACCTGTTTAATAACCTGGGCAGAAATCCTGGATCTGAGCTGAGAAAGGGATTCCCCAAGTGCCCATAATTCCAGCTTATACCACAGCTCTGCATCTCCGATTAATGCGGTTTTGAGTAACTCTGCAAACCCATTAAGCCACTCCTGATCGGATAATGTGTATAAAAAGAGTGGTTCAATAAACACTTGTTGCGGAAAGTAAATAGAGCCCAGTCCATTTTTCAGATGATGGAAGTTAACCCCATTTTTCCCACCATGTGCGGCATCAACCATTCCTAAGAGGGTTGTCGGCACATTGACAAAAGAGATGCCCCTTTTATACACAGCGGCTGCAAAACCACCCAAGTCACTGATTATCCCCCCCCCTAAATTTATTATTAAATGATTCTTATCAAAATGATGAATCAACAACTGATCCAACAATTGCATCATCACGCTCATCTCTTTGTGAGATTCAATAGCCGGAATCGGGAAAAAGAAAAACTGAGTATGTTGATTATCAGCAAAATGGATGCGAATAAACTCCTCATGCAGCTGAAGAATCCGTTCATCACACACCACCATCACCTTACGAAAATTAGTATTTTCTAAGTAAGATTGAAGGGTATTATAGGGCAAGGGATGCTTCATAAATTAATCCCTACGTCCCAAGAAAATCATGATATAGTACAAAAGCGTAGCCAAGGAAGCCAAAGCAGCTACTACATAGGTTCTTGCAGCCCATTTGAGTGCATCTTTTGCTTGCTCAGACTCTTTCCCACTGGTAATTCCTACCCGATCCAACCAAGCCAACGCTCTGTCAGAGGCATTATATTCAACGGGCAGGGTAATGAAGGAGAAAAGAGTGGTTAATCCGAAAAGAATAATTCCAATCAAAAGCACCCACATTCCTATATTTCCCAAATTGGAGAATCCCAATAAAATCAAACCGACCAAAAGAATCCATTGCGACCATCTTGATCCAAAACTCACCACAGGTACCAATTGAGAACGCATAGTGAGCCATTGGTAAGCAGTAGCATGTTGCACTGCGTGTCCGCACTCATGAGCAGCAACAGCAGCCGCAGCAACATTGCTTTGATTGTATACCGACTGACTTAAATTGACAGTTTTAGTTACCGGATTGTAGTGGTCAGTCAAATGTCCTTGTGTACTGATTACTTTGACATCATAAATTCCATTATCACGCAACATCTTTTCTGCAATCTCTTTACCGGTCAGGCCGGAACTCAACGGTTGACGAGAATATTTAGCAAATCTGGACTGTAAAGTTTGTCCTACGATCATGCTCAATACCATGAAAAAAATAAATATTATCCAATACATAAACTTCCTTTTTCTTTTTTTTATTTGTTAACGATTATTAATTTTAAACCCAAAAATATCTATTATTGCTATTTTTTATATATTTTTGATGTTTCATTCATACAACGACAATTATTAACAAAAAAGTATAGCTTTATGAAAAAAATTTTTATTCTTTCAAGTATTTTAGCAGCGATCATTATTGCTGTTCCGGGATGTAAAAATAACAAACCGGCAGTAGAAGAAGAGATCAGTGAAATGGAGCGAAAAGTAAATGAGTTTGCTTATGTGGAACTGACTGCTCCTGAATTGATTGCACAACTTTCAGAAAAAGAAAAACAGATGATCCCCATCTTTATTGAGATTGCTCAAATTATGGATGATCTTTTCTGGAAACAAACCTTTGGCGATCGTACAATCCTGGACACCATTACCGATCCTGCCACCTTAGATTTTGTAAAAATCAATTATGGACCATGGGAGCGCTTAAATAGCGATAAAGCGTTTGTTGAAGGATTTGGTACTAAACCATTGGGTTGTCAATATTATCCTGAAGATATGACACTTGAAGAGTTTAAGGCGTTCAATGATCCTGACAAAGAATCACAATATACTGTATTGAGACGTGATGAAGAAGGAAAATTGAAAGTAGTTTGGTATCGTGATGAGTATAAAGAGGAGATCAATAAAGTTTGTGAACTACTTGATCAAGCGATTGAATTGGCAGAAGATGTAGGCATGAAAAACTACTTGTTAGCCCGTAAAAAAGCTTTCCAAACCGATGACTACTTTGCAAGCGACTTGGCCTGGATGGACATGAAAGAGAGTAAAATCGATTTTGTTGTAGGACCTATTGAGAATTATGACGATAAATTACTTGAAACCAAAGCCTCTTATGAAGCATTTATTTTGATCAAAGATCAGAAAAGAAGTGATGATTTAGCTAAGTTTGTTAGCTTTTTACCCCAACTTCAAAAGGAACTTCCTTGCGCTCCTGAATACAAAACATTCGTACCCGGAACCTCTTCCGACCTCAATGTATACAATGCCGTATATTACGGTGGGGATTGCAACTCAGGAAGTAAAACGATTGCTATTAACCTACCTAATGATAACCGTGTAGCAGCTACCAAAGGTACCCGCCGTTTACAGTTGCGCAACAGTATGGAAGCTAAGTTTAACAAAATTTTATTACCCATCGGAGAATTAATGGTAACTCCTGAGCAACAAAAGCACTTAAAATTTGATGCTTTCTTTTGGAATGTTACGTTCCATGAAGTGGCTCACGGATTAGGAATTAAAGTAACCGTGAAAGATAAAAAAGATGTTGATTTAATGCTTAAAGATGAAAAAACATCTTGGGAAGAAGCCAAAGCTGATATTTTGGGACTATTTATGGTAACCAAGCTAATCGATATGGGTGAGATCACTAATATCACCAAAGAGGATGCTATTGTAACCTATATTGCCGGAATTTTACGCTCTGTTCGTTTTGGTGCTTCCAGTTCCCATGGTAAAGCTAACATGATGTGTTACAACTTTATGGAGCAACACGGTGCTTTTACCCGCAATGCTGAAGGACAATATGTTATCGATTTTGAAAAAGCACTTCAAGCTATGAATGACTGGGCTAATACCATTATCACTACTCAAGGTGACGGTAACTATGAGTTTGCAAAAAGTTTCAGAGAAAAGAATGGAACCATTCAACCGGCACTTCAACAAGATCTGGATAAAATCAATCAAGCCGGAATTCCAAGAGATATCCGTTTTAAACAAGGGTTAGAGCAGTTAGGACTATAACCTGAAGGCGGAAAATCGGAAGGCGGAAGGCGGAATGAATTACGAATTACGAATTACGGAGCCTAAATTTTTATTAAACGCGGTTGCTGTAAGGACAGGTCGCGACCTGTCCTTACGAAATACCTGAAAGTTGAACTATTGTTTAACAAACCGTTTGGATACCTGACCCTGTTCTGTGGTTAGGCGTATGATGTAAACACCTGATGCAAAGCTAGTTACATCTATTGATGTAATCTCTTCCTCAATGGGTAAAACGCGCATTAATCTACCATACATATCGTAAATATGGCACTCGGTTGCTCCCAGGTAATTTCTGTCTAATTTCAAGTCGATAACGGATTGGGTCGGATTTGGATATAGTGTTACATATTGTGATAAATCATGCTCAGCAACACCCACTGTTGTATAAAAAACCAACTCTGTAAACAGACTTTCTCCAGAAGTACAAATTGCCTTCACTCTGATCTGATACTGTGAATCACTTTGTAATCCGGTCATTGTAAATGAGGTAGTATGAGCTGTAGCAGTTGTCCAATTTGGAGAAGATACCAATTTGTAGTCTATCTGCCATGAACTCTCAGATCCTCCGGCAGTCCAGGTAGCTAAAGCACTATTTGCGCTGATATTGGAAACAGCCAAATGAGTAGGTGGCAAACACCCTTCAATACCATCACTGGTGATTCTTATGTTATCAATCGCTGCGGGAGGAAGATTGATGTCAGAAGGATCGTTTTTCCAGCAGAAGTAAAGTCTCTTGGTGTAGCCGGAATAATCTGCAACCGGTAAAGTATAAGATGCTGTCTGCCATGTAGTCTGTTGTCCCATGGATGTATCCAACACTGTAACACCGACTGGTACTGTGATTGTACCGGTCGTATTGGCAACGGGCAAAATAGGGGTACCAATATATACGTTAAGACAGTCGTATGAAGTTGTACCGTAAATTTCACCGTTACATTTCCAGTCAAAAGTGAGCGTATAATCTGATATAGAAGGAGTAAAATAAATATCTCTAAACGCCCAAACTACAGCAGGAGTAGTGGAATATGTGTTTGTAAGCCCATTATCATCAGAGATATATAATCCATGGCTACCGTCAGTCGTATTATTCACATCCTGTGCATTACCAATATACCAGTTGGCTCCGGAAGGATTATTTGCAAAAGCAAATCCTGAAGGTGTCTCAAAATCAATCACAAACGGTACATCCACAGGAGCTTGAGTAGTACAGAAAGTTCGTTTATTAGACCAGTTACTTACCTCTCCGGGAGCACAAACAGATCTGACATAAAAATCATAATATGTTAATGGAGTTAATCCGGTAATTGTAGCAGGATTATTAGCGACTTGAATAACAGTACCTGTACCCTGTATAAATCCTGTCTCTCCATATTCTATTTCCCAAGAAGAAGGCATCCCGGACTCTATCCATGTTAATTCCAGTGAATTATGTGCCGTGTTAATTAAAGTTAAATTTAACGGTTTTGGACAAGAAGGAATGTAGTCAACTACAACATCGTCTAACAAAAAACAGTAATATGATGAATTGGTAACATGCCTGAAAGCGATAAAGTTCCCTATTCCTGTCAGAGTTGTATTAGAAAACCTAACTTCATATTCTTGATAATTTTGAGTGATTGGAGTAATCATTTGAACCAATTCAAAAGTTGATGGATCTAATGGATCTGACATGACACCCACATGAATCGTTCCTGAATTAGTCAAACTTTCAGCCCATAATTGAAATGTTACCATTAACGTATTGATATCAGCCCCCAATTGCTGCGTAATAACATAAGTTGGTTGAGAAGCGGAAGAGGATTGAAGCCTTAAACTTCCCGGTAAACTCATTGCATTTCCACTTACAATGGATGGATAAGGAATAGAAGTATATAATACCGGTCTAAACCAGCATGTTGGGAATATACCCGATCCTGTTCCATAAATATCAAAATTTTCAGTATAAGGAAAAGTAGTAACTGCCTCACAAAAGGTAGTAAAGGAGATCGTACTCCATCCACTTGCATTGGTATCGCAAACCGATTTTACTCTCACATCGTAGGTTGTCAGGGGATCTAAATTGGCAAGTGAGTACGCACCCAGATACAGAATCTGTTCAGCACTCCACACGGTTTCAATACTTTTCTTATATTGTAATTTCCAGGAGATTCCGGTATTATGGGTATTCCAGATCAGATCAGCAGAGTTTGAAGTAATATTGACAACAGCTAAATTAGTGGGAGGATAACAGAATCCTGCCGGAGGTGTAATTGTAAACTTGATATTGGCTCGTCTCCCTTCCTGCCCCGTTCCACTTGTGGAAGGAGCATTATCATTGGGAGGTGAATTATCTGTACGTCTGTACCAGTGCGTAGCAGGAGCTTCATGGTTGTAGCAGTCAGTACGACAACTCCCGGTAGTATTACAACCCACACCCTCTATTAACACCATTAAATTAGAAGTCCCTGAATAGGTAAATTGCGTATCGAACGCAAAAGTTTTCCACCCCGTCGGAGCGGAAGCCAAAGCATTATTTTCATACACCAAAGTAGCCCCCGTTTTGAGTGCATTCCAGGTGGTAGCAGAAAGTGCGGGCATGGTAGAAGCCGATGTTTCTTTTAAATAAATTTTAATTGTGGCATTGGTTCCGCTAGATGCCGATGCAATTTCAAAAGCAATGGCTGAAATCGGACCCCAAATACCTATTTCTTCCGCCTTATACAAATAGGCACTTCTATTCCACCCATAATAACCCGGTAAAGGGTCAAAATAGGAGGTTGTTCCATTTCCAACCTGAATATCAACCTGTGCAAAAAGTTGAAATGAGGTCAGTATTGTAATGAACAAAAGTAATCCTTTTTTCATGATCTATTCTTTTGTATAGTCATATAACTTCACCTTCCTTTCATTATTCAATTCAAAGGGCAAATGTACAAAATAATTACGAATTAGACCTCCCCTAGCCCCTCCAAAGGAGGGGAATCGAAAAAAAGGGCCATCTCATTATAAGACAGCCCTTTGAATTCGTTGTATATCAGGTCAAAACCTTATTTTTTAACAAAACGTTTAGATACCTGACCTTGTTCAGTAGTTAAGCGTACAAAGTATACACCTGCTGCAAAATCGCTCACATCAATTGTTGTGATCTCTTCTTCAATGGGCATAATACGCATTAACTTACCGTACATATCATAGATACGACACTCGGTAGTTCCCAAGTAATCTCTGTCTAACTTTAAGTCAATGAGAGATTGGGTTGGGTTAGGATAGAGTGTTACATATTGCGATAACTCATTCTCGGCAATACCTTCAGCGAAATCGACATGGATAGTGTGATTTGCTTGAATATTCTCAAATGTATAGGATTCAGGAACAGGTACTTGTGGTACATTGTCCACCAGCACAACATCAATTCGATAACCTGCTTCCGGAGTGAAAGTGAAAGTTTGAGAACCTCCTTGATTCACTGTAACTGCGCCGGATGGAGTGATCGTTCCATGAGGACCTGCAGTAGCAGTAATAGTGTATGTTGCACTACCACCGGTTGTAAATGGAACAGGCTCAGTAAATGCACTCTCACCATTTGTACAGATTGCTTTCACTCTTACATGATAGTTGGAGTTACTTTGTAATCCTGTCATCGCAAATGAGGTTGTAGTAGCTGTACCGGTTGTCCAGTTAGTAGAAGATACCAACTTGTAATCCACTTGCCATGAAGTCTCATTTCCTCCGGCTGTCCAGGTAGCTAATGCAGACTGATCTGTTATATTAATAACCTGAAGATTAGTTGGAGTTACACAAGGTGTCGCAGAAGTAGTGAACGTAACAATAGAAGAATAAGCACTTACTGTACCGTCAGCACAGTTCGCTTTAACCCTTGTCTCATACGTAGTAGAAGGTTGTAAACCGGTCATGGTATAAGTTGCAGTAGTTACATTTTGAACTGTCCAAGTGGTAGCTGCTGTAGTTTTATACTCAAACACCCATGAAGTTGCAGTACCGCCCCAAGTAGCTGTAGCACCGTTTGCACTGATATTGGAAATAGCCAGGTTAGTTGGTGGCAAGCAACCACTGATACCGGGACTGGTAATTTCAATATTATCAATCGCTGCAGGGGGTAGATTGACTACAGAACCATCATTCCTCCAGCAGTAGTAAAGTCTCATAGTTTGACCTGAGTAAGTAGCTGACGATAAGGTATAAGTTTGTGCATACCATGAAGTTTGCTGATTGAGATTAGTGCCTAGTGCAGTAGCACCGGTAGGTGCTGTAATCGTACCGGTAGTATTAGCAACAGGCATAACAGGAGCACCAATATACACATTAAAGTAATCATATGGATATGAACCGCTACCCTCACCATAACACTTCCAGTCAAAGGTTAAAGTATAATCAGATGTAGAAGGAGTAAAATAGATATCTCTAAATGCCCAAACTACAGTTGAAGTTGTGGTATATGAATTTGTAACTCCGTTATCACTAGACACATACAATCCATTACTACCACCGGTCGTATTATTCACTCCTGTTGCACTTCCAGTGTACCAACCTGTTCCTGTAGCATTATTTGCAAAAGTAAATCCTGATGCGGTTTCAAAGTCAATCATAAATGGCACATTAACGGGCTGTTGAGAGGTACAGTACGTTGCCTTGTTAGACCAGTAACTTTCATCTCCGGGACCACAAACGGATCTTACGTAGAAATCGTAACATGTAGATGAAGTCAATCCGGTAATTGAAGCAGGATTGGTAGTAACCGTAATAGTCGTTCCGTTACCTTGAGTGAAACCTGTTTCTCCATATTCTACTTCCCATGTAGTAGCCGTTCCATACTCAACCCAACCTAAATCAAGAGAAGTTTGTGTTACGTTGGTAGAACTTAGATCAGCTGGTTTTGGACAAGAAGGAATAGGGAAAACTTCGACATTGTCCAACCAATAATAGTAAACATCATTATTAGAAACGTGTCTGAATGCGATATAGTTTCCTGTTCCGCTTAGGGTTGTATTTGAAAACATTACTTCATACTCTTCGAAATTTGTATGGGTAGGAGTAATAGTGTGAACTAATTCAAAAGTTGTCAAATTAGTCGGATCAGACATTACACCCACCTCCATATTTCCTGAATAAGGCATATACTCAGCCTTCAATTGGAATGTAACCATTAATGTGTTAATATCAACATTAAATTGTGGTGTGATAGCATAAGTTGGTTGTGACGTAAGTGACTGGAATCTCAAACTTCCGGGTGAACTAACCGAATATGCACTTACAATAGAAGGATAAGGTGTTGAAGTATTCAGAACAGGTCTAAACCAGCATGGTGGGAATATACCGGATCCTGTACCATAAACGTCAAAGTTTTCTGTCCAGGGGAATGTAGAAACAGCATCACATGCAGACCAGAAATGGTTCATATTTGACCATTCACTGGTACTTCCATCCAAACATACTGAGCGAACATAAACCTCATAATGGGTATTAGCTGTTAATCCGGTAAGTTCTGCAAAAGTATCGTTAACCGCCACAGGAGTTTCATTATCAGGATTAATTCCGGCAATACCATAAACATATTCATAACTTATCGCTGTAGGACTTGGAAGCCAGGATACAGTTGCTCCAGTCTGTGTAATACCGGAAAAACTAATATTGCTTGGTCGGATACAACTTGGAGCTTCATGCAATAGGAAATTATCCATATATATGGTGTTAGTACCATTAACACGAAGAGCTATATATTGTCCTGTACCTGTATAAGTATGGAAGTTTACTTCAAACTCTTGGTATGTATTTGTTAATGTAGGTGTAGCTGTTCCCACCAAAGTAAAGGTATTGATATTCGTTGGATCAGTCATCACTCCCACTTCTAATTGCTGTCCCATTGTAGCAGTTCTTGCCCAGAAGCGTACTTGTAGAGTAGTAATATCTAAAGTTTCACTTAGAGGAGGCAAAATCAATGTGGAATGATTAGTTCCATAAGAATAGAAATAAGCACTTTGTGGACTGGATATTGGATAACTGGTTGAGATATAAGGATAGCTTCCTTGTGTAGATAATCTGGTCCAACAAGTAGGTATAGAATTAGATCCTGATGGATAAGTATCAAAATTCTCGGTGAAAGGTAACAGTTCAATATCACCACAAAGTGTGGTAAATGAAATGAGTTTCCAGCTACTATAATCTCCTCCACCACAATCTGAACGCAATCTGAATTGGTAAGTTGTATTGGCGGCTAAATTGTCCAATAAATAGGTAGTATTGGTAATTGTACCCAATGGAGTCCAGGTAGTTTCAGAATCTTCCTTGTACTCCCCTTCCCAGGAAGTTTCATACAAACCGGGAGCAATCATCATCGTTGCTGAATTCACGTCAAGTTCGGTAAGGATAATATTAGGTCTAACACAGGTAACCTGATTACACTCACCCATAAATTTAATATTATTTCGACTTGTAACAGCACTACTAGATGATGCAGAAGGAGATGTTAGAGAAATAGATCCACCATCTTGATAGAAATAGATCGCTTTAGTTCCTGTTGTTGTGTGCGTTCTAAACTTCGTTTCTGATGACGTATAAGAGCCTGTCATATCTCTAACTACTACAACTAAGTTGCTATCAGAATCATAAGCAAACGCACTGGGGAAGTTGATCTCTAGCCAATAATCCGGATTGGTATTAACCCATGTAACATTACCTTGGTAAACCATCGTTAAGGATGAACCCGGAACAGCATCAGAAACCCCGGTAAAGGTTGTTTTATTGGTATGTCCCAAGTAAATTTCTATATTCCTGGTTAGAGAAGTATTGAAGAAATATTGGAAAGCCAATCCATAAATAGAGTCACCGATACCTGACAATTCTACAGCTTCATAAATTTGTTCTGTCAAACTATAATTATAGAAAGTATATGTTGGTAAATAGGCTCCATGTGTACTGGTTGTTGCATCTGGAGTTCCAACAATAATATCTCCTCCGTCAAAACAGGTTGTTCTAAATTGAACAGTCTCTCCGGTACCATCCTGTCCACTACATACCGGATATACGGTAACAGAATAGTTAGTCAACTCATTCAAACCGGTCAATAAGAAATAATAGTTATTGGTTGTTTCATAAACCATTGCCTGAGTGGATAGATCTTCAATCTCAATGGAGAAATAATCCGGAGTTCCGGCAGGAGCCCATGTCAGATAAGCTGAACTACCTGCAATATTAGAAACCTGAAGTTGAGTCAATGGTAAACAGTCAGGAGCCAGATCAAATGAAAAATCATCCAGAGTTAAATAATATGGTGACCCGGTAGCCTGGCAATAGACTCCAAAATAGTAAACTCCATCAGTTGAAGGAGTAAAGTAAGCCGTCATTTTTTGATATGCAGTATTATTCAATGTAGGTGCAGAAGCTATAGTACTAATTAAGGATGATGCACTTTGAGCTGAGTAAACTCCTGATTCCAAAGTATTCCATCCACTGTAACCATCGGTAACGTACCAGAAAGAAAACTCATAAGAAACACCGGCTTGCAATTGGAATCCCGGAGTAAAGAAACGGTCATTACAGCTGTATCTAAAGTAAGCTGCTCCGGTTCCGGTACGAGCATTCCTATTATAGGAGTTATAATTTGTTATTTGAGTGTAAGTATAGTTTCCAAGACTTGTAGCATCCCAGCAAGCGGGTAAGGTATTGGCTACTGTCAAGTATTCAAAACTTTCTGTCCAGGGAAGTGTTTCAAAAGGCAAACATTCAGTAGTAGCAATAATAGTTTGTGGATGTGTACTGGTCTCAGTTCCACAATCTGCCTTAACACGAACCATATAGTCTGTTGCAGCATCCAGATTCGTAATAGTGTGAGGATTAGTATAAGCAAGATCTTCTTCCCAGGTATTATCCGTTACTTTTTTGTATTGAACAATCCAACTTGTAGCAGTACCATTTTCTGTCCAACCTATTTCTAATTCATCTGTAGCTGCCGAAACCACATGTACCTGAGTAGGTCTCGCACAATCAGAGTAGAGATCGATATCCAAATTATCAAGATACCCATAAGTATAAGTAGAACTATAACGAGCCATAAATGCTATATATTGACCGGTTCCTGTGTAGTTAGCAAATGAAACCGACTTCTCATACCATGTTGAAGTAGAGGGATTAGTAACAAAAGCCACCTGTTCAAAAGTAGAAGCATTGGTAGGATCTGTCATCACACCTATAAAGAGTGTATCAGTACTATTAGAAGTTCTATATCTAAAGAAGGCTTCCAAAGTGTTAATAGGAATAGATACGTCAAACTCTGGTGTAGCTGCAATATTATAGGTTCCAGATGTTCCCGCATAAAAATAAAGTGATCCGGGAGGTGAATAATTAGTACTGTTTACATAAGGCCTGTTGGCGTAAGTGGTTGTTCTTGTCCAGCAGGGTGGAAATACTGAAGTACCTGTGCCATAAGTGTCAAAATAATCACTCCATGGTAATGTAGTAATTGACCCACAAGCAGTCATAACATTCAACACCGCAGAATACTCACTCTCTTCACCACCACAATCTGACTTAATACGAATCATATATGTAGTTGAGGGATCCAGATTCTGAATTGTATAAGAAGGAGTGGTGTAAACTAACTCCTCAGTCCAGGTATAATCTGACGCTTTTTTGTATTCAACAGTCCACGCGGTAGCATCACCATTTTCTTGCCACTCGATTTCTATTTCATTTTCATCCACAGAAACCGCTGCTAACATTGTAGGTTTAGGACAAGTAGGAGCAAGATCTATAGTTACATTATCAAGATAACCGTAAACATAGGTAGAACCGTAGCGTGCCATAAATGCAATATATTGTCCGGTTCCTTGATAGTTGGTAAAGTAAACCTCTTTATCATACCATGTTCCTGTAGAACTATTTGTAACGTAAGCTACCTGTTGGAAAGTAGCAGCATTGGAAGGATCTGTCATCACGCCTATAAAGAGGGAGTCTGTACTATAAGAGGCATAATACTTAAAGGTTGCATAAAGCGTATTGACAGGAATAGACTCATCAAACTCGGGTGTAGCTGCAATATTATAGGATCCGGAGCTACCCGCGTAAAAATAGAGTGATCCGGGAGATGAAAAGTTAGTGGTAGATATATTAGGTCTGTCAGTAACAGTTGTTGTTCTTGTCCAGCAAGTTGGGAAAATTGTGGTACCTGTACCATAAGTATCAAAATTATCGACAAAAGGCAATTGATCAATAGCGCCACATTCTGTAGTAAATGAAATCATTTTCCAACTACTATAATCCCCACCGCCACAATCTGAACGCAATCTAAACTGGTAAGTCGTATTGGCAGTTAAATTATCCAACATGTAATTGTCAACGGTAATCATACCCAATGAAGTCCAGGAGGTTTCAGTATCTTCCTTATACTCCCCTTCCCAGGAACTTTCATACATACCGGGAACAATGGTCATGGTTGCTGAAGTTACATCAACATTGGTGAGGATGATATTAGGTTTAACACAGGTAACCTGAAGACAATCACCCATAAATTTGATATTGTTTCGGTTGGTAGTAGAACTACTGCTAGATGCATATGGAGATGTGATAGGAATAGCTCCACCACTATCTTGATAGAAGTAGATTGCTTTGGTTCCTGATGTTGAATGCGTTCTAAACTTCTCTGAAGATGAAGTATAAGAACCTGTTATATCTCTAACTACAACCACCAGATTACTATCAGAATCATAAGCAAATGGAGTGGTAAAATTAAACTCCATCCAATAATCCATATTGGTATTAGTCCATGTAACATTACCTTGGTAAACCATAGTTAAGGATGACCCCGGAACAGCATCAGAAACTCCACTAAAGGTTGATTTATTAGTATGCCCCAAATAGATTTCTATATTCCTGGTTATATTAGTAGCGAAAAAATATTGGAAGGCCAATCCATAAATAGTGTCTCCAACACCTGACAAATCAGCAGCATCATAAATCTGTTCTGTCAATGAATAATTATAGTATGTGTATGTCGGCAAATATTGTCCACTGGAACTGGTAGTTGCATTGGGGGTTCCAACAATAATTTCTCCTCCTTCAAAACAAACTGTGCTGAATTGAATGGTCTCTCCATTAGCTGCCTGTCCACTACATACAGGATATACAGTAACGGAATAGTCAGTCATTTCATTCAACCCGGTCAATATGTAGTCATAATTATTGGTTGTTAAATTAGTTACTGCCTGTGTGGATAGATCCTCAACCTCAATAGCAAAATAATCGGGAGTTCCTGCAGGAGCCCATGTTAGATAAGCAGAGCTTCCCGTAATATTAGAAACCTGAAGTTGTGTTAGCGGTAAGCAATCCGGAGCCAAATCTACTGAAAAATCATCAATAGTTATAAAGTAAGGCGATGTACTGGATTGACAATAGACTCCAAAATAATACACTCCATCAGCTGTGGGAGTAAAGTAGCCGGTCAACTGTTGATAGGTAGTATTGTTCAATGTAATTGCAGAGGCTATAGTATGCAGCAAAGCAGATGGAGTTTGAGATGAATAGACTCCCGACTCTAAAGTTTGCCATCCGCTTAATCCATCGGTAATATACCAGAAGGAGAACTCATAAGAAACACCGGCTTGCAGTTGAATACCCGGGGTAAAGAAACGGTCATTACAGCCGTATCTGAAGTAAGCAGCCCCTAATCCGGTATGAGCAAATCTATTGTAAGAAGTATAGTTCATATTTTGCGTATTGGTATAACCGCTAGTGCCCCCAAAGTTCGTAGCTGCCCAACAAGGAGGTAAGTAATTGGCTGCCGGTAGATTTTCGAAACTTTCCATCCATGGAATGGTTTCAACAGGCAAACAATCGGTAGTCGCAACAATAGTTTGTGGATGTGAACTCAACACACCCCCACAATCTGCCTTAACACGAACCCAATAATGTGTTCCCGGCTCCAAATTCGCAAGTGTATGCGGATTAGTATATGCCAAATCTTGACTCCAAACAGTTTCCGTTACTTTTCTATATTCAACAACCCAATTCGTAGCTGTACCATTTTCAGTCCAACCTATTTCCAACTCATCTGTTGTGGCTGAAACCACTTGTACTTGAGTAGGTCTTACACAAGTAGAATAGAGATCAATTTCTAAATTATCAAGATAAGCGTACATATAAGTAGAACTATAGTGGACCTTAAAAGCTATATATTGTCCTGTTCCTGTGTAATTATTAAAGGAAACCTCTTTTTCATACCATGTACCGGTAGTTGGATTGGTAACAAAAGCTATCTGTTCAAAAGTTGTAGCATCGGTAGGATCCGTCATTACACCAACAAAGAGTGTATCGGTAGCGTAAACAGTTCTATATTTGAATATTGCTTGCAAGGTATTAATAGGAATAGATACGTCAAACTCAGGTGTAGCTGCAATATTGTAAGTACCGGATGTACCTGCATAAAAATAAAGCGATCCGGGAGCTGAGTAGTGAGTACCACTCACATAAGGTCTGTCTGTATAAGTTGTATTTCTTGTCCAACATGGAGGGAAAACCGAGGTTCCTGTGCCATAAGTGTCAAAATAATCACTCCATGGTATAGTGGAAATGGGTACACAGTCGGTCATTGCATATAATATTGGTGAATAATCACTCACTTCGGTACCACAATTGGATTGAACCCTAATCATATATACAGTTTGAGGATCCAGGTTAGAAATTGTGTAGGGATTAATAGAAGCGGTTTCCACTATCCAGTTCGTATCGGTTAATGTTCTGTGCTCAACGATCCAACTCGTAGCAGTACCATTCTCTTGCCATCCTATCTCTAATTGATCTGTTCCGCTCGAAACCACATTTAAATTTGTTGGTTTAGGACAAGTAGGGATGTAGTCCACCTCAACATCATCCAACCAGTAATAGTAGATTGAATTATTGGTAACATGTTTAAAGGCAATATGATTCCCTGTTCCGGTTAAAGTTGTATTTGAAAAAAACACTTCATACTCAATAAAACTTGTGCTGGTTGGAGTAATAATCTGAACCAATTCAAATGTTGATGTATCGTTAGGATCAGACATTACACCTACATGCATAGATCCTGAGTAGGGCATATATTCAGCCTTCAATTGAAATGTAACCATTAAGGAATGGATATCCGCATCCATTTGTGGTGTAATAGCATAAGTTGGTTCTGTTGCGGAAGGTGATTCAAATCTCAAACTCGCAGGAGGACTAACTGAATATGCAGTTACTACAGAAGGATAAGAATTGTGTATCACCGGTCTGTACCAGTCAGTAGGAAATGTTCCTGAACTGTAGGTATCAAAATTCTCAGTCCAGGGAAACGTAGATACGGTCACGGAATTGGTAGCCGAAAGATCGGTTATTCCGTGTCCAATAGGAACTTCAGCTTTTGCTAAAAACTGAAATGACATCAAAATTGACATCAAAATTAGTAAAAATCTTTTCATAACTCGTTTTTTTAATTGATATATAATTTTGCCTTTTTTATCTTAAACTTCAAAGGGCGAATATACTATTATTTTTTTTAAAAATCCAATTTTTTTTCAAAATTGTAAAAAAAAAATATTTGGTCTCAAAATTCTCTGAGAATTTGCATTTTATAACTTTTCTTTTTTTGAAATAATAAAAAAAGGGGGGCAGGATTTGAGGTATCTCTTGTGTTATTCCACTACCCCACTCTGGAATGTTATCATTTTGAGAAAAACCTTGTGAAGGCGAAAGTCGGAAGGCGGAAGGCGGAATCAATTACGAATTACGGGGGTTAAATTAAAATTGAACATGGCTGTAGAGACGCAATGCTTTGCGTCTCTCAACCGTTTGCGATCAAAAATTTATAATCCCGTAATTTTCCAAAGCGGGAATAACCACCCCGCCCTTCGGGCACCCCTCCTTCCCGAGGAGGGGAGTTGAAATAACAAAGGTGAAATACCCATCCTGCCCCCCATTATTTGAAGTTAGAAATAAGAAGGAAGAAGGAAGAAGAAGATTTCGGATTGCGGATTTCGGATTGCGGAAATTTAGAAATTAGATTTATTTGATTAATTTTCATCTAGTTGCATTATCACTTCAAAATATTTCGACTTTCGACATTTCATTCCACCTTCCGCCCTCCGCCTTCCGCCTTCAAAAAAGGGCCATTTCGTGATGAAACAGCCCTTTGCATTATTCAATTGTAAAGAGGTTGCATGCAACGTCTCTACTGCCTTATTTTTTTACAAAGCGTTTAGATACCTGACCTTGTTCAGTAGTTAAGCGTACAAAGTAAACACCTGCTGCGAAATCGCTCACATCAATTGTTGTGATCTCTTCCTCAATGGGCATAATACGCATTAACTTACCATACATATCATAGATACGACACTCAGTTGTTCCCAAGTAATCTCTGTCTAACTTCAAGTCAATGAGAGATTGGGTTGGGTTAGGATAGAGTGTTACATATTGCGATAATTCATTCTCGGCAATACCTTCAGCAAAATCGACGTGGATAGTGTGATTTGCTTGAATATTCTCAAATGTATAGGATTCAGGAACAGGTACTTGTGGCGCACCATCTACCAACACAACATCAATTCGATAGCCTGCTTCCGGAGTGAAAGTGAAGGTTTGAGATCCACCCTCATTAACAGTAACATCACCGGATGGAGTGATTGTTCCATGAGGACCTGCTGTAGCAGTAATAGTGTATGTAGTAGTACCGGCAGTTGTGAAAGGAACCGGTTCGGTAAACGCACTCTCTTCGTCTGCACAGATCGCTTTTACTCTCACATGATAGTTTGAATTACTTTGTAATCCGGTCATTGTAAATGAGGTTGTATTAGCCGTAGCTGTTGTCCAGTTAGTAGCCGATACCAACTTGTAATCCACTTGCCATGAAGTCTCAGTTCCTCCGGCTGTCCAGGTAGCTACTGCAGACTGATCTGTGATATTAGTCACCTGTAAGTTGGTTGGAGTTACACAAGGTGTAGCCTCAGTGGTAAAGGTAACTATAGCAGTATAATCGCTCTCATCTCCGGCATCACAAATCGCTTTCACCCTTGTTTCATATTGAGTAGAAGGTTGTAATCCGGTCATGGTATAAGTCGCAGTAGTTACATTTTGAGTTGTCCAGGTAGTAGCTGCTACTGTTTTATATTCAAATACCCATGAAGTTTCAGTTCCTCCGGCTGTCCAGGTAGCTGTAGCACCGTCTGAGGTAATATTGGAAACAGCCAGGTTAGTTGGTGCCAGGCAATCCACAATACCGGTACTGGTAATTTCGATATTATCAACTGCTACGGGAGGTTGAGTTCCACCGGAACCATCATTTCTCCAGCAGAAATAGAGTCTCTTAGTTTGACCTGAGTAATCAGCTGAGGATAAGGTAAACGATGTATCTTGCCATGTGAGCTGTTTATTCATCTTTATTCCCAATTCTACAGCACCGGCAGGTACCGGAATTGTACTGCTGGTAGCAGAAACAGGCATAACAGGATCACCAATATAGACATTCATGTAGTCATAAGCGGTTGTAGAGAGTTTTTCACCATCACACTTCCAGTCAAAGGTTAAAGTATAATCAGCTGTCGAAGGAGCAAAATAGACATCTCTATACGCCCAAACTACAGTTGCAGAGGTAATGGTATATGCATTTGTAGCTCCATTATCATTAGAAATATACAATCCATGGCTACCACCGGTTGTATTATTTACACTATCTGCACTACCGATGTACCAATTGTTTCCGGTAGGATTGTTTGCGAAGGTAAATCCCGATGGGGTTTCAAAATCAATCATGAACGGTACGTCAACAGGAATTTGATTGGTACAGAAAGAGAGTTTATCAGACCAATCACTTTCATCTCCCGGAGCACAAACAGCTCTCACATAGATGTCGTAACAAGTTGATGCGGTTAATCCGGTGATTGCAGCGGGATTAGTAGTAACCGGAAGAATAGTTCCGGTACCTTGAGTAAAGCCCAATGCACCATACTCAATTTCCCAAGAGGTAGATGTACCATTCTCAAGCCAACTCAAATCCACTGAAGTTTGTGTTACGTTGGTAACAGATAAACCTGATGGTCTTGGACAGGATGGGATAGCATCTATAACCACATTATCGATATAACCATACGTAGCAGAAGTTCCTCCATATCGAGCCAAAAACGCAATATATTTTCCGTTTCCTGTATAGTTATTAAAGAAAACCTCTTTCGGGAACCAGGTTGAGATAGAGCTATTTGTGATAGCTGCCACTTGTTCAAAAGTAGAAGCATCTGTAGGATCTGTCATCACACCAACAAACAGAGTATCAGTAGTATAGGAGCTTCTATACATAAAACTAAGTAGGAAAGTATTGACAGAAAGAGATGCGTCAAACTCAGGTGTAGCTGCGATATTATAGGTGCCGGCAGGAGCATAGAAATAGAGTGCTCCTGGAGCTGAATAATAAGTAGAAGCATGTATGTAAGGTCTATTACTTTGAGTTGTAGTTCTTGTCCAGCAAACAGGGAACACTGTGGTACCTGTACCATAAGAGTCAAAACTATCGGACCAAGGTAAAGAGCTAATCACACCACACGCTGTACGGAAGAAGGTCATAGCTGTCCATTCACTATTGCTTCCATCCGAACAAACAGAACGAACATAAACTTCATATACTGTATTAGCGGTTAGTCCGGTAAGTTCTACAAAAGTATCGTTAACTGCCTGAGGAGTCTCATTTTCAGGGTCAAATCCGGTCAAACCGTAAACAATTTCATAACTCATTGCTGTAGTAGTCGAACTCCAGGATACAGTTGCTCCATTCTGTGTAATACCGGAAAAAGTAATGTTAGCCGGTCTGACACAGTTTGGTATTTCTCTTAACATTAAATCATCCATATATACAGTGCTGGCACCATTTGTACGAATCGCTATATATCGTCCTGTTCCCACATAAGTATCGAAGTTAATTTCAAACTCCTGGTGGGTATTGGTCAGTGAAGGTGCAGCTGTTCCCACCAGAGTAAAAGTATTAATATCCGTTGGATCGGTCATCACTCCTACTTCTAATTGATATCCTTGTGTTGCAACTCTTGCCCAGAACAGCAATTGTAGCGTAGTAACGTCTATATTTTCACTTACAGGAGGTAGGATCAATGTAGAATGATTGGTTCCTGTGGAATAAAAATAAACACTATTGGGGGTAGATATTGAATTGGCAGCAGAAATGTAAGGATAGTCCCCTTGTGTCGATAGCCTGGTCCAACAATCAGGTATAGAGCTGGATCCCGAAGGATAAGTATCAAAATTTTCAACAAAAGGTAATTGTTCAAGATCACCACAAAGCGTAGTAAATAAAATGGTTTTCCAGTTACTGTAATCTCCTCCGCCACAATCTGTACGTAATCTCAATTGATAAGTTGTATTGGCAGTTAAATTATCCAAAATATAGTTAGTATTGGAAATTGTACCCAAAGTAGTCCAATCAGTCTCTGATACTTCCCTAAACTCTCCTTCCCAAGATGTTTCATTCATACCGGGGACAATAATCATACTTGCTGAAGTTACATCAACATCAGTAAGAATAATATTAGGTTGAGCACAGGTAAACGGATTACATCCACCCATAAATTTAATATTATTTCGATTTATAACTACACCATCATATGATGCAATTGGAGCTGCAATATTTATAGGCGAGCCATCTTGATAAAAATAGATCGCTTTGGTACCTAAGGTTGCATGTGTTCTAAACTTCGATGAAGATGAGGTATAAGAACCTGACATATCTCTTACTACAACAACTAAATTACTGTCAGAATCATAAGCAAATGGGTTTGTGAAATTAAACTCTACCCAATAGTCTTCATTAGTATTAACCCATGCGGCAGGACCCTGGTAAACCATGGTTAAAGATGAAGCCGGAACAAAATCGGTAACTCCGGTAAAGGTTGTTTTTTCCGTATGTCCCAAATAAATTTCTATATCTCTGGTTATTGCAGTATTAAAGAAATATTGGAAAGCCAATCCATAAATAGAGTCACCTAGATCTGTCAATTCAGCAGCATCAAAAATCTGCTCTGTTAATGAATAATTATAGTATGTATAGGTTGGTAAATATTGTCCATTTGTATTGGTTGTTGCATCGGGAGTTCCAACAATAATATCTCCTCCTTCAAAACAAGTTGTTCTGAATTGAATAGTCTGCCCCACACCTTCAATACCACTACACATTGGCTGTACTGAAACTGAATAGTCTGTTAACTCATTCAACCCGGTTAAAATAAAATAGGGATCATTACTGGTTTCATTTACCGTTGTATTAGTAGATAGATCCTCTATTTCAATAGAATAATAATCAGGAGTTCCTGCTGTAGTCCAGGTTAAATAGGCAGAGCTGGCCGCAATATCAGAAACCTGAAGCTGAGTAACAGGTAAACATTCAGGAGCCAGACCAAATGAAAAATCATCAAGAGTTATGTACCATGGTGAAGTAGACGCTTGACAATAAAGTCCAAAATAATAAACTCCATCCGCTTCAGGAGTGAAGAAAGCACTAAGTTCCTGATATGTAGTATTGGATAATGTAGGTGCACTAATTACAGTTTGCAATAAAGCAGACGCATTTTGAGCTGAATAAACTCCTGCTTCCAAAGTGTTCCATCCGGTAAGACCATCAGTAACATACCAGAAAGAGAACTCATAAGCAACACCGGCTTGCAATTGGAACCCGGGAGTAAAGAAATGATCATCACTACCATATCTAAAGTAGGCAGCTGCCGTTCCGGTACGAGCATTTCTATTATAGGAGTTATAATCTACAATTTGCGTATTGGTATAAGTTCCAAATCTGGTAGCTGCCCAACAATCAGGTAAAGTTGAGGCTGCTGTTAAGTCTTCAAAGCCCTCAGTCCATGGGAAGGTTTCAATAGGCAGACACTCTGTTGTAAAAGACAAAATCACTGTTGGATCTGAAAGATCAGCACCACAATCAGTTCTTAAGTAAAACTCATAGGTTTGATTCGGAGTTAATCCTTCCAAGGTATAAGGATAGGTATTAATATAGACTGAATCCCAATCAGTTGAGGATTGTGGTTTATAATAGAGATACCAAGCGGATGAGGCTGAACTCGCAGGTAGAAAATCGATCTCCGCACTATAGGGGGTAACGTCAATCACTGAAACACTGGTAGGTCTTGCACAATCACCAATAGGTTCAATCAAAACATCATCAATATTTAAGTAATATCCTCCCGTTGTATTTCTTACAAAAGCGATTTGATATTCTCCAACATATTGACTCAAACTCAATTCATATAGTGTCCATTCAGTAGCAGGAATAACAGTATTAGGTATCAAGTCAACAAAATTGGTTGTATCCGATTCTGTACTCACAGCACCCAATGAAGCATCAAAAATCTTAACCGAAAGGATATCTGTATAAGTAGAATATCCTTTAGCCCAGAAGCTAAACTGTTCATTTCCGGTTAATGAAAGTACCGGAGTAATAAACCAGTCCCCTTGAAGTCCGGCAGAAGTAGAACCACTATACATTTGCAATGCACCGGTTCCGGTACGAACGTAGCTGGAAGAGGTTGTTTTACGCCATACTCCTCCGGATTGTGTTCCTCCATTAATATTTGTCCAGCACCATGGGTGTGTACCTGTATTCAATCCATAAGCTACAAACCAGGCCCCTTCAAATCCTTCACTCCACGGGAATGTATTAATTGACACACAAGGCATACCCACATTGATTGTACTTGAAGGGTATGTAGTTTCACCTGTCAAACAGTTTGCAGATATCATTATTTTGTACACCTGATTAGGTTCCAGACCTGTTATAGTATAAGGGTGATTGTGTGCTACCACCGTTTGCCACTCTAAAGCATCTATCGGTTTATAGATCACATTCCAGGAAAGGACATTGGCGTCATCCGCTCCATCCCAATCTATTGTTATGCTATTTTCTGTCAGACCTGCGCCAATACTTGTCAGGTCGGTTGGAATATTACAACTCGGTGTAAGTCCAACCCAGAAGTCATCTATATACATCCCGTTAGCATTTACCTCCCCATGAATTCTAAAAGCAATATATTTAGCTGTACCGGTATAGCTTGCAAAATCTACTGAAATCAACTGCCAAGTAGAAGCAGCTGTTGGGGAAACAGTGTCTATGGGTACATAAGTTGTCATATCTTGAGGATCTGAAATAACTCCCACTTCAATAGTATACAAAGCTGCTGTTTTATACAACTGAAAATACGCAGTTAAAGTATTGATTTCAATGGAAGAAGCAAACTCGGGTGTTATAGCAAAGTTATATGCACCTAAGGCAGCATACATATACAATGCCCCGGGAGATGAAACTTTATAGCTAGTTGATATATTAGGATAGCTATTAGTGGATATTTTACTCCAACAAGGTGGAAAAGTTCCACTTCCTGTACCATAAAGGTCAAAACTTTCACTCCATGGCAAAGTTGCAATTTGTCCACAAGCAGTCATAACGGTAGTCTCGTCTGAATAATCACTCTCTTCACCGCTACAATCCGACTTGATACGAATCACGTAAGGAGTTGCAGTCTCCAGGTTGTAGATTGTATGAGGATTAGCAAAAGCATTTTCCACTGTCCAATCTGTTTCTGTTACTTTTTTATACTCAAAAGTCCAACTTATAGCAGAACCGTTTTCTTGCCACCCAATCTCTAATTGATCTGTTTCAGCAGAAACCACGGTTATATTTGATGGTTTAGGACAAGAAGGAATAAGATCTATGCTCAAATCATCAATATAGCCATATACAGTAGAAGTGTGATAGCGAATCATAAATGCTATATATTGCCCTTGTCCTGTATAGTTTGTAAAGAAAACTTCTTTTGGATACCATGCTGCAGTAGAGCTATTTGTAACATAAGCTACCTGTTCAAAAGTAGTAGCATCCGTAGGATCGGTCATCACACCTATAAAGAGTGTATCGGTAGAATAGGTAGTTCTATACATAAAAGTGGCTTGTAGTGTATTGATAGGAATAGACACATCAAACATCGGTGTAGCTGCAATATTATAAGTGCCGGATCCGGCATAAAAATAGAGTGAACCGGGAGCTGAATAGTTTGTACTATTTACATAAGGTCTATTGGCATAAGTTGTTGTCCTTGTCCAGCAAGGTGGAAAAACCGTAGTCCCTGTACCATAAGTATCAAAACTATCTGTCCAGGGTAATGTAGTTATTTCCGGACAAGCCGTAGTGAAAGAAATCGTAGCCCATCCACTGATGTCATTGGCACATATTGATTTTACTCTAAAGTCATAAGTTGTTTGGGGATCCAAATTGGTTAGTGAATATTGACCCAAATATGTAATTTGTTCAGAACTCCATACTGTATCACTGCTTTCCTTATACTGCACTTCCCAATAGTTTCCTGAAGTATGAGTTGTCCAGGTAAGGTCAGCAGAAGTTGACATGAGATTGCTTACAGCTAAGTTAGAAGGGGGATAGCAAAAACCTGCGGGAGGCGTAATCGTAAACTTAATATTGGCTCGTTTACCTTCCTGCCCTGTTGCACTCGTAGAAGGAGCATTATCATCCGGAGCTGATGAATCTGTACGTCTATACCAGTGCGTAGCGAGAGCATCATGGTTATAACAGTCAGTACGACAACCTCCTGTGGTAGTACAACCTTCTCCCTCTATCAACACCATCAAGTTGCTGGTTCCTGAATAGGTAAATGGTGTATCAAACGTAAAAGTTTTCCACCCGGTCGGAGAGGAAGCCAAAGCATTATTTTCATACACTTGGGTAGCTCCTGTTTTTAGTGCATTCCAATTGGTTGCAGAAAGCGCGGGCATAGCAGTCATCGATGTTTCCACCAAATAGATTTTCATCTTAGCATTGTTTCCACTGGATGCACTTGATATTTCGAAAGCAATGGCTGAGATCGTACCATTGACATTGATTTCATCTGCCTTGTACAAATAGGCACTTCTGTTCCAGCCATAATAGCCTGGCAGCGGATCATACCAGGTTGTTGTTCCACTTCCAACCTGAAATTCAGCCTGTGAAAAAAGCTGAAATGACATCAAAACTGACATCAAAAAAAATAAGATTTTTTTCATAACTGTATTATTTTTTATTGAAATATAGTTTCTCCTGTATCGTATACACTTCAAACGGCGAATGTACTATTTTTTTTTTAAAGTACAGTTATTTTTTATGAAAAAAATAAAAAAAGGGGGCAGACAAGACCTCCCTTTTTGCAAATTTATTTCCCCACTCTGGAATGTTATCATTTTGAGAAAAACTTTGTGAAGGCGGAAGGCGGAAGGCGGAAGGCGGAAGGCGGAATGAATTACGAATTACGAATTACGGTTTTACAAGGTAGAAGGTTCACTCGGGGTGCGACTTCAAATTATGAACCGAGTAGTGGGTTACACGAGTAGTAGTCGCGCCCCGAGTAGCCCAATTTAAAAACTTTCGCCTTTCGAGTTTTCATTCCGCCTTCCGCCTTCAAAAAAAGGGCCATTTCGTGATGAAACAGCCCTTTGCATTATTCAATTGTAAAGAGGTTGCATGCAACGTCTCTACAAGGTTATTTTTTAACAAAACGTTTAGATACCTGACCTTGTTCTGTTGTCAAGCGTACAAAGTAAACACCTGTTGCGAAATCGCTCACATCAATTGTTGTGATCTCTTCTTCAATTGGCATAATGCGCATTAACTTGCCATACATATCATAAATACGACACTCAGTTGTTCCCAAGTAATCTCTATCAAGCTTCAAGTCAATGAGAGATTGGGTTGGGTTAGGATAGAGTGTTACATATTGTGACAACTCATTCTCAGCAATACCTTCAGCGAAATCGACGTGGATAGTGTGATTTGCTTGAATATTCTCAAATGTATAAGATTCAGGAACAGGTACTTGTGGCACATTGTCCACTAACACAACATCAATTCGATAGCCTGCTTCCGGAGTGAAAGTGAAGGTTTGAGATCCACCCTCATTAACAGTAACATCACCGGATGGAGTGATCGTTCCGTGAGGACCTGCTGTAGCAGTAATAGTGTATGTAGTAGTACCGGCAGTTGTAAATGGAACCGGTTCAGTAAATGCACTCTCACCTGTTGTACAGATTGCCTTCACTCTCACATGATAGTTGGAGTTACTTTGTAATCCGGTCATCGCAAATGAGGTTGTAGTAGCTGTACCGGTTGTCCAGTTAGATGAAGATACCAACTTATAATCCACTTGCCATGAGGTTTCAGTTCCTCCGGCAGTCCAGGTTGCCAATGCAGACTGGTCTGTAATATTAGTTACCTGTAAGTTAGTTGGAGTAACACAAGGTGTAGCCGAAGTTGTGAAAGAAACAACAGAAGAATAATCACTCACTTCTCCATCATCACAGATAGCTTTAACCCTTGTCTCGTACGCAGTAGAAGGTTGTAAACCGGTCATGGTGTAAGTTGCAGTAGTTACTGCTTGAGTTGTCCAGGTAGTAGCTGCTGCTGTTTTATACTCAAACACCCATGAAGCTGCAGTGCCGCCCCAGGTAGCTGTAGCACCGGTTGCACTGATATTGGAAATAGCCAGGTTAGTTGGTGGTAAGCAAACTTCAGGACCGGTAATTTCAATATTATCAATTGCTGCAGGTGGTTGGTTAGATACAGAACTATCATTTCTCCAACCAAAATAGAGTCTCATTGTTTGACCGGAATAAGTAGTTGCCGATAAAGTATAAGTTTCACTCTGCCATGTAGTCTGCTGGTTGAGTATGGTACCCAACGTAGTTGCACCGGCAGGTGCTATAATAGTACTGCTGGTACTCGCAACAGGCATAACAGGTACCCCAATATACACATTAAAGTAATCAAATGAACTTTCACCACGGCACTTCCAGTCAAAGGTTAAAGTATAATCATCTGTAGAAGGAGTGAAATAGATATCTCTAAACGCCCAAACTACACATGATGTGTTAGAATATGCATTGGTAACTCCATTATCGTTAGAGATGTACAATCCATTGCTGCCACCGGTTGTATTATTCACATCCGCTGCATTACCTACGTGCCAATTATTTCCGGAAGTGTTATTTGCAAAAGTAAATCCTGATGCAGTTTCAAAGTCAATCGTAAACGGTACATTAACGGGAGTTTGAGAAGTACAGAATGTTGCCATGTTAGACCAATCACTTTCATCTCCCGGAGCACAAACAGATCTTACATAAAAATCGTAACATGTTGATTCTGTTAATCCGGTAATTGAAACAGGATTAGTTGCAACAGCAAGGATAGTACCGGTACCTTGAGTGAAACCTGTCGCACCATATTCTACTTCCCAAGCGGTAGCCGTACCATACTCAACCCAACCTAAATCCAACGAAGTTTGTGTTACGTTAGAGGATGTTAAGTCTGCCGGTCTTGGACAAGAAGGAATGAGGTCAACCACAACATCATCCAACCAATAATAGTAGATTGAAGAGTTGGTAACATGTTTGAAAGCGATATAGTTTCCTGTTCCTGTTAAAGTTGTATTTGAAAACATCACTTCATGCTCTTCAAAACTTGTACCGGTTGGAGTAATAATTTGCACTAATTCAAAAGTAGTTAGATCATAAGGATTGGACATCACACCCACGTGCATAACTCCTGAATTGGTTACGCTTTCAGCTTTCAATTGGAATGTAACCATTAACGTATTGATATCAGCATCCAATTGTGGCGTAATAGCGTAAGTTGGTACTGTTGCTGAAGCAGATTGGAATCTTAAGCTTGCAGGAGAACTAACTGAATATGCAGTTACTATAGAAGGATAAGGTGTTGAAGTATTGAGAACCGGTCTAAACCAACAAGTTGGGAATGTTCCTGTTGTTGTACCATATGTATCAAAATTCTCAGTGTAGGGGAACGAATCAACAGCAAGACAAGAAGTAGTAACAGTCAATGGTACTGAATAATCGCTATCTTCAGTTCCACAATCTGCTTTAACTCGAATTTCATAATTTGTTGACGCATTCAAATTCATAATTGTATGAGGATTGGCATAAGCATTCTCCACTTGCCAAGTAGTTGCCGTTGCTTCTTTATACTCAACAACCCAACTTGTAGCAGTACCATTTTCTGTCCATCCCACTTCTACCTGATCACTTGCAATAGAAACTACTGTTAAATCTGTAGGTCTGGGACAATCAGGCATGAATTCAACCACAACATCATCCAACCAATAGTAATAAGCTGAAGAATTAGTAACATGTTTGAAAGCAATATAATTACCTGTTCCGGTTAAAGTTGTATTTGAGAACATCACTTCATACTCTTGGAAACTTGTATTGGTTGGAGTGATAATTTGAACCAATTCAAAAGTAGTTAGATCGTAAGGATTGGACATCACACCCACATGCATAACCCCTGAGCTACTTGCACTCTCAGCTCTCAATTGGAATGTAATCATAAGCGTATTGATATCAGCATCCATTTGTGGTGTAATGGCATAAGTGGGTTGTGAAGCAGAAGCTGACTGGAATCTCAAGCTTCCCGGAGGAGTATTATTTACAGTTACAATAGAAGGATATGGTGTTGAAGTATTCAGAACCGGTCTATACCAGCATGGTGGGAATGTACCCGCTGTTGTACCATAAGTATCAAAACTCTCTGACCATGGAAATGTTCCAACAGGCAAACAAGCGGTAGAAGCAATAATAGTTTGTGGAAGTGTACTGGTCTCAGTTCCACAATCTGCCTTAACGCGAACCATGTAGTCTGTTTGAGGATCCAGATTCGAAATAGTATAAGGATTAATATATGCTGTTTCTTCCTCCCAAACGTTATCCGTTACTTTTTTGTATTCAACAATCCAACTTGTAGCAGTACCATTTTCTGTCCAACCTATCTCCAACTCATCTGTAGTCGCTGAAACCAAATGTATTTGAGTCGGTCTGGCACAACTGGAGTAGAGATCGATATCCAAATTATCAATATAAGCATATGCAGCTGAAGTATTATAGCGAATCATAAACGCAATATACTGCCCGGTTCCTTGATAGTTTGCGAAGGAAACCTCTTTTTCATACCATGTTCCGGTAGAGGCATTGGTAACAAAAGTCACCTGTTCAAAAGTGGAAGCATTTGTAGGATCTGTCATCACACCTATAAAGAGTGTATCAGTGCTGTATGTAGTTCTATACATAAAGATAGCCTGTAGTGTATTGATAGCAATAGACGCATCAAACTCAGGTGTAGCTGCAATATTATAATTACCGGTACCGGCATAGAAATAGAGCGACCCGGGAGAGGAGATATAATAAGTGCTGCTTACATAAGGTCTGTCAGTCTGAGTTGATGTTCTGGTCCAACAAGGTGGGAAAACCGAAGTACCTGTACCGTAAGTATCAAAATAGTCACTCCATGGTAAAGTACTAATGGACCCACAAGCAGTCATAGCATTCAATACTGAAGAATAATCACTCTCCTCAAAGCCACAATCCGCCTTAACACGAATCATGTATGTAGTTGAAGCTTCCAAATTTTGAATTGTATGAGGATTGGTAAATGCTAACTCCTCAGTCCAAATTTCTTCTGATGCTTTTTTATATTCAACAATCCAACTTGTGGCAGTACCATTCTCTTGCCAACCCACTTCCAACTCATCTGTCTCAGCATTAACCAACGTTAATAGTGTAGGGCTAGGACAAGAAGGAATGAGGTCTACAGTTAAATCATCAATATAAGCGTACGTATTGGGAGAACTATAGCGAATCTTAAATGCAATATATTGCCCGGTTCCTGTATAGTTGGCAAAGAAAACCTCCTTTGCATACCATGTTCCTGTAGAGTTATTTGTAAGGTAAGCTACTTCGTCAAAGGTGGAAGCATCGGTAGGATCTGTCATCACACCAATAAAAAGTGTATCAGTGGCAGTATATGTTCTGTACATAAATGTGGCATGTAGCGTATTAATGGGAATAGATGCATCAAACTCGGGTGTGGCTGCAATATTATAGGTTCCGGAGGTACCCGCATAAAAATAGAGCGATCCCGGAGCTGAATAGTAAGTAGTTCCATGTACGTATGGTCTGTCAGCGTAGGTTGTATTTCTTGTCCAGCAGGGTGGGAAAACCGAGGTACCTGTACCATAAGTATCAAAACTATCACTCCATGGCAAAGTTTCAATTGCCCCACAAGCGGTCATAGCAGTAAATACATCAGAATATTCACTATCCTCAGTTCCACAATCCGACTTTATTCTAATTTCATAGAAAGTTGAAGGATCCAGATTATAAATTGTGTGAGGATTATTATAAACGTACTCCACTATCCAAGCTGTATCTGCTACATTTTTATACTCAAAAGTCCAGCTGGTAGCAGTACCACTTTCTAACCATCCTATCTCCAATTGATCTGTTTCGGCGGAAACCACTGTTAAACCTGAGGGTTTAGGACAGGGAGGAATGAGATCGACTACAACATTGTCCAACCAATAATAATAAGATGCAGAGTTAGTAACATGCTTGAAAGCGATAAAGTTACCTGTTCCGGTTAAAGTTGTGTTTGCAAAAAACACTTCATACTCTTGGAAACTTGTACTGGTTGGAGTAATAATTTGAACTAATTCAAAAGTAGACGGATCATAAGGGTTAGACATCACCCCTACATGCATAACTCCTGAACTGATTGTGTTTTCTGCCCTCAATTGGAATGTAACCATTAGCGTGTTGATATCAACATCCATTTGTGGCGTAACAGCATAAGTTGGTTGTGTTGTAGCTGACTGGAACCTTAAACTTCCCGGAGCACTGTAATTGACAGTCACAATAGAAGGATATGGAGTTGTACCGTATAGAACCGGTCTAAACCAGCATGGTGGAAAAGCTCCCGATCCTGTGCCATAAGTGTCAAAATACTCGGACCAGGGGAGAGTCGTAATCGCTGTACAGGGAGTTGTAACAGTCAATGTTTGCGAATAATTACTCTCTTCAGTTCCACAATTTGCCTTAACACGAACCTCATATTGAGTTTGAGGATCTAAGTTATAGATTGTATGAGGATTAGTAGAAGCATTCTCCACTTGCCAAGTGGTTTCCGCCGTTTCTTTATACTCGAAAATCCAACTGGTAGCAGTACCATTTTCTGTCCACCCCACTTCCAACTGATCACTTGCAATAGAAACTATTGCTAAATCTGAAGGTTTGGGACAAGAAGGAATGAGACTGATTTCTAAATCATCGATATAGGCTACTGCTGTCGAGGATCCACAGCGGATCATAAATGCAATATATTGTCCGTTTCCTTGATAGCTACTTAAGAAAACCTCTTTATCATGCCATGTTACAGTTGAACTATTCGTAACATAAGTTATCAGTTCAAAAGTAGAAGTATCCAGAGGATTGGTCATTGCACCTATAAAGAGTGTATCAGTACCGGAAGAAGTTCTGTACTTAAAGGCGGCTTGTAGCGTATTAATAGGAATAGACGCATCAAACTTAGGTGTAGCTGCTATATTATAAGTCCCGGAACTGACGTAAAAATAGAGTGATCCGGGAGATGAAAAGTTAGTAGTACTCACATAAGGTCTGTTAGCATAGGTTGTGTTTCTTGTCCAGCAGGTCGGGAAAACCGAGCTACCTGTACCATAAGTGTCAAAACTATCAGTCCAGGGTAAATTCACAATTGATTCACAAAGAGTCATCGCAGTGATTGATTGTGAATAATAACTCTCTTCGGTTCCACAATCTGCCTTAACCCGAATCATATATTCAGTTTCAGCATCTAAATTATAAATTGTATAGGGATTTATGTTCGCAGTTTCTACTTGCCAGGTGGCATCCGTTGTTTTCTTATACTCAACAACCCAACTCGTAGCAAAACCATTTTCAACCCACCCTACTTCTAACTGATCCATTTCGGCAGAGATTACTGCTACATTAGTAGGCTTAAGACAAGTAGGTATTAGACCTATTCTTACATCATCCAAATATGCATATGAAGTAGCTGTAGCATTGCTAATCTTAAATGCTATGTATTGTCCTATTCCCATATAATTATCAAAGGAAACCTCTTTTTCATACCATGTTGAGGTAGAACTATTGGTAACGAAAGCTACCTGTTCAAAAGTAGAAGCATCTGTAGGGTCTGTCATTACCCCTATAAACAATGTATCTGTAGAAAGAGTTGTTCTATACATAAAATCAGCATGTAGTGTACTGACAGGAATAGATGCATCAAACATCGGAGTAGCTGCAATATTATAGTTTCCGGAAATTGCATAAAAATAGAGCGATCCCGGCGCTGAAAAGTTAGTGCTGCTTACATAGGGTCTATCGGTCTGAGTTGTCGTTCTTGTCCAGCAAGGTGGAAAAACCGTAGTTCCTGTACCATAAGTATCAAAACTATCTGTCCAGGGTAGTGCGGCAATTGCCCCACAAGCTGTCATAAAGGAAGTCGTACTCCATCCACTTTCATCGGCGCTGCAAATCGATTTCACTCTAACATCGTAGGTTGCTTGAGCATCTAAATTGGCCAGTGAATATGAACCTGAAAACACCATAGCTTCATCACTCCATACCGTTTCACTATTTTTCTTATATTGTACTATCCACCAATTGCCTGATGTATGGGTATCCCAGGTAATATCAGCAGAACTTGAAGTAATATTACTTGCTGCTAAGTTAGAAGGAGGATAGCAAAAACCTGCGGGAGGCGTGATTGTCAACTTAATATTAGATCGTTTACTTATATCTGTTGTTGTATTTGCAGGAGGGACAGAATCATCCGGAGCTGAGCTATCTTTACGGTGATACCAGTGCATATTATCAGCAGTATGGTATGCACAGGATACGCTACAACCTCCGGTAGTAGAGCAACCTTCTCCTTCTATCAACACCATCAAATTGCTGGTTCCTGAATAAGTAAATGGGGTATCAAACGTAAAAGTTTTCCAGCCGGTCGGAGCCGCAGCTAAAGCATTATTTTCATATACCAAAGTGGCACCGGTTTTTAAAGCATTCCAACTGATTGTGTTAATTGCAGGCATGGTAGAGTTGGTAGTTTCTACCAGATAAATTTTCATTTTGGCAGTTGTTCCCGTGGAAGCCGATTTAATATCATAGGCAATGGCTGAAATCGTTCCACTCAAATTGATCTCATCTGCCTTGTACAGCATGGCACTTCTATGCCACCCATAATAACCCGGGAGAGGATGGGTGGTGGAAGAGGTTCCACTTCCAATCTGAATATCAACTTGTGCAAAAAGTTGAAATGACATCAAAACTGACATCAAAAAAAGTAAGATTTTTTTCATAATTGTGTTATTTTAATTGTTATATAGTTTCTCTTGTTTTGTATACACTTCAATCGGCGAATGTACTATTATTTTTTGAAATACAGTTGTTTTTTTATGAAAAAAATAAAATAGGGGGCAGACAAGGCTTTCCTTTTTTCTTATATTACTTCCCCACTCTGGAATGTTATCATTTTGAGAAAAACCTTGTGAAGGCGGAAGGCGGAAGGAGAAATAAAAGTCGAAAGTCGAAAGTCGAAAGTCGAAAGTCAATTACGAATTACGGTTTTACAAGGTAGAAGGTAGAAGGGACAGGTCGCGACCTGTCCGGGAAAACAAAACAATAGATATGGTCGTAAAAATGGCTGTAGAGACGCAATGCATTGCGTCTCCATGACCATGTGCATCGTATTTTCATTTCTCTGATAATCAACGTTTTCAATACACAATTTGCCCAAAAGGCAGAATATTCCAGAGTGGGGAAATGATATAACTAAAAAGTAGCCCCCACGCTGCCCCCCCTTTTTTTTTATTTCCAAAATAAAGACAAAAAAATCATCTCTAAACGCTACTGTTTTACAAAGCGTTTAGATACTTGCCCTTGTTCTGTAGTTAGGTGTATAAAGTAAATACCTGATGCAAAGTGAGTTACATCGACAGTTGTAATTTCTTCCTCAATGGGCAAAATATGCATTAACTTACCGTACATATCATAGATTCGACACTGTGTTGTACCCAGATAATCGATATCTAACTTCAAATCGATGAGAGATTGGGTAGGATTAGGATAAAGCGTAACATATCTTGATAAATCGTTCTCTGCAATACCTTCCGCAAAATCGACATGAATTGTGTGATTTCCTTGAATATTCTCAAATGTATAGGATTCGGGAACAGGTACTTGTGGTACATTGTCCACTAACACAACATCAATTCGACAACCTGCATCCGGAGTGAAGATAAATGTTTGGGATCCGCTCTGATAAACCGTAACTACACCGGAAGGAGTAATTGTTCCGTGAGGACCCGCTGTAGCAACAATAGTATATGTTGTATTACCGCCGGTTAAAAAAGTGACATGATCCGTGAACGTACTTTCTTCGGATGTACAAATCGCTTTGACCCTAACATGATACAAAGTACTACTTTGTAATCCTGTAATCGTAAATGAAGGTGTATTTGTTGTATTTGCTATCCAGTTATCAGCTGATGCCAACTTGTACTCCACTTGCCATGAAGGCTCGGATCCTCCGGCAGTCCAAGTCGCTAATGCAGAGTTATTGGTCACATTACTCACCTGTAAGTTAGTTGGAGTAACACAAGGTGTAGCCGGAGTAGTAAAAGAGACAATAGGAGTATAAAAACTCTCTTGTCCGTCAATACAGATCGCTTTAACCCTTGTGTCATATGGAGTAGAAGGTTGCAAACCGGTCATAGTATAAGTTCGATTATGTACATTTTGAGTTGTCCAGGTTGTATCTTCTGCTTTTTTATACTCAAATTGCCATGAATATGTAACTCCCCATCCGGCAGCATTTCCGCCCCAGTATGCCGTAGCACTATTTGAAGTGATATTATCAACAAACAAGCTAACCGGACTCAAGCATTCCGAAAAATCAGCACTGGTAATTTTAAGATTGTCGATTGTTGCAGGAGGTTGATTTACAGTAACATCATCATTTCTCCAGCAGATATAGAGTCTTTTGTGTTGACCTGAGTAGTCAGCTGCCGGCAAGGTGCGAGATGTTTCCTGCCATGTCGGCTTTTGATTCATGAATGTAGCCAATGGTGTTGCACCGACAGGTAATGTAATTAAACCGGTATTACTGGTATCAGGCGTCATAGGTGAACCTATATAGATGTGAAAATAGTCATTGGTAGCTTCACCTTGACACTTCCATTCAAAGGTCATAACATAATTGGAAGCGGAAGGAGTAAAGTAAATATCTCTATATGCCCAAACTACAGCCGGAGTAGCAGTATAGGAGTTTGTAAATCCATTATCAGCAGAAATATATAATCCGGATACACCATTCAGTGTAACATTTACACCCGGTGCATTTCCAATATACCAACCGGTTCCGGAAGTATTCGCAAAAAGAAATCCTGACTCCGTTTCAAAGTCAAAATTAAACGGCACATTTACGGGGGCATAAGAAGTACAGAAAGTTCTTTTATTTGACCAATCACTTGTATCACCTATAGCACAAACAGAACGAACATAAAAATCATAACAAGTCCCTACAGTTAATCCGGTGATAGTAGCCGGATTAGTCGATACTTGAACTATTGTATCGGTTCCCGGGGTAGAGCCCTCCACTCCATACTTTATTTCCCAAGTGGTAGCCGTACCCAACTCAACCCATCCCAAATCCAATGATGTTTGTGTCACGTTGGTAGTGTACAGACCTGATGGTCCCGGACAGTTAGGCAAGAGATCTATCTCTACATCATCAACATAAGCATATACATTATAGGCAGTCCCTCTATCGCAGACCTTAAATGCAATATATTGTCCGGATCCTGTGTAGTTACTGAAAAAAACCTCTTTTGCATACCACATTGCAGGAGTAGCATTTGTAACAAAAGTTACCTCTTCAAAAGTAGCAGCATTGTTAGGATCGGTCATCACCCCTATAAAGAGTGTATCAGTAGGATAGCGGGTTCTATACATAAAAGAAAGTCGTAGAGTATTAACAGGAACAGATGCATGAATTTTAGGTGTGACTGCAATAGAATAATTGTCCAAATATGCTTTAAACCAAAGAGATCCGGGAGGTGAAAAGTTAGTGTTATCTATACAAAGGGAGTTGGTCAAAGTTGCTATTCTTGTCCAGCAGGGTGGAAAAATTGATGAACCTACGCCATAAGTATCAAAACTATCAGTCCAGGGAAATGAACCAATAACACCACACCCTGTAAGGAACGAAGTCATAACCGTCCATTCACTGGTATCTCCTCCAATACAAACAGAGCGAACATACACTTCATACAAGGTGTTAGCTGTTAATGCGTAGAGTGTCACAAAAGTATCATAAACCGGATAGGGAATCTCATTATCGGGATCGATTCCGGTCAAGCCATAAACTATTTCATAATGTACTGCTGTAGGAGCCGCTAACCAGGATACAGTTGTTTCTTCTCCTAAAATATTAGAAAAAGTAATACCCGATGGTCTGACACAATCCGCCATTTCTCTCAATATTAAGTCATCCACATATATATTGCAACTACCATTTGCACGAATTGCTATGTATCGTCCTGTACCGGTATAGGTATTAAAGTTAACTTCAAACTCTTGATATGTATTTAAAATTGAAGGCATAGCTGTTCCCATTACAGTAAAAGTAGAATTATCCAATGGGTCGGTCATTACTCCCACTTCTAATTGATGTCCCAATGTTACAGTTCTTGCCCAGAACACCATCTGCAAAGTAGTAATATCTATATTTTCACCTAAAGGAGGGAGAATTAATGTAGCATAATGATTTGCTGTAGAATAGAAATAAGCACTGTGTGGGGTAGAGATTGGATTGTGATTTGAAATGTAAGGATGACTCCCTTGTGAGTTCAGTTTGGACCAGCAGGTAGGTATCGAACCGTAAGGATAGGAATCAAAGTTTTCAACAAAAGGTAACTGGTCAATATTTCCACAAAGTGTAGTAAATGAAATTGCTTTCCAGTTACTCTGCTCTGTACCACAAATTGAACGCAATCTAAATAGATAACTTGTATTACCGACTAAACTATCCAAAATATAATCAGTATCGGTAATTACACCCAGTGATGTCCAATCTGTTTCGGATTCTACCTTATACTCCCCTTCCCATGAAGTTTCATTCATCCCGGGAGCAATCATGAAGGTCGCCGAATAAGTATCAAAATTGGCAAGGATAATATTAGGTTTAATACAGTTAGTTTGGATACAAGGAACTAAAAATTTAATGTTATTTCTGTTCGAAACAGCATTACTACCTGATCCGGATGGGGCTGTAATTGAGATAGGTCCACCACTATTTTGAATGAAATAGAGCGCTTTGGTTCCTTGTGTTGCATGAGTTCTAAAGTGCGTCACGGATGAGGTAGTTGAATTTGTCATATCTCTGATCACTACGACCAGGTTGCTGTCGGAATCATAAGCAAATGGAGCAGTAAAATTAATCTCTACCCAATAATCCGGATTGGTATTAGTCCACGTAACGGATCCCTGATAAACCAGAGTTAAGAATGAACCCGGTACACAATCTGAAACTCCACTAAAAGTTGTTTTACCGGTATGCCCCAAATAGATTTCTATATTTCTGGTTATAGGATAAAGATAAAAAAATTGGAATGCTAGTCCATAAATAGAATCACCTACATTTAAGAGTTCAGCAGCATTATAAATCTGTTCTGATAATGAATAACTATAGCAAGGAGTTATCGGCAAATATGCTCCTTGTGAATTAGTTGTCGCATCGGGTGTTCCAACAATGAGATCTCCTCCTTCAAAACAATCTGTTTTGAATTGAATGGTATCTCCCATTCCTTCCTGTCCATTACATAGCGGATATACAGAAACTGAATAGTAAGTTTGCTCATTTAACCCGGTTAATAGATAAAAATAGTCAGTAGTCGTTTCAATTACCGTTGTATTAGTAGATAGATTTTCTATTTCAACAGAGAAAAAGTCAGGATTTCCGGCAGAAGTCCAGGTTAAATATGCAGAGCTACCTGCAATATTAGAAACCTGAAGTTGAGTAAGCGGTAAACAATCCGGAGCCAAATCCAATGAAAAGTCATCAAGAGTTATATACTGTGGTGATGAAGTAGAACGGCAATAAATTCCAAAATAGTAAACTCCATTTTCTTCAGGAGTAAAGTATGCATCAAGTTTCTGATATGTAGTGTTGTTCAATGATGGTGCAATAACTAGAGTTTGAATCAAAGCAGATGAATTTTGAGCTGAATAAACTCCTGTTTCCAAAGTTTGCCATCCGTTGTAACCATCGGTAACATACCAAAAAGAGAACTCATAAGAAACACCGGCTTGCAACTGGAAACCCGGAGAAAAGAAACGGTCATTACAGCCATATCTAAAATAAGCAGCACCTGTTCCGGTACGAGCATTTCTATTAAAGGAACCATAGTTTGTAATTTGCGTATTGGTATAGGTTCCAAATCCTGTGGCTGCCCAGCATTGAGGTAAAGTAGAGGCTGCCGCTAAATCTTCAAACCCCTCAGTCCATGGAACTGTGGCAATAGGTACACATGCTGTGGTGAAAGTTCCTATCGGTGTCGGCTCCGATAATTCTTCTCCACAATCGGTTCTTAAATAGAACTGATAGGTTTGTTCCGGGGATAATCCTGTCAGAATATAAGGATAGTTATAGATATACACTGAATCCCAATCTGTTGAAGATTGTGGTTTATAATAAAGGAACCAGGCGGATAATGCCGGACTCGCGGGTATAAAATCAATCTCCGCACTTTGATGAGTAACCCCGACTACTGAAACATCAGTGGGACTTGCACAATCAGGAAGCGGCTCGACCAAAACATCATCAATATTTAAGATGTATCCTCCCGCTGTATTTCTCACAAAAGCAAATTGATAATTCCCAACATATTGGCTTAAATTCAACTCATATTCTGTCCATACAAAGGTAGGAATAACAGTATTAGGCATCAAGTCAATAAAATCGGATGTGTCTGACTCTGTACTCACCGGACCCATTGAAGCATCAAAAATCTTAACTGACAAGATATCAGTAGTAGAGTATGCTTTGACCCAGAAACTCAATTGTTCATTTCCGGTTAATGAAAGCACCGGAGAAATAAACCAGTCATCATGAATATATACAGTTGAACTAGAATACATTTGTAATGCACTATTTCCGGTACGAACATAGTTGGAATATGTTGTTTTAGCCCACGATCCGGACCCTGACCCTCCATTAATATTAATCCAACACCATGGGTGTGAACCTGTACTTAACCCGTTGCCCTCATACCAAATACCTTCAAAACCTTCACTCCATGGAAAATCAGTAATTGGGACACAAGGCATACCCACACTGATTATGTTTGTTGGTAAAGTAGGCTCACCTACCAAACAGTTTGCAGATATCATTATTTCGTACACAAGATTGGGTTCCAGACCTATTAGTATAAAGGGGTGGTAGAATGCTTCTACTGTCTCCCAATCTGTGGCACCTACATGTCTGTAGAATATATTCCAAGAAAAAACGTTACTATCTTCAGCACCATCCCAATCTAAAGTTATACTACTTTCTGTCAGACCTGTATCAATACTTGTCAAACCGGTTGGGGTATTACAGCTAGGCGCAAAACCAATCCACACATCATCTATATAGATTCTATTATTATATGAAAGGTCTTGAACTTTAAAAGCGATATATTGACCTGTACCGGTATAAGATGCAAAATTCACGGTGAATTGTTCCCATGTACTAACATTCGTAGGAGTGAGCGTAGCTACTGATTCAAACGTTGTCATATCCTGTGGATCTGAAATAACACCTACCTCAATAGTATTTGAAATTGCCATTTTATACAACTGAAAATGCACAATCAAGGTACTGATATCAATAAAAGAAGCAAATTCGGGTGTAATTGCATAATTGTACGCACCTGAAGTGGTGTACATATACATTGCACCGGGAGAAGAAAATGAATTGGTGTTGGATATACATGGATAGCTATTAGAAGAGATTTTGCTCCAACATGGTGGAAAAACCCCACTTCCCGTACCATAGGTGTCAAAACTATCATTCCAAGGTAAAGTCTCAATGGGTTCGCAAGCAGTCATAATAGTAGCTATCTCTGAATAATCACTCTCTTCACCACTACAATATGACTTGATTCGAATCATATATTGAGTTGCACTTTCTAAGTTATAGATTGTATGAGGGTTAGTATAAGGATAATCCAGTGTCCATATAGAGTCTGTCACTTTTTTATATTCAAAAATCCAGCTTGTAGCAGTGCCATTTTCCTGCCATCCTATCTCCAGCTGATCTGTTGCTGCAGAAACCACTGAAATATTTGTGGGTTTAGGACAAAGAGGAATTAAATCTATGACTACATCATCAAGATAAACAGTTCCATTGCGAACCATAAATGCTACATATTGTCCGATTCCTGTGTAATTATTGAATAGAACTTCCTTTGAATACCATGTATTAGTAGAGCTGTTTGTTACAAAAGCTACTTGCTCAAAAGTAGAGACATCAGCAGGATCTGTCATTACACCTAAGAATAGTGTGTCTGTAGCAAATGTGGTTCTATACATAAAAGTCGCCTGAACGGTATTAATAGGAAAAGATACGTCAATTTCGGGCGTAACTACCACATGATTGACACCGGCTACAGTATAAAAATAGAGTGATCCGGGAGGTGAATAGTTCACAAAATATATGTAAGGTACGTTGACATAACTTGGATTTCTTGTCCAACAAGTTGGAAAAACCGTATTACCTACACCATAAGTGTCAAAACTATCAGTCCAGGGTAGTGTGGTAATGATTCCACAATCTGTCGTAAAGGAGCCTATACTCCATACACTTTCACTATTGTTACATACCGATTTGACTCTGACATCATAAGTTGTTTCAGGATCAAGATTTGCCAATGAATACTCACCCAAATACACAATCTGTCCGGCATTCCAAACCGTATCACTATTTTTCTTGTACTGTACTTCCCAATAATTTCCAGAAATATCCGTATCCCAGTTAAGATCAGCAGAACTTGCAGTAATATTGTTTACAACCAAGTTGGCAGGAGGAGTACAGGAATCTTCAACGGGTGTATAGGTGATAGTTCTGTTCCCAACCTGAAAATTAATCTGTGCAAAAGACTGAAATGATATCAAAATTGAAATCAGAAAGAGTAAGATTTTTTTCATAATTTATTGGATTAAATTAATATACAACTACTCTCTTTCTTCCTCATATCTTCCAAGAAGCAAATGTACTATTTTTTTTTAATAAATTCAAATATCTTGCCTAATAATTGAATTTAAAAATAGTTGTTGAACTGTATTGTTGTTCAGGATAAAGCATTGTAGAGGGGAAATTAGGTTGGTTAGGGGTGTTAGGAAAGTGTTGAGTTTCCAGACAAAGTCCGGAGTAAGGCTGATAAAAACTGCCTGCTTTTCCCCTTTCTTTATCATTTAGAAAGTTTCCGGTATACAATTGCAAAGCGGGTTCTGTTGTATAGAGCTCCATGATTCTCCCACTTTCAGGCTCGAACAATGAGGCAGCCAATTCAAGTTCATCAGTGCTTTTATTGAGTACATAGTTAAAGTCGTAACCATGAGCCCATTTCAGCTGAGGTTCATCCCAGGCAATACGATCTCCTATTTGATGTAATCTCCTGAAATCCAGAGGGGTACATTCGAGCTTTGCTATTTCTCCTGTTGGAATCATCCTTTGATCAATGATAGGGGTATAATGGTCAGCATTGATGAACAAATGGTGATTTAAAATATCCCCATTCCCCTCCCCTTTCAGATTAAAATAGGCATGATTGGTCAAATTAATATGGGTTGTTTTATCAGTTGAAGCGTGATACTCAAGAATCAACTCATTTTGATCAGATAACCTGTAAGTAACTGAAGCAGTGATATTTCCAGGAAATCCAAATTCCCCATCATAACTATGAATAGTAAAACGAACAGAGTTGAGTTCCTCCTCAGCATCCCATACTTGCCGATACCAACTCTCCGGTCCGGAATGTAAACAGACCTCTCCATCATTTTGCGGAAGCAAATACTCTTTTTCTCCTATCCGGAATCGTGCCTGGGCAATTCTATTGGCATAGGGTCCCACAACAGCTCCATGAGTTGCTTCATTTTTCAGATATTCAGCGATTGAATTGAAGCCCAGGACCACATCTGCAAATTTTCCATTGTTATCCGGAACAAAGATCGAAACAATTCTGGCTCCATAATTGGTCAAAGTGACCATCATCCCGTTGCTGTTTTTCAGAGTAAAAAGCATCGTATTTTTACCATCTATTACCGTTTCAAAATTCGCTTTTGAACAGGAGATTTGTCGCAGAATATCCTCAGTTGAATCGTAGATCATACCATGCATTATATATTAGGGTCCCATACTATTGCATGGGTTTTATTTTTAAATTCATCGATACGTTTTACTCTCAGCAAATCCAGTAATTGCTCCTCATTCAGGTTAAAAAAATGGGCAAAATAGTGCCATAATTCTTTGAGTTTAGGTAATGCTGTCTGCTCTGTTTTCAATTGAAAAAGTGAGCTTTCCAACTCCGAATAAAAGACTTGGAAGCGCTTCATTTTGAGTTCGAAATCAAGAGGTGTTCCTAGTTTAAGTTCCTCAATTAAAAAGGGATTTCTCAATACTCCTCGGCCAATCATCCAGTGATTAATATCCGGAAAAGTTGCTTGTAATTGTCTGAAAGTGTCGATCTCAAAGAGGTCTCCATTATAGACGATTTCATGACCCGTATGAGCAATTAAATGTTCTAAAGCGCTCCAGTTTACCACCCCCCCATATTGTTGAATTCCTAAACGAGAATGAATAATCAAAAAGTGTATAGGATAACGATTGAGCACCTGAATCAAATTATAACCCTCTTCCGGATCAAACATTCCCAAGCGCATTTTTATAGAAAGCTGAACAGAAGTAGAATTAAAAATATGATCCAAAATCTCATCTACCCTATCCGGATAAGGCATCAATCCGCACCCTCTTTTCTTACGTACAATAGGATTCATGGGGCAACCCAAATTCCAGTTTACAGCATCATAGCCCAATTTTTCTTTTAACTGCACAATGGTATCCAGCATAGGTTGCGCTTCATTTCCCATCAATTGAGGAATCACAGGAACTATGCGATTATGATCATGCTGCAAATCTTTCCATTTCGCAGGATTGATTTGGTGTTTCAATTGTGCCGGAATAAAGGGTGCTACGGCGACATCAAACCCTTGAGCATGAATAAACAGCGGATTTCGCATATAATAATAGGTAATCCCGTGAAGTGGTGCAAACCAAAAAGTGGGATTACCTATCATTGTATTAAAATAGTGTCAACTTTACTCGATTACCAATTTAGATGAAAAAGAGCGGTTATTTTGAATTAATCTGACAAAATAAACACCCGGTGCTAAATTTGAAGTGGAGATTTGGTCATTCGTAGTAACATTTTCCGCTCTCAACACTAATTTCCCGTAACCATCCAAAACTTCAAGATAATTTTCAACCTGATCATCAATCATGCCTAATTTAAAGTAATGTTTTGTTGGATTAGGATAAATTAACAAGCGTGACTCATAATGATCGGAAATACCCCAAGTATTAAATTTCAATGTAAATTCATCAATTAGGAACTCTGACGAGATGGATGAATTCATTCCACCCACAGTAATAATCACTCTGATCGTATCACAAATCGGTGATGTTCCGGTTTGTGTCATGACTACATTCATCTGTTTATATTGATGTGAAGCTTCTGAAATGGTAGTTGTTCCTGAAGCCACCATATCCGGAATATTTGTTGTACTGTTCCACAACGTTGCAATTACATTAATTCTAACCTCATCGGCACCATCGGGCAAAAATTTATACCAGAACATCACTTCAGAGGGAGCCTCAGATAGAGCATATCCTGTGGCCACTAATTCTCTGAATTGTGTCAAATCTTCCAGATTTATATTTGAAAAATCCAGATTCATCAGAGCAGTCAGAGCATTCATATCCAAATTAAAGGTTCCTACAGTCCCCAGTTGAACAATACCGGGCAAAGTGAATCCTTCTCCGATGGCAATCATTCCCGGAGTTACTTTTAACGCATAACTACCGGAATGTGCATCTGTTGTTTTAGCTCCAAATGCAAAACTAAGAGGTAATACAGTATTTAGTGTCCCGGTATATTTTATAGTCCATCCATCAGGTGTTGTAGGATTTGTCCAATTTTCAAATCCGGAATTAGGAAGATTCTGTGCCATTCCATGAAATGCCATGGTCAATACCAATAGCGATAATGAAAGAATCTTTTTCATAACTTTTTTGTATATAATGATTTAATTTTATTTTATTCTAACCTTTGTAAAATGGGAATTTCACCACTTCTGCCTTCATTAATTTTTCTCTTACTTTGATGTATAGGGTGGTTCCCACTTTAGAAAAATCTATGTTCACCATTGCCGTTCCAATCGCTTTTTGAACAGACGGTCCTTGTGTTCCGGATCTGACAACACCGATCTTATTTCCATTTTCGTCACACACTTCATAATCCATACGAGGGATAGCTCTGTCGATCATTTCGAAGCCTACAATTTTTCTTTTCAGACCTTCGGCTTTCATATTCAACATATATTCTTTATCGATAAACTCTTTATGGTCAACAAATTTTGTAATCCATCCCAATCCTGCTTCAAGAGGTGAAATGGTGTCATCAATTTCATGACCATATAAGCAAAATCCCATCTCCAAACGGAGTGTATCTCTTGCGCCCAGACCAATTGGTTTGATATCAAATTCGGCACCTGCCTCAAAAACGGCATTCCAAATAGTGTGTCCCACTTCATTAGGAAAATAGATCTCACAACCACCTGATCCGGTATAACCTGTAATAGAAAGCAATATATTAGGAATCCCTGCCAATGTAATTGTTTTATGAGTATAATAAGGCATCTCTTCCAAGTTAGTATCTGTCAGTTTTTGGATTGCCTTCAGTGCTAACGGACCTTGTACTGCCAATTGAGAAATCTCATTGGATCTATTTTCAATGATAGCACCAAACTTTTCATTATGCCGAGTCATAAACTCCCAATCTTTATCGATATTTGCAGCATTTACCACCAATAGGTACTCTTCTTCATCCATACAGTATAGTAAAAAGTCATCTACTATTCCTCCTTTACCATTAGGATAGCAGGAGTATTGTATTTTACCCGGGGTTAATGCGGTTACATCATTGGACGTAATATATTGCAGATAAGGTACCGCTTTAGGTCCCTTCACATAAATTTCTCCCATGTGAGAAACATCAAAAACGCCCACTTTCGATCTTACATGATTATGTTCAATCGATAAACCTTCATATTGTATGGGCATATAAAACCCGGCAAATTCAACCATTTTAGCACCTAATTGCTCATGTACGCTTTTGAAAATTGTTTCTTTCATAGTATATATCTATTAATAATTAATTTATGATAAAGTTCAATCTGCAAAGATAATAAAAAAAATGAAATTATCTCGATCTAGATAAAAGTTTTGCAATCACCCTTGGATAGATCTCATGTTCTATCTTATGTATTTGATTTTCAACCTCTTCTAAAGATTCAGATCCTAAAATTTTAAATGAGTCCTGATCAATAATTTTTCCTGTGTCTACACCTTCATCCACAAAATGGACTGTAACACCAAAAACTTTAACACCATATTGATATGCATCCCTAATCCCATTGGCTCCCGGAAATGAAGGAAGCAGTGCCGGATGGATATTCACAATCTTCTCAGGATAAGCATTTAAGAGTGTCCTACCAATAATTCTCATGTAACCTGCCAAAAAGATCCATTCCACCTCATGAAGTCGCAACTCCATCAAAATTTGTTGTTCATAATGCGCTTTGCTGACAAATTTTTTAGGTTCAAAAACAAAGGTGGTGATTCCCTCTTTTTCGGCTCTTTGCAAGACATAAGCATCCGGTTTATCACAAACCAAGAGTACCATACTAGCAGGAATTACCCCACTTTTGATGGCGTCAACGATAGCCTGAAAGTTGGTACCGGATCCACTCGCAAAAACCGAAATAGCAGGCAATTTCTTACTCATTAAGGATCAAATTTATAAAGGGTTGATCTGTAATTTTTCCAATTATAACAGGTTTCTCTCCACTTTCCTGAAGCAGGGAAATGGTTTGTTCTTTATCTTTAGAATCGATAACCAGGATCATTCCTATCCCCATATTGAAAACATTAAACATCTCGCGATGGTCTAATTCCCCCATTTTTTCAAGGAAATCAAAAATAGGAGGTTTATTCCAGGATTTCTCTTCAATCACAACACCGAGTCCTTCGGGAAGTACACGAGGAATATTCTCATCAAAGCCACCTCCCGTGATATGCGCAATAGCATGTACATCTACTTGTTTTAGCAATTTGATAACAGGCTGAACATAGATTCTTGTGGGAGTTAACAAAACCTCACCCAATTTGCCATTCAATTCGGGATGATATTGATTCAGATCCAGTTGATGATCTTTTTGTACAATTTTTCTCACTAAAGAGAAACCATTGGAATGCACTCCGGATGAAGGCAAACCAATGATCAGGTCACCCAATTTCACTTTGGAACCATCTATCAGCTTAGCTCTTTCAACCACTCCTACAGTAAAACCGGCGATATCATATTCTCCTAATTGGTACATATCGGGCATTTCGGCAGTTTCACCCCCGATCAAGGCACAATTAGCCAATTGACATCCATCAGCTACTCCTTTCACTATCTGTTCAATTTGTGCAGGATCATTTTTCCCCACTGCAACATAATCCAGAAAAAAGAGTGGTTGTGCTCCTTGCGCAAGGACATCATTAACACACATAGCTACTACATCTTGCCCAATCGTATCATGTTTATCCAGTGCAAATGCAATTTTCAATTTTGTACCTACACCATCGGTTCCACTAACTAAAATCGGATCTTTTATGTTGAGGGAAGCGAGATCAAACATCCCGCCAAAACCACCAATACCTCCCATTACTCCGGGTCTGTTTGTTCTTTCTATGTGAGATTTAATTCTTCTCACCGACTCATAGCCTGCTTCAAGAGAGACTCCGGAATCTTCGTAAGATTTCGCCATTATTTTTTTATTTTGAATTATTTATATGATTAACATGGCATCACCATAAGTATAGAAACGATATTTTTCTTTAATCGCTTCCTTATATGCTTTCATAACAAAATCATATCCTCCAAAAGCTGCTGCGATCATCAACATAGGGCTTTCTGAAGGATGGAAATTAGTAATTAGTGCATCAGTAGAGGTTACTTTGTGGGGAGGAAATATAAATCTGTTTGTCCATCCGTCAAAAGGTTTGATATTTCCATTAGGATAGAGGGAGGATTCCAATGCTTTCACAACAGTAGTCCCCACTGCACATATCCTTCTTTCTTTTTCTTTTGCTTCATTAATCTGAGCTGCTACTTCCGGAGTGATCAACATTTGCTCAGAATCCAATTTATGTTTTGTTAAATCCTCAACATCAATTTCTCTAAAATTGCCCAATCCCGGATGTAATGTAATATTTGTAAACTCTATCCCTTTTAACTCACATTTCAACAGTAGTTCTCTACTGAAATGCAGTCCTGCGCTGGGAGCTGCAACGGCACCCTCTACTTTAGCGTACAACGTTTGGTATCTTTCCTGATCCGCTTCCTCCGGATCTCTTACTTTTAAAATCTCATCTGGAAGGGGTGTACTACCCAAAGCATTTAACTTAGCTCGAAAAGCAACATAATCTCCCTCGAAAAGAAAGCGCAATGTTCTTCCTCTGGCAGTTGTATTGTCGATCACCTCTGCTACCAAATTGGCATCCTCTCCAAAATAAAGTTTATTTCCTATTCTTATTTTACGTGCCGGATCAACGAGTACATCCCACAAGCGAGTTTCAGGATCTAACTCTCTCAACAAGAATACACGTATTTTAGCAGCTGTTTTCTCCTTTTCACCATACAATAAAGCGGGAAATACGCGGGTATCATTTCTGACAAAAAGATCACCTTCATCAAAATACTCCAACAGATCACGAAATGTTCTGTGTTCAATAGTCTTAGTTTTTCTGTTTAAAACCATCAAACGTGCAGCATCTCTCTCTTCCGGAGGGTAAATAGCAATCAGCTCTTGTGGAATATGAATCTTAAATTGTGATAATTTCATAGCGGCACTTTTTTAGTGCGCAAAGATACAACTTTTTTTAAGAAAAATCAACCCCTAAATCACGATTTTTATTTTGAAAAGCGGAATTAAACAATATTTTAACTCTCCATTCGTTATTGGGAATAAATTTTTGACTGTATGGGCAGGAGAATAAACTGTTTAAATTTACTTATTCTTGTTTTTTTATTGGGGAGATTCACTTTGGTCAATGCTCAGGTTTCTTGTGTTGCCAAAGCACCTTCTCAAGTTGCCATTGGTCAACCATTTCAGTACAGTGTTACATTAAATCAGAAAGCTTCACAAATTGTGAAGAGCAACTTTTCCAATTTTGATGTTTTAAATGGTCCTAACAGCAGTTCCTCTCAGTCCATAACCATTATGAACGGAGCTCAAACAATCAATAACTCCTACACATACTCTTACACCTTAGCTCCTAAAAAAGAAGGAACTTTTAAAATTCCTCCGACATCTTTTAGAGTTGACGGTAAAACGGTATCATCCAATGAAGTAACCGTCACCGTTACCAAAGGGAGACCGCAACCTCAATCGAGAGAGTCTCAGGGAGGAGGAGCTACCTCATCACAATTCAATAAGAATGATGTATTTATCAAAGCTTTTGCCTCTAAAACTAACCCTTATATTGGCGAAGAGGTGATCATAACGCACAAACTATATATTGGACCCAGTGTTAATGGAGGGTACAGGGTTGAAAACATAAACCTTCCAAGCCAGCCGGGATTATGGAGTTATACTCTGGGTGATCCCAATGCTCAAGCCAAACAGAGTAGTGAAGTAATTGACGGAAAGCGTTTCGTTGTATACGAAATTCGTAAAACAGCGGTATTCCCACAAAAGGAGGGTAACATCACAATTACTCCCATGGAAATGAAGTTTATGGCAAGAGTTTTGGTTCAACGCAGTAGTGGAGATCCTTTTTTTGATCGTTTTTTCGGAAGTCAATCTGCTCAGGATTATGATCTTGACCTCAAATCCAATGCTGTAAGACTTCAGGTTAAACCCACACCTTCTGCCAATAAACCGGCTCAATTTAGTGGTTTATCAGGACAATTTTCGGCCAATGCACTGTTGAGTCGTTCCAAATTACAGACTAATGATGCTACTAATCTGACCGTTACTATTTCGGGAACAGGAAACATTCAACATATTGAGATTCCGGAAATCCAATTCCCTTCCGGATTGGATGTAGCAGATCCCAAAATTACGGATAATATCAATACTAAAGGGGAACATGTGTCCGGGAGTCGAATTATTGAATATGTCATTATCCCCCGTAATCCGGGAAATTTCACCATCCCTTCTGTTGAATTTAGCTTTTTTGATCCCAGATCCGGATCTTATCGTACAGTTTCTACCAATCCATTTACTTTAGAAGTTGAGAAAGGATCCGGTCAAAATGTTACCAGTTCGAGATCTCATCAAAAAGAGATTCAGTTTTTAGGCAATGATATTCGTTATATCAAAACCAACCAACTCCAAATCACTCCGATTGCCTTAACCCCTTTCTTAGGGTCTCCACTCTACTACACCCTACTGCTTACACCACTGGTTTTAGGAATTATTATCGTTCTGGTTAGAAAAAGACAGATTGAATATTATAGTGATCGTGATTTGGTCAGAAACAGAGGCGCTAAAAAATTAGCCCGTAAAAAACTAAAACATGCCCATCAACTGCTACAGGATAGAAAGAATGATCAATTCTACGAAGAGATCTCACGGGCATTATGGGGTTATATGAGTGATAAATACCATATTCCAACAGCTCAACTCTCTATCGAAAGCATTGAAGCAAAATTGGAAGAAAAGGGAATTTCGAAAGAGATAATCCAACAGTTTATTGATACACTAAGTCAATGTGAATATGCCCGTTTTGCACCGGGAGATAAAGATCAATTGATGCAGGAGATGTATCAAAAGAGCATTGAGTTTATCCAACATAATGAAACCATCTCTAAAAAATAGTAATGAAGAACAGCATGAAAAAGATATTGTCACTTCTCTTAAGTTTGTTTTTTCTGACCCAATTAATGGGTGCTTCATTGGTTGATTCTTTACAAAATGAGATTAGTATCGGAAATAGTTTATATCAAAAAGGGAACTACGAAGGTGCCTTAGAACACTACTTGAAAGTGGTTGACAATCAATATAAAAACAGCAATTTGTATTACAATATCGGCAACGCTTACTATAAATTGGAAGAATTAGGCAATGCCATTCTGTGGTATGAACGTGCCCTGCTTTTGTCTCCCAATAATGCTGATATCAAACACAATATAGCATTTGTAAACCAGGAATTAGAGGATAAAATCGATCATCTTCCTCAGCTGTTTATCACCGGTTGGTACAACTTTTTATCACAACTTTTCAACAGTAAACAGTGGGCTATTGTCAGTATTATTGCGGCTTTTTTACTCGTAGCTTCAATCTTGGGTTATCTGTTTATCCGTCACAGAGTGAGTCAACACTTATTGATCAGTTTAGCTGTCATCTCTTTGATACTTTCTATCTTAAGTACCCATTTTAGTTATCATCAAATCAACTCCCGAATCAAAAAACCTCAGGCTATTGTTATGAGTTCTGTCATTACCGGAAAAAGTACTCCGGATGAAAAAGGAACTGATCTTTTTGTGATTCATGAAGGTCTCAAGGTGGTTATTACAGACCAACTCAACGATTGGGTTGAAATTCAGCTTCCCAATGGAGAAAAGGGTTGGGTCAACTATCAGGCTGTGGAAAAAATTTAGTTTATTGTTTACAAAACGTGAATTACCCCTTTGTATTGTTTCACTTTTGTATTAGGGAAACCAACTCTCATACGATAGGAGTACGTAGCATTGCATTCCAATTTCCCATTTACTTTACCATCCCATATAAATTCCGGATCCGTTGTTTGATAGACTACTTTTCCCCACCGATCCACTATGACCAGTTCGAATGTTATTATTTGAGAAGCAATAATAGGGGGGAGGAAGAGATAGTCGTTAAGCCCATCCTTATACCCGGGAGTTATTGTATTCGGGATATAGATATCATGTTCACAAGGCATAACTCTATATGAAGTGCTTAGAAAACATTCCTCCTGTGTGGCTGTTACACTATATATCCCCGGCATATGGACTACAATTGATTGTGAGGTTTCTCCCGTATTCCATTCATAGTTCTGAAATTCAGAAATGGCGGTCAATGTAGTAACATACTGGTCACAGAAATCAAGAGGATCCTGAACAACTTGCAAAGTGGCTTCAATCTGATCTAATCTGAGATGAACAATGGTATCGCACTCTGCACCATTTCTGAACTCAATATAGTCTCCCGGTAGTTTCAAAGTCCGACCATAAAAGTTATAGGATCCGTTAGGACACAACGCTGCCGTATCATAAGTATGAACTCCCGATTCAATTAAAACTGTTTGAAATGTCGAACTTTCACAACCAAATTCAGAATATGCGGTTAAGTGGACTTCATATTCTCCCTCTGTTTCAAAGGTATGGGTCGGATGAATTTGATTTGATTCTTCACCATCGCCAAAATTCCACAAATAAGTTTCTGCTCCTATAGTTAAATTTTCAAAAAAAGACGGATTGTTAACACAGTTGATTTGAACTGCAAAATCAGGCACAGGATCGGGGAGCACAGTAACTTTAATCGTATCTGATCTCATATCACATCCGGAAAAAAAACCATCGATCACATATGTCCCGGAATTCTCTACTGTCGCATCAGAAATAGAAAAGGTTTGAGCTGGTGAGGGTCCCTGCAGGGTATCACCGGTTTCATAATGAATCCAGGTATAACTTGCTCCCATAAAAGGGTTTAAAATTTCTATTGAAATCTCTTCTCCCTCACAAATTGTATCCAAAGTGGTCAATGCAGCATTAACCTGATATTCTGCAAAATCTGAAAAATAACCAAATTTGCAAGTGTTTTGAGGACCTCCGTTGATCACCCCCAAATGAAAAACACCGGTTGTATTAGCAATTCTTGCACTTCCATCAACAGGTAGCAAACTAGTCGGAATCAGCTTACGGGCAAACATAAAAGCCCCTCCCGTCCCGGGAACTGGATAAAAGTCGGTAGCAGTAATCACAGTTGAAGATCCATTAAAAGTAAAATTTCCAATATGATTACTGGTAGTTACCAAAGTTAAATAATAGCTATCCGGTTGACTACGTGAAACGGAGACTGTTCTTGAACCACGACAATCCATGGTAGGCAAAATACTGAATCCCACTTCACAGCTAAAACCGGATAGTTGAGTACAATATACCGGTTTATCATTTGTAGTAATAATCACTGCCGATTGATCCGAATTAGAAAATGGATTTACAGTAAAAACGTATGTATAAACTTGTCCGGCATTTAAAGTGGCAGCCGGAGTTCCTGATAATCCAACAAAAACCTCTGTACTATCTTCGACTGCCATAATAAAAACTCTATCATAAGGCGGGGTACCACCGTTGGAATTACTAACATGATAAGTGAAGCCCTGCACCGGAACATACATCCCCCCTAACTTCTCAATAGGTATGATCTGGTCTCCTCCAATATCTGCACATCCACCCCAAGGAGTTCCCTGCATAGTGTCATCATAATAAGTAATCGCCACCGGTTTATCAGAAACAACCAATGAACCTGTCGGATGCTCCGTAGCTAAGCGACTCAAGGAACGTGCGCTATAATATTCACCCTGGTTCAAGGTTATTGTAAATGGCACATTGGCCGGACGCCCTACTAACGATTTTGTAGGTGTAATGGTTACACTTGTATTATTTTCTGTTGCAAGAACAGAGAAACAACTAAAAAAATTAGGTGGGGAGGATTCATTATTTAAATAATTTTGCATAGGAATCATAAACAGGGTTCCCAATGCACTTTTCCCTTTCAATGCAAAGATTTCAGTATTGAGGATACTATAAGGAGGGCTCGTAAATATCTCGTAATAGCAAAAAACAGGTTCCGTTGCAACAATTCTAAATCCCCTCAGGGAAATATCATTGGCTTGCGCCACGTTGGCAAATGCAGCTGCTAGAATATGTGTTTGATTAGAGTTTGCTGCGATATTCAGCGTTACAGGTGTAAAGGCAGGATTAGCAGGTTGAGTAATGGTTACTGTACTGGCAAGATCAGCTGTCGAAAACACAAACCGATATTGGTTATGAGAGTCATGCGCCGGATCTGCATAGGGCGGTGAAAACCAAAACTCAGTATCAAACTGAGCATAAGAGAAAAGGGATATCAAAAAGAAACCCAAAAAGAAAAACAGTTTTTTCATTGCTTTATTGATTTAGCTCAATTCCAGCATTTTCAATATCGACTTCTTCGCTTTTTCCATCAATTCAGAATCAAGTAGAATTTCCGGTTTTTCATTTTCCAACGCGCTCAAGATTGAAGACAGAGTACTTAACTTCATGAATTCGCAGTCGTTACAGTTGCATTTTGTATCAGTTTGAACGAGATAAAACTTTTTATGTGGACTTCTTTTCTGCATTTCGTATAAAATCCCTGTTTCTGTGGCCACAATATACTCCTGTGTATCATCTTTTTCAGAATAGTTCAGCATAGCAGTGGTTGACCCGATAAAGTCTGCCAATGCCAAAACAGTTCCTCTACATTCGGGATGAGCCAACACTTTAGCATGAGGATATTTCTCTTTCATCTCCACAAGTTGGTCCACATTGAGTCGATCATGAACATGGCAAGCACCATCCCACAACACCATCTCTTTGCCGGTTTGTGAATTGATATACGCTCCCAAATTTCGATCCGGAGTAAATACAATTTTCTGGTCTTTCGGTAGTGCATTCACAATTTTCAATGCATTACTAGAAGTTACTATAATATCTGACAATGCCTTAACCTGAGCACTACAATTGATATAACTCAACACAACATGATTCGGATAATCTTTCAAAAAGAGTTCCAATTCTTCTGCAGGACAACTGTCTGCCAAAGAGCAGTGTGCCTCCATATCGGGAATCAACACTTTTTTAGTTGGATTCAATATTTTAGATGTTTCCGCCATGAAATGCACCCCTGCAAAAAGGATAATATCCGCATCCGTATTCACAGCATAACGCGCTAAAGCTAAACTATCCCCGACAAAGTCAGCAATTTTTTGTACCTCCGGCAGTGTATAGTAGTGTGCTAAGATCACTGCATTTTTCTCTTTTTTCAGTTGTTCTATTTTTTGAATTATTGCTGACATAATTCTATTTCTTAACAAACATAAGTTCTTCAACTTATTGATTCAACTTGCAAAAGTACAACCTTTTTTTGAATATTGTGTTTTTTTCGTTACTTTTGCTGTCTGAATTTTTGAGATGGATAAAAGGAAAATTGCAATTCTCGGATCAACGGGATCGATGGGTGTTCAAGCCTTACAGGTCATTGAGCAATTCCCCGATCTTTTTGAGGTGGATCTGTTAGCAGCACTCAATAATGTCGATTTATTGATTGAACAAGCTAAAAAGCACCAGCCCAACCATGTCGTGATTGTTAATGATGAGCACTATTTGAAGATTAAAGAGGCTTTAGCAGACGAATATATAAAAGTATTTACCGGAGCTGATTCTTTGTGTGACTTGATGGAGTTGAACTCTTTTGATATGGCACTTTCCTGTATCGTAGGCATTGCAGGGTTGAAACCGATATATAAAGCAATTGAAAGCAAAAAGATGATTGCGCTGGCAAATAAGGAGACCTTGGTGGTTGCCGGTGAACTGATGATGAAAACTGCCGCCCAAAAAGAGGTTCCTATTTTACCTGTTGATTCCGAACACTCCGCCATTTTTCAATCTTTGGTTGGAGAGCACTTTAATCCGATAGAAAAAATAATACTCACTGCTTCCGGAGGACCATTCCGTGGTAAAAATGCCGAATTCCTTGAGCATGTTACCCCCAAACAAGCACTCAAACACCCGAACTGGGATATGGGAGCTAAAATTACCATTGATAGTGCTACATTGATGAACAAAGGATTGGAAGTGATTGAAGCCAAATGGCTCTTTAATTGCAGTTTAGACAAAATTGAGGTGGTGGTTCATCCCCAGTCGATTATCCACTCTCTGGTCCAATTTACAGATGGGTCCATTAAGGCACAGTTGGGACTGCCCGACATGAAACTTCCGATTCAATATGCACTCTCCTACCCTTATAGATTACCCAACCAGTTTCCAAGATTCAACTTTTTAGACTACCCGGAGTTCACTTTCGAAACTCCTGATACCAGCACATTCCCTTGTTTGTCCATTGCTTATGAAGCTTCAAAAATGGGGGGAAGTGCACCCTGTGTCATGAATGCTGCCAACGAAGTAGCTGTGGCACATTTTTTGCAAGAAAAGATTGGATTTAACGATATTCCAAAATTGATTGAGTATGCTGTAACGAAAATGCCCTTTACCAAACCAACTACAATTGATGAATATTTACAGGTAGATCAAGAAACAAGAGAATTTTTAGAAAATAACAGATTTTAATAATGGGAATTACAACACAAATTATAGGCCTTATAGCCAGTCTAGGTATTTTAGTTTTTATTCACGAACTGGGACACTTTGTCTTTGCGAGAATATTTAAAACCAGAGTAGAAAAATTTTATCTCTTTTTCAATATTGGTTTTTCTATTGTACGAATGAAAACAGTCAATGGAAAAAGAGAGTTCTCCTTTTTCTCCAAAAGTGCGCCTGAATCATGGAAAGAGGATCCTGAAACAACAGAATGGGGAATCGGATGGCTCCCTCTGGGTGGTTATTGCTCTATCGCAGGAATGGTGGATGAGACCAAATCGGCAGACCAATTATCGGAAGAGCCTCAACCCTGGGAGTTTAGATCTAAAAAAACATGGCAACGCTTCCTGATTATCATTGGGGGTGTACTTTTTAATTTCATCTCTGCCATCTTGATCTATATCCTGATGTTTTACCATTGGGGAGAAACCTATATTCCACTTGATAATGCCAAATATGGATATCAGTTTACTGAGGTGGCTCAAAAAGTCGGATTTAAAAATGGGGATGAAATTCTATTGGTGGATCAAAACAAACCTCTCGATTTAGCTGATTTTTCCAAACAACTTCTCATTGATGACGTAAAAAGTGTTACAGTATTAAGAAATGGAGAAAAAGTTGAGATTGCTATCCCTAAAGATTTTGGGAAGCAGGTTGTTGGTGAAGGCAAAGGGATGTTTTGCACTTACCGATTCCCTTTCGTTGTTGACCGGGTAATAGAAGGGATGCCGGCACAAAAAGGGGGATTGATGGCTCACGATAGTGTCATATCAGTCAATGGAGTTGAACAGCTTTCATACTACAATTATGTAGACTCTTTCAAACAAAATCCGCAAAAACAGCTTATTTTAGGAGTGATGAGAGGGGATCAGCTGGTCGAACTCACCGTTACCCCAAATGAAGAAGGAATGGTGGGTGTTTATCCCGTAAACCCCACTCAATTTTTACAAAGCGAAACCACCTACTATACTTTTTGGAAATCTATTCCCAGAGGACTAAATCAAGGGGTTAAAAATCTAAGTATGTACGTTAAGCAGTTCAAGTTGGTGTTCACTAAAGAGGGTGCTACTCAAATTGGTGGATTTGGAGCGATTGGTAAACTATTCCCGAAAGCCTGGGATTGGTACATTTTCTGGAATAATACAGCATTGTTGGCCATCATTCTTGCATTTATGAATATCTTGCCGATCCCGGCTTTGGACGGAGGTTATATCCTTTTCATTCTGGTAGAAATGGTTACGGGCAGAAAACCGAGTGATAAATTTCTGGGATATGCCAATACAGTCGGCTTTATTCTTCTGATTGCACTCTTGCTTTATGCCAATGGAATGGATGTTATCAGGGGCTTTTTTAAATAGAAAGTCGAAACGAAACAAAAAGTTAACGAAAAATTAATCCCTATACTATTAGTTTTTTTTATATCTTTGTCGATTAAACAAGGAGCTAGGAGGTTTCTTGATTTTAAGTTTATAGTACTCAAAATCAACATTATATGCTCACTGTCAATTTTCCCCCTTCTCTATTGAATAATATTTAATCTGTAAAAAAGATTCTTAATTATGGCACAAATTATGGACGAAGTTTCAAGAACCTTTAATGAATACCTGCTTATTCCGGGTTTGACAACCAGAGAGTGTACTCCTGATCGAGTTGATTTAAGTACCCCTATTACAAGATACAAAAAAGGGGAGGTGCCTGAACTGAAGCTCAATATTCCTATTGTTTCAGCTATCATGCAATCAGTTTCAAACTCAACATTGGCTATTGCTCTGGCAAGAAATGGCGGTTTGTCATTTATTTTTGGGTCTCAACCGATTGATGAGCAGGCTGAAATGGTGAGAAAGGTAAAAAAATTCAAAGCAGGATTTGTAGTGAGTGACGCTAATCTGAAGCCCACACAAACTTTAAAAGATGTGCTTGACATCAAAGCAAAAACCGGATTCTCAACCATTGGAATTACGGAAGATGGAACTTCCAATGGCAAACTTTTGGGCATGGTTACCAGCAGAGATTACAGGCCCAATAAAGATCCACACGATAAGCTGATTCAAGATTTTATGACCCCCTTCTCCAAATTGGTTACCGGTCAGTTTGGCATCACGTTGGAAGAAGCTAATGATATTATTTGGGAACACAAGGTCAACACACTCCCTATTATTGATGAAGATCAATCGTTGAAATATTTTGTTTTTAGAAAAGATTACGATAACCACAAAGAGTATCCCAACGAGTTATTGGATGATCATAAAAGATTATTGGTCGGAGCCGGTATCAACACACGCGATTATGTTGAAAGGGTACCTAAATTGTTGGATGCCGGTGTCGACATTTTATGTATTGACTCCTCTGACGGCTTCTCTGAGTATCAAAAAGATACCATCCATTATATTAAAGAAAAATATGGTGAAGGAGTGAAGGTTGGAGCCGGAAATGTTGTTGATGCTATTGGATTCAATTATTTAGCCGATGCCGGAGCAGACTTTATAAAAGTTGGAATCGGAGGTGGATCAATTTGCATTACCAGAGAACAAAAAGGGATTGGAAGAGGTCAGGCTACTGCTATTATTGAAATTGCAAAAGCTAGAGACGAATACTTCAAAAAGCATGGAGTTTATATCCCTATTTGTTCTGACGGAGGAATTGTTCAGGATTATCACATGGTTCTTGCCTTATCAATGGGTGCGGACTTTATTATGATGGGACGCTATTTTGCCCGTTTCGATGAAAGTCCAACAAAAAAATTGATGGTCAATGGAAACTATGTAAAGGAATATTGGGGAGAGGGCTCCAACAGAGCCAGAAACTGGCAGCGTTATGATATGGGCGGATCCACCGGGATGAAATTTGAAGAGGGTGTGGATAGCTACGTTCCTTATGCCGGAAAATTAAAAGATAATATAGAGATAACATTGGGCAAAATCAAAGCTACCATGTGCAGCTGCGGTGTACTCACTATTCCCGAATTAAAAGAAAATGCGAAGATCACCATGGTTTCCTCAACCAGTATTATTGAGGGAGGTGTTCATGACGTAATTTTAAAAGATAGTACAAACTCAATTTAATTATAACACTATGAAAACAATAAAACATTTAGCCCTTGCGGTGCTGTTCTTTTTTCTGGGAACGACTACGCTGCATCTTTGGGCACAAGAAAACTCGCCTAACACAGTCATTTTAAGTGAGGATTTTGAAAATTTAATCTCCGGAAACGGATCCTACGGAGGTTCAACCTTGACTTTCAACAGTGGTGTCTATTTTGTTAAAGGTTATACTACAATGGATGCCAACGACCGTAGAATAGGTACCCGTTCTATTCGCTTAAGAGCTAATGCCAATGATACACCCGGTCACGAAATTACTATGACTTTTGATTTAGCCAATGGAGCTGGAAATGTCTCTTTTATGTATGGGTCATACAGCGGACATTCAGGGGGAACAGTGTATGTTCAATACTCAACAGATCAAGGGACTACCTGGAATGAGGTGCCTAACAATAGTGTTACAGCACCCGCCTGGGATGAAACTGTGGGGATGCTTTCAGCAACTGTACCTGTGAATATTGCCGGAACTGTGAGAATTAGAATTTTTAAAGCTGCACAACCCGGGTCAACAACCATCAATATTGACAACTTAGAGGTTACAGCGTACTCTCAAACCAACCAAGTAGCTGCTCCCCTATTCAGTGTCAATAGCGGAACTTATTATGAGCCATTTCAAGTAACTCTTTCCAGCACGACTGCTGATGCCAGTATTTATTATACAACGGACGGATCAACCCCTGATGCCGGTTCTACACTCTACACAACACCGATCTCAGTTTCTACAACTACCACTTTAAAGGCAATCGCCGTTAAAACCGGTATGACCAATAGTGGAGTTTCTACCGCTACCTACACTTTCCCCATCCAAGTTGCTAATATAGCTGCATTCAAAGCTGCCAATACCACCACTAACTCTACCGTATATCATATCACAGGTGATGTAACTTTTGTATTTAAAGCGGGAAGAAATACTTATATCAAAGATGAAACCGGCGGTCTGTTGATTTATGACGCCAGTACTCCTATCATTACTGAACAATATAATCCCGGAGACGTAATTCCCGGAGGCGTTTATGGAACCTACACACTATATAACGGATTGATAGAGTTGATTCCTACTTATCCAACTGCAGCAGGAACCCCTGGAACACCTGTTGTTCCCCTCGTTCTCACTATGGGTGAAATTATCAATAATTTCGACACCTATCAATCGCAACTGGTTACCATTGAGCAAGTTACTTTTGATAGTGGCACATTTGGTACCGGTGCAGCAGGAAACATTACGATACACCAAGGAGGAAATTCGATGACCTGTCGAAATCACTTCGCTACCATTACTAACTATTCTCCGGATCCTAATGAAGAGTACAATGTAACAGGCTTTTTGATTCCTTATAACACCAGCAAACAGATTGCACCACGCGATACAAATGATATTCAACTTTATACTCCTCCTGCAATCCCTACCTATACCATCACTTTCCCAACTCTAACCGGGATCACCTTTTCTCCGGTTGCAGGATATGAGTCTCCGGTGGATTCTTTAGACAATTTTGCATTTACCGTAACTTTAGCTCCTTCGCATAATAACTCTAATATTACCATCAAAAGTAATGGCGTTGTTTTAACTCCCGTTGAAGGAGTATATACCATCACTTCCATTGTTGCAGATCAAGTTATTACCGTTGAAGGTCTTGCAATCAATACCTATCAAATTGTAGCTTCTAGTGGTGCTAATGGAACTATTACTCCTGCCGGCACCCTCACAGTAAACTATGGAGGAAACCTAACCTTTAACTTCACTCCTGATGCGGGATATATGATTGATGAAGTGACTGTTGATAATGTTGCTGTAGGGAATAACCCTCAATACACATTGAACAATATTACTGCCAATCATACCATTCACGTTACTTTCGAAGCTATTCCGGTGAATCAATATACGGTAACTGCTTCTGCAGGACCTAATGGTACAATCACTCCCACAGGAACCCAATTGGTTGATGAAGGAGATGATATTACTTTCACCATTACTCCTAATCAAGATTATGAAATTGATACCCTATTTATTGATGGTGCAGCTGTGAATCCTGCTCTAACCTATACTTTTGAAAACGTTACAGCCAACCATATCATCCACGTTACTTTCAAAGCCATTCCGATACCTCAATACACTATAGCTGCTTCTACAGGACCTAATGGTACAATCACTCCAACAGGAGCTCAATTGGTTGATGAAGGTGATGATATCACTTTTACAATTACTCCCGATCAGGGTTATGAGATTGATACACTCCGGATTGATGGTGTTGCCGTAACTCCAGCTCTCACCTATACATTTGCAAACGTAACTGCTAACCATACTATTCATGTAACTTTCAAAGCTATTCCGGTAATTCAATACACCATAACCGCTTCTGCAGGTCCTAACGGTACTGTTGCTCCTACGGGAGCACAGTTGGTTGATGAAGCAGATGATATCACTTTCACTGCTACTCCTGACCAAAGTTATGAGATTGACTCTCTTTACATCGATGGTGTAGCAGTAACTCCTGTTTCAACTTACACATTTGCAAACGTAACTGCAAACCATACCATTCATTATACTTTTGCTCCCGTTGTAGAAGAGGATTTCTTTGAAGATTTTGAAAATTTAATAGACGGAACTCCAGCCTATGCCGGTGCAACTTTAACTTTTGGTAGCGGTGTCTATTTTGTTAAGGGTTTCTCCTCGCTCACCGATAATAACGACCGTAAAATTGGTACCCGTTCTATCCGAATGAGAGCAAACCAAAATGACGCTACCGGTAATGAAATCACTATGACTTTTGACCGCACCAACGGTATCGGAGATGTTTCATTCCGCTATGCTTCCTATGGAACCCATTCCGGAGGAACCGTTTACGTTCAATACTCAACAGACCAAGGTACAACATGGAATGATGTGCCTAACAACAGTGTTACAGCACCCGCATGGGATGAAACTGTTGGTATGCTTTCAGCTACTGTTCCTGTGAATGTTGCCGGAACTGTGAGAATCAGAATCTTTAAAGCACAGGAAGCCGCTTCCAGAAGTGTTAATATCGACAATCTTGAATTAACTGATTTTGACCCGACTACCATAGTTTCAACACCGGTATTCAGTCCTGGTGGTGGAACTATCTTTGCGCCGGTTCAGGTAACCATTTCTACCGCTACTGCAGATGCAACTATTTATTACACTACAGATGGAACTACTCCTGATGAAAATGCTGCACTCTATACTACTCCTATCTCAATCTCAACAACAACTACGCTGAAAGCGATCGCAGTTAAAACCGGCATGACCAGCAGTGGAGTTGCAAGTGCTACTTATACTTTCCCTACTCAGGTTAATACCATTGAAGAGTTTATCGAAGCTAACAACGGTGTAACGAGCAGTACTCCTTACCAGATTACAGGTGACGTTACTTTTGTGTTCAGAAGCGGACGTTATATCTATATCACTGATGAAACTGCTTCCCTCTTGGTGTTTGATAACAGCACCAGTTTGATTACTAACGAATATGTTAATGGAGATATCATTGAGGGGGGAATCATCGGTACCTGCAACATCTATAACGGACTAACTCAAATGATTCCCCTAACCGACTGGGCAGCCTCTACTGACAATGATGGAACAGTAACTCCGATTGTTGTAACCGTTGAAGATATTATCGACAACTATGGGTTATACGAATCCAAATTGGTTACCATTGAGAATGTAACGTTCAGTGCCGGAGAATTTAACACCACCAGCACTACCAATGTTAACTTTACTCAAGATGGCAACAGTATGGCTTGTCGCAATGTACACAGAACCCTGGACATGACCATTCCTGAAGGATTCCAGGCTGATGTAACAGGATTTATTCTCAGATACAACACCAACTTCCAAATTGCTCCGAGAGGCAATAACGATATTGTTGAAGTAACCGTTGAACCTGAACAAGTTGCTACTCCTACGTTTACACCTGCCGGAGGAACTTACAATGAACCTCTTACAGTAACTATCGCTTGTGCTACTCCTGATGCTACTATCTACTACACCACTGACGGCACTGAACCTAACAATGCGAGCACACTTTACAATGGAGAGTTTACACTTCAAGCAGGCGTATACACTGTCAAAGCAATCGCGTATAAAACAGATATGCTCCCCAGTGAAATTGCCACTGTAGAATATGAAATCACTGTTGGTATCAGCGAATATGAAGCTCAACAGATCCAGATCTATCCTAATCCTACTCAAGGATCAGTGCAATGGATTAACAACTCTGCATCGCTTGAAATTGAGTCTTACCAATTGTATGATCAATACGGCAGAATGTTGATGTCAGGTAAAGTTATGAACCAATCCGAAACCATCGATTTACAAGAATTGAGTTCCGGCATCTATCTGCTTCATTTGAATAGTGAAGAAGGAACCATTGTTAAAAAGATTATGAAAATTGAATAATAATCTTTTCAAATAAATTTAAAAGAGCGATCTAAGTTTTTAGGTCGCTCTTTTTTTTCTTGTTTTTCTTTTTTTATAAATTTAAAAAATCAGGGGGCAGGAAAACTATTCCTCTTCAGTCATACCATTTCCCCACTCTCAAATACTATCTCTCCTAGAACGCGAGACAAATTACGAATTACGGTTTTACAAGGAAGAAGGTAGAATGAAAAAAAGGCGAAAGGCGAAAGTTTTTATTAAAAATTGAAAATTGAAAATTATCAAATTATTAACATATCTCATTGATATTCATATCAATAGCCGTGTCCTTTAGGGCACGGATGGGGATTACCCTCCAGATACCAAGGGCTTTAGCCCAAATTTATTATAATATTAGCCTTAGAGGGTTAAAATTGGAAAATGCAATATCGTTCCCGATTAGTTCTAAATTCTACCTTCAAATTCCCACCTTTTATAATGTCACCCCTTCGGGGTTCTATCAGCTCTTGGGGTCAACGTTTTGCTATAATAATGCCACCCCTTCGGGGTTACTCTGCAAAATACAACACTATAACAAATTCAATTCTAAATTTAGGAATCGTAATTCGTAATTTGTAATTCGTAATTGGCAACAGGTCCTTAAAGGGAAATATTACCGAGCGGGGTGGTGAAATAGCAAAAAAGGGGAACATATTCTGCCCCCCTTTTATTTTTATTTCAAAAAAATAGAATTAAGATTATCTACGTTGATCTCTTCGGTCATTATTACGTGATCTGTTATCTCTTCTTCCGCCTCCGCCGTTATGACGAATACGTCCACCGGAAGGTTTGTTTCCATTAGGTCTTGGTCCTCTTGCTGCAGGTTCTACCCAACCTTCAGGTTTCTCCAATAGAACACGGTGAGAGAGTTTGTATTTACCTGTTTTTTCATCAATTGCGATCAGCTTCACTTTAATTTCATCACCAATTTTCAAAACATCCTCTACATTTTCAATTCTCTTATAAGCGATTTCCGATACGTGAAGTAACGCTTCCACATTGGGGATAATCTCAACGAAAGCACCAAAAGAGACAATACTTTTTACCACTCCATCGTACACTTCACCAATTTCGGGAACGGTAGTAATCTGTTTGATCTTGAATACTGCTTTTTCAATATTTTCCAGATTTGGAGAGGCAATATCAATAATTCCTACTCCATCCACCTCTTCAATAGTAATCAAGGTGTCAGTCTCACGTTGCATCTCCTGGATAATCTTACCACCGGGTCCGATAATAGCGCCAATAAATTCACGAGGAATAACCATCTGTTGAATTCTTGGTACAAATGGTTTGTAATCCGCACGAGGTTCTGAAATAGCTTCTTCCATTCTATCCAGGATATATAATCTACCCTCTTTGGCTTGTGCCAATGCTTCAGCCATCATTTGAGATGACAACCCACCAATCTTAATATCCATCTGACAAGCTGTGATTCCATCTCTTGTTCCACACACTTTAAAGTCCATATCTCCGAGATGGTCCTCATCACCTAAAATATCGGAAAGAATCGCATAATTTCCTGTTTTTTCGTCTGTAATCAACCCCATAGCAATTCCGGATACCGGTTTTTTGATCTTAACTCCCGCATCCATCAATGCCAGCGTACCGGCACATACTGTAGCCATAGAGGAACTTCCGTTAGACTCCAAAATATCGGATACAATTCTAAGAGTGTAAGGGAACTCAGTCGAGTCCAATGGAATCACCGGTTTCAACGCTCTGAGAGCCAGGTTTCCGTGTCCAATTTCTCTTCTACCTGTACTTCCAACTCTTTTTACTTCCCCAACAGAAAATGGAGGGAAGTTATAGTGTAACATAAATCTGTTAGTTCCATGGATGATTGCTCCATCAATTAACTGCTCATCATCTTTTGTTCCCAATGTAATGGAGGTTAATGACTGAGTTTCACCTCTTGTAAAAATAGCAGATCCATGCACAGCAGGTAAATAATCTGTTTCTATCCAAATAGGTCTGATCTGGTTTGTGGCTCTACCATCTAATCTCACTCTGTCATTCAGAATCATCGCTCTCATTGCATCATATTGCACATCGTGATAATATCTGCTAATTAAAGGCATGATTGTTTCCAATTCTTCTTCAGAATAGGATTCGATAAACTGATTCAAAACCTCATCAAATCGATCATGACGTTCCTGCTTTGAGGTTTGTGCTTTTGCAATTTGATAAACTTTATCATAGGTTTCCCGGTATACTTTTTGTTTGAGTTCTTCATCATGATTTTCATGACAATACTCTCTTTTAGGGTTGGCTTTTTCAACTTGTGCAGCTAAATTCAACTGTTCCTGACATAGTTGTTTAATCGCCTGATGTGCAAAGTTCAAAGCGTCCACCATATCCTCTTCCGAAATTTCTTTCATCTCTCCTTCAACCATCATGATATTATCGATAGTGGCAGCCACAATCATATCAATATCGGAAGATTCCATTTGTTCAACGGTAGGATTAATCACAAACGCTCCATCTACTCTTCCTACACGTACCTCAGCAACCGGTCCTTGAAACGGGATATCCGACACTGCCAAAGCAGAAGATGCTGCCAAACAGGCCAAAGCATCAGGTAAATTATTTGAATCACCTGAGATTAAATAGATCAACACTTGAGTTTCGGCGTGAAAATCGGCGGGAAAAAGTGGTCTTAGTGCTCTATCCACCAATCGTGCGATCAAGATTTCATACTCTGATGGTCTTGCTTCTCTTTTAAAGAACCCACCCGGTATACGTCCCACTGAAGTATATTTTTCCTGATACTCAACTTGTAGAGGCATAAAATCCGTATTTTCTACGGCTTCTTTCTTCGCGCAAACGGTAGCCAACAACATCGTATCACCCATTCTCACCACTACTGACCCGTCAGCTTGTTTAGCTAATTTACCGGTTTCTATGGTAATTTCTCTACCACCTGCAATTGTAAATGTATGTTTAATTCCAATCATATATTTCGTAATTTATTTAATAATGTATGAAAAAAGGCAATTTCTGTATTAAATTGCCTTTTCAATATTCGATCTAAAAGCTTTTATTTTCTTAAGCCTAATTTTTTAATAACTTCTCTGTAACGTTCAATCTCATTCCTTTTAAGATATTCCAACAATCTTTTTCTTTTTCCCACCAAAGTGATCAACGCTTTCTTTGTAACGTGATCTTTTTTATTCTTATTCACATATTCAGTAAGGTGCTTTATTCTGTATGTAAATAGAGCAATTTGACTCTCCGGTGAACCGGTATCTGTAGCAGTTTTACCAAACTCGTTGAAAATCTCTTGTTTAACTTCTTTTGTCAAATACATAATAATCGTCTCTTTTTATATAAAATGTCTTCTTTTAATCAATCGGCAAAAATACAAAAAATATTGATATAATTCATTTTATAGAAAATTTTCTTTTCTTTTTTTGAATAAATAGAAAAAAGGCTACCGCCTTTCGGAAGTAGCCTTTCAATAATCCTTACAGGATATACTATTTAGTAATGTGTACTTTATAAGCTGCAGCACCTTGAGTTGTATAAACTTTAACAAAGTAGATACCGGTTGCTACATCTAAAGTGATCACTTCAGAATTGGTATTCAAAGTAGTAGAGTATACTAATTTACCATAAGAATCAAAGATTTCTGCACTTTCCAATGCGAAAGCTCCATTGTTTACGATAAACAGATCTGAATAGTAACTGTATACTTGTAAGTTGCTCAAGTCATACTCATCTACTGCATCAGGAAGACTTGGTAAAGTAACGAAAGTATTAACCATTGACCATTCGCTGTAATTAGTAGCTGAACAGTTAGATCTCACTTGCCACATGTATTGAGTATTAGCAGTTAAGCCGGTAACATCTAACCAAGTGTTGTTTACATTATTCACCATTGTAAAGTTAGCATCACTCAACTTCTTATATTGTACAGAATAAGATGCGGCATCTGTTGCATTCCAATTGAATGTTGCAGTAGTTTGAGTAATCAAAGTAGTATATGTATTAGCAGGAGTTTCACACTCGATCAATTTGAAGGTTACATTAATAGTATGGTTAGCTGTAACATGAGCAAATTGATATGATGGAAGTGCACCCATAGCGATACCGTCAATAGTTACATTGTCCACAACATAACCGGCAGCAGGATTAAATTGATACACTTGTGAAGAAGCTCCATAATTTACTGTTGCTGTTCCACTTGGAGTAATAGTTCCATTAGCTCCTGCAGAAGCTGTGATAGTATACGTTTTTATCGCCATTGTAGCAGCAATAGTTACATTAGCTGAAACAGGATTCAAGGTATGTGTTACAACTCCGATATTATTAGGAGTAATAGCCACTGAAGAACCATTTACCTGAACAGCTGAAACATTATATCCGGTATTTGGCACAACTGTGAAGGTTGGAGTAGCTCCATAAAGAACAGTATGTGAACCGGGAGTGATGGTACCATGGTTAGGTTGTGTTACAGTAATATTAAATGTAGCTGTATTGGTAACTACATAGATAACATGATTTGCTGTAATATTAGTGAAAGTATAAGAAGTAATAGCACCTTGGCTCACTCCGTCAACCAATACGTCCATAATCAATGATCCTAATGCAGGAGTAATTGTATAAGTTTGGTTACCTCCATGGTTTACAGTAGTAACACCTGCCGGAGTAATAGTTCCATTACCATTAATTGATGCAGTAATAGTATAAGTATTGATTGCAAATGTAGCTGAAATGGTATGGTTTTCTTGAACATCAACAAAGTTATATTGACTCACTGCACCTACGCTCATTCCGTCAACTAGTACATCAACAATATGATATCCGGCATTAGGAGTAATAGTGTAGGTTAGATCCTCATTATAGTTCAATGTGGTAGCACCTGCTGGAGTAACCGTACCGTTTGCACCGGCTGTTGCAGTAATAGTATAAGTGTTGATTGCAAAAGTAGCAGCAATAGTATGATTTGCTACAATATTATTGAATGTATAAGTGTAGGAGGTTGCTCCGGCTGGAACTGTTACTGTTACTCCATCAACTTCTACGGAAGTAATAGTATGTCCTACAGCAGCATTAACAACATATTGTTGAGTTGCACCATAATTGTAGGTTTGAGTTCCTGCTGGAGTAACTGTTCCACCCACACCGGCTGTTGCAGTCACTTGGTAAGTCAATGGTTCAAAGTAAGCCTTGATCATTTGGTCTTCAGTAATGTTAGTTAACTGACCAGTATATAATGCATTATCAGCAATAGTTTGTGGTACATCATTTACAAGAACTGCAGAAACATAATTACCGGTTGCAGGAGTTACAACATAATCATATACATAAGCAGGATCATAAATAAATGTAGTACCTGGGGTAATAGTACCATTTCCATAAGCTTGAGTTGTAATGGTGATTGGATTAGCTTGATACTCAAGAACAATATATTGTGTAGTTTGAATATTATACAATTGATATTGAGATGCAGCACCAACATACTGACCATTTACAGTAGTTGATAAGTTGCTATATCCGGGAGCCGCGGGCATAATAGCCAAAAAGTCATCACCATAGTTTACGTAAATATTATGGATTGTTGGACCAGCAACATAATTTCCATTAATGATACCGGCACCATTTACCACATTAAATTCAATAGCTAATGTATCAATTTTTACTATTGCTTCAATAGTGTGATCAGCAGTTACATCAGTAAATTCATAAGTAAACACATTATTACCTTGTGCAATAGCATTATTAATTTCACTAACACCATCAACTAACAATTCATATAGGTGGAAATGATCACTTACACTGATTGTGAAAATTTGAGACTCACCATGAAGAACGATTGTTGGTTGATCAGGAGTAATTGTTCCGGGCATATTACCATTATCCAGGTATAGATTACCATGATAGTTTGTAATAGATGGAGTAATAGTATATGGTATCTTTTCATAAGTAGCATTCACATATAGTGTGTCAATACCTACTGATAGTGTGTATGGGAATGGTCTCGAGTTAGTCAAGTCCGGTCCTTGAACCTCAGTACCATTAACAGTAATGGAGGAGATTCTGTATCCTTGTGAAGGTACAAAGTTAATCAATCTGTCAGTTCCGTTTAGAACCGTAATATTACCTGCTGGACTTGAGTTTCCACCGGGACCATTAGTTATGATCACAGGAGTATAATATGGAGCAGTTACCTCAATTTCGTCAATATACATATTGTTTCCATATGCACTGAATCCTTCAAAAATAACGCGGTTAAATCCGGTAGAAGGCACTCTCACAATATATTGATACCATCCGGCTGTTGAAACTGTGGGTGATAAATTGGTACTTCTATGAATTGTATTCAATAATGTTGCGTCTTCTGATGTAGGAGCATTATTAACCATAACACGAATACCTTCAACATTTGAAGAATAGCCACCATCTCTATACATCCAGAATTTAATAAGTGACCCTGCACCAATTCCATTAATTTGAGGAGTAATTAAATCTCCTGTTGTTCCTGTGCCATAGTTCCAGTTGTTAAATCTCGCCATGTAAGGACCATCTTTAGGAGAGCATGATGGTGAACTTCCGATATCTACAAAATCAAAAATACCTGCAGCTGAAGTAACCTGATCCACTTTAACATTTGTCCAAGCGGTAGGTGTTGAAGCAGTAGCAAATGGTTCAAAGAAAGGTACTTGATAAATAGTAGCAAATTGAGTTGTTAAATATTTGCTATGATCATCTGCTGCACAAGCCGCTTTAACTCTCAAATCATAAACTGTTGAATGAGATAATCCGGTCAAGTTTACAGTTGGATTTGTTACAGTTCTAACAGTCCAGGTTTCTTCCGTACTTTTCTTATACTCAACGATCCATGAAGTTTCATTTCCATAAGGAACTATGGTAATGTTGGCTGTACTTAACGCAACACTGTTTACTGTAACTGATGTTGGTTTTGGACAAGTTATTGATTCAAGCGAGATATCATCTATACTAATGTACCATGGAGTACCGGTTAGAGTTGCATTGATTCCGATTACATAAATACCGGCTGTATCAACCATAAAGAGACTTGAGAAATTTTGATAATCCCCACTAACAACAGATACTTGATCAATTATTGTGATTCCGTCATCCATTGCTGTAGCAGTGGCTGCTGTTCCCATTTTAACTGTCAAAGTAGCACCAGAAGACATATCTTGACGAGCATAGATTCCAAACTCGTGAAGCCCGGGTTGTAAATCAACTTCTGTAAATAACCAACGATTATTACTATAGCGTAAATAAGCATTGAATTCACCTGAACGAGGAGTACGGTTATATCCGGTTTCAGTTTTATTAAACGTCCATGCGCTAGTTCCGGAAACTGACTCCTGAGTAAAACAGATATCTACAGGTGCACCATGAGTACCATTTTCAAATCCATAATAGAATGGAGTTGTTGGTGGCAATCCACATTCTGTAACAAAGTTAATTTCTCTGTACGCACTTTCTGAGCTTTCAGAACATATCGCTTTTACCCTAACGAGATAGTTAGTTGCCCGTGTCAAACCTGTAAGAGTTGTAGAAGTAGTAGCCATTGGCATGATAGTCCAGTCTGCATCTGTTGAAGCTTTATATTCCAATACCCATGCTGTTTCTTCGCCATCGGGATCGGGAACAAAAGTTACATCTGCAGAATTCGATGTAATATTTGAAGCAGTAACAGATTCAGGTCTACCACATGCCAAAACATCAAGCGAGATATCGTCAATACTGATATAGTATGGACTACCACTGATATATCCTTTTATACCAATAGTATATACACCTGCTGTAATAATATTGATTCGTCCTGTCAACTCTTGATAATCCCCATTTACTAATCCTGTTTCGGCAACTACCACAGTACCTGCATTCATAGCTGCAATAGTAGGTTCTGTTCCTATCTTCACAGTTATAGAAGCATTAGTCGGAACAGAACCATCTTGTCTTGCAAACATGGAGAACTCATATCTACCGGGTTGCAATGAGAAATCTTTAAACAACCAACGTGTATTGGAATAGTATAAAGTCGCATTGACTGAACCGGAACGAGGAGTACGGTTATAAGATGTGTTTGATGTATTGTATACCCAACTATATGAACCATATTCTCCTATCTGAGAAATACATAAGTCTACTGGTGCAGCATCTGTACCATCTTCAAACCCATAAGCAAAAGGAACTGTTTCGGGGAAACATGGGGTTTTAAATGAAGCTGTAGCATATATACTACTTTGTCCACCACCGCAATTAGCTTTTACTCTAAGTTGGTAATTAGTATCATCAGTCAATCCGGTTAATGTTACGGTTGTATTGGAAACATGGAGCGTATTCCAAGTAGTTGCAGTAGCTTCTTTATACTCTAGCACGAAACTTTCTGCAGGAGAAGTAATTGTTACCAGTGCCGAATTAGGAGTAATATTGCTTACAGCAATGGTTGGAGCCAAACAGTTCACATCCTCTATGGCTATGTCATCAATACTTACGTGCCATGGAGTATAATTCAACGTTCCCTTAATTCCCAAAGTATATACACCGGAGGTAGTAATAGTAACTGTTCCGGTTAATAATTGATAGTTGCCACCAACAATTGTAGTTGCAGGGATAATAGTATACCCATTATCCATAGCCGTTGTAGTAGCTGATGTACCTAATACAACAGTCAGTGTAGCACCGCTGGAAGCATCTTGTCTGGCATACAAAGAAACCCGATAAGTTCCGGGTGTAAAATAAACCTCTCTAAATAACCATCTTGTGTTGCCATATTGTAAAGTTGCATTCATCAATCCTGAACGAGGAGTCCGGTTGTAAGATGTATAGGTTTTATTATAAACCCAAGAAGAACTTCCACTAACACCGGTTTGAGAAAAACATCCTGCCACAGCGGCGGCATGTGTACCATCTTCAAAGCCATAAACCCATGGAATAGTAGCAACACAAGCTCCCACTACTGTTACGTCTACATCAAATTGAACTGTTGCATACTCATCAGTATTGGTAGGGGTAAATGTTACGTTATAAGAAGCGGTTCCTGTTGCAGTTAAAGTTTGTGTTGGATCAGTCCAATCAAAAGTTCCGGGAACCGAAGTTCCATTGTATTCAGCCGCACCACCTGATAAAGCAACAGTACCTAAAAGTGCATTTTGATTACCTACACCTGCCGTAGGAAGTGTTGTAACTACAGGGGTTGATAAAGCTACCATAGCAGTACCGGTAATGGTAAAGTTGTCAATACGATTATTACCACTTGCTGAACTACAACCATCAACAACCAGTTTAAGATACACCGTTTCCTGGTTATTTAAGCCAGTAACAGAGGAGAAATCAACCTCTTGCCAAACAGGAAAACCTGTTGCTGAAGCAGTATTATTACCATCAATGGGTACAAATGTAGTACCATTATCAACACTATAGGACCATGCATGAGAGGTAAAACCGCTTGTTGAACCTCGTACTATAAAAGCAAGTTGGATATTCTCCATCTGTTCGGTTGAGAAAACAAATACTACACCCTGCCCATTAGAAGATGAATTAGCCAAAGCTATCGCCATCCCGGAAGGTGCATCCCCTGCTGCATAACCTGTAAAAGCAGTTAACTGAGGATTGGGTGTTGCTGTTGACCATGTACTAGATCCATGTGTACCATCCAAATAGAGCGTCCCGGTTCCCACATCTGCAGTAATCACAGTTGAGGTGTTTGGCGCTGCAACTAAGTCATTAAAGTTCCAGTTCGCAATTACAGATTGAGCTTGTGTAAGCCCTATCATAGTAAAAATGAACAAAAAACTCATGATTGCGCGTTTAAAATTGTACGTTTTTTTCATTTTAATATAATTTAGTGAATAATTTTGAAATTTCTTTAAAAACTTTAATTTGTGTTATTTTATTTATAATGTATTGTAAATCAACTTTTTATATCTGTTTTTTAATTTTTAAATCCTCCCTTTTAAAAGGTTAACTAATAAGGCAACAAATATACAAAACTATTTGAATATATCGGCTGTTTTGAGCAATTTTTTTTTAAAAAAGAAAAATAAGGGGGCAGAGAAAGAGTGACTCCCCGAAAAATCTTTGCCCCACTTACTCTTTATGGAGCTCCTTTGCATTCATCTGCTCCAGAATAATCGATTTCCCCAAAATTTCTCCTTCGCTCTTATTAGGCCCTATCGTAACCTTTTTGCTGGCTATTAATTTATATCCGAATTGGTTGGGATGAAAAGGTTCTAAACCCTTACTCCTGTAAAGTAAATTATTCTTGAACGTGAGCCCGTCCACCGATTTTGCATACAAAATAGGATAATCAAACAGGAAGAAAGAGTTATCCTCAATCCTGATATTCGCATGATAGGGATGATCAGGATCCGGCTTGGCAATATTGGGATAGATCGATATCACGGCTTCGGAAAACTGGTATGGTGACGAGTTACAAGAATATCTGAAAATATTTTTTCGAATCGTTACATCGCGCACCGGTCCCGATTCATACCATTCCCGGGCATCTCCAGCTATCAAAATAGCTGATCCTGCCGATTCAAAAACATTGTCTTGTATCCTTACCGTTCCTCTGGTAGAGATGAGCAAACCACGGGCTCTGCCACTTCTAAACCGGCAATTTGATATTTTAACATTGGGGTTACAAGTTACATTCTCTAGGACCACATTGGATTTAACTTTTTTTGAAAAAGGAGTTAACACCAGTTCAAATTGATCTCTATTGAGTTGGTTATACTCTAAAATAGTACTTGAGTCAATTGTTCGCATTGTTTTAGGATCAACAAAGTAAACTTTATCACCTATTCTCCCCCACTCTAATCCTGTAGTTTCAGGATGCATAAATTGGGCAATAACACTATTCTTTTTCCGTTTAATAACTTTCACATAGGTACCATGAATATTGATTGCATCATCCATTAACCCGTACCACTCACAATTCTCGATTCTGATCTGACCACTACAGCCCATCAGGTGAAATCCATCATCATGACTGCTTATATATTTTCTTCCTATCAGATAGTTTGGAACAACCGAGCAACTGAATAGATTCAAATTGTGTGTATATTGGGCCAATATAGCCAAACCATCAGTCTGGTATATGTTTACATTTTGGACTAAAACATCAGCACTATTGTGTATAAAAATACCGGCATGATTCCTTTCTCCATGTCTAATCACAATCCAATTATGTAGCTTAGGAAAATGTGATTGATTGGGATAAAAAACTCTCAATCTCCCTTTTTCCACCTCTTCCACCGGAATCCCTTCCCACCATCCTCTGTCACCGGTGTAAGGCTCTACCATTCTGGAGAGATGATTAAACTCAACGTAGGTAAATGGGGAGGTTCTATTTTTACCTATAAAAAAATGGAGTCGCTGTTGAGCATCCACCTCATAGGGAAAAAGCTGAGGATCAAAAGCAATCTCAAAATAGGATGAATCCACATGAACTACTCCTGCCTCCACTGAGGTTGGAGTCGCAAAATCGATCATAATATTGCGCAAGAAAAAATTAGTACAACGATCCACTGTAATGGGCTGCATTTTTCCGTGGAACATCAAAGTAGAGAAATTTCCATCCACAACAACATTGTGCATATCCTCAAACAGGATGGCTAAATTTTTAGGATTTCGATTGGTTGTATTGCTTTCATAGTACTCTTTATGAATCGCATTTTCTTCATAAAAATCATATCTCCCGGCTGATAAAATGATCGTTACAGACTCTTTGGATTGGACTGCCTGAAGTAGATTTTGAAAAGGAAGTGTCATATCATTTCCTGTATCCGGAATTACTCCATACAGACCCGCATACACCACATCTTGTGCCTGCACAGTAATCAATAAACAAAAGAGAGATACTAATAAAAAAATAGTGCGTTTCATATATTCCGTATTTTGTAACTATTCCCGTTATGATCGATAGTAAAAGGATCTTTTAAATTAAATCCATTTTTCACCAATGGGGTACTGAATAGTTGTTTTGTTTCACCGTAATACAATTCTTCCCCCGATTGAAGCAGCAAAGAAAGGGGAACATACTGCACTGCAAAAGCAAATTCATGCAAGATCAGAATGATGGTAATCTGTTGCTGTTCATTCAGTTCTCTCAAAATCTCCATAATCTCGAATTTGTGCGATATATCAAGGTTTGAGAGCGGTTCATCCAGGATAAGAATGGGTGTTTTTTGTGCTATGGCTCTGGCTATTAAAGTCCTTTGAAACTCCCCCCCACTCAATTGATGTGTGAATCTGTCTTTACACTCTATCAGATTGGTTTTATGGAGTGCCTCCAAAACAATTTGATGATCATTTTTAGATGGCGATTCCCACCTTCCAAGATGTGGATTTCTCCCCATCATCACGGTTTCATATACCGTAAAATCGAACATCAGATCTTGTCTTTGGGGTACTACTGCTATCAATTTGGCAATCTCCAACTGAGAGAGATCATTAATATTTTTCCCATTGAGTTTGATTTCTCCTTGAAACCCATTGAGTAAACCACTGATCAGCTTCCCTAATGTTGTTTTCCCTGACCCATTGGCCCCAATCAGAGCACAATAGGTTCCCTGTTGAAGTTTAAAATTGAGGTTTTTCAAAACCTTTAACTGGTCATAAGCAAAAGAGAGGTGAGATACTTCTATTATTGGAGTCATACTATGTTTGAGTTAAAAAAAGGTAGGGTTCCACACTAGTTTTCCCTTTTTCTTATAAGTGCATTCTTTGTTCAAAAGGAGTACTTTTTTATCGATTCCCCAGTAAAAACCACCCAATTTCCCTTGGGAAGTAATCACTCTATGACAAGGTATCAAAAATAGGACCGGATTTCTTCCTACTGCATTACCCACTGCTCTTTGTGCTTTAGGTCTTCCTATCTGTTGCGCAATTTGTGCATACGTAGTTAATTCACCATAAGGGATTTGTAAAAGTGCCTCCCACACCTGATACTGAAAAGGAGTTCCCTCAAGGTGAAGGGGTATCTTAAGGTTTTTATCCCACTCCTTTTTCAGTGCTTCTCTAATGAGAGGATTTATTTTAGCAACCCTGTTTTTTATCTTTGCATTAGGAAAGCGTTCTTTCAATTGTTCAACATAAGTTTGACCTTTTTTGGGATAACCTACATAGCAAATCCCTTTGGCAGTGGATGCGACAACCAGTTTTCCGATTTTAGTATTGTGAATAGAAAAAGAGATGTGAATAGGTCTTCTTTTAGACTTAAACTCCTTATTATCAGCATATTTCACACTGACAATTTCTTGATGATTTTTTACTTTTGGGGAAGATTCGTCATTTTTCATAACTTTTCCATTTTGAGTACAAAGATATATAACTTTTTTGAATGAAATGAAATAAAAAAGTTGCACCTAATTTAGACGCAACTTTCAACCTTTTATTAACCAAAAAATCAAATATTATTTCCTTTCTGACTTTTTTTCTTCCAATTGTTTAAGTACCTCCTCTTGAATTGAAGCAGGCATCGGCTGATACTCAAAAAACTCCATCGAAAAGTTGGCTCTGCCACTCGAGAGGTTTCTCAACACAGTAGCATAGCCGAACATTTCCATAAGCGGTACATACCCATTCAGTTTCTGAGATCCTTTTCTATACCTTCTCATGCTCAGGATTCTTCCTCTTCTTTTGTTGAAGTCGCCCGTAACATTTCCGATATAATCATCAGGGGTATTGATCTCTATTTTCATCACCGGCTCAAGCAGAATCGGTTTTCCTTTCATAAATGCCTCTTTAAAGCTCATCGCTGCACAGAGTTGGAAAGCCATATCTGATGAGTCCACCACGTGTGCACTTCCATCCAACAGAACCGCTTTTACATCCACAACCGGGAACCCTGCCAAAGGTCCTTTTTCCATCCCTTTTTTAATCCCTTTATCCACTGAACCAATATATTCATTGGGAACATTTCCACCTTTTACTTTATCTACAAATTCGTACCCAAGCGCTTCATTAGGTTCAAACCTGATAATAGTGTGCGCATAGTGTCCTTTCCCTCCCGTTTGTTTTACGTACCTGTAGTTGCTTTCCACTTCTTTTGTCAACGTTTCTCTGTAGGAAACAGCGGGTTTTCCCACCTCAACATCAACTTTAAACTCCTGTTTTAAGCGATCGACAATCACTTCCAGATGTAACTCTCCCATTCCCGAAATAATCGTTTCCTCCGTTTCTTCGTCATAACGTGCTCTGAAAGAGGGGTCTTCATTGATCAATTTTGACAATGCTTCTCCCAATTTTTCCGATTCTTTACGCGCTTTGGGAAGCACTTTCAATTCTATCACTGAAGGTGGAATATGGATACTTTCCAGATGCAACGGTTGACCGGGATCACATAAAGTATCCCCTGTCCTGGTTACCTTCATACCCACCAATGCAACAATATCTCCGGGACCCGCTTCTTTGATCTCCTCTCTATCCTTGGCTTTAATTCTGAATATACGACCTGTTCTTTCGTACTTCATCTTACTGGAATTATAAAGTTGCATACCACCTGTCAAGGTGCCGGAAAATATACGGATAAAGGTTTGTTGACCAACATAAGGGTCATTGATCAATTTGAATGCCAAAGCTGAAAATGGTTCTTTTGCAGAAGGATTTCTGGTGATGGTTTTCTCTTCATCATGAACATCGGTGCCCACTACAACCCCTGCATCAATAGGCGATGGAAGATAGTTTACAATGGCATCCAACAGCAGTTGAATCCCTTTATTTTTATAAGCTGCTCCGCAGAAAACCGGTGTTATTAAAAGTTTCATTGTTGCTTCCCGTGCCGCTTTCATCATCAATTGTACCGGAACCTCTTTTTCTTCAAGGTAAAGGTCTGCAATCTCCTCATCAAAATCCGCCAATGCAGCAATCAGTTCTGCTCTGGCAGTGAGAGCCCGTGCCATTTCACTCTCCGGAATCTCTTTTTCATAGCTTTTGGTCTCATCAAAGTAGTACGCTTTCATTTTAATGAGGTCAATCATTCCCTCAAATTGATCTTCACTTCCGATTGGAACCTGAAAAGGAATCGCATTAGCATCCAGGTTGTCATTCAACTGCTGCACCACATCTCCAAAATCAGCACCGGTACGGTCCATCTTATTGATGAACGCAATTTTAGGAACACGATATCTATCCGCTTGATTCCATACCGTTTCACTCTGAGGTTCTACTCCTCCAACAGCGCAAAACACAGCAATCATTCCATTGATCACTCTCAGGGAACGCTCCACTTCAACAGTAAAATCAACGTGACCGGGAGTGTCGATCAAGTTAATTTGGTGATCATTCCAATAGGTTGTAATGGCAGCTGATGCAATGGTAATCCCTCTTTCCTGCTCCTGTTTCATGAAGTCCATGGTAGCCTGACCATCATGCGATTCCCCAATTTTCCGATTCACTCCGGTAAAGAACAAGATTCTTTCCGAGACGGTTGTTTTTCCTGCATCAATATGCGCAGCAATTCCAATATTTCTTAATTTTGTAATAGAATTTATCATAAAATGTGATTATTTTTGCATTTATTAATTTTCTTATCTATTTGATTATTAAATAATTAGATATAATAAATAGGAATTATTTAAGGGGTGCAAAATTAACAATTTTTTGCTTACACCCGGAACCAAATTGTGAAATTTTAGATAATTTAATAAAGGAGAAAAAGGCGGAAGGCGGATTTCCAAAAATTGCCAAAATTTGTCCAAAAAAGATCTTTTTTCCTCCTAAATCCAAAAATTTCCCTTTTTTTCCATATTTTTACCATTCGACCTAAAAACGGTATTTGTTCATTTTTTTAAATACAATCTATAAGTACTGATATTCAATTAATTATATCTAAATTTAGAGGTTAAATTAAATGGAAATTTATCCCCACTTAACTGTTGATAACTTAAAATAACTCCATTTTTTTCCATATTGATTATCAATGAGTTAACTAAAATAATTTAAGTTTTTTAAAATAGTTATCAACAATCTGGAATTAATAAAAAATTTATACTATTTTTGTGTCATCAATAAGAGAGTAAAAGATGTCCGTTTATCAATATGGTTTTTGGGAGGTTTCAATAGAAAAGCATGGAAGAATTAAACTTCCTACCGCTTTACTGAAATCATTGCCTGAATCGGAGCGCAAACGATTTTGGGTTGCACACGGTTTTGGGAACCATATCATGTTGTGGACTGAGAGTGCTTATCTGGAGCAGATCCGTTTTTTGAACAGCATCGACCGTAATGACATTCAAGCCAAACGCTATCGTAATGCTTTTTTGCGCAACATCACTCAAGTAGAGTGTGACTCACAGGATCGCATCGTGATTCCCAAACCCTTTATGGAGAATTACAAGATAGAAAAAGAGGTTGTATTGCTGTTGGATAATGGTCGGATTGAGTTGTGGAACCAAGCTAATTACCACGCCCAATATACCATCTCTCCCGATGAAATGGAACAACTTAATGCTCAAATCCACTCTGATAATTTACGTGAAGAAAATCAAAATTAGAACAGAATGTACCATACCCCTGTACTGCTTACTGAATCTATTTCGGGTCTTATTACCTGTACCAAGGGGATCTATGTGGATTTAACATTCGGGGGGGGAGGACATTCACGGGCTCTGCTGGAACGATTGGCTCCCGAAGGACAACTTTTTGGATTTGATCAAGACCCTGACGCACAACGGAACAGCATCGCAGATCCCCGATTTCAGTTGGTGAGTGCCAATTTCAGACACTGGAAACGGTTTATGCAGTTTCACAATGCTTACCCTGTTAACGGTGTATTGGCTGATTTGGGCGTCTCTTCCTATCAATTCGACACCCCGGAGCGTGGGTTTTCTCACAGACTCGATGGTCGTTTGGATATGCGGATGAACCACTCCAAGGGAGTTACCGCCGCAGATGTGGTTAATCAATACACTGTGGAGCGCTTGACAGAGCTTTTTGCTCAGTATGGAGAAGTGAAACAAGCTTACCGGATCGCTCAACTGATTGAAAAAGGTAGAGAGGAACAACCAATCGAGGAGAGCGGAGATTTGAAAGAAGTGCTGAAACCTATCCTCCCCCCGGGAAGAGAAAATAAAATATTATCACAAATATTCCAGGCACTCAGAATTGAAGTCAACGAAGAGATGGATGCCCTGAAAGAGATGCTTCAACAAACTGTTGAGGGAGTTGTAACCGGAGGAAGGATTGCAGTGATCTCTTACCACTCTTTGGAGGATCGTCTGGTGAAAAACTTCTTTAGAAGCGGGAATTTTGAAGGAAATATTGAAAAAGATTTTTATGGTAACCCGATTACCCCTTTCAAACTGATTACCCGCAAAGCAATTATCCCTTCGCAAGAAGAAATAAGCAAAAACAACAGAGCACGAAGTGCCAAATTAAGAATTGTAGAAAAAATCGATTACCCATTATGAAGTATACAGCTGAACCCGACAATGTAGAAAAAAAAGAGAAAAAAAAGAGATTGGGATCGCTCCAATATTTTTTAAGCGGGGAGTTTATACTGAAACTATTTCAGCCTCGTGTACTACCCTACACTATTGTGGTATTTATTTTAACTTTTACGGCTATTATCAATGATAGAAGCATAAAGAATAAGGTCAGAAAATATGAACAAAAGGAGATTGAATATAAAGCGACACTCAATCACCTGAGAAAAAACAATCACTTTATCCCTTATGATCAGCTCATTATTCTTCAAGAAAAAGCAAAATCATGGGGCTTCCACAGAAAACAGGATGGAGCTTATAAAATTACTATTCAAGAAGATACTCAAAACAAAAAAAGAGAAAGGAAAAAATGAGCGAAAGAAAAATTGGGCAAAATGGTAGCATGAAAAGAAGGTTATTGGTGATTTACCTTTTAACCGCTGCTTTCGGCATTGCTTGTATGGGAAGAATAGTACACCTTTCGCAATTCTCCAAAGAGTTTAAGAATTGTGTTGATGAAAGCGCAGGGGAAGTTGTTGTTGACTCCAACTGCAACTGTATCATTCGGGAAAATAAACTCACACCATTACGGGGGGAGATTTTCGACGATATGGGCAGAATATTGGTGAGCAATAACTCCGTATTTGATGTCGTATTGGATGGAAGATACCTCAAATATAAACCCGGAAATATCAAACGAGATTCTCTCTATCTTACCGATAATGAAAAAATATCATGGGAAGATCATGCTCGTTTAAGAGAGGTAGTCAAGAGTCTGGCACGAGAGTTTTACGACCATTTCTCCGACCGCTACCCTTTCTCTTTAGATTACTACGAAAGAAAATTTAGGGAAGCTATTCTGAATCACAAAAATGTTACTATTTTATCATCCAAACGAAGTAACCCCAGACAAAGAGTAACCTCTGACGATACATCCTTCATTAAGAGTTTACCGATATTTAATTCTCGTAAAATCAAGGCTGCCTCATTCCCGGTTGATCTCCAGCGGATTATGCCTTATGGAGAACTGGCAAAAAGAACCTTAGGCACTTTTGACTACTCCACCAATAAAAAAAGTGGATTGGAAGCGTCATTCGATTATGTACTCGCAGGTGACCCGGGCTCGAGAAAATATTTGCTCTACCGAAAAATCAGAGTGCCTATCGAAGGTAAAATTGACCCAACAGATGGACAAAACATCCAAACTACCATCAATTTAGACATTCAATACATTGTTTATCAAGCACTTATGGATAAATTGTTGGAAAACAATGCACAGTGGGGTACGGCAGTGGTAATGGAAACAAAAACGGGTGAAATTAAGGCTATTACCAACTTGACCAGAAAAGGAAAAGAGGGCAACTATTATTATACTGAACAGTTTAATTACGCTTTGCGTCACGAATGTGAACCGGGTTCCACTTTCAAATTGGCATCTTTACTCGCCTATTTGGAAAAAACGCCCAATGATACTACCCCAACTTATCTGCTATGTGGATGCGAAATTATCAATCACTTTGGAGGGAAAAAATTTCAAAAATGTTATGATAGCGACAGTCAAGGGTCAACTCACAGATTAGGAACAGCTGCTGAAATTTTCCAACGCTCTTACAATGAAGCAACTGCAACCCTGATATTCAGAACCTATCCTAATTTTAAATCCTATTTGAACGAATTGAGAAAAATGGGAATTTTGGACTCTATTAAAACACAGTTAGGGACCATTCCACCACCCACGATCAGGCAAAAAGCAACTGACAGACGAACCTACTACTCTACAACTTTCGGAGCCGGGTTCAATATCGCACCTATTCAAACTTTAACTTATTACAATGCCATTGCCAATAATGGGAAAATGGTTAAACCCCTTTTTGTTAAATCGATTACAGATAAAGATGGTATCGTGAAAATCTATGATACTGAAGTCCTTCATGAACAAATTTGTTCTCCGTACACCGTTGAAAGAGCCCAAAAATATTTACGATCTGTAGTAACCAGTCCGGTAGGAACAGCGCGTAAATATGCCAAATTCCCGGTTGAATTTGCCGGTAAAACAGGAACCCGCGATATTTGGGATCCGGAAACAAAAACTTATCTCAAAAGTCGGAACAGTGCCTCCTTCTGTGGCTATTTCCCTTACGACAATCCACGCTATACCGTCATTGTTTACCTGTACAATATCACCAGAATGAGCGGTGAGGCTGTAGATGTGTTTGCCAATATCGCACAACAAATCATGAATATTGAAAATTTTGCCTCTCTGAAAGAGTTCCCGGTTTCTCAAAGAATTCCATCAGAGAAAAAAGAGATCAAAAAGATCGAAGTCAACAAAGAAAACTGGCAAACTCAATTGCTTGGTCTAGATCCCTCCACTGCTATTTTTGAACTCAGTCGACTGGGATACAGTGCCAAAGTAGAGGGAAAAGGTATTGTGAAACGGATAGAGAAAATAAATGGTAAAAAGGTGAAGTTGGTGCTGGGAGCGAGATAAAATAAGAAGTAAGAAGTAAGAAATAAGAAAGAAAGAAATAATATATAAAAATGAGTCCATTAAAGGATTATTTAAAAACGATTACAAATTATCAAATTCAGGGGGATGAGAACCAAAAAGTGACTCAGATCCATTTTGATAGTCGAAAGGTAGTTCCTCATCCCAAGGGAGGAGTGGTTTATATTGCTCAACGGGGAACTCAAACCGATGGACACCGGTTCATTGCCTCAGCTATCCAAAATGGAGCCAATATCATTGTTTGTGAAACGTTACCCTCAGAAGTAAACCCCAACATCACTTGGGTTGTAGTTCCCGATAGCAGCAAAGCATTGGGACACTTTGCCGGTCAGTTTTATGATCATCCTTCACAAAAACTAAAATTGGTGGGAATTACCGGAACAAACGGCAAAACCACCACCGTTACCCTATTGCATCAGCTGTTTATGTCATTGGGTTACCCAACAGGGATGCTCTCCACGATTGTAAATAAAATCAATAATCGGGAAGTTGAGGCTACACACACCACTCCTGATGCACTGCAACTCAACGCTCTTTTAAACGAAATGGTAGAAGCAGGATGTGAATATTGCTTTATGGAGGTAAGTTCTCACGCTTTAGTTCAAGGTCGTGTAGAGGAGATCCATTTTACCGGAGCTGTGTTTACCAATATTACCCATGATCACTTGGACTTCCATCACACTTTTGCCAACTATATTGCAGCCAAAAAGAGTTTCTTTGACAATCTGCCTAAAACCGCTTTTGCTCTAACCAATATCGATGACAAAAATGGTCTCGTGATGGTTCAAAACTCTGCGGCACAAATCTCTACTTTCAGTTTGAGAAGTGGGAGTACTTTTAAAGGAAAAATCTTAGATGATAGTTTTGAAGGAGTTCATGTAAAATTCAACGAACAAGAATTATTTTTACGACTATCAGGAAAGTTTAATGTTTACAACCTGCTGGCAATCTACGGTATTGCACGATTACTTGGCATAGAAGATGAGGAGCTACTCCCTAAAATGAGTGAATTGAAGAGTGCTCCCGGTAGATTTCAAGTAATTCCAAGTCCCACCGGTGCAATTGGCATTGTCGATTACGCCCACACTCCGGATGCACTCAAAAATGTACTCACTACCATCAGAGAGATTACTCAAAACAGTGCAGAAGTGATCACTGTTGTAGGTTGTGGCGGCGATAGAGATGCACAAAAAAGACCTGTAATGGCAGAAGTTGCCTGTAAGTTCAGTAACAAAGTTGTTTTAACATCCGATAATCCAAGAACGGAAGATCCACTGCAAATTCTACGTGAGATGGAAGCCGGAGTGCCTATGGAGTTCAAACGCAATGTACTCACGATTGAAAATCGCAGAGAAGCGATCAAAACAGCCTGCATGATGCTCCCTCCCAATGGGGTGCTACTGGTAGCAGGTAAAGGACACGAAAAGTATCAAATTATTCAAAAAACAAAGCATCATTTTGATGATGTGGAGGAGTTAGTTAACCAATTTAATGCCCAATAAATTATGTTGTACTATTTTTTCGAATGGCTTCAAAAACTTGAAATCCCCGGTTCCAGATTATTTCAATATATCTCTTTCCGTGCGGCAGCGGCATTGATTCTCTCTCTCGTAATCACCATGATTTTCGGTAAAAGAGTGATCCGTTTCCTGCGTAAAAAACAGATTGGTGAAACTGTAAGAAGTTTGGGATTAGCGGGTGAAGATCAAAAGAGTGGCACCCCCACTATGGGTGGAATCATTATTATTGCGGCTATTCTGATTCCGGTACTCTTAGTGTGCAAATTGAACAACATTTACATCCTTTTGCTAATTTTCTCTACTCTTTGGCTGGGATTTTTAGGTTTTTGGGATGATTATATCAAGGTGTTCAAAAAAGATAAAGGAGGAATTTCAAGCAAGAAAAAACTGATTGGTCAGATCATTTTAGGACTGATTGTCGGGACTGTTCTCTGCTTTCACCCTGAAGTGGTCATCAAAGAAAAGAGCCATTATGGACACAATATGATGATCGATAAGGATCATGCTTTGGCTTTTGCCAATGAAGATCAAGGGTATAGCCCTTTTAGCAACAGTGAAGCCCAACAATCGACCAAAACAACAATTCCATTCGTAAAAAACAACGAATTTGATTATGCATGGTTCACCAAGCTTTTTGGAGACAGTGAAGGAAAGTGGACTTTTCTTTTCATGATCCCCATCATTATTTTGATCATCACTGCTGTTTCCAATGGAGCCAATCTTACAGACGGATTAGATGGGTTAGCAGCGGGAACCTCCGCTATTATTGCCATCGGAATTGCCATTCTTACTTACGTCTCGGGCAACACCATTTTCGCTGACTATCTCAATATCATGTATATACCCAATATCAGTGAGGTGGTTGTTTATACCTCTGCATTGATGGGAGCGTGCATCGGATTTTACTGGTATAACTGTTATCCCGCTCAGATTTTTATGGGAGATACGGGCAGTTTAACCTTGGGAGGAATCATTGCCGTACTCTGCATAATCATCCGCAAAGAGCTCTTGATCCCCATCCTATGCGGCATATTTCTTATTCAATCTTTATCGGTGATTATTCAGGTGAGCTACTTCAAATACACAAAGAAAAAGTATGGCGAAGGCAGAAGGGTTTTCTTAATGTCACCTTTACACCACCATTATCAGAAAAAAGGAATGCATGAAGCCAAAATAGTTCAAAGATTCATCATTGTAGGAATCTTATTAGTAGTCATCACATTAGCAACATTAAAAGTACGATAAACATGTCAACAACACCAAAAAAATCATTTTACGACCTAATGAACTCCGACTCACAAGGTGATATGGCCTCTACACTGAGTAGCAAACTGGTCAATCTGCGCCGTGAAAGTTTAGCCAATATCTTGAGCGATTTTGAAAATTCTGCTCATAAATTAGAACAAGTAACTACTATTGACGGGGTTGATTTTATCAATGACTCCCGATCATCCAACCCCAATGCGGTTTGGTTTGCTTTGGAAAGTATGAAAAAACCTACTATTTGGATTATGAGCATCCAGGATCTGGAATCAATCGATCAGTCATTAGCTGATTTAATCAATAAAAAAGTAAAATCTATTGTGATGTTAGGAGTTTACAGTTCCGCAATCTTTGATTTTTATAAAGGACTTAAAAAAGAGGTTTTTGTTGCTATGAACTTAGAGGAGGCTGTCAGAACAGCATTCTATGCTGCTCAAAGTGGGGATTGCGTACTTTTTTCACCCGGTGTTATTTGTGGCGGAGTTTATAAAAATTTTCGTGAAAGAGGAGAACAGTTTAAAAAAGCAGTTGCTCAATTATAATCATTTAGCGTTGTTACTATGTCAGAATTAGCCAGAAGATTGAATCTAAACAGTGGAAAAGTAATCGTCGCGATCATCCTGGTGCTATCACTTTTCTCTTTTCAACTCATCTTCAGTACCAGCAGTGAGTGGGTCAACCACACCATACATCTGTTGCTCGCTCTTGCCGTCATGTTTGCCTTTAGTAAAATCGACTACCGTACATTATCCGCATTCGGCACTATTGGGTTACTTGTTGCTGCAATATTATTATTGATTACATTATCTAAGGGGGGGACAGACAGCCGCTCTGTGGTGCTGTTCGGGTTCAATCTGCAAACCTTCTACCTCATCGGTTTTTTGGTTGTCTTTTACATCGCTAAGTTCCTCGCTACGAGAATCAATAAAGAACAGGGGATCACTCAACAGGAGTTAATTCAACTTTTTATCATCATTGCCGGTTTTTGTGCCGGAGTCTTCCTAACCAACCAGTCGACTGCCATTATCCTTTTTGCTACATGCCTGGTCGTACTTTTTGTTGCGAAAATACCGGTTAAATATCTGGCTTACTTCACTTTGGCAGTACTGATCGCCGGTACCATCTTTGTTGCCGCCGGAGGGGGAAGATCGGGAACTTTAAAAAACAGATTTACCCTTTGGGCTCATGGTTATGTAGAGGGTGTTCCGGAAGATTACGCTCGTCAGGTAGTACTCTCCAAAGCTGCCATATCCCGCTCTCAGTTGCTCCCTTGGGGAGTTGGAGAGGGTGTCATCAAAGTTTCTCTGCCTGCACGTGATAATGACTACGTTTTTTCCGTATTGGTGGAAGAGTTTGGCGTGATCATGAGTCTTTTTGTGATTTTTCTATACCTGGCATTGCTGTTTCAGGCGATGCGGATTGCACGCAATACGGATGGGGCATTCGCCTCACTGCTCGCCTTCGGCATTGGATTTTGGTTCAGTGCCCAGGCTTTTGTACATATTGGGGTCAACTGCGGATTGATCCCCTCCACAGGACAAACCCTACCCTTTATCAGCCGGGGAGGAGCCGCACTGATCATTTCCGGCGCAGCCATCGGAATTCTGCTCAATATCCACAAAAATAATGCCGAACTGAAGGCGGAATAAACAATTACGAATTACGCTTTTACAAGGTAGAAGGTAGAAGGTAGAAGGTAGAAGGAAGAAAAATCGGAAATGACTTTATTTACTGCTAAGTTAACCCCGAAGGGGTGACATTATTATAGCAAAATATTGACCCCAAAAGGCAAAATAACCCCGAAAGGGTGACATTATTGTAAATTTAGAGTTTAGAATTTAGAATTATTTGAATATCAATGAAATACATTAGATGTTTAACCATTTTCAATTTTCAACTTTCAACTTTCAACTTATGGCAAAAACTTTCGACTTTCGACTTTCGACTTTCGACTTTTAAATAACCCCGAAGGGGTGGCATTATTATAGCAAAATGTTAACCCCAGGAGCCCAAAGAACCCCGAAGGGGTGACATTATAAAAGGTGGAAATTTGAAGGTAGAATTTAGAATTAATCGGGAACAATATTGCATTTTCCAAATTTAACCCTCTAAGGCTAATATTATAATAAATTTGGGCTAAAGCCCTTGGTATCTTGGGTGTTAATTCCCATCCATGCCCTAAAGGACATGGCTATTGATGTGAATATCAATGAGATACATTAGATATTTGACCATTTTCAATTCTCAACTTTCAATTTTCAATTAATAATAAAAACTTTCGACTTTCGACTTTTTATTTCATTCCGCCTTCCGCCTTCCGCCCTCCGAAATCAATATATCGTTACCGTTCCGTTCACTACTTTTCCTCCTTTTCCTTCGGTTTTGTAGAAGATGACGTAGGTATAAACGCCGTTCATGCAGCCTTCGCCTCTCCAGCCTTGTTCCGGATTTTGAGAGGTGAAGAGCAGATTTCCCCAGCGATTGTAAATATAGATGGTGTACTCTTCAATTTTATCGGGATAGGCAAAAATCGGCTTAAACTGATCGTTTAATCCGTCTGAATTGGGAGTGAAACTACTGGGAATATAGAGTTCCTGTTCACAGCGTTGATAGAAAACCTCAATCTCTGCGGTTTCATCAAAACAGAGATTGGAGACCAATACCTGATAAACACCGGCATATCTCACTAAATAGGTGGATTCTGTCGATCCATCTTGCCACAAATAGGTGCAATAAGGTGTTTCAGCTGAAAGAAGCAAATGTTGACCTTCACAAAGCGTAGTATCATTGCCTAAATCGACTTCAATTGGATATAAATAACCCAAATAAATGGTATCGCTTACCTGCAAACATTCATCCGTAACGATGACCCAATAATCTCCTTCAGAACTCGCCAAATAGGTGGTATTGGTGGACAAATCCTGCCATAAATAGGTGGCAGGATGGGGTTGTTCGGCATTCAGGAGCAACGTTGCCAAGGCACATAAAATGGAATCATTGCCCAAATTCACCGAAGATTGCGGATAGAGTTGAACGTTGATATCATTGAGAGAAACTGTACAACCCAAATTGGTGACAGATACCGAGTAATGCCCCGCCGTATCAATGACAATGGAAGCGGTTGTATCTCCGGTGGACCACAAATAATGCAGTGCATCAGGGTTTTCAACGGAGAGTTCAGTTCCTTGGCACAAAATAGTGTCTGTGGAAAATGGAATTACAGGCGGAGGCACCACGACAACAAATGTGGTAGTGGTATCGGGACAAGTATAGTGTAAAACCAGTTGAACGGTTAGCGTACCTGCTGTTGTTAAGGGATAATCTACAGTAGGCGAGTTCGGAAACAGCGTTCCATCTACAATCCAATCTATGGCAACAGAATCGGGATTATGAGGTACTTCCAGATGCAGCAGATCTCCGACACAGCGGTAAACGGTTGCAGAATCAACAGGACTCAAATTGGAATAAGCAACAGGAGATTCGTAATAATTGACTCCGGAGTCATTATTGTGGAAATAGAGAAAATCCATATGTCCGTGATTGTTATTGGGTCTCATATTATAACCGAACTCGTTAATATTCGCATTAAACCCATTTTCATTCTCCAAGATAAAGAAATCAGGAATCGAATTGTTAAAAAGGCTATATTGAAGGTAGTAATAATCTCCGTTTGTGTACGGAAAAGTATCAAAAGCGGTAGATGGAATCAATTCATGATTGATATACATGGTATGAATTCCCTCCGGTTTAACGAAGATTACCAGATCAAGGTAAGTGGAATCGGGGATTTGGGATATACGATGTTGTGTGGTTGGTAAAAGCCACTTTTTTACCATACGGTTGGTTGGTAAAGTATAGTTCATGTTGGCGCGGTATATCCGTTCACTATTTAGTTCCGTCATCCAATTACCGGAACCTGTATAAGTAACATTAGTTATCCTAAAACACTTTGGAGATGTATATTGATCTATTGGTGATCTTATAAAAGCAAATGGAACATTGATAAGCCAAGGAGGAGCTGTGTCGCATCCACACGTGGGAGTTATTGTGCATACATTTAATCTGTTTGAAACTCCAATGTTAGCAATTGATGATGAACCAATATAGAACTGGTTACATCGAAATAACGAAACAGTATTAATAACAGGGATGCCTATTTCATTAGTTAATACTTCTCCTTTATTTACAAAATTATCACGAGCATATTTTACCAATAAAAAATCTCTTCCCTTATAAAGTTGATAATTGGGTATACTTTGAAACTGTTTAACTCCTCCGTCAAAAAAAAAGGGTGTTCTAGATGATGTATGATAAAATACTACTTTTTTACAATTGGTAGTGATTTTTTTATTTCTATTTGAACCCAAAACAAGATATAATGGCAAAGTTAATACTTCCCCTTTATCTAATGTTACCGTGAAAGAAGAGGTAGTAACAGAATTTAAATCATAATATAATTCAGGTATAAGTAACGTAGTATTGTCTTCCACAGCAATAATCAAAAGCACCCGTAAACGATTAAAATCATAACCACGAAAAGATACAAGATGTCTCAAGTCAATTTCAGTGGAAAAAATGGGGAGTGGAGGTACAGGTACTTTAGCTGTCTGCACATTATTACTTTGTATACTACTAAGTTTATAAGTGGAATCTGCAATATTGGTTTGTAAATAGACAAAGACATTTTTTTCTGTTTTAATATAGATCCCTTTGGATTCAATTAGGCGAGTGGTATCAAAAGGGTTATCCTGTACATTACATAGGATATCCTCTTTTGGAACTCCAATCACCAACACACTATCAGGAACTACTGTAAAAGTTTGGTAAAAAGAAGTATTTGGGTTTTCAATATAACCGGTGCACAGGGTATCACCCATAATATAGATCAAAGCGCTATCAGGCATTATATCGGAAAGGATAGTCTTGGAGGAAGTAACCCAAAACTCACGCCCGGCATTGGTTAGCTCCTGTGCTTGTAAAGACAGAAAGGAAAGGGTTAATAATATTGCAATGCTTAAGCGTTTCATCTAACCTTTTAATTTTCAATTGGTTTGACACAGCGAAGTTAGTTGTTTTTTTTGTATTTGTCAATACTTTTATGTGATTTTTTTTAAAATTATGTCAAATATTTGATTATCAATAACATAAATGTGAAAATTAACATATTTGAACCCTTGTGTTATATCAGAGACGCAAAGCATTGCGTCTCTACAGCCACGTTCAATTCTCAATTTTTGACCCCGTAATTCGTAATTGATTCATTCCGCATTCCGCATTCCGCATTCCACCTTTTTTCATTCCGAAATCCGAAATCCGAAATCCGAAATCAATATATCGTTACCGTTCCGTTCACTACTTTTCCTCCTTTTCCTTCGGTTTTGTAGAAGATGACGTAGGTATAAACGCCGTTCATGCAGCCTTCACCTCTCCAGCCTTGCTCCGGATTTTGAGAGGTAAAGAGCAGATTTCCCCAGCGATTATAAATGTAAATGGTATATTCTTCGATTTTTTCGGGATAGGCAAAAATCGGCTTAAACTGATCGTTTAATCCGTCTGAATTGGGAGTGAAACTACTGGGAATATAAAGTTCCTGTTCACAGCGTTGATAAAAAACCTCAATCTCTGCGGTTTCATCAAAACAGAGATTGGAGACCAATACCTGATAAACACCGGCATACCTCACTAAATAGGTAGCTTCTGTTGATCCATCTTGCCACAAGTAGCTACAATAAGGTGTTTCAGCTGAAAGAAGCAAATGTTGACCTTCACAAAGCGTGGTATCATTGCCTAAATCGACTTCAATAGGATATAAATAACCCAAATAGATGGTATCGCTTACCTGCAAACATTCATCCGTAACGATGACCCAATAATCCCCTTCAGAACTCGCCAAATAGGTTGTATTAGTGGACAAATCTTGCCATAAGTAGGTGGCAGGATGGGGTTGTTCGGCATTCAAAAGCAACGTTGCCAAAGCACATAAAATGGAGTCGTTACCCAAATTTACCGAAGATTGCGGATAGAGTTGAACGTTGATATCATTGAGAGAAACGGTACAACCCAAATTGGTGACAGATACTGAATAAACACCCGCCGTATCAATGACAATGGAAGCAGTTGTATCTCCGGTGGACCACAAATAATGCAGTGCATCAGGGTTTTCAACGGAGAGTTCAGCTCCCTGACATAAAGTGGTGTCTGTGGAAAATGGAATTACAGGTGGTGGTACCACAACAACAAATGTGGTGGTGGTATCGGGACAAGTATAATGTAAAACCAGTTGAACAGTTAGCGTACCTGCTGTAGTTAAGGGAAAATCTACTGTAGGCGAGTTCGGATATAGCGTTCCATCCACAATCCAGTCTATGGCTACAGAATCGGGATTATTAGGCACTTCCAGATGTAGCAGATCTCCGACACAACGGTAAACAGTTGCAGAATCAACAGGACTCAAATTGGAATAAGCAACAGGAGATTCGTAATAATTGACTCCTGAGTCATTATTGTGGAAATAGAGAAAATCCAAATGTCCGTGATTGTTATTGGGTCTCATATTATAACCGAACTCGTTAATAGTGGCATTAAACCCATTTTCATTCTCCAAGATAAAGAAATCAGGAATCGAATTGTTAAAAAGGCTATATTGAAGGTAGTAATAATCCCCGTTTGTATGAGGAAAAAGGTTAAAAGCAGTGGATGAAATTAATTGGTGATTAATGTACATAGTGTGAATTCCTTCCGGTTTAACAAAAATGACCAGATCCACATAAGTGGTATCCGGAGCTTGGGATACGCGGCGTTGTGTTGTCGGGAAGAGCCACTTTTTTACCATACGATTAGTTGGTAAAACATGATTAAGATTAGTATAGCACAATAGTTCATAATTTACTTGTTGCATCCAAGTACCCGAACCGGCATAGGTGAAATTAATGTTCGTAGTAATTCCACGATCTCCAAATCTATCTATTGGTGACCTTACGAAAGCCAAAGGAACATTAATAAGCCATGGAGGAGCCGTATCACATCCACACTGAGGAAAAGTTTCGCATACATTAAATCTACTTGAAACTGTGACATCAGCATCTGATAAGCCTACGTAAAATTGATTACATCGGAATAATGAAACATTATCAATAAAATCACCTTCACTATTTAACACCACTCCTCTGATGAAATTATTATATTCATATTTTACAAATAAAAAATCCTTCCCTTTACAGTGATTGTAATTGGGAATGGTTCGAAAATGTTTTGCTCCTTCATTATACGTAAGAGTTTTACACGATGTAAGATAGAAAACTACTTTTTTGCAATTGGTCGTAATTATTTCATTAGCACCAGGATATCCAAAACCGTATGATGATAAAATTAATACCTGCCCTTTTTGTAGTGTTGTTGTAAAAGGAGAGGTTGTAGAAGTGATAGAATGTAATTCCGGTACAAACAGCGTAGTGTTATCTTCTGTAGCAATGATTAAAAGTACGTGTAAACAAACATTACCAAAAGTATTTCGAAAGTCCTTCAAACTGATTTCGGTAGAAAAAATAGAGAATGGGGGTATAGGAACCTTAGCTGTTCGTCTATGATTAGAAAATCTTAAAGTATCTGCAATATTGGTTTGTAAATAGACATAGACATTTTTTTCCGTTTTAATATAAACCCCTTTTAATTCAACTGAATGAGTAGTGTCAAAAGGATTATCCGATACATTGCACATAATCTCGTCTTTGGGAACAGCAATTACCAACACACTATCCGGAACTACTGTAAAAGTTTGATGAAAAGAGGTGTTAGGGTTTTCAATATATCCGGTGCATAGAGTATCTCCCATAATATAGATCAATGCACTGTCAGGTACTACATCGGAAAGGAAAGTCTTTGAAGAAGTAACCCAAAATTCACGCCCGGCATTGGTTAGCTCCTGTGCTTGTAAGGAGAGGAAGGAAAGGGTTAATAATATTGCAATACTGAGGCGTTTCATTTCAATTTAGATTTAGAAATTAGAATTTAGAAGTTTTGTGGTTAGAGTTTGATTTTTTGTTGCTTATTTTTAACTTCTAATCTTCTAATTTTCAACTGGTTTGACACAGCAAAGTTAGTTGTTTTTTTTGTATTTGTCAATACTTTTATGTGATTATTTTCTGAAATTATGTTAAATATTTGATTATCAATAATATAAATGTGGAATAATCATGTTACCCCTATAGGGTTATTTTGAAGGCGGAGGGCGGAAGGCGGAATGATTTCAATTACGAATTACGAATTACGATTCCTAAATTTAGAATTTAGAGTTTAGAATTTAGAATTAATCGGGAACAATATTGCATTTTCCAAATTTAACCCTCTAAGGCTAATATTATAATAAATTTGGGCTAAAGCCCTTGGTATCTTGGGT
>Ga0208458_1000103_pt1 | contig 108631 bp, 103 predicted proteins | sample AD_UKC085_MetaG_FD_184432 | JGI IMG/M metagenome (GOLD analysis project Ga0208458, IMG submission 184432) | Active sludge microbial communities of municipal wastewater-treating anaerobic digesters from USA - AD_UKC085_MetaG (SPAdes) (version 2) | ecosystem: Engineered > Bioreactor > Anaerobic... | reverse complement strand
AGCATCCGATCACGATCCATAACGTCACCATTGTCTCATCCTCCTTCTCGATCTTTTTATCGTTTCTGCTAGAAGGATAATCAAGGGTCGTGCCAGGGATGAGCGATTATCAACTATTTGAAATAACTAGGTTAAATGAACACCCTCCATCGCTTGTGCTGACAAAGTGGCAAACGCTCCACCGGGCCCCACCCAGGGCCCTGCCATTTTGACAAATCCACCCATTCCTGTACCCGCAGGCCGTGACACTTTGACAGGGGTGATTCGGACCAACGATTTCGAGGAAAGAACCAGGAACCTTACTGTGCGCTCCTGGCGACGATGCGCACGCCGAGGTCTTCGTAGGCCACGAGGCGCGAGTGGAAGGAGCTCCTGAGGATGCCGTTTTCGTCAACGTAGTCGTATATCACCGCCTCCTGCTTGCCTTCCGAGATCCTCAGGATGCGGCCGATGTACTGCTTCACCCTGCCCGTGAACTTGATGGGCGTGGCGAGGAAGATGGAGTTGAGCGCCTTGAGGTCGAACCCTTCGCCGATGAGCTGTGCAGTGGCAACGAGGATGTGGTCGCTGGCCTTGTTCAGCTGCTCGATGAGCTCGCTTCGCCTGGCGGTGGACATGGCTCCGGTGAGCAGCGAGACGGCGGGGCCCCTGGCTGAGATGATCCGGCAGAGCTCCTCGCAGTGGGCCACCCGGTCCGAGATCACCAGGGCGATCCCGCCTCTGCCTGACCTGGCGCGTTCCACCACGTCGTCCGCGATGAGGGCGTTGCGCTTCTTGTCCGCGATGAGGGCCGAGATCATGGACTGGTACTCGTCCGAATCGAAGTAATAGGCGCATCGCGTGTGCCTCACGGTGAGCGTGGCTTTCATGATCCTGTCGATGGCCTGGAGCTGCCGGGGCTGGATCCGGTGGAGCCGGTCCCCCAGGTAGAAGTAGATGATCCTGGTGAGCTTGTCCCTGCGGTAGGGCGTTGCCGACAGGCCCAGCATGTAGGCGGTGTCGAGCGTGCCCACCACGTCGGTGAAGGTCCGGGACGGGATGTGGTGGCACTCGTCCACGATGAGGTGGCCGACCGAGGGCTTCACTTCGTCGATGCACTTGTAGAGGGAGTTGATGATGGCGATGGTGAGCCTGCTGCCGACCCGCTTGTGTCCGTCTCCGATGAGTCCCACCTCGTCCTCCGTGAGGTCGAGGAACTCCGTGGCGCGTCTGTGCCACTGGTACATGAGCTCCTTGGTGTGAACGATCACGAGGGCGGGCTGTTTTCTCCGGGCGATGATGGACAGCGCGATGACCGTCTTGCCTGCACCTGGCGGCGCCTCCAGCACGCCGAACCTGCGGGCCGTGAGGTCCCTGACCGCCTGAGCCTGATACGGGTGCAGGTCTGCCCTGAACTCGAACTCCACCGGCTCGAGCATCCGTGTTCGGTCCACCAGCATGTAGGGGGAAGGGGCCATCCGGTTGAGCAGGTGGTTGATGTATCCCCTCGGCAGGAGCAGAACGCCGCTCTCCCTCTGAAAGAATTCGAGCATCTCGGGCTGGAAATTACGCCGCCTGCTCCGGTTGTACCTCTCCACCTGCTCCCACTTCGGGTTGGGGAGGGTGAGGTCGGCCTCGATGCGCTTGACCGTCTCGGGCGCGAGGTCAGATTCGAGCACCCGCAGGGCGTTGTCTATGTGGATCATGGTCTCCATGGCACGATCATGCTGGACAGGCTCGTTCCCGGGAGGGTTTCATGCTCCTGAAGCCATGCTCAGAGAGCCTTCTTGAGATCCTCGGCGAGTTGCGCCGCTTCGTCTGGGCTCAGCTCGAACACCACCTTGCCGCCGCCCGGATGGGCCATGGTGAGGTTGAGGCCGGAGCCGGATTTTTCGATGGACCATCTTTTTCCCATGGGCATCCTCACCTGGGGGGAAAGCCAGTCGTCCGGCTCGAACTGAGCGATCTGAATGAGCACGCCAAACGCGTCCCTGGGGTGGATGAACATCTCTTTCCAGAGAGGGCCATAGTCGTTGAATCCGAAATAGGGGATGCCCTTTTCTTCGAGGGTCTTCCTTGCCTGGTAGATATCAGGCGTCTGCACGGTGATGTGGTGGATGCCCCCCTCCCTGTTCTTGAGAAAGCCGTCGAGAAAGCTCCCCCCGCCGGTGGGGGTGAGGAGCTCGAACCTGCTCAGGTCGCCCATGGAAAGGTTCTGCCAGAGGTATTTCATGGAGCCGTCGTCCGCATAGGTGCCCGGCACGGCATGAAACAGGGTGGTGAAAAAGTTGAACGCCTTCTCGTAGTCCCTCACGGCAAGTGCGATGTGGTCTATGCGCAGGATCATAGGATACCCCTCCTTGATACTGTATTTCCGTATAGGAAAGATCAGTCCTCAGTCAAATGGTTTATCGCCGGGGCGGCCTTTACAGCTCAACGTGCATGCCGTCGTGGGCGCACTCGAATTCGAGCATAGGGCACTTGTCGAGCATGGTGTCCCCCAGGTGGGTGAGGATGACCCGTCTGCAGTCGAGCTCGTGCCGATGCCTGAGCAGGGTGAGGTAGTCGAGATGGCCGCCCGTTATCCTTTCGTACTGGAAGGTCTCGCAGACGAAGAGGTCGGCGCCCGCGCAGACCAGAGGCAGGGACTCGCTCCATTCCGTGTCTCCAGAGTACGCGATCACGCGGCCGCAGCATTCGAACCTCAGACACGAGGGGTGCGTCATCGGGGAATGGGCGGCAGGATGGGCCGTGACGAGGATGTTGTCGAACTCGATTGGGATGCCGTGCGGCAGGACCCGGAAGTCGGGCCAGAACCCGTGCTTCTGGTCCTCAGGGCTCGGGAAGAAGAGGTCCATGAGCCCCAGCACGTTCTCTTCGAGACCCGGCGGCCCTGCAACGACAAGCGGCTTGCCCCGTCCTCCCGTGACCTGCGCCTCTTTGATGAGAAAGGGCAGGCCCCCGTAATGGTCACCGTGGAGGTGGGAGACGAAAACGGCATCGATTCCCGAAGGGTCGAGGCCGGAGATCTTGATCCCGGTCAGAGCGCTTGTGCCGCAGTCGATGAGAAACCGGACATCGGGGGCATGGACCAGGATGCAGCTCTGGAGCCTGCCTCCGCTGGCGAAGGCATCACCGGTCCCGCAAAAATAGACCCTGACCGAATCCGTTCCCCCCAAACCGCTCTCCTCCTGGAACATGCACCGGTGCCAGGCACACCGGCCCCCCATACTGTGTTCTTTTCCTTCATAATAATATGGAGAAGGGTCCTTGTCGAGCACGTAAGCCGGGTCAGCCCCGACAGGTGTTCAGCTCGTACCGCCCTGCCTTCGCAGCACCCTTGTCAGGGTCGTCTGGATCTCTTCCGCCGTATAGGGTTTTGCCACCGCGGCGCTGAATCCGAAATCCCGGTAGTTTTCCGCCACAGACCCATCCGCATAGCCGCTGGAAACGATGCCGATCACGCCGGGATCGATCTCCTTGAGCCTTCTCATGGTCTCTGCCCCGCCCATGCCGTTCCTGACCGTGAGATCGAGGATCACCACCCCGAACCCGGCACCTGACCTCTTCGCATCGAGGAACTTCTCGATCGCTTCTTCCCCGCTGCTGGACGACTCCACCTGGTAGCCGAGGTGCTCGAGAATCCGGGCTGCGGCATCCCTGATCATGTCCTCGTCATCCATGGTGAGGATGGACGAACCCGTGCCGGAAACGCGCAGGGAAGCCTGCTGGTCTGCCTCCTCCCCCCGAGGTATGGCGGGCAGATAGAGGTGGAATGTCGTGCCTTCGCCCACGGAGCTGTCCAGCAGGATGTACCCGCCGTGCTTTTTGACGATGGCGTATGCGGTGGTGAGACCGAGGCCCATCCCCTTCTGGGTGCCCTTGTCCTTGGTGGAGAAGTAGGGATCAAAGATCCTGTCCCTGATCTCCTCCGGGATGCCTGGCCCGCTGTCCTGGATGTCGATGAGCACATAGGGGCCTGGCTTCACGATTCCCGTGCGCCCTTCGCCCTCATGCTCGATAAGGACATTGCGGGCGGTGATGGCTATGCTGCCGCCGCCCGGCATGGCATCCGCGGCATTCCGGACGATGTTGTGCAGGGCGTGCATGATCTGGTTCTCGTCATATTCCACAAGCCAGAGATCATCAGGGATGTCGTACGAGCGCTTGATGTGCGTCCCGAAGAGGGCCAGCTTGGCTGAGTCCATGATCAGCGGCACCAGGGGGCCGGCCTTCTTGTCCGGGACTCCGCCCTTGGAAAGGGCGAGGAACTGCCTGATGAGGTCCCTCGACCGGTTGCAGGCCTCGATCGCCTTGGTGAGCCTCTTGTGGGCGGGGTGATCCGTGCTCACCTGGAACTGGGCGAGCTCCACATTCCCGAGGATGGTTGCCAGGAGGTTGTTGAAATCGTGGGCAATGCCTCCAGCCAGCGTGCTGATGGACTCGAGCTTGCTCATCCTGATGGACTCTTCCTCCCGGGCCTTCTGATCCGTGATGTCCCGGGAGATCGCGGCAACGCCGGACACGCTCCCATCCCTCTCGAAAAAGGGGTAATAGCTCTGGAGACTGAAGCGCCTGCCCAGCCCGGGGTAGTCGAACCACTCCTCGTAGTGCTCTTCCTCGCCCTGAAGGGCCTTGTCGAGGTGCTTCTTCACCTTGAGGGAAAACACGTCGCTACCGTAGATGTCGCTTACGCTCCTGCCGATGAAATCCTTGCGGGTCCTGCCGAAGGCCGTGACGTATGCGTTGTTCACGGCCTGGTAGAGGTAATTCCGGTCCACGAAGCACATGGGATTGTGCACGGTCGAGATGATGAGCTCGTACTTGTGCAGGAGCTCTTCCGCCTTCGTCCTCTTGATCACGGTGCCGATCCTGTCGGCCACGGTCTCAAGGGCTATCCTGGCATTGACGGGGATCTCGTCGAACTCCCGTGAAACCAGGCTCAGGGTGGCGATGACCAGGCCCTGCGACTTGATGGGGATGATGGTGGCGCTGCGGAACCTGCCGGTCTTCATGTGGAGGGGGGCCTTCTCGAGCAGCTCCTGACAGGTCCAGTACCGGGGGCTGCCCTCCATGATGAGCTTCGCGACAGTGGTGCCGGCATCAAACTTCGCAAAAAGGCGGGGAAGCTCGCTGGGAAGACCCGTGTGGACGATGAGCTCGACGTCCCCGGTGTGCTCGTTCACGATGTAGATCCCGCCCGCATCGATGCCTCGGATGCGGATGACTTCTTCAAGGATGCGTGAGAGCATCTCCCTGAATCCCAGGGAGAAGCTCAGGATGAGCCCGAGATCCCGCTGGAAGCGGAGCAGGTCGGCCACCTGCTTGTGGGAGGTTATGTCGTGGGCGAGTATGGCAATCTCCCCGGCCTCCTTTCCTGCGCCGAGGACCGGAAAGAACACGATGTCGTACCAGGCATCCCCTTCGTTTTCTTCGAAGCGCAAAGGCTCTCCGGAGGAAAAAACACCCTCGGTCATGTTTCGCCATCTTTCGGTTGTCCTCGGATGGAGGTGGCCCCAGATGCATGTCCCCATGAAGTCTTCAGGGGAAACCCCGAGATAATTCGATACGGCCTGGTTTGCATCCAGGACCGTACCGCTCCTGTCGATGAGGATGAAAAGGTCGGTCTGGGCATCGAGTACGGCACGGATGGTGTCCTGACGATGATGCAGCCTTTCGTTCTCGGCCTGCAGCTCCCGGATGCGCCTGGCTGCTCCTTCCTGTAAAGCCTTTTCTGACATGGGTGCTCCTTAACGATGTTCCCATGTGCATGATAGAGATTCCCGCTGGCGTGTCAATAACCATAATTCAGAAACGCCTTCTGGCAGGGGATTCCGGGACAGGATGCCTCTACCCGGCTCCTGGTTATGGGCGGATTGCTTCTCTGGTTCTGTGCGGCAAGGATGGCGTTACGGAAGGCAAAAGAGATGTAAAGGCCTCGGAACTCATGTCCCGGAGGCCTTGAGGCTGTCTTTCCCGGTGCTTACTTTGCCCTGTCTGCCACGGGCTCTCTGGAGAGCACCCTGGTGGCGAACCGGTAGCCAATGGCTGCAAAGAACGCGACCCCGATGACTGCGAACACGACGGTCATGATCCCCTTCTCCTTTCGATTATTGCTTCTTCGATAAAGCCCTTGAAACCGAGTATGACGCCTGCGATGAGGCCGATGAAGGTGAAATTCGGGGCCATGCTCGTAACTCGGTCAAGATAGACGCCTGCGTAGAGCCCCGCAAAGGTCATGATCACGAGAACGAAGCTGTATGCGCTGATCCTCGTGATCCTTCTGAACTGGCTGCGGGACAGTAATTTTTTCATGCTCCTGCCTTAGAACATCTGGGCTATGAGTTGCCGAGCAGGTCCCGAATTGACGCCGATCAGCATGATGATGAGCACGTACACCGCCGCGGCCTCTGCCGGGGTGAGCCCCAGGACCTTGTACGTGAACCTGATCCCGATCCCTGTCATGAACAAGCAACCTATAACGACCCACAGTGCTAACATTTCCGTTCTCCTTTCCCGGTTCTTGAAATAGTGTGATGGAAAGGGCAAAAGGCATGCCAGGAGATAATCTCCATAACGTATTGATAATATGGGTAAATAATGCGGGCAGGTGCGGCATGGGTGACATTTTGTCAATCATGCTTTCTGGTGCTCCACGGTGTGTGACAAAATGACAAAAAGAATAAAATCAGTGAGAGAAGGGTGACAAGATGACAAAGGGAGAAAGACCATAAAAAGCGCTCTCGGTCGGGGGCAATAAAGAGCGGCTGCCGGGACCCCGGCAGAGGGGCTCAGATGGCCCGCTCCATCCAGACAACACTGAACGTCTTTCCTGTCTTGTGTCCGATGTCGCTGAACGTGCCGCACTTCCTGAAGCCATTCTTCCTGTGGAACTCGATGCTTCCGGGATTCAAGGAGGAGATGTTCACCAGAAGATGCTTCAGTCCTTTTTTCCTTGCCTCTCGGATGAAGTCTTCCAGTATCCTGGCGCCGATCCCCTTGCGGGTGTGCTCGGGCAGGATGAAATAGGTGGCCACAGCGGTGTGGCGGAAAGAGTCGGCAGGATGATATGGCTGGAGGAACGCGAACCCTACGACGTGTCCACCCTGATCCTTGACAACGATGGCAGGGTATTTTCTGGACAGGGCAAGGAACTGGTCGAAAACGCCCTCGCTCAGCGGTGCTTCAGGATAGGCAGCAAAGGTTTTCTCGATAAAAAAGTTGAATATTCCCATGACGGGCTTCCGATGTTCTTCTTTCATCGGTTCCAGGATGTAATCCATACAAGCCTCTTGCCGCTCTTTCCCTGTAATGCAGGCAATTCGGCTTGCCTGCCCATGCTGCAAGCTGGTATAGTAAAGATGAAGCTATGACAGGTCAAGATATTTTAACAGCAAGAGATCCCAATGCACGAATTCATTTGCCAGCCGCATTTCCCATGATTATGGTATTTACACCCTAATATGGTCAGCGATTCTATGGCGAGCAGGGAATATCGGGAAGATGGGGATGGGGGCACGGCGTCCTTATAAGTGAAAACAGCAAGTTACACGAGGTCAAGGGCTAGGCGGCCACTGGCATGCATTTCGCTTTATGTGGTTGCTTAAGTAAAAATGCGAGACGTGGAGGATAAGTATGGCCGTATTTGATTACAACAAAGAAGCAATTGCAAACCTGAAGATTGAAGACACAAGCATCCTGGACAGGCTTGTGGACTTCGAATCGGCCCGGGCAGCGCACCTGAAGAAAGACCATTCAAAGAGAGACAAACGCATGTCCCTCAAGGAGGCGATCGACACATTCGTCGAGGATGGTGACTGCATGACGGATGCCGGGTTCGCGTATGTGAGGACCCCGCACCAGGCCTACTGGGAGATCATGCGCTCAGGAAAGAAAAACCTGCAGTGTATCGCAGCGCCGAACACGAACCACAGCTTCCTGATCTTCAACAACAACTGCAACTACTCACATAATTCCTACTGCGGCGTGGAGATGCGGGGCATCGACCGGAACTACGACCGCATGCTCAGGGCAGGAAAGGTGAGGATCCTCTCGGAGTGGAGCCATGGCGGAGTCGCTTTGGGGCTCAAGGCCGCCCAGCTCGGTATTCCCGGCGTTTTCACCAAGCAGATGCTCGGATCCGACATGGTCAAATACAATCCTTACGTAAAGGTTGTTCAGAACCCGATCAAATCCGAACCGGATCCCGTGCTCTTCATCCCGGCGCTCTACCCGGACGTCAGCATCATCCACTGCCAGATGGCGGATAAGCACGGCAATGCTTACATCTACGGTCCCGTGGTCAATGACGTAGCGACCGCTGCGGCGGCGCGCAAGCTCATCATCACAGCCGAAGAGATCGTGCCCGAGTCCGAGATCCGGAACCGTCAGGGTGTCAAGATCCCGTTCTTCTACGCTGACGCGGTCGTCGAGCTGCCCTTCGGTGCGGTTCCCGGCAATATGCCCGGCTACTACTACTGGTCCAGACAGTGGTGGGAGAAGCTCATCAGGTTCGGGTGCGCCAACGACGAGAACCTCAAGATCTTCTTCGATGAGTGGGTGCACGGCGTGAAGGACCAGTACGATTTCGTGAACAAGCTGGGCGGAGCCAAGTGGATCGCGGAGGCGAGGATCCAGACCAAGGCGGCTGAGGGCGATCACGAAGACATCGATTTCACGTACGAAGAATTCACCCGGACACACGACTCCGGGCTGTACTACTAGAGACTGGAGGGCATCATGAAAGACTTAAGCGCACCTGCAAATCCGCTGGAGATGCTGGCATACATCATCGCAAAGCAGATCCACGACCATCAGATCGTCTATATCGGCACAGGTATCCCCATGGTGGCGGCAATCCTTGCAAAGAAAACCCATGCCCCGAACATCACCATGGTCTACGAATCGGGCGGCCAGGACCCGCTGCCGGCAGACATGCCCTGGTCGGTGGGCTGCCCGTTCACCTGGCGCAAGTCGCCGGCCCTGATGGAGATGTCCTACTCCTTTGCCCAGTGCTACAACGGCTATATCGACATCGCCTTCCTGGGCTTTGCCCAGGTTGACATGTACGGCAACGTGAACACCCACCAGATCGGCAAGGACCTCCTCCATCCCACGGTCCGCATGACCGGCTCCGGCGGCAACAACGATCTCGCATCGCTTTCGGAGAACCTGGTCCTCGTCGGCGTGCAGACCCCGGACAAGTTCGTCGAGAAAGTCGATTTCATAACCTCCGTAGGCTGGCTGACCGGAGGAAATTCCCGGAAAGAGGCAGGGCTGGTGGGCAACGGGCCCTCAGCGGTCATCTCCCAGTGCGGCGAGTTCGACTTCGATCCCGTGACCAAACGTATGAGGATCAAATCCCTCCTGCCCGGATGGACCGTTGACTTCACCCAGCAGTTCACCGGGTTCGAGCTCCTGAAGCCCGAGGGAGAGATCCCGCAGACCCCGGTGATCCCGGACGATATCCTGAAGCTCTTGAGGACGGACGTGGACCCCAGGGGCGTCTTCACCACCATGCCTACGGCATAGAACGGCATAGAACAAACGGGGGCACCTGGCATCAGGTGTCCCCGATCCCTGTGCCCCTGTCAAAGAGTTTTTCGCAAGCTTCTGTATTCCGCGAGCGTCACTGACCACCCCGGTCACGGGCACCCAGTCCGAGAATCGAGTACAATTCGTCCAGAAATGCAGCCTGGGCCTGATGTATCTTCGCCTTGGCCGCCTTCGGGGGGAACCATCCTGCCCTGTCTATCTCGGGGAACTGAATCACTTTTCCCGATCCGGGCGGCCATTCCAGGGGAAAGGTGCTGCTCTGGACAAGGGACGGGTCCAGATCGCCCTCGCACGCCCAGGCTGAAACCGTCTTGCCGCCTTTCTGCTTTACCGGTGTGAGCTCGTGGAAAGGCCCTTTGGCCTGGAAACCGGTCTCCTCGTAAAACTCCCTCCTCGCTGCGGCAAGCGGGTCTTCCTGATCACCGTACTCCCCTTTGGGGATGGACCAGGCCCCCTCATCCCTTGACTTCCAGAAGGGACCGCCGGGATGCACGAGCAGCACCTCCGGCACTCCGTTCACCCATCGATACATGAGCAGACCCGCACTCCTCTTCGGCATGGGGAAAAGGCCTTTCCCGGCGTGGTTATCCTGGACGCCGGGCCGGCATGCAACGCTGCCCGGCATCCGATGCCGGAGCTTCATTATACCTGCTGGTCCTGCCTTCTGCCAACCTTGCTGTAATGTGAGACCAAAGGGCGTGCAGTGGTCGCTGAATGAATGCACCGTATTCTTATTTGAAGAGCCTTCCCTCTTGTGATGCTTCATGCCGAGACCGTTCCCAAAGGAGGAAATATGATCAGGAAGCACCTTTCATGGAATATTCCCCTGATGCTCTTCGTTGCTTTGACATTCTTCATGCCGGGTTTCCTGCACGCGGACGTATACCTGAAGTACCGGCAGCACACTGATTCTTTCGAGGTCATGGGTCAGACACAACCTGCAAAGGATTCCGTACGGGAAACATGGGTCGGGGAAAACCGTATCCGGAACGATGAAGGGCTTCAGACCGTGATTATGCGGCTGGATACAAAACAGGTCTATTTCATCAACAACGAGCAGAAGATGTACGCCATCCTGCCCATGGACGTGGAGAAGATGGCGAAGCAGGCCATAGAGAGCGACAAGAGCATGAGCATCCAGGAAAAGGAGCAGGCAAAGAAGTTTGTTCAGGAGATGATGAACGACATCTCCAAGTTCACCATCTCCATCAGGGAGACGGGAGAAAGGAAGAAGATCGGAAAGTGGAACTGCACGAAGTACATCCAGACCACAAAGACTGCGATGGGCCCTTCCACAACGGAAATCTGGGCCACTCAGGACATACCCCTGGACTACGCGATGCTCAACAGGATGTTTGCGGCGAGCATGATGATGATGCCGAGCCTGAAGGGGTCGATGGAAGAAATTTCAAAAGAAATGGGTAAAATCAAAGGGGTGACGGTATTCTCCTCTTCCAGCTCCACCGTGATGGATACGGAGGTCAAATCAACCCAGGAGCTCCTCGACTGTGCTGACAAGAGCGTACCGGACGGCTTCTACGAACCCCCCGAGGGTTACTCAAAAAAGGAGATGTAAGGCTCAGGGCATTACCCGAAAGTCTGTCTTGAGAGATCGGGATAGAAGAGGCTGAATACTTTTGCCTTTCTGCTGTACCGGCGACCGGATTGGGGATGCGTTTCGAGCCCCTTATTTTCTATTCATAGGAGCTGCCGGAGACCCTGATTGGCAGCAATACGAGGAAGGAGGATAAGACGGCATGGGAATACTATCATGGATAATCGTCGGCTTGATCGCAGGCTGGCTGGCAGGAGTCATCATGAAGGGAAGCGGATACGGTATTCTCGGGGACATTGTCCTTGGCATCATCGGGGCCCTCATCGGCGGTTTCCTGGCAAGTGCGGTGTTCGGCATCCCGAGCCCGGTGACAGGATTCAATATCGGGACCCTCATCGTGGCTCTGCTGGGTGCGATCTTCGTTGTTGCCATCGTGCGTGCGCTGCCAGGCAGATCACGCATCTGAACCGATTTGTCAAACTTCCCGGTGCTGCACGTATCCATCCTGAGCAGGCCAGTGGCAGGGCTTCTGCTTCTGCTGGCCGACTCTCCCGAGGATAGGGGGATGATCCGGCCCTTCAGCCGTCCGCAGGTGTAATGCTCGGCAAGATCCATGAGCAGAGCCCGGAGGCTCTCTGCAGTATCCTCATTCGTGTTTCCCGGTTTTGGTCCTTTGGTTTCCGCAGAGGGGTTTCCTGTGGTGTGATCTGCGCCAAAGGATGGATCAGAAGGAGGCCGACCTGATGAGGCTGACCGTTGTTTCCAGATAGGGCCTGAGCCGGCTTTCGCCACCGAACCAGAAGTGGTCCACCCCCTGGACTACGGTGATCCGCTCCTTGTCCTGAACCTTCTCCAGGGCGTTCACATCGCAGAACTGATCAAAGGACCCCGTTATGGACCAGACCTTACGCCCCCTGAGGGAAGGGAAAGGGAACAGGGCAGTGGGCGGTGAGATGAAGACGCAGGGGACGTCCGCTTCTTCGAGATAACGGGAAGCGACCCACGAACCGAAGGAGTACCCGATGACCACCACCGGCCTTCCGGCAAACTGCACGGCTGCCGCAAGGTCAGCAGTCTCTCCGATGCCTTCGTCGAACCTTCCCCGGCTCCTGCCGACCCCGCGGAAATTGAAGCGCAGTGCGGAACATCCCTGTTCGAGGACAGTATTCCATGCTGTCATGACGACGTTGTTGTTCATGTCGCCGCCCATGAGGGAATGGGGATGGGTGATCACGGCGCAGATATCGGAGCCCTTGTCTTCGCATACAGCCTCGAGCCTGGGATTATCGCCGATAAAGACGTCTGCCATGCACCGAATATAGCCGGTTACGGGGAAATAAGCAATCCTGCTGAAGGAATGGTGCGTCCATTCAGCCCAATGCCCATGAGACCGCTCACTGGACCTTTGGCAGCAGGATGATCCCGTCGGCAGTCGTAACCAGCGAGACTTGAGGCTGAACGTTCATGGCTTTGAGAAGGGGCATCTTCACACCGGTGAACCGGACGGGACAGACATCCATGGCCACAGGCAGTGTCGTGTCGTCTGCATCCGGCCAGGGCACGACCGAGAAGATGTCGTGGCCCTTCAGGTAGTCGGCCAGGGACGGTCCCCCCGGGCACGCCCACTCGACGCCCTTGAGCACGTGCCTGGCGCCTACGATCACGATCCCTTTGACATCCGAGTGCTTTTGCAGGTACGTGTTGACGTTCTTCCCCATCCACTCGTCGCGCGAGACCGGGGAAGGGACCTCGGCATCGATGGCAATGATGGGGAGCTTCAGGTTCCTGGCCTGCTTGAGGACCTCTCGGTAGCTGGGGGAGGTCACGATCTCCGAAATCCGTATGCCCTCCACCTCTATCTTGCCTGAGGAAAAATCATCAATGGCCTTCTGCTGGGTAGAGGGTATCTCCACGAACAGGACCTTTACCCCCGCATCCTTGACCAGGGAAGGCAGGGCGCTGGCGATGATGTTGTGGATGATCGCGTTCCTGTGGTGCAGACCGATGAGGAGGAGCCTCTTCTCGCGTGCCTTGCCCACCAGGTAGGAGGTCGTGTTGTCGGCGAGATCGAAGCCGTGCGCGCTGGTCACTGCCATGCCTCTTCCGCCCAGGAGTACGGGAAAGAACATGAGCCCTAGGATGAGAAATCTCAGCTGTCTCGTCATAGTCGTTCTTGTCGGCCAACGATGGGGACAGCTTAACACAAGGGAGGGCCGTTCACAAAGCCTTTTATGACGTTTCTGAGCTGCTGGAGTCCGTCGGTCGTACAGGCCTGCTGGCGGAACCTGGCCGCCCCGTGGAGGCCTCTCACGTACGCCGAGACGTATTTCCTCATGAAACGGATGCCCCGCTCGACTCCGATGAGGGAGCACAGCATGTCCAGGTGTTCGAGCATGGCCTCCCGGCGCTCCTCGACCGTCGGGGCGGGGCCTCCCGTAAGCTCCCTGAATATCCATGGGTTTCCCACTGCCGCCCGCCCGACCATGAAGGCGTCGGCACCAAGACTGCTCAACCTCCGGATATCCTGGCGTTCGTGAATGTTCCCGCTCGCGATCACCGGCAGGCTGAGCTGCCCCTTCAGGGACGCGAAAAGGTCCCACATGGGCGTGCCCCGGTACATGTCCGAGCGCGTGCGGGGGTGAATGGCGAGGCAGTCGATGCCGGTTTCCTGGAGTGCTGCAGCAAGCTCGCCCGCATTGATGGAGTCATGGTCCCAGCCGGCGCGTATCTTGGCGCTCACCGGGATGCTCACTGCATCCCTCACCGCCTGGCACAGCCGCCTGGCCAGGTCGACGTCGCGCATCAGGGCGGCTCCGGCGCCCTTGTGAACCACTTTCTTCACCGGACAGCCCATGTTGATGTCGATGCCGTCGAACCCGGCGTCCTCGATGATGCGAGCCGAGAGTGCGGCCTCTTCAGGCGAAGCGGTGAAGATCTGGGCGATCAGCGGGGCGTCTTCCGGAGGCCTCTTAAGGAGGGGCCGTGTATTTCTCGTGTTCATGATCAGTCCTGCGGAGCTGATCATCTCGGTGTAGCAGAGCTCTGCGCCGAACCGCCTGCTCAGAACCCGCATGGGCCAGTTCGTGTAGCCGGACATGGGCGCCAGCAGGAGCCCGTTTGTGAGGGTCACGTTGTAGAGCTTCATGGAACGGTGAGCAGGCTCCCCTGGGAGAGACCGGAGGCATCGAGCTCGCGGTGAACGGCAGCCCGTACCGTGCCCTTGTCGAGTGCCCAGGCGGGGGCTACGAGCTCTTCAGGATGCGGATCACCGGTGATGCGCTGGATCACGATGTCGTCCCTCAGGTGAGCGATGAAGGCGGCTGCCGCCCGCGCGTACCCGTTCATGCTCAGAGGCTCGTATTCGCCTCTCAGGAACAGGTATTCCAGGGCAGTGTCTCTGGCCACGTAGAGGAGGTGTATCTTTACGTCCGTGACGGGAAGCCCGGAGAGCAGCTTCGCCGTTGCAACGAAGTCGTCCATCCCTTCGCCCGGGAGGCCGATGATGACGTGGGCGCATATCCTCAGGCCGAAATCTGCGGTGAGGTGCACCGCGTCCACGAAGGTTCGCACGTCATGGCCGCGGTTGATGCGCTTGAGCGTTGCGTCGCTGGCTGACTGGAGGCCGTACTCGACCCACACGAGGCGGTCCGGTGCATAGGATCGGATCAGCGAGAGCTTCTCTCGGTCGATGCAGTCCGGCCTGGTTCCGATGGCGAGCCCCACGATCCCGGGATAGGGCAGGATCGTGTCAAAGATCCCCTTGAGAGTGGGAACATCTGCATGGGTATTCGTATACGACTGAAAGTAGGCAATGAATGCCCGGGCACCGTACCGCCTGGCCATGGCCTCCATCTGGGATTTGATCTGCGCTCTCAGGCCCACGCCCCGGGCCAGGGCGCCGGTGCCCGATCCCCGCTCATTGCAGTAGAGGCACCCGCCTTTTCCCTCCCTGTCCCGGTTGGGACAGCTCAAGCCTGCATCCAGGGATATCTTCTGGACCCTCCGGCCGTATCTTTCGCGCAGGAATGAGCTCAAGGTGCGGTAGGGAGGGGTCCTCGTCATAGGAACGGAAAATCGAACCCCTTGAGCCCGAGATCCCGGGACAGGTCCTTCATGATCTTCTGCAGCGGAAGATTGACGGGCACACCCTGCTCCCTCCTCTGCTTGATCATGTCGAACTCCTTTTCCCCCGCCACGTAGATCCTGTCCTTGCCCGGGGCCTTGGCCGAGGACCTGACCTCCCTCATGATCGAGCCGGTGATCTTCCTGAACAGGTCGAGGCTGACGAAGCTCTCGATGTTGATGGCGACGAACAGATGGCCCAGCCTGTGGAATGCGGGCTTTCCATTATCGAACCCGCTTAAGGCCTTGCCGAAGCTCCCGCCTGCGAACGAAGCGCAGAGGATCTCCACCATCATGCCCAGCCCGTAGCCCTTGTGTCCCCCCAGCACCTCACCGGCCCCGCCCAGCGGGAGCAGCGATGCGGTGCCGTCCACCAGGGTCTTGAGGAGCTCTCTGCTGTCCGTGGGCTCGTTCCCGTTGATGTCGATGGTGAGCCCTTTCGGCGTGGGCTTGCCTTCCCGCGCGTAGATCTCGATCTTGCCGCGCTGGATGGTGGAGGTGGCGATATCAAGGAGGAACGGATACTCCTCGTCCGTGGGGGCGCCAAAGCTGATGGGGTTCGTGCCGATAGCCGGCTCCACGCCGAAGGTCGGGGCGGTCGACGGCCTGGCGTTCGAGAAGGCGAGGCCCACCATGTCCTGCTTCACGGCCATGGTCGGGTAATACCCTGCGATGCCGAAATGGGTGCTGTTCCGGACGGCCACCATGCCGATGTTGGACCTCTTAGCCATGGAAATGGCCTTTGCCATCGCCCTGTAGGCAATGACATGGCCCATGCCGTGGTTCCCGTCGATCAGTGCGGTATTCTCGGTTTCCTTGACGATGGTCTCGTTCGTCACCGGGCGCAGGATTCCGTCATGGATGCGGTCCACATACATCTTGAACCTCCCGATGCCATGGGACTCGACTCCCCTCAGGTCGGACTCGATGAGGACCTCGGCGCAGATCGCTGCGTCCTCCTGAGGGACGCCAAGGGCGATCAGGCCCTCCTTCATGAACCTCTCGAGCTCCCTGCTATCTACGTATACGATGTTCGATGCGTCCATGGAGATGTCTCCTTGTATGATATTGACGGCAGATCATGGTCGATCCGTCATACCAGATAGAGGTGCGTTCGTGAAGAGAAAAGAGGGGTGCATCGCCGGCAATAGCCTGGATTATCACGATAAAAGGGCCTGCCAGGCTCTGCTGACCTTCTGCAGGCTCACACTTCGATGGAAAAGCGCCGTGCAAAATCGATGAAGACCCGGTGATGCGGCAGGGGGAGGAACTGTTTCCTGGTTATGAGGAAGAAGCTTCTTTCGATCCTGGGTACGTCGAGGGAGATGCGGCGCAGCAGCCCGGACCGGAGCTCTCTCTTCACTGCATGGATGGAGAGGATGGATATGCCCAGCCCCGAGATCACCGCCTCCTTGACCGCTTCCGAAGAGCCCAGCTCGCAGGCTGTGGTAAACCTGGACAGAGGCGGGTAGCCCTGTTTCTTAAGGTAGTCTTCCAGGACGGCCCTGGTGCCGGATCCTTTCTCCCGGAGAACGAAAGGCGCATTCAGGAGGTCTTCGACCCTGTACATCCTGTCCTCCTCGAAAGGGCTCTCCCTTCCTGCCACGAGAACCAGCTCGTCTTTCCACACCGGCTCGCACAGGACCCTGCCGTCCTGCACCGGCTTTCCGATGAATCCGATCTCGACCCGGGAGTTGATGACCATCTCCAGGACATCCTCGCTGTCTCCCGAGAGGAGGTGGACATGGATATCCCGGTGCAGCTCCTTGAGCCCCTTGAGCATGGCAGGGATGATGTACGTGGAGGGAATGGTGCTGGTGCCGATGGAGACATGCCCTGAAGCCGTGTCCTTGACCGATGCGATCTTGTCCCTCGCTTCGTCCCTGAGCTTCAGGATCTTTCTGGCAAAGCCCAGGAGAACCGAGCCTTCCTCGGTGAGGGAGATGCCGTCCCTTGACCGGTTTATGAGCCTGCAGTCAACGAAGATCTCGAGGTTCTTCACATGCTTGCTCAGGGAGGGCTGTGACAGGAGCAGCCTTTTCGCGGCCCCGGAGAAGCTCCGTTCCTCCACCAGCACCACGAATGCCTCGAGCTGCTGGAGGGTGATGTGTCTGAACTGGTCGATTCCCATGCCCGGTATCTTAGCTCAAGGAGCCGCAGGCATCAAGTCATTATAACCATATTGAATTTGACAGATTCAAAGAAGATACCTATCATGAAGCCATAAGGCCAATAGGTTGGCTGTCATAGAGCATGGCTTCCCGGATAAATTTTTTAAGAAAAAGGAAAGGGAGATGGATAAGAAGGTAAAGCTCACGGCTGCCGTCCATGGCGCCGGCTGAGCCTGCAAGCTTGGTCCGGAGGTTCTGGACAAGGCTCTCTGCGGGTTGCCCGTCATGACCGATCCGAACCTCATCGTGGGCATGGAGAAGCCCGACGATGCGGGGGTGTACCGGATCAGCAGCGATCTGGCGCTGATACTCACCCTGGATTTCATCACCCCGGTGGTGGATGACCCCTATCTCTTCGGCCAGATCGCGGTGACCAATGCCTTGAGCGATGTCTACGCCATGGGAGGCCGGCCCGTTCTCGCCATGAACATCATCTGCTATCCCCAGAAAGGCGAGATCGGCGTGCTCCAGGAAATCCTGCGGGGGGGATTCGACAAGCTGAGCGAGGCAGGGGTCCTGCTCATCGGCGGGCACAGCGTGGACGACAGCGAGATCAAGTTCGGCCTCTCGGTAACCGGGACCGTCCACCCGGACAAGGTCCTCAAGAACGCCGGCGCCCGTCCCGGGGATAAGCTCATCCTCACCAAGCCCATCGGCACGGGCATCATCTCCACTGCCATCAAGGCCGGCATGGCCGGTCCCGAGGAGGCGGCCGAGATGGAGCGCTCCATGAACACCCTGAACAGGATACCTGCAGAGCTCATGTCTTCCTATGAGGTGCATGCATGCACCGACATCACGGGGTTCGGCCTGCTTGGCCATGCCTGTGAGATGATCGAGGGCTCGGACACGGGCATGGCGATCCAATATTCCCGGGTCGGGGTGCTCAGCGGCGTACTGAAATACCTCGGCATGGGGCTCGTGCCGGGTGGCGCGTACCGCAACGAGGAGTTCAGGCGGACCTATATCGAAACCGAACCCGGGGTGAGCGATGACCACATCAAGGTCCTCTTCGACCCCCAGACCTCCGGCGGTCTGCTCATCGCTGTCAGCGAAGGGGACGCGGAACCGTTCCTAGAAAAACTCCGTTCCTCGGGTGTGACCGCAGCCTCCATCATCGGCGAGGTCACCCGCGAGAACCCGGGCAGGATTGCCGTACGTCCCTGATGGTCGAGCCTGTATCCTCAAAGCGGCTCGCAGCGCGTGGAATGGTCCCCGTGCCCTTGTATGATCACCGGTTTTCGCTATTTTTTACTGCATAGGACATGGAAAAGATCGTTATCGATGGACCTCATCAGATCATTGCAATCGGTGATTCACTCACTGCCGGCTCACAGCCGGGCATAACGGACTACGCACCCTTTACCGGGCCCCATACGAGGGACCTGCTCCGCACGTCCTACCCCTATGTGCTTTCCGAGATGCTTTCCGCCTCCATGGGCCCCAGGCTCATCAGGAATCTCGGAAGAAGCGGAAGCCTCACCAGAGACTGGCTGCCGGGGGGGACCTGGAGAAAGAAGGACGATGCCGCCTTCCCGCTCAATGGGCGGCCCCTTGATGAAATTATGGAATCGAGGGACGATATCAGACTCTGCCTCATGATGTTCGGCACCAACGATGTCAATTCTTCTATTACGCCGGATTTTCTGGCAAAGGCGCTGGATGGTGTCGTGGGGTACGAAGAGGAGGATTTCGTCAGGACCAGGGAGAACATCCTGATCACGCTCTTGAGCCTGAAAGAAAAGGACATCGTCACCTACCTCGCCAAAATACCCCCCAACCGATATAAAGGCGGGCTCTTTTTTCTCGGGCTCGACAGGATCTATTTCTCCCTGAAATCCATACAGGGAAGATTGGACAGGTATACCCGGATGGTGAATGAGAGGATCGAGGAGATCCTTACGTCCTACCCGCATCTTGCACGCAGGGGCCCGGACTTCTTCCGTTTCTTCGAGCACAGGGGGGATGTCTGGAGCAAGGATCAGATGCATCTCAACACGCTGGGCTACCGCCTCATGGCCTGGGCATGGTCCGGACTGATACAGGCTGAGGGGATTGAGATCAGGGTCTGAAGGCCCCCTCTCACAGAGGGGGTTGTTCCGGTGGGAGGTTTTGCCTGGGTTGAAGCAGCGGGCAGCTTGTCTGCGGGTGAATCGGGGGTGAATCGTGTGTGATACGTTTGCCATAGGCAGAATGCTGACCAGAGGAGGCACCAGCATCTTTGCCAAGAACTCGGACCGGGAGCCGGACGAGACGCAGCACGTCGTTTCCCTGCCCCGGAAGGTATATCCCCGGGAGGAGATGCTCCCCTGCACCTACATCGCTATCCCCCAGGTGGCGGCAACCAATGCGGTCCTTCTGTGCAAACCCTTCTGGATGTGGGGGGCGGAGATGGGGGTGAACGACAAGGGAGTGGTGATCGGCAACGAGGCCCTGTTCACGAAGGTAAAGCCGGAAAAAACTCCCGGACTCATCGGCATGGACCTCCTCAGGCTCGGTCTTGAGCGCGCCGGCTCCGCACGGGAAGCCCTCGACACCATTATCGACCTCCTTCAGCGCTATGGTCAGGGGGGCGCGTGCGGGTACAGGGACAAAGGCTTTGCCTACATGAACTCCTTCCTCATCATGGACCGGGAAGACATCATCGTCCTCGAAACCGTTGGGCGTGACTATGCGGCCCAGTACTTCAAAGACCGTGCAGCCATCTCCAACCAGATCACCCTGGGCGACCGATGGGAGAGGTCGAGCCTGGAGCGGGGGACGGACATGGGGAGATACACCGACCCGCTGATCACCTTCCTTGCCGGGAGCACACAGCGGAGAGGGTCCATACTGCAGTGCACAGGAAACCACGGAGGCTCCCTGGGTGTTCAGGATGTGTTCGAAACCCTCCGCAGGCACAGGGGCACCGAGCCTTTTCAGGGGTTCAACCAGGACGTGTGCATGCACGCTTCAGACCCCTTCATCAGGAAATCGCACACCACCGGCTCTCTCGTGGTGGAGCTCGATTCATCATCGGGCTTCCGCATCTTTGTGACAGGAGGGTCCTCTCCCTGCCTCACTCCTTTCAAGCCCGTCCTTCCGGAGGACCTGCCGGAAGAGCTCGGCAGGGGGGGTGCTCGGTACGAGGAGACCTCGTTCTGGTGGAGGAACGAGGCCTTCCGTCTTCAGGCAGAGATGCGCCTTTCCAGAGTGCATGAGCCCATCTTGAGGGAGATCCGCGAAATCGAAGGGCAATGCTGCAGGGAAGTTCCCCTGTATACCTGGAGCAGCAGGGATGGCATGGTCGCGAGGATGAGCCGGGATGCCTTTGCCGGGTCAATGCAGCTCGCCAGGAGATGGACCGCCCTGATGAGGGATATGGACAGGGACCACCACCCGATACACAACGCCTTCTGGAACATGACGGCAAGAAGATCGGGCATACCGCTGGGATAGCCCCTCATCGCGATGCTTAAGAATATAGGTAACAGTAAACCCGGGAACAGACCCATCCGTCCGGCGCAAGGGGTTGAACCTGTTCTCGGGATGAATCGGAGGCCTTCGGATGAGATGACCGGTGGACCATCCTGATAGTCTCCTGGTATTCGTCATCTCCAGGTAAAGAGGGTGTACGCGGTATGCCCACGCTGCCGTCCTGGGGCGTCCTGAAGTCGAGAAACAGTCTTAACGTCATGATAAGACGACCTAAATTATTGCAGGGAATGCCTCTTCGGCTTTTGGGTTAAGAGGCTGGTCCGGTATCTGGAAGGCTGGCGATGTATCTGAGAAAGAAAAAAATCTCCATCCCTGTGGGTAAAATATTACCCATGCATACATTTGTCCCTCTGGATCTGATATTTAATAACTAATTGAAATAACTACCATAAGCTATCAATATACTAGAAACAACCTGATATATACCTCGTATTTCTTTCGTGTTTTTCCCGCAAAAAATTGGCACAATTTGTGATTATCCCCCTAACATGACAACTTTTTGCATAATCAACATCCAGAAACAAGCAGCTATCCATTTCGGGAAAGAATGCGAAGGGTCTTTTCCCATGGCAACTTTCTTGGAAGCCCGGGAAGCGGAGCCCGCGGCATGCACTGATATGGGGATCGTTGATATGAAAGGGAGGAAGTCATGAGACGTTCGAGCGCTGAGCTCAGGATTCTGCCGTTCAGTGATTTTCCCGAGGCACAGGCCGACCGCATCCCCTGCATCAAGGAAGACAATTATGGAATGGGGATCATCAGGAAGAGGCAGGAATTCGTTGAGAGCTTTTCCGGTGTGAAGCTCAATCACATCAAGCACCATTCCTTTGATCCGGCAGTGACCAGGGGCAATATCGAGAATTTCACCGGCGTGGCCCAGATCCCCATGGGTTTCGCAGGACCAGTCAAGGTCAACGGCGAACATGCACAGGGCGATTTCATCATCCCCCTGTGCACGAGCGAAGGCACCCTGGTCGCCTCCTACAACAGGGGCATGAAGCTCATCAATGCAAGCGGCGGGGCGATCGTCACCGTGGTCGAGGACCACATGCAGCGCTCTCCGGTGTTCGTATTCCAGTCAACGAGGCAGGCCAGGGATTTCGCCCTCTGGATCGACGCGCACATGGACGAGATCAGGGAACGGGCCCAGTCCGGCTCAAAGGTGGCGAGGCTCCTCGATATCGAGAAGTACCTGGCCAGCAAGTTCGTCTATTTGAGGTTCAACTACTTCACCGGGGATGCCGCCGGCCAGAACATGGTGAGCATGGCCACCTTCCTGGCATGCAGCTGGATATTGGATCAATATGAAGGGATCGAGCACTTCTACATGGATTCCAACATCACCACGGACAAGAAATGCTCCCAGATAAACACCCTCAAGACCAGGGGAAAGAGGGTTGTGGCGGAGATAACCGTCCCCCGGGACATTCTCATGTCGCAGATGAAGGTCGACCCCGAGACCCTGGCCCACCTGAGCAACGTCGCCAATCTTGGGGCCTTCATGGCCGGATCCAGCTCCAACGGACTTCACTCGGCCAATGCCCTTGCCGCGTTGTTCATTGCAACCGGCCAGGACGTAGCAAATATTGCAGAGTCTTCGACCGGCCTCATCTTTGCTGAGGTGACGCCGGATGGCAACCTGTACGTCTCCCTGACCCTGCCGTCCCTCATCGTGGCGACCTACGGCGGCGGGACCGGCCTTCCGACCCAGAGAGAGTGTCTGGAGGTGCTCGGGTGCTATGGGCAGGGCAAGGTAATGAAGTTCGCGGAGATCGTGGCGGCAGTGGCGCTTGCAGGTGAGCTCTCCCTGGCATCGGCGCTTTCATCGCTTGACTGGGTCACCAGCCATGAACGGCTGGGGAAAAATCGGTAAGTCAAAGGGAGGATATCATGGAGTCAACAGTACTGTTCGCATCCGTAAATGCCCAGGTCCTTGAAAAGCAGTATACGAGAGTCGTCCCTCTTGAGGCGCCCAAGCCCAGGACACGCTTCAGGGAAATCGGCATCGACATGTTCGGCACAGAAGAGCGGATCGAATACCTGAAAAAATACGGCAACCACTGCATGTCCTTCTCGCACTTCCAGGACGAAATGCATTACTTCGACATCTCCGGCATCGGCTACATCGCCTACCGGAAGAAGTGGGGCAGGCGCTTCGTGCTGGCAGACCCGGTATGCCACGAGAACGACCGTGAGTATCTCCTGGGCGAGTTCATGAAAGACAGGATCGGCACCACCTTTGTCCAGATCTCCGAGCCGGTGGCAGAGCTTATCCACGAGAAGTTCGGCCTGTATTCGAGCCAGTTCGGCATCGAGACCATCGTCGACCTCAAGACCTGGGACCTCAAGGGCAAGAAGAAGCAGGTCCTCCGTACCGCCATCAACAAGGCCCGAAAAGACGGTATCAGGATCGTGGAGCTGGAGGAGAGCTCGGAATTCGACGATGCGCTTTCCAGGAAATGGATGCGCACCAGGAAGGTCAAGAGGAAGGAAGTCGTGTTCCTCATCAGAAACAAGGATCAGAAGTACCAGGAGGGGACGAGAAGGTTCTACGCGTTCATGGGCGACGAGGCCCTGGGCTTCATCCACTTCGATCCGGTGTACGAGAACGGCAAGCTCATCGGCTATGTGCCCAATATCTCCCGGTTCTCCCCCGACTTCAAGCAGGGCATCTTCTACCCCCTCATGGTCCATGCCATGGAGACCTTCAAGAACGAGGGGGTTCCGTACCTGTACCTGGGTATCTCCCCCCTGGTCGTCGACGAGAAGGACAAGCCCTGCGAGTCAAAGCTATTCAAGTTCTTCGTCAGGCAGTTCTACAAGTTCGGGAACTATTTCTACAGCTTCAAGGGCCTGCACTTCACGAAATCCCGTTTCCAGGGAAGGGAGGTCAAGACGTTCTGCGCACATGCAGAGATGCTCCCCACCAGGGCTTTCATCACCGTGTTCCACATGTGCAACGTCATCTGAGAACAAACGAGGCGGGCGGACCCCCAAAGGGTCTGCCTGCCTTTTATCTCTGGAAGGCGCTCTCCCTCTTGAAATCCAGCACAGGCCAGTGGTATTCGGCAGCCGCCTTTCTGAGCCTCATGTCGGGATTCGTTGCATAGGGGTGGCCCACGACCTTCATCAGGGCCATGTCGAAATAAGAATCAGTGTAGAAGTAGCTTGACGACAGGTCTACGCCGTTGGCTTCCGCCCATTTCCGGGCATACAATTTCTTGCCCTCACCATAGCACAGGGGTTTAATGAGCCTCCCGGTGAGCACGCCTTCACTGACCTCCACCTGCGTGCACACGATATCGGATACTGCGAGGGAGCTTGCCATGGGCCTGACGAAGAAGGAGGGCGAGTTGGAGATGATGACCACCCGGCGGCCCTGATCCCTGTGCTCATTGATGAGGTCGTGCGCCTCCCGGTAAATGGCCTTTTCCAGGGTCTCACTGAACCAGATATCACAGAAGTCCTCCATGTCTTCGAGCCTGGTGCCCGAGAGAAACTCCATGTTCTTCTCATACCAGTCATCGATGTTGAGGAGCGACAGGCGGTAGAGGATGATCTTGTAGATGCTTTTCACCAGGTAGCTTGTGGAGATCAAGCCTTTTTTCCTTGCGTACCGGATGAACGACAGCCCGGAGTTCTCCCAGGTAATGGTGTGATCCATATCGAAAAACGCTGCTCCTGTGTCCATAGGGAAGGATGTACCAGAGAGGGGGAATGATTGCAATATGACCCGTTCTGAATATATGCCTCCGGTGCAGCCCGTGACTGAAAAACATGTGTGTGGTCTGTCCGCACCGGAGGGCTCAAGATGATTGACTTTTCATGGATTGATTGTATGATTGATAGCTCACATGATGTGGAAGGTTCATTGTGGGCGACATGTTTTCCATCGTACGAGTATCCGGATGCTCAGACCGTCATGGGGCTATCCTGCCTGTGTGCCTGGCAGCGAATCCCGTTGGGATCGGCTGCAATCTCTTGCTTGAGAAGGGACACGGGGGAACGGTCCTCAAAGACCGCATCAAGGGAACGTCTGCAGAGGGGGAGTGACCGGTGCGCAGCGTCTTTCTCAGGGAACTGTCCGCCTTTTTCATGACACCGGTCTTTTATGCCGTCACAGGTGTTTTTCTCTGCATGTCCGGCGTGTATTTCTTTCACGCCGTGGTTTCGGTGAGCCTGATGGCCTCTCAGATCGCCCAGACCGGTCTGCCGGGAGGGATGAGCATGAACGGGCTTCTCCTGAAGCCTCTCTTCGCGGACCTGAGCACGCTCGTGATCTTCCTGTGTCCCCTGGTGACCATGAGGCTTTTTTCGGAGGACGCTCTCCAGCCCCGCTCCCCTCACCAGGCGAGCGGTCTCAGGATCCTTTTGGGAAAGTATCTGGCGGCGCTGGGAGTCGTGGTGGCCATGCTGGCCTTGAGCACATCCCTCATGGCCGTTCTGTCAGCCCTCTCGTCTCCTGACTGGGGTCTCATCGTGTCCTCCTATCTGGGGCTCGTGCTCATGGCGGGGTCAGTGCTAGCCATGGGGACCTTTGCCTCGAGCTTGGCCAAGCAACAATCCTCGGCGGCAGCGCTCACCATGGGGTTGGCCCTTCTCTTCTGGACCATCGGGTGGTTTGCCCCCATGTTTCCCGAGGGCAGGGCCGCAAGCGTGCTTCAGGAGCTCTCCCTTTCACACCATCTGTCCAGCTTTCTCGAGGGGGTGATCTCCCTGCGGGACATCGCCTTCTTTCTGGAGATGGCGGTGTTTTTCCTCGCCCTGACCATCGTTTTCCTGGTCCGCACAGGGAAGAAGGGGTAGTGTCATGGCCTCGAGGTATGGGCAGGTTCTGGGCAATGTCCTCTTCATCCTCATCCTGACAGCCGTGCTTGTCTTCACCCATCTCATCGTCGTCCGCCACGATGTATCGCGTGACATGAGCATGGCCGGCAGCAACAGCCTCGATCCGAGGACAGCGGCCATTGTCAGGACCCTGAAATCCGATGTGAAGATCCTGGTGTTCGACTCCCCGGGGAAAAACGCGAAAGGCCGGGAAGTGTTCCTCAGACGGTTCGCCCGTGAATCGAGGCACATCGTCTTCAGCATCGTTGACCCCGACGCCAGACCGTCCCTTGCCAGGCAGTACGGGATAACGCGGTACGGGCAGGCCGTCGTGCTGGCCAGGGGCAAAACGGTCGTGCTGGGAGCGTCGGGCGAGGAGGATATCGCCAATGCGCTCCTGGCGCTCGATCGCGGCGGGAGAAGGAATATCTACGTCCTTTCCGGCCACGGCGAGCCGGACATCTTCGACGTGACACGGTCAGGACTCTCCCAGTTTGCCCGGGCCCTGGAGCGTTCCGGATACGGGGTGCACAAAGCCATCCTCACGGGTCAGGAGGCAGTACCCTGGGATGCCGATCTCCTCATCATCCCCGGCCCGAGGGCCGAGCTGGCAGCCGAGGAGCTGGAGGCCCTCCAGGGGTTCATGGCCAGGGGAGGGGATGTCATGGTCGCCCTCGAGCCGCACACAGATGGAGGATTGAGATCCTTCCTTGCGGACATGGGCGTGGGGCTGAGCGACGCCATGATCACGGACCCTTCGCAAAGGGGTATGTTCGGCGACGAGTCCGTTCTGGTGGTCGATGCCTATGGGAGGGTGAAAGGTCTGAGCGGTTTCTCCCAGTCCACCGTCTTCCCCACGGCGAGGCCCCTGGGCATCGAGAAAGCCCTTCCTGCCGGGACCACGGTTTCTCTCATAGCCCGGACTTCGGACAGGAGCGTGGCAGGCGCCGGTCCGGGCCCGGATCCGGGGGTTTCTGCCGGCTCTGATGCGGCGCCGACCATAAAGGGCCCCTTCTGCATCGCGCTCCTCGCGAAGAAGACCATCAACGCCACGACGAGGCCCGGCATCGTGGTGTTCGGCGACGCCGATTTCCTGACCAATGCATACTTCAGCGTGTCCGGGAACAGGGAGCTCGCACTGGCATGCGCAGGCATGCTCATGCACGGCGACACCCATGTCTCCATCGATGCCAGGAGGGCCGACGAACGCCCCTTCGTCCTCACCCCCGACCAGGGGCTGGCGCTGTTCCTCTTCTCCGTCATCATCCTGCCCGCGCCTTTCTTCCTGGCCGGGCTGCTGGTTCACTGGACGAGGGGCAGGGCGTGAAGGCCCGGCTCCTGGTCATCTCCTGCATGCTGTGCTCGGTGCTGGCAGGGTATTACCTCTCCCGCGAAAGGCCCCCTGCCGCAGACGAAGGTCGGAAAGAAAGGCTTTTTGCCCTGAATCCCGACGACATCTTCGGGATCGACATCATCACAGACGAGCTCATAAGCCTGATCAGGAAGGGGCAGGCCTGGTGGGTCGCAGGGGATGAGGACTTCCCGGCAGACCAGCAGGAGGCGGGTAGCCTCGTCCGGGGCATCGTCGCCATACCGGTCAGGGGGACCCTGAACGGTCCCGGAGGGGAATTCGGTCTGGACAGGCCGGCCATCGAAGTAACCCTGCATACTGTGAAGGGGAAGCACCGCCTCTTCATCGGGAGCGATTCTCCCACCTCTGCGTTCTGCTATGCGTCGGTTCAGGGAAGGAGCGTCGTGTTTCTCCTGCCTGCCGAAACGAAGGCCCTGTTCCGGAAAAGCCTGTTCAGCCTGGCCGACAAGAGCCTCATCCGCGTCGACCCATCAGACGTCTCAAGGATCAGGGTCCAGAAGCAGGGAAGCGTCCTCGAGCTCGCCCGTGAGGGCGGTCAGCCCTGGCGTCTCGTCGGGGACGCCGGCAGAAGGCTCAGCGAGGAGCGGGTGGGTGATTTCCTCAGAGACATGGGCAGGATCAAGGTCCTGTCTTTCCCGGAGGACCAGAGCGTCCCGGAAGATCCCGGCATCGTCGTCGAGCTGTCCTCCGCGGGGGGAGTCCGGCAGATGGCGCTGTGGAAGGAGGGGAACAGGGCGTATGCCAGTTCGGATTACCAGCAGAAAAAAGCGGAGATCAGCCCCTCCCTCATGCAGGACATCCCTTCGGGGCCTGATGATCTTCTTGACAGGTCCATGATCGACATGCCGGGTGATCCGGTCAGAATGGACGTGTTCTCCGGGGGGCTGGAGCGAGTCTTCCTGAACCGCGGTGGGAGGTGGTATGAAGGGGGCAAGCGGGTGAGGGACGAGACGGCGATAGCCGGTTTTTTTAGCGCCATGAACTCTGTGGAGTATGAGGACGAGTACCTGGCCCTTCCCCGGGATGCAGGGCAGGGCCTGCGGGTCAGGGTGTATGCTCACACCCCGTCTCCTCCCTTTGACATCACCCTGTATTCTCAGTATTATGTCGCAGCCGGGAAGGGCATCTACCGCATCAACGAAGGGGATATGACGATCTTGAGGGAATCGCTGCGCAGGATACTGGGCGAAAGCGAATGAGGGGGAGCATGGAAGGCATAAGGCCCAACTGGGACGAATATTTCATGATGCTGGCCAAACTGACCGCCTCGCGGTCCACCTGCCTGTCCCGGCCCACCGGGGCAGTGGTGGTGAAGGACCGGCAGGTGCTGACCAGCGGCTACAACGGGTCGCTGCCCGGTGAAGACCACTGCATGGACGATGGGATGTGCTTCCGGAGGTCCATGGCCTGGTCTGAAGAGGTGAAGTACGACATGTGCAGGTCGGCCCACGCCGAGGCCAACGCCATAGCCCTTGCGGCCAAGAAGGGGGTTGCGCTCGAGGGGGCCACCATCTACTGCACCCTGGAGCCGTGCATCACCTGCGCAAAGCTCATCATCATGGCCGGGATCTCGCGGGTGATCTACGAGCACGGCTACGATTCCCCCATCCCCGAGCGGGACAGGTACTGGAAGTCGGTGCTGGCATCGAGCAAGGTCACGGTGGAGCAGCTCGTGCTCGACGATGAGAAATCCCTCTATGCCCTCGGATTTCTCGCCCCGGACACATCACGGAGGAGACTGTAGCATGGTACTGGGAGCAGACAGGATCGTACGCATGATCACCGAAGGGGTTGAGGTGGAAGACGCCGGAAGCGGCATGCCCGTCAGGAAACCCCTCATCGAATTCATGGGCAGGGACCAGATAGAAGGGATAGAAGGGACCACGGCGGACCTGAGGCTGGGCGCCATCTACCGTCCCGTGGGCAAGGCAAGCCTCATGAGGGAGACGAGGGTCACCCCCAGGATCGAGAAGGTCCTGGACATCGAGGACAGCCCGGACGCCGTCTACACTGTTTCCGGAGGGGAATACCTCCTGTTCCAGACCATCGAGCAGGTCAATCTCCCGAAGGACCTGTTCGCCTACATCAGGCCGCGCACCACGCTCATCCGGTCCGGCATCCCCCTCGAGACGGCCTTCATATCCCCCAACTACCAGGGCAGGCTCACGGTGGGGATGAAGCACCAGGGTGCGAACGACGTGGAGATCCAGCTGGGGTTCAGGATCCTGTGCATCGCTTTCTATCCCATCGACGGCGAGGCGGTCCCTTACCGGGGGGTCTGGCAGGGAGACAGGGTATCGACAAACGGGGAAGAGGAGAGACCATTTTGAAATATTTCCAGAAAGAGCTCGAACACATCGAACGATGGAAGGACCTGAGGAAGGACCTGTACAGGAACGAAGAGCCGGCCGTCAAGCTCATCGGCATGACCGCACCCACCCCTGAGATAGCCTCCCTGGGGGTGACGACGGAGACGCTGCCCGCGTACACGGCCCGGCAGAGCCACGAGTCCGAGGGCACGTACGAAGACGACCTGAGGCTGAACAAGAAGCTCATCGCGTGGGAGCACCACACCTGCCTCGAGGCGGTCCAGTTCGTGTACTACGTGACCGGCGTCTCGAAGTCGCTGGCAGGCCAGTGGACGCGGCACAGGATCGGCATCGGCTGGACTTTCCGCTCCACCCGGTACGTCAAGGCCAGCAAGAACCAGTTCATCTACCCCGCGCTCGAATACCTTGACTCGGAGGATGCCGTGCGCTCGGCTCTGGAGATCTACCAGCGGGAGCACATGCGCGCCATGGACGTGTACGAAGAGCTGAAGGCAAAAGGCGTGAGAAACCAGGAGCTCCGCAGGCTCATGCCCGTGGGCTGGTCCACTGCCGCCTACGTCTATGTCAATGCGCGCTCCCTGCGCCACTTCTTCGGGCTCAGGCTCGACAAGTCCGCTGAATGGGAGATCAGGAGGCTTGCCTACCTGATGTTCAACGATGTCATGGCGACAGCCCCCACGCTCTTCGAGGACCTCCTGGAGCAAGGGGCGTAAGGAACGGCTCGGGGAGGCTTAGGTTCTGAATCTCAATGCGGGCTCCTTTCATCTAATCGTGAATGGAGCGCTTGTTTTCCTGCATTCAGGCGATACCTTTCGAGAGAGCGCCGTGTTCAGCCCATGACTCGAGCCCCGGGAGAGGTGAGATGACGCATACGACAGAAGGCCTGACCCCGGGGGTGGACGAGACGCTGGACTCGCTCGCCTGCGGCGGGATCAGTGTGTTCCAGAAAAAGCAGGGCTACCGGTATTCACTCGACGCCTACCTCCTGGCCTCCTTTGTCAGGGAACCATCCGGGGCGCAGATTCTCGAGATAGGATCGGGCTCGGGCGTAGTCTCGCTGCTGCTGGCAGCCGTGAAGGGGCTCTCCGTGACAGGCGTGGAGATACAGGAATCCATGGCCGGGATGTCGAGGCGGTCGGTGGAGCTGGCGGGCTTAAGCGACCGGGTGAAGATCGTCACCGCCGATATCCGGGAGTACAGCGGCCCCAAAGTTGATGTCGTGGTGGCCAACCCTCCCTATCGTCCGCAGAAGACCGGGAGGGTCAATCCGGATCAGGGAAAGGCCATGGCGAGGCACGAGATAGCGCTCGACCTGGACACGCTCATGGAGCGCTCACGTGCCCTGCTCAGGAACAAGGGGCGTCTGTACCTGGTGTACCCGGTCTGGAGGATGGCGGATCTCCTGAGCTCCATGCGGTCCTTCCGGATAGAGCCCAGGGAGATCATGCTCGTCCACTCCACGAGCACCTCGGGCGCCCGGATCTGCCTCGTGTGCGGGGTCAAGAACGGCGGGAGGGAGCTCACCGTGCACAGACCTTTCTTCGTCTTTGCACGGGAAGGTATATATACGGTAGAAATGGAAGAAGTTTTCAGGGGGCTTGCGCTCCCAAAAACCGATTGACCTATAACCCATTACATGCTGAAATGGATTGATTGATGTAAACCAGAGAAAGGATGAGGTAATGAAGGTCGAGATCTCAGATGTGGGCAGCACGCGGAAGGAAATGAAGGTTGTCGTTCCCAAGGAAGAGGTGAACGATGTAACAAACGAGATTTACAAGGATATCACTCAGAAAGTGACCATCAGGGGCTTCCGCAAGGGCAAGGCTCCAAGGGATATCGTCAAGATGTACTATTCGGATTACATCAAAGGCGAGCTCTCGAAGAAGCTCGTTCAGGACAAGTTCGAACAGGTGGCAAAGGAGCAGGAGCTGTTCGTCGTGTCCATGCCCGAGATCACGAACGACCCGCCAAAGGAAAATGAAGATTTCACCTTCACGGCCCGGTTCGATGTCAAACCCGTGATCACCCCGGGGAAGTACACCGGGTTTTCCCTCAAAAAGCCCAGGATAGCCGTGGGCGAAGAGAACATCCAGGACGTCCTCACCAGGCTCCAGGAAACGTACGCCACGGTCAAGGACGTGGAAGAAGAGGGGTACCAGGTCAAGGAAGGCGACTACGCAATCGTGGACGTCACGAGCGAAGAGTACCCCAAGCTGAACCGCACCAGGATGACCGTTGAGGCAGGGGCCAGGAGCGCGCTGCCCGGTCTGGACAAGGCCGTGGTGGGCATGCGCGCCGGTGAGGAAAAGTCCGTGGACGTCGAGTTCCCCGAGGATCACTTCATGGAGGACATGAGGGGCAAGAGCGCAAGCATGATGCTCAAGGTGGATGCGATCAAGTCGCGGGAGCTGCCTCCCCTCGATGATGAGTTCGCCAAGAAGATCAGGCCTGATGCAGCCAGCCTCGACGAGCTCAAGGAGGCCATCCGCAAGGACCTCGCCGAACGTCTCGAGGCCGAGGCCAAGACCGCCCTCGAGCGTCAGATCAACGAGGCGCTCATCAAGGAGAACCCCTTCGACGTGCCCCAGTCCATGGTTCAGCTCCAGGCTGCCATGATGATCCAGGGCATGTCCCAGCGGCTCTCTTCCCAGGGCTTCAGACTCCAGGACCTCTACCCGGACACCGACGCCCTGAGGCAGGAGACCTTGTCCTCTGCAGAGAATCTCGTCAGGACCTCGCTCCTGATCGAGGCCATCGCCAAGGAGCAGGGGTTCGAGTCAACGGACGAAGAGCTCGACCGTGAGATCCAGACCCTTGCCGAACGCTACAGCATGACTCCGGATGTCGTGCGCAGCGGGCTGGAAGAGCGCGGCAGCCTGGAGGAAATGAGGTTTGGTATTGTCGAGAAGAAGGTGTATAATTACATTATAGACCAGTCCTCGGTCGAGGAAGTGGATTCTCTGAAGGAGAGCGCGGATGACGCTGGTTCCGATCGTAGTTGAGCAGACGAACAGGGGTGAGAGATCGTACGATATCTACTCCCGGTTGCTCAAGGACAGGATCGTCATACTGAGCAGCGAGGTCAACGACGATGTCGCCAGCCTCCTGGTGGCGCAGTTCCTTTTCCTTGAATCCGAGGACCCTGACAAGGACATCTATTTCTACATCAACTCTCCCGGAGGGTCCGTGACCGCCGGCATGGCCATATACGACACCATGCAGTACATCAAGCCCAATGTCAGCACCATCTGCATCGGACAGGCAGCCTCCATGGCCGCAGTGCTCCTCGCTGCCGGCAACCCCGGCATGCGGTATGCCCTGCCCCATTCCCGGATCCTGATTCACCAGCCCCTGGGCGGCGTGCAGGGCCAGGTGTCCGATGTGAGCATCCAGGCCCAGGAAATGCTGCGTCTGAAAGACGATTTGAACAAGATTTTAGCCCACCACACCAGGCAGCCGATAGAGAAGATAGCTAAGGACACGGACAGGGACTTTTTTATGACTGCTCACGATGCGGTGACGTATGGTATAATCGACCACGTAATCTTCAAGAGACCCTCCAAGGAGACACAAGAGGAGAGCACGGATGCCAAAAATAAATGACCACTACCGGCCCGGCTTGCGGTGTTCCTTCTGCGGGAAATCGCAGGAGGAGGTGAGAAAGCTCATCGCGGGGCCAGACGTCTATATATGCGACGAGTGCATAGCGCTGTGCAACGAAATACTCGCCGAGGAAGAGGGCGAGTACCGGCACTTCAGCACGTCCTCAAATATCCCGAAGCCTTCGGAGATAAAGGAGATACTGGACGAGTACGTCATCGGCCAGGATTACGCCAAGAGGATCCTGTCCGTTGCGGTCCACAACCACTACAAACGCATAGAGTCGAACACCAACATCAACGGTGTCGAGATCAACAAGAGCAACATCATGCTCATCGGTCCCACCGGCTCGGGCAAGACCCTGCTCGCGCAGACCCTTGCCAAGATACTCGACGTACCCTTCACCATTGCCGACGCCACCACGCTGACCGAGGCGGGGTATGTGGGCGAGGATGTGGAGAACATCATCGTGAACCTGCTGCAGAACGCGGATTACGATGTGGAGAGGACCCAGAAGGGCATCGTCTACATCGACGAGATCGACAAGATCGCTTCCCGCGGCGACAACCCGTCCATCACCCGGGACGTGTCCGGCGAAGGCGTTCAGCAGGCGCTGCTGAAGCTCATCGAGGGCACCATCGCCTCCATCCCGCCCAAGGGCGGCCGCAAGCATCCCCAGCAGGAGTTCATCCAGATCGACACCACGAACATCCTCTTCATCTGCGGCGGCGCCTTCGTGGGCCTGGACAAGATCATATCCCAGCGGCTCGACAAGAAGACCATCGGCTTCGTGGCCGAGATCAAGGGCAAGCAGGACAGGGACATCGGAGAGATCCTGCGGAACGTCCAGCCCGAGGACCTCATCAAGTTCGGCATGATCCCCGAGTTCGTGGGCAGGGTCCCCATCGTGTCCACGCTCAGGGAGCTTGATGAAGAGGCGCTCATCGCCATCCTCACCGAACCGAAGAATGCGCTCGTGAAGCAGTACCAGGCCCTTCTCAAGCTGGAAGGCGTCGATTTGAGCTTCAGCAAGGACGCGCTCAAGGCCATCGCCGAAGAGGCCATGAAGCGAAAGTCCGGGGCCAGGGGACTCAGATCCATCATGGAGAACGTGATGCTCGACATCATGTACGAGATCCCCGACATGGAAGGAGTCAAGGAGTGCATTATCGGTCAGGACGTCATCCTGAACGGTAAGGCGCCCATGATCGTCTATGAGAGGAAAACTTCTCAGGCATAGCTGTTTTACCCTATGAGAAGAGCTTTACCCGGAAACCTGTATCCTCTGCTCGTGCTCAAGGATATCGTCGTGTTTCCCCACACGATCATCCCGCTGCTCATCGAGAACGAGAAGACGGCCTCCCTTGTGAGCTCGAGCTTCGAAGCCAGGGAAGACATCCTCGTCTGCTGCAGGAAGACCGATGGCGCCGGTGAGACCACCAGGGACGACCTCTACGGGGTAGGGGTGCGGGTGCACATCCTCCAGCGCATCGAGCTGCCCGACGGATCGCTCAAGGTCTTCATCGAAGGCAAGTCCCGCCAACTCATCACCGACACCTTCATCAACGATGGGCAGCTCCTGGCGCAGTCCGAGGAGATGCCGGACATCATCCAGGAAGACAGGAGGACTGAGGCGCTGAGGCGGCTGTTGGTGGATGCGTTCCAGGAATACTGCGAGTCGTACAGCGTGGACATCCATCCCGACATGATAGCCAGGATCAAGTCCCGTGAAGACCCTGGGTTCGTGTCGGACATCATCGTTTCGTACACGGACCTCAAAACGGAAAAAAAGCAGGAGATCCTGGAAGAGAGCCAGATCGACACGAGGCTGAGCAAGATCTACGACTACATCCAGGGCGAGCTCGACATCGCCAAGATCCAGCTGCATCTGCGGGAGCAGGTCAAGCAGCGCAGCGAGTCCTCCCGCAAGAGCCTCCAGTACGAGCAGGGCCAGGCCCAGAAGATGGCCATGGAATCCATGGACGACGAGGCCGCCTCCCTTGAGCGGCAGCTCAAGGGCAAGAAGATGCCCCAGCACGCGAGGGAGAAGGCCCTAGGCGAGATCAGGCGCCTGCGCATGATGCCTCCCATGAGCGCCGAGGCCACGGTGATCAGGAACTATGTCGACTGGTTCCTCGCGCTGCCCTGGGACGAGGTGTCGGAGGACAAGAAGGACATCGCCCGGGCCCAGGAGATCCTGGACGAGGACCACTTCGGCCTCGAAAAGGTCAAGGAGCGGATCCTCGAGTACCTGGCGGTGCACCAGCTCGTGGGCTCGGTGAAAGGCCCCATCCTCTGCCTCGTGGGCCCTCCGGGCGTGGGCAAGACCTCGCTCGGCAAGTCCATCGCCCGGGCCACCGGCAGGAGATTCGTCCGCGTGTCCCTGGGCGGGGTGAGGGACGAGGCCGAGATCAAGGGCCACCGGAGGACCTACATCGGGGCCATGCCCGGCAAGATCATCCAGGGCTTGAGACAGGCCGGGACCTCGAACCCCATCTTCCTCCTGGACGAGATCGACAAGATGAGCGTCGATTTCCGGGGAGACCCGTCAGCCGCCCTGCTCGAGGTCCTCGACCCGGAGCAGAACAGCACGTTCAGCGACCACTACATGGACATCGAGTACGACATCTCGAAGGTCATGTTCATCACCACGGCGAACACGTCCTATTCCATCCCGGCTCCGCTCATGGACCGCATGGAGGTGATCCGGATCGAAGGCTACACCTCCCATGAAAAGCGTCAGATCGCCAGCGACTTCCTCGTGCCCAAGCAGCTCGGCCTGCACGGCCTCGAGGGCAAGGGCGTCACGTTCGCGGACAAGGCCATCGGAGCCATCATCCACGAATACACCCGTGAGGCGGGCGTGAGGAACCTCGAAAAGGAGATCTCGTCCATCTGCAGGAAGATCGTGCGGGAGATCGTCACCCGGAAGGACCTTCCCGAGGGGATCAGGATCACCGTGGGCAAGGTCTACGAATACCTCGGCATCCCGCGGTACCGGAAGCCGAAGAGGGACGGCAGAGACCACGTGGGTCTGGTCAACGGCCTGGCGTGGACCGAGGTGGGCGGTACGCTCCTTCCGGTCGAGGCCACGGTCATGCCAGGCAAGGGCAAGCTCCTGCTCACCGGCAAGCTCGGCGAGGTGATGCAGGAATCCGCGCAGGCGGGCATGAGCTACGTGCGGTCTCGCGCAAAGGACTTCGGCCTGGAAACCGATTTCTACGACAAGCTGGATATCCACATCCACATCCCCGAGGGCGCTGTGCCCAAGGACGGGCCGTCCGCGGGGATCACCATGGCGACCTCCATCGTATCGGCCCTGACGAACCGGTCGGTACGGGGCAAGGTGGCCATGACGGGTGAGCTGACCCTGGGCGGCCGAGTGCTCCCCGTGGGCGGGCTCAAGGAGAAGCTTCTCGCGGCCAAAGAGGCCGGGATGCAGAAGGTCTTGATACCTCTCGAGAATGAAAAGGATCTCAAGGATACCCCCAAAGAAATCCTCAAGGGTCTGGAGGTTCACATGGTGGAACACATGGACGAAATAATCGCACACGCCCTAAATTGAGGTATTGACAGCCCATATAAATGCTGGTACCTTCAGCTCACGTTTGGGCATGGGAGAAACTAATCATTTATAGGAGGTATACTTTGACCAAGACAGAATTGATATCAGTTGTGGCAAACAAGGCTGGGCTCCCGAAGGCTGCTGCGGAAAAGGCAATCAACGCCACCACCGAGGCCATTCAGGATGCGCTGAAGAAGGGCGACAAGGTTACACTGGTTGGGTTCGGAACCTTCGACGTTGCCAAGAGGGCTGAGAGAACGGGCGTCAATCCCAGGACACGGGCAACAATCAAGATCAAGGCTTCCAAGGCTCCTCGCTTCAGGCCCGGCAAGGCTTTCAAAGAAGTCGTGAACAAGGGGAAGTAAAAGATACAGAAGTCAGGGCGGGTAGCTCAGTTGGGAGAGCATCGGCCTTACAAGCCGAGGGTCACAGGTTCAAGCCCTGTTCCGCCTACCATAAGATGAGATAAGTAAGGGGGCGTAGTTAAGTCTGGTTATAACGCCGGCCTGTCACGCCGGAGGTCGCGAGTTCAAGTCTCGTCGCTCCCGCCAGTGATAATGAAAGTCTATATCTCGCAAGAGGTATAGACTTTTTCTTTTCCCGGAGAACGGCTGATGAATAAAAGATGCATCTCACTCTATTCGGGAGGTCTTGACAGCATTCTGGTCGTGAAGATGCTGGAGGAGCAGGGGATCGAGGTCATCCCCATCTTCTTCTGCACGCCCTTTTTCGGGTTCGAAGCCCTGAGGGAACCCGGGCATTTCACCGACCTGCACAGGGAAAAGTACGGGATCACCATCCATCCCACGGATTTCACCACCGAGATGATCGGGATCCTCAGCAACCCGAAGCACGGGTTCGGCAAGCACCTCAACCCCTGCGTGGACTGCAAGATCGGGATGATCAGAAAGGCCGCCTCCATGCTCGACTCCCTGGATGCTTCTTTCGTTGCCACGGGAGAGGTCCTGGGCCAGCGGCCCATGTCCCAGCGGCGGGACACCATGAATGCCATCCTCAAGGAAACCGGGTGCAGGGATATCCTCCTGAGACCCTTGTGCGCACAGCTGATGCCGCCGACCCTGCCCGAGCGGGAAGGGGTGGTGAACCGCGAGCTCCTGGGCAGCTTCAGCGGGAGGGGCAGGAAGGGGCAGCTCGAGCTGGCCCGGAAGTACGGCATTGATCCGGAAGACATCCCCACACCGGCGGGAGGATGTCTTCTGACCTACCAGGCAACGGCGGCGAAGATCGCCTCGACTCTCGAGCGGTTCAAGCCGGGCCTGCCCGGTCCCGACGACCTCGTGCTCGATATCGTGGGGAGGAAATTCATGCTCGACCCGGAGACGGTCCTCGTCGTCTCCCGCGACGAGAAGGAGAGCGAGCTCGTATCCACCCTGACCAGTCCGGGGAACGTGTTCCTGAAGATGGCCGACATCCCCGGGCCGGTGTGCATCGTCAGAGGGAACGTCTCCGGGGACAACCTCCGGACCGCTGCCGGCATATGCCTGAGATACAGCAAGGCGCGGGGGGTGCAGGGACACAAGGCATGGTTCGGCCCTGATCCGAGCGCCCCGGGGGACACCATCGACGCTCCGGTTTTCGGCGACGATCACTGCAGGTCGTTCCAGATTGACTTGAATGGCTGATGTCCGTTATAAGGCCTGGACTATGAAATCCTTTCCGAGCGTACCGGGTGTGGTCTTCAGCACATGATTATCGAGAGGTTCGACTACCCCCTGCCCGGGGAGCTCATTGCCCAGTACCCTGTCGAGCGCGGCAGTGAGCGCCTCCTCGTCCTCGACAGGGGATCGGGCAGGACAACCCACGCGTCTTTCGGAGACCTGGCCAGCTATCTCAGGCCGGGTGACCTCCTTGTGCTCAACGACACCCGGGTGATCCGTGCCCGGCTGCTGGGGAACAAGGCCTCGGGAGGACGTGTCGAGCTCCTGCTCGTCAGGGAGCTTTCCCCCGGGACATGGACCTGTCTCCTGAAGGCATCGAAGTCACCCTCCGCCGGTGCGGTCCTCCAGTTCCCCGAGGGCCTGAGAGCAACGGTGGAGGGGAGGCGGGACGATCTCTTCGAGGTGAGGTTCTCCAGCCCGGACCTGGTCACGAAGATCGGCCGTGTGCCGCTGCCTCCCTACATCGACAGGGATCCCGAGGCGGCCGACGAGTCCTGCTACCAGACGGTCTACGCCAGGCACGAGGGGTCGGTGGCCGCGCCCACGGCAGGCCTGCATTTCACGGACCGCTTTCTCGCCAGCCTGGCGCCGCAGGGCATCGGGACCGCTTTCATCACCCTGCACGTGGGGCCCGGCACGTTTCAGCCCGTGAGGACACGGAACGTGGAGGACCACAGGATGCACGAAGAGGAGTTCATCGTTTCCCCCGATGCCTCAGAGGCCATCGAAAAGGCCAGGGAGGAGGGGAGGCGGGTCATCGCCGTGGGCACCACCACCACGAGGGTGCTCGAGCACCTCATGGCGGAGTACGGCGAGATCCGGGCAGGCCGGGGCTCCTCAAGCATCTTCATCTACGAGGGGTTTACGTTCCGGTGCGTGGATGCCCTCCTGACGAATTTCCATCTCCCCTGTTCGACCCTGCTCATGCTCGTTGCGGCCTTCGGGGGATATGACCACATCATGAGAGCCTACCGCGAGGCGGTGGACGAAAGGTACCGGTTCTTCAGCTATGGCGACGCAATGCTCATCGTTTAGGTTCGAGCTCGACTCCTCGGACGGTTCGGCCCGGAGAGGAAGGTTCCACACCACCCACGGCTCCGTGGAGACCCCGGTGTTCATGCCCGTGGGCACCCAGGCCACCGTGAAGGCCATGACCCCGGAGATGCTCAAGTGTCTCGACGCCCGGATCATCCTGTCGAATACCTACCACCTGCACATGCGGCCGGGCGAAAAGCTCATCGCATCCCTGGGCGGCCTGCACTCCTTCATGCGGTGGGACCGGCCCATCCTGACGGACAGCGGAGGCTACCAGGTCTTCAGCCTGGCCAGGCTCATGAAGATAGGCGACGACGGGATCGCCTTTTCCTCGCACCTCGACGGCTCGCCTCATCTGCTCACCCCTGAAAAGGCGGTGGAGATCCAGGAAGACCTGGGCTCGGACATCATGATGTGCCTGGACGAGTGCGTGGCATACCCGAGCACCAGGGACTACGTCGATGCATCGGTGGGAAGGACGAGCCGGTGGGCCGAACGGTGCCTGAGCGCGCGGAAGGGAGCAAACGCCCTCTTCGGCATCGTCCAGGGGGGCGTGTATCCCGACCTGAGGGAGAGGAGCGCGCTCGAGATCGGCGCGCTGCCCTTTGACGGCATAGCCGTCGGCGGCCTCTCCGTGGGGGAGGGGCATGACCTCATGATGGAGGTCCTCGACGCGACCGCGCCCTTCCTCCCCTCTGAAAGGCCCAGGTACCTCATGGGTGTGGGCACGCCCAGGGACATCGTTGAGGCCGTCTCCAAGGGCATCGACATGTTCGACTGCGTGCTCCCCACCAGGAACGCGCGCAACGGCATGCTCTTCACCCGCAGGGGCAAGGTCACCATCAAGCAGGCACGGTACCGGGAGGACTCCAACCCCCCGGACCCGGAGTGCGGCTGCTACACCTGCCGGAATTTCTCGCTCGCCTACCTGAGACACCTCTATATCTCGAGGGAAATTCTGAGCTCAATACTCAATACGATCCATAATTTATATTTCTATCTTGAATTAATGTCTGATATACGGCATTCCATAGAAGAGAAAAAAATCGACATTTTCAGAAAACAAATAAAGGAGATGTATGATGATTAGTGTGGCCTATGCAGCAGCGGCTCCGGCAGGGGACTCCATGGGCTGGCTCATGCAGCTTGCCCCGCTGCTTCTTATTTTCGTGGTCTTTTACTTCCTTTTGATCATGCCTCAGCAGAAAAAGGCGAAAGAGCACAAGAAGATGCTCGAGAGTATCGAGAAGGGTGACGAAGTGATCACCAGCGGCGGCATCCACGGCAAGGTGGTGGGTGTCACGGACCAGGTGCTCACCCTCGACATCGGGGAAAAGGTCAAGATCAGGGTTTCTCGCGAATTCATTGCCCTCAAAAAGAGCGGAGAACAGCCACAGACGAAAAAGTAGCGGGGGTTGCCATGGATAAGTTTAAATTGAAGGGGTTGCTCATTCTCGCAGTCCTCATCGTGGGGATTGTGCTCGCAGCACCCAGTTTCTTCGGGAAGGGAGAGCTGCCCGAAGGATATCCGGGATGGAAGCAGAAGATCAAGCTCGGTCTCGACCTTCAGGGGGGCATGCACCTCGTCCTCCAGGTGGTCACCGAGAAGGCTGTCGAGAGCAGGATGGCCAGTGTCCTTTCAGAGCTCAGAGGCCAGATGATCAACGAACGGATCCATTACAGCAAGGCCGTGGTGGACACGCCCATGACGTTGAAGATCAGCCTGCGGGTCCCTGATGAGTACGAAAAGCTCGAGAGACTCGTCCTGGATACGCACCAGTATCTGAAAGAGACGAACAGGGAAAAAGGTACGGACGGGAGCCTGGTGCTCACCTACCGGATCTCGGATAAGGAAGCCAAGAACATCAGGGATCAGGCGGTGGAGCAGGCCCTGGAGACCATCCGGAACAGGGTGGACCAGTACGGGGTGAGCGAGCCTTCCATCATCCCCCAGGGCGCTGACCGGATCGTGCTCCAGCTCCCGGGAGTGACCGACCCCGAGCGGGCCAAGAAGATCATCGGCAAGACCGCCCTTCTGGAGTTCAAGCTCGTGGACGAAGAGGCATCCGTAACCGATGCGGCCAGCGGCAACGTCCCGGCCGGCTCATACATAGCCTACATGAAGGATGGCAACCAGCCCGTGATCCTCAAGCAGCAGGCCCCCCTGACGGGAGCCTTCCTCGAGGACGCGAGGGTGAAGATCGACCAGTACAACGAGCCCTACCTCTCCATTGCCTTCAACCGTGAGGGAGGCAGGATCTTCGAGCGGGTCACCAGCGAGAACGTGGGCAAGCGGCTCGCCATCCTCCTGGACGGCAAGGTCTACTCCACCCCGGTGATCAGGGACGCCATTTCGGGCGGCAAGGCCGTCATCGAAGGCAGGTTCACCATGGAAGAGGCCAAGGATCTGGCCGTGGTATTGAGGGCCGGTTCGCTGCCTGCCCCGGTCACCGTCCTCGAGGAAAGGACCGTGGGCCCGACCCTGGGCCAGGACTCCATCCGGAAGGGGATCATCGCCAGCCTCGTGGGGAGCCTGCTGGTCGTCTTCTTCATGCTGATCTACTACAAGCTCTCTGGGCTCATCGCTGATCTCGCCCTGACCTTCAACATGATTCTCATGATCGGCACCATGTCCGCGCTCGGATGGGTGCTCACGCTGCCGGGCATCGCGGGTTTCGTGCTCACCATCGGTATGGCGATCGACGCCAACGTGCTCGTGTTCGAGCGGATACGGGAAGAGCTGAGGCTGGGCAGGACGCCCAAGATGGCAGTCGAGATGGGGTACAAGAACGCCTTCTCGGCCATCTTCGACTCGAACATCACCACCATCATCGCGGCCGTCGTGCTCATCCAGTTCGGCACGGGCCCGGTGAGGGGATTCGCCGTTACCCTCTGCATCGGCCTCGTCTGGTCCATGTTCACGGCCCTGGTGCTGTGCAGGTGGATCCAGGAGTGGGTCGTCACCTACAAGAACACCGATCATGTGAGCATTTAGGAGGCTGACATGGAGCTGATACGACCAGGAATTTTCATCGATTTCATGAAGTACTACAAGTATGCGATAGCACTTTCGCTCGTCGTGATCGCCGCGAGCCTCATCTGGATCTTTGCCAAGGGGTTCAACTACGGGATCGATTTCACCGGCGGCACCGAGGTCCAGGTCGCCTTCACGGACGACATCCAGACGGATGACCTGCGTTCGGCCGTTGCGGAGGCAGGGTTTCCCAATGCCGTGATCCAGAGCATCGGCATTGCAGGCGACCACGAGTTCCTCATCCGGACCCCCACCGAGGGCGACACCGGCTATGCGGCCGCCAAGAAGATCGAAGACGGCCTCAAGGGTGCCTACGGGAAGGACAAGGTGGACATCCGCGCCGTGAACATGGTGGGCGGGGCCGTGAGCAAGGAGCTCAAGAACAAGGGATTCATGTCCCTCCTCATCGCCAACGGCCTGCTCCTCATCTACATCTGGTTCCGCTTCCAGTTCAAGTACTCCATCGGCGCCATCGTGGCCCTGGTGCACGACGTGATCGTCACGCTGGGCTTCTTCGCCTTCACCGGGAGGGAGATATCGCTGACCGTCATCGCGGCGCTGCTGACCCTCATCGGCTTCTCGCTCAACGACACGGTCGTCATCTATGACCGGATCAGGGAAAACATCAAGAAGACATCCGGCCCGTACGATCTCGGGAACCTCATCAGCGCCAGCCTGTCACAGACGCTCAGCAGGACCATCCTCACCTCGCTCACGGTGTTCATCGTGTGCGTGTGCCTCTTCTTATTCGGCGGCAGCGTGATCCACGACTTCGCCTTTGCCATGATCGTGGGCGTCATCTCCGGTGTGTATTCCACCGTGTTCATTGCGAGCCCCGTGGTTCTCGCCATGCCGGGCATGGTACAGAAAAAGTAGACCATTCCACCCGGAGGGGAAGGGCCTTCCCCTCCGGACCCTTCTTCCTCTCCGATATCGGCGGTTCCCCCGGAATTTCCTGTGAGGGGTCGTTTTTTCACCTGGAATCTGCTTCTCCCCCTCTCCGATATTTCCACTACAGAGACGACAGTGTACATGGTACCTGTCCTGGTCCCCGCAATCTCCTGCCACCGGTTACGATACCGTAACAGGATGTACGTTTTTCTGCTGCCTGTCTCTTCCTGTAACTTCATAACATACTGAAAATAAGTAATAATATATCTGGCATGCCTCTTGAGTACCGAATCGGCATGAAGATGACAAAGATACTGTTTGCATCGGTTATGGTTTTGGTTCTCGTGGGAATGACAGATCTTGCCTTATGCGCGACGGTGAGGGTGAGCTGGAATGCGAATACGGAGCCTGACATCGCGGGATACAAGCTCTACGGCGGGACCTCCAGCGGCACCTATACGTATGTGGTCGATACGGGGCTCAACACGAGCAGAGACGTCCCGAACCTCTCCAATGGAGCTCACTATTATTTCGCCGTGACAGCGTATGACACCTCGGGCAACGAAAGCGGGTACTCCCAGGAAGTTCATGTCCTCATACCCGAGAACGTATCCGGCGGAGGGCAGCCAGCCAGCCCGGTGGATTCGGACTTCGACGGCATCCCCGACGCGGTGGAGACCTCACTCGGTCTCGATCCGTCCTATGCCCTGGATGCCATCGAGGACTCGGACGGAGACGGGGTCGTCAACCTGGTGGAGTACATGGCAGGGACCTCGCCCCTGGACGCATCGGAGCATCCAGCCAACGACAACATCCTGAAGGACCTCATCGGTGCCGTGGGGCAGGTCATCGACCTTTCATCGGTCAACCCGCAGGGCAGCTATGAGATCGTCCCCCTGGACGGCTCCTTCCCCGAGCCCGTGAACAACACCGTGATCCTGGACGATCCGGGGGCATACCTCTACAACATCTTCGACGGGAACGCGGTCCTCGTCTACAGCGTCCGGATCTCGGTTTCCGACCACCTCTACTCGAACAGCATCTTTGCCCCTGGCTCCGTGCTGAACATCATCGACCAGGCGCTGGGAATCCGGATCCAGATCCCCGGCAATGCCCAGGTCCGTCAGCTCCCCATCGGTATCGGCGGCACGGGCGCAAACGTCTCCTCGGGCCAGGCCGCCCAGAACGGCGTGCTCCAGTTCGACGTGCTGCCCTTAGGCCTCGATCTGGCAAGCCCGGCGGTCATCACCGTGAACTTCGAGGCAAGCAGCCCCACGGTTCAGCGCTACGACACCGAGAGCGGTTCCTGGGTGAACGTGGAGGATGTCTCCGCGAGCGATGGCCAGGTGAGCTTCCCGTCCAGCCAGCTCGGTACGTTCCGGGTGGTCGACGGCGATGCAAGCCCGGTCTCATCGGGCGGCGGTGGCGGCGGCGGCGGAGGAGGATGCTTCATCTCCACAGCCGGGTTATAGGAGCTCATCTCCGATAAAAAAAGAAAGGATGGTTTTCAGGAGCACCCCGCCTTGAAAAGCGGGGTGCCCTTTTACGTTCTGCCCTCCCTGCGGTGCCCTGCGACCCAATAATAGGCACCTGCGCACCGGAATCTTTCAGAAATCGCCTTCACGAGCCATTTGCAGACCAGGAGGCATCTGTGGTATTTCCTGTATGATCAAAACTCGAGGGGAATGTTCTATGGTACGCGTGAAAGACCTCATGTCCACCAGGGTAGTGACGATCGGTCCCGATGACGCCATGAAGGATGCCATCGAAAAGATCCTTTCCGGCAGGTTCCGCAGGATCCCGGTGGTGGAGCAGGGCAGGGTGGTGGGCATCATCACTGACCGGGACATCAGGCAGACTCTGAACTCGCCGGTGCTGGTCCGTGAGCGCTCGTACGACGACTACGTGCTCCATGAGGTCAGGGTGGCAGGCAGCATGACCCCCGATCCCCTCACCATACGGTCCGATGCCACGATCGTCGAAGCGGCGGAGATGATGGAGAGCCGCAAGATCGGCGGCCTGCCCGTGGTGGACGACGGAAGGCTGGTGGGCATCATCACCGAGTCGGACCTTCTGCATCACCTGGTCAGCCTGCTCAGATCGGGCGGGTGACCCGGGCGCTTCAGCAGTTGAACGGTATCTCCAGCTCGTAGACCCCGTACTCGAGGTTGGTCTTCATGGGGCAGCCGGACTTGGCGAAGACCTTCATCATGGGGGTGTTCTGGGAGAGCACGTCCGCGGTGAATCCCCTGATCCCCTTTTCCTTTGCAATGCGGATGAGGTACTGGAGGAGGAAGGTGCCGATGCCCCTGTCCCTCCAGTTGCGGTCCGTGGTGAAGGCCACCTCCGCCATGTCGGTGTTCGGGTCGCGCACGTAGCGGCCTACGGCAACGATCTGCTCCTTGCTCTCGGGCTCCTCCCTGCCCACCACGCCCACGATGGCCATCCTGTCCGAGTAGTCGATGGCCGCCATCGGCATGGCCACCCGATGGGAGAACGACTTCAGGTTCTGGAAGAACCTCGTGTACACGTCCTGCTGAGGCAGGGCGTACACCAGGTCCTGGATGGCCCGCTCGTCCGTGGGCTTCACGGGACGGAAGAAGATGGTCTGCCCTTTCTTGTCGGTCCAGTAGGTTTCGTACTCCTTCGGATAGAAGACCGAGGGCAGGATCTGGTCTTTGTACACATATCCCTGCCGCTTCGCCGCCTCCAGGAGCTCGTCCCTGAACTTGGGGTGCGCGATGTTGATGAGCGCCATGGCCCGGTCCCGGATGGACTTTCCATGGATGTAGGCCGCGCCGTACTCGGTCACCACGTAGTGGATGTCGCCCCTGGTCACGGTGACGCCGCTGCCGGGCTCCAGGAACGGCACGATACGGGAGCTCTCCCCATCGTCCGACGTGGAGGGCAGGGTCATGATCGACTTGCCCCGCCTGGACATGGAGGCGCCCCGAACGAAGTCAACCTGGCCGCCGATGCCGCTGTAGAAGCGGAAGCCCATGGAGTCCGAGCTCACCTGGCCGGTGAGGTCCACGGTGAGCGCCGCGTTGATGGAGACCATCCTGTCGTTCAGGGCGATGATGTTCGGGTTGTTCACGTACTTGCAGGGCCTGAACTCGAAGAGGGGGTTGTTGTCCACATACTCGTACAGGCGCCTGGTGCCCATGCAGAAGGCTGCCACGGCCTTGCCGGGGTGGTGGGTCTTTTTCTTGCACGTCACCACGCCCGCTTCGATGAGGTCGATGATGCCGTCCGAGAACGCCTCGGTGTGGACCCCGAGGTCGCGCTTGTTCATGAGATGGGGAAGCACCGAGTTGGGGATCCTGCCCACCCCGGTCTGGATGGTGGACTCGTTCTCGATGAGCTCGGCGATGTGCTCGCTGATGCTCGTGACGATGTCCCCCGGGATCTTCTGGTAGAACTCCAGCAGGGGCATGTCGTTCTCCACGAACGCGTCGATGTCGCTCACATGGAGGAAGCTGTCGCCCAGGGTCCTGGGCATGTTGGGGTTCACCTCGGCCACCACGTAGTCCGCAACCTCGGTCGCGGTCTTGGTGATGTCCACGGATATCCCCAGGCTCACATACCCGTTCTTGTCCGGGGGCGAGACCGTGACAAGGGCCGCGTCGATGTGCATCCTGCCCCGCTCCATGAGCAGCGGGATCTCGGAGAGGAAGATGGGGGTGTAGTCCGCACGCCCTTCCTGGATCGCCTTGCGGGCGCTCGAGCCGATGAACAGGGCGTTGTGCCGGAAGTTTTCCGTGTATATCTCGTCGATATACGGGGCTGACCCGACATCCAGGAGGTGGATCACCTCGGTGTCGGCCATGTAGGGAGCAATGTCTATGAGGGTGCGTACCAGGAGCTGAGGCTCTCCGCAGGCCGTGCCGATGAAGACCCGCGCCCCCTTCCTGATCTTTGCCAGTGCCTCTTTCGCTCCCTTGTGCCTGCTTTCATACACGTCTTTCCAGTTGTAGATCATACTGTGATCAAGAATAGTGCATCCCGGGTATATGTCAACGGGCACACCCCCGGGGAACGGCTCCAGGCCATGATGGGCAGGATGGCCGCGCTTCGACGGTGTTGCAATAATATCTCAGGTATGCCAATAAGATCCTTCACATGTTTTCCTGTCTCACCCCCGGTGAGGGTAGCGGGGATCGTGGAGTACGGCTGAAAGAGGGTGGCGATACGATCATGACGGCGATCTCGGCGTGCATGATAACCTTCAACAACGAGAGGACCGTGGAGAAGGCGCTCAAAAGCGTTGCCGCATGGGCCTCGGAGGTGATCGTAGTGGACTCCTTCAGCACGGACGCCACCCCGCAGATCGCCCGCAGGTACGCGACCTCCTTCGAGCAGAGGGCGTGGCCCGGGTTCAGGGACCAGTACAACTACTGCGTCGCCAAGGCCAGGAACGACTGGGTCGTGTTCCTGGACGCCGACGAGGAGATCTCCCCGGCGCTCGCGGCTGAGATGGCTCGAAGGATCGAGGGCGACGGCGGGAGGTTCGACGGCTACATCGCCCACCGGAGGAACTTCTATCTCGGCAGGTGGATCATGCACGGCGGGTGGGTCCCGGACTGCGAGATCCGGCTCTTCAGGAAATCGAAGGGCGGGTTCGAAGGGGGGCTCCACGCGAACGTGAAGGTGTCCGGGGCCGTGGGCGAGCTCAGGCACTTCTATCACCACTACAACTACCGCGACATCGGGGACCAGATCGACACCATCAGCCGCTACTCGAAGACCGCTGCCGAGGACATGCTCCGCGAGGGGAAGCGGTTCTCCTGGATCGACCTCCTGTTCAGGCCGCCCATACGGTTCATCAAGGAGTACCTCTTCAAGCGGGGCTTCCTCGACGGCATGCCGGGGCTGGTAATCGCGGTTTCCACCATGTACTATGTGTTCATCAAATATGCCAGGCTCTGGGAACTGGAAAGGAGCAAGAGGGAAAAAGCATGAGCACCGACTTTCGCAGCTTCTACCGGGGTAAAAACGTCCTGATCACGGGCGGGCTCGGGTTTCTCGGCTCGAACCTCGCCATCGAGCTCGTGGGGCTCGGGGCGAACGTCACCCTCGTGGACAACATGCTGCCGCGGCAGGGGGGCAACCTGTTCAATATCGCGCCGGTCAAGGACCAGGTGCGGGTCAATTTCTCGGACGTGAGGAACGGGCTCTCCATGAACCACCTGGTGAAGGGCCAGGACGTGATCTTCCACCTGGCGGGCCAGGTGAACCACGTGGACTCCATGAAGAACCCGGTCTTGGACCTCGAGATCAACTGCCACGGCACGCTCACCCTCATGGAGGCCATGAAGCACCACAACCGGGACGCGGTCCTGGTGTATTCGGGCACCCGGGGCGAGTATGGCTCCAGCGTGAAGCTGCCCGTGAACGAAGACCACCCCACCAACCCCAAGGGACTCTACGCGGTCACCAACCTCGCGGCGGAAAAGATGATCCTCGTGTACAACGACATCTACAAGATCCCCTCCATCTGCCTGCGAATCACCAACACGTACGGCCCCAGGCACCAGATGATGCACGACGAATACGGCGTGTTCAACTGGTTCATCAGGAAGGCCATGGACGGCGAGCCCCTGCCGGTGTTCGGTGACGGTTCCATCATCCGCGACTTCCTCTATGTGGAGGACCTCACCGCGTGCATGCTGAAGTGCGCCACGGTGCCCGAGGCCAGGGGCGAGGTGTTCAACATCGGCTCGGGCCAGCCCGTGACCTTCCGTCAGATCGCGGAAAAGATCGTCGGGGTCATCGGCAAGGGGTCGTATACGTTTACCGAGTTCACCCGGGAGCGGGCCGAAGTGGAGCCCGGGGACTTCTGGGCGGACATCACGAAGATCCGGAAGATCGTCTCCTGGGAGCCCACGATCTCCTTCGAAGACGGAATCGCGCGCACGCAGCGCTTCTACGAGCAGTACCGGGAGCACTACTGGCTGCCGGACCCCAAGGCCGAACCGTATGAAGATCCCCTTCTTTGATTTTAACCGGGAGATCGCTTCCCTGGGCCCTGAGATCAGGGGCGCCGTGGACAGGGTCCTGTCATCGGGCCGGTTCATCCTGGGGGAAGAGGGCAGCGCCTTCGAGTCCGAGTTCGCGCGTGTTTGCGCATGCCGCTACGCCGTGGGCGTGGGCTCGGGCACCGACGCCCTGTTCCTTGCCCTGAAGGCCTTCGGCGTGGGGGAGGGCGACGAGGTGATCACAGTGTCGCACACCTTCGCCGCCACGGCCCTGGCCGTGAGATACGTGGGCGCCACCCCCGTGTTCGTCGACATCGAAGCGGGCTCGTGCCATATGGACCCCGGACTCATCGAGGCCGCCATTACGCCAAGGACAAAAGCGATCATCCCCGTGCACCTCTACGGGATGTGCGCGGACATGTCCCGGATCCTCGAGGTGGCGCGCGCCCACGGGCTCCTCGTCCTGGAGGACGCCTGCCAGGCTCACGCGGCCTTGTACAAGGAAAAGTCGGCCGGCTCCATGGGGGACGCGGCCGCCTTCAGCTTCTACCCCACCAAGAACCTCGGCGCGTACGGCGACGGAGGGATGATCACCACGAACGATCCCGGTATCAGAGAGAAGCTCGTCCTCCTCAGGAACTACGGCCAGCGGGACAAGTACCACCACGAGAGCCTGGGCTACAACTCCCGGCTGGACGAGCTCCAGGCCGCCATGCTGCGCCTCAAGCTCGCCCATCTTCCCGCCTGGACGAAGCGGAGGCAGGAGCTGGCGAAGCTCTACGACGAGGGGCTGGGCGATATCTCGCTTTTGAAGCTGGCCCCGGGTGAAGGCTCCACCCATGTGTACCACCTCTACGTGATCGCGGTTAAGGACCGGGACGGCCTCAGGTCCTTCCTCGAGGAGCGGGGGATAGGGACGCTCATCCACTATCCTGTGCCCGTGCACCGGCAGGAGGCGTTCGCGGGATGCCGTGTTTCCGGGGAGCTGCGGAATACAGACCTACGTGCGGCACAGGTCCTGAGCCTACCAATTCATCCCTGGATGACCGATGACGAGGTTGCACATGTCATTGCTGGCGTGAGAGAGTTTTTCACGTGAGAGTGACTATTGCCATCGAGAAGTTCGATCCCCGAATGGGGGGCGCCGAGCGGTACTCCTGGGATTTTGCCCAGTTCCTGCAGGGCCAGGGGCACGATGTCGAGGTGATCTGCATGAAGGCCATCCAGACCGTCCCTCCTGGTATCCGGGTTCACCGTGTCAAGGCCCTCAGATTTCCCCAGGCCCTCAGGCACCTGAGCTTCGCTCTTCTCCACTTCCTCTATGCCCGTAGCTTGAAGGACTCCATACACATGGTCCTGGGTAACGCCTTTTTCATGGATATCTACCAGCCCCGGGGAGGCATACACAGGTCGTGGCTGGAGGCTGAGAATCTCAGATTCCCCCCCCGGTTGAGGAGGCTGTCTCTGCTCCTGAGAAGGTTCATGCCCAAGAACGCGGTCCAGGAAGCCATCGAGTGGTGGACCTTTCGCGTCACCCGGCCCGTGGTCATTGCCATCTCTGAGATGATCAGGGAAGACATACGGAGGTTCTACTCCTTTCCCGAGGAAAAGATTCATCTTATCCCCAATGCTGTTGACGTGGGCATGTTCAGGCAGGAGAACCGGGAGTTCCGGGCCGAGATCAGGGCGCGGTACGGCCTGAGGGATGACGAGTTCGTGTTCGCGTTCATCGCTAACAACCCCAGGCTCAAGGGCTTTGGCACCCTGGTACAGGCCTGCTCCGGGCTCGCGGAACGGCCCTTCAGGGTTCTGGTCATCGGCGCCGATGTCTCCTGGGCCAAGGCCAGGGCCAAGGAGAAAGCCCTTGGCCGGAAGTTCGTATTCGGAGATCATGCCCCGGATATCGAGAAGATTCTCCCGGCCTGCGATTGTCTGGTGCACCCCTCCTACTACGACTCGTTCTCCCGTGTGGTTATCGAGGCCCTTTTCTCAGGCATCCCCGTGATCACCACGAGGAGTACCGGCGCTTCCATGTATGTGGGCGAGGGAGACGGGCGCGTGATTCCTCCTGGCGATCCAGAAGCCCTGACCTGCGCCATGGATGAGATGCTGAAGGCAGGGCCGGGAGGCATGAAACCGGGATATGTTAAGGCCGAGGGACAGGACGAGGCGTTCAGGAAGATCCTAAGGGTGCTCGAGGGGATCAGACCCGGCTCGGGCGTCTGCGGGTAACAGCAGCATTTTCAGTGATCGCCTCCGAGAAAGCGGAGGATCAGAAATCACACGAGCCGCTTACCGGTTGAGAGAAATCAGGTTGCTCAGCGATCGACTTGGCTCTCTTTTCCCTGATTAAGTTCAGCACACATTCTTCCCACCTTATTATCTTTTATCAAGCATCCCCAGTATCATTCGAGCGCGGTGGGAATGGGTATGCTGGGCCATGCATCGCTTCCTTCCTGCTTCACCTATCTTCATTGCTCTCTTCGTGTCATTAACGACCATGGCCACGGTTTCCCTGAAATCATCGACTGTTTTGAAGGCAAGGATTTCGTTTCCAAGATCAAAGGAATCTTCTATTTCCTCTACCCACTCCGTCACGAGACAGGTCCCGGTGGCAGGTATGCTGAAAACCTGGAGATTCATGATATCCATGAGAGGCTCACGCAGTATGTTAGTCATAACGACAGTGGACCGGTAGAGCTTGATGAGATCTTCCCTTAAAATATTCACCTTCTCCTTACTGCAGGAAGAAAGGACTGGATTATAGCTGTAGGGTTTTTGGGCCCACCTTTTTCCCCAGACCGTCAGACCCAGGTCTGCAATAGCTTCCAGATATTCGGCTCTCCTTTCTGACGGCTTTCCGACGAAAGCGACAGGTGAGCCGAATCGGACCTTTTCCTCAGGGCTTGGCGATATTGGGCAGTAGTAATTGGTATCCACTCCATGGGCAAGATACTCAACGTTGTCGAATCCGCTGCGTACAAGGCGCTTCACCATGACCGGTGACACACTCAGCAGGAGATCAACCTTCCTGATCCATTCGAGTCCATTCTCAAAACAGCTCGATGCAGGTCCATCCATGTCATAAAAGATGATCTTCCCCGGGAAAGACTCTCTGATTGAATCAAAATCAAAGATTTTCCTTGCGGGTACGACTACCAGGACATGGGGCTTCAATTCTCCCAGCAATCGTTTCAGCTGCATTGTCTGGCGGCGCATTCGTGCCGAATCGGGATGTATCAGAGCTGATAAGTCGAATCCTCTTTTATCCCACAAACGGTAATCTGCTACATGAACTACATGTCCAAGGCTCCGGAACCCATCAGAAAAATGGGACAGGTGTGTTCCCATCCATCCGTCGCCCCTCCCTACAATGCAGATTTTCATCCCTTTATCACCTGACCGAAGCTCGGTTTATGGTCAATCTCCCCAAGTGTTTCATTGCTCTTAGCACTGCGATAGAGCTATTGTCAAACGTTGTGGATGGAGGGTCCCTTTCGGAGTGAGTCATAGTTCAGCGGCCTCCCTCAATTCACTGTTGATGAAGACTGCCTTTTGAGGGACCAAAGATATCAGGGTATGATCTTTCAAACGTTTCCAGGTCTTCTGAGCCTCCCGGGCCACTTTGAAGACCATGGTGAGTGTAGCTCAAGGAAAACCTGGGACCGACTAACTGGTGGATGCGGCCATAAGCCCGGATGCCCATGCACTCCACATCCAGCAAGTCCTTCCCCTTTGCCCGGTCCTTTAGGTATGCCAGCCGATCCTTTATGAAGGGACAGGCTTCCAGGCAGTATTTCCCGCCGTATTCGTGTTTCCCTGGCAGGTGATGCCATGTACTCCTTGCTTTTTATCCGATCTTGGTGAGCTGAAACGCTGCACCTGCCAACAGGGAATGTGTACCTTTCCTGAAGTGTTTCCGTACCCGCGGTGCTCTGCAATGGTACACTGGCTCGTGCCCGCGACCTCACCTCAGCCAAGCCAGGACTCTGACCTTTCCCCATCGTCGGTCCTGTAAGTGATGGTTTCATTACGAGACAAGTTCCAGACATCCTCGAAAAGCCGTTTCGGGTTATCTCCCGTAACAGCAGCATAGGCTCTGATAAAAGCCATCCGCACGCTCTTCTTCACATTCCTGGGGATGCTGTTGTTGATCTGCGCCAGATTCCTGAGCCGTTTATGCCTGGCAAGGCTTTTCCCCTGGATTACCCTGTCCGTGTCGAGCAGGACAAACGATATGGGGTTCTTCCGGAGCTTGATGTTCGAGGCCTTAAGATCCGCATGGTATATGTTGTATCCATGCATGGTGCCCAGGAGTTTCCCCAGTTCCCTGGCGATCTCCATCTTCTCCTGTATGGGCATGGCAGGATACTCGTGATACAGGACCCGGTTCAGGTCGCGCTCGGGAACGAGCTTGGTGATAAGAACGCTCGTCCTGTTCTTCCCGAGGACCACGGCCACCGGGTCGGCCACCGGCAACCCGTTGAAGAACAGTGTCAGTAGACCTCTCCATGACCGCAGGGCATAGGGGGGCGTGAAGGGTTTGGGCTTTGCATAGGACTTCACACAGAGGTCCTGCACGATGCTGAGCTGGGTCTTATTCTGAAACTTGAGGATATGAGTCCGGTTGGTGAGGTTGTGACTGTGCTCCCGGATCACGCTCCTGAGGTCCACGGGATGTTCACGTACAATGAAGGCACGGTAGGCATCTGTGGTCTCCATTTGGGAAAAGCTCCCCTCCCTGAGTGACCGGCTGACCCTCCTGCTCACGAGGCGCCTTCTCGAAAGCATTCCCCTCCTCCGGATCTCTTCGATGATGTATTGCCAGTCGTGCGGGGGCAGGAGGCCATCGAGACAGTTTTCCAGCGCGGCTTCCGGAATGGGGTATGAGGAAGCTATCTGACTTAGCTGTCTGGTCACGAGTTCACCAGTGATCGTATCCACAGGAGACACTGCATATGCGTCCACCAGTATCGGTTTGCCCGTCGCATCGAGGACGAAGTTTCCCGCATGGCAGTCTTTATAGAAGAAGCCTTTCCGGAGAAGCCTGGATGCCATGCTGAGCATGATGCGTACCTGCCTGTCTTCCGGCAGCTGGGTCAGGACCGTGGCAGGATGAATCGCCTTCGTGACCAGCGCTGATTCGTATCCCTCACGCATGTGATCGACAGCCTCCGGAACGGGCAGATCCGCATCGCGTAGCCTCTCGAGGATGCGCAGCTCTTTCAATGTTTTTGGATATATCAGGTTTCTCAACTTCTGGAAGAGGGAGTCGGGGTGGTAGATCTTCATGTACAGCTCGGGAACTCCCCAGAGGCTCAGGACGTAGACGCTCCGTACCCTCTTGGACTGTACGAGGTCCCAGCGATACCCCTGGTACTTGTCTTTGAAATATTCCATGACCGCATCCGTAGCATAGCAATACTTTGGGATAAACTCAATTCCTCCCTGCTGTCCGGCGCGAACACGCTCATCGTCACGGCGGGGAAATGCGGCTGAGGCCTGAGGCGGGGAAGGCCGGACGAAAGCGGCGTGCCACTGGAGAAGCCCGGCCCTAGATGTTCGCGAGAAGCTCCGGATCCCGCTTCATCTCGTCCCAGAGGGTGATCCCCATGCTCCGGTGGTCGTTCAGGACCTTCTTGAGCATGTAGGGCTCGGTGTTCGGGTTCACGGTGATGGCCCTCAAGACCACGATCTTCCTGGGCGCATACCGCGTGGACTCGAGCCTGGTCCGGGAGACAAACGAGGTGTCGTGGTCGCGGATGGTCTTGTGCAGCTCGATGGTGATGCTGTTGACGATCTTGTTGATCCTGGTGATCTCCTCCGCGTTTCCCTTGGGGTCCTGCATGAGCTCGTCGAGACGGGATTTGAGCTCCTGGGGCACGAAGCGGTAATTGATGATGAAGAGCTCGGGCCTGTTGAGCAGCTCGAACAGCGGGTCCTTCTCGATGAGATCCACGAAGGTGTTCTGCAGCTCCCGGGCATGCTCGAAGATGAGGCGGTAGCCCACCTGCCCGAGGATCTTGAGTGACGCCCACGGCTTGAGGCACGCGAACGGGCGCGAGCCCTCGATGGTGAACCTGCCCTGGTCCACGGAGCCCTTCCTGATGATGTAGTTCGAGGTGTGGTAGATGAGCCTGGAGTCCCGGGCGTCCTTGAAGAGGCAGATGCCCATGCAGTTGGGCGCGTAGAGGAGCTTGTGGGCGTCGAGCGCCACGGTGTCGGCCTTCTCGATGCCCTTCATCATGTCCCGAGCGCAGTCCATGATCAGCGCCCCGCCTCCCCAGGCGGCATCAACGTGGAAATGCGCGCCGATCTCGTCGGCGATTTCCGAGAGCTCCTCCAGGTCGTCGATGTTGCCCGTCTCGGTGGTGCCCGCGATTCCCACTATGGCTGCGAACTTCGTGGGCCTGCCCTTGACCTTGTCCTCCTTGCGGATTTTCTCGATGGCGTGGCGGAGCTTGCCGATGTCGATCTTGTTCGTGCAGGGGTGGACCGGCACGCGCACCACGCCCTCCTCGCCGATGCCCAGGATGGTCCCTGCCTTGCAGATGGAGTAATGGCCCCGGGTGGACACCAGGACCAGGGCCTGGCGGTAGCCGTAGTGGTCCAGGGCCCTCATGAGCCCTTCGAGACGGATCCCCTTGAACTTCCTCCCGTCCTTGGGGAAGGCCTTGGCCATGGCCAGGGTGAGCGCGGTGAGGTTCGCGAGCGTCCCGTCCGAGGTGATGTTCCCCAGGGCGATGTGGGGGTTCTGGATGTTCGCCTTATAGAACTCGTCGGTGTTCTGGTAGATGAGCCGGTGCATCCAGCACAGGAACTCCCGCTCCACGAACGAGGATGCCTTGGCGCTCTCGATCTTCACCTGGTTCTGGTTCAGGCTCACCGCGATCATCTCCAGGAGGATCATGTAGTAGGGGATGGCGCTCGTCATGTGGCCGATGTAGAAGGGGTTGGCCACCTTGACCGAGTGCTTGATCACGTTGTTCTTGATCTCCGAGAGGACGTCCTTGATGAGCTTGGGGTTGTCGGGCATGCTGGTGTTGTTGAAGATGCGTGCAAGGCCTTCCATGGAGATGGAGGAGTGTATCCCGCCTTTCTCCTTGAAAAAGTCATGGATCATGTCCAGGAGATGGACACCGAACTCCACGAACCTGTCCGAGGAGTCGGGCATGATGAACAGCTTCTTCATGTATGACGTGGTGCTTTCTATCTTTCTGCCGCTTGTGTCGATGCCAAGCTTTAAAGACTCCATGGATAGCCCTTTCTTTTATTTTTGGCAACAAGTATATATATCATGATATATGACTGCCAAGAAAGTAGAAAAGAATCCTCATACTAAGAGCACACCCACGCTCTTTCTCGTTCCCACTCCTATCGGCAACCTGCGGGACATAACCTTACGCTCCCTTGACGTGCTGGGCGAGGTCGACCTCATCGCCTGCGAGGACACGCGGCACACCCGCAAGCTGCTCCACGCCTACGGGATCAGCAAGCCCCTGGTGTCGTACGAAAAATTCAGCGAGGCGAAGAAGGCGTCCGGGATCATCGGGCACCTGGAGGCGGGCAGGAGCGTGGCCCTGGTGAGCGACGCCGGCACACCGCTCATCAGCGATCCCGGCTCGGTGCTCGTCGCGCATGTCCGGGAGAAGGGTTTCAGGGTCGAAGCCCTGCCAGGGCCCAGCGCGCTGACCACCGCCCTGTCTGCTTCCGGGTTCGACGGGCCCTTTCGGTTCATGGGGTTCTTCCCCAGGCAGGAGAGCGTGGCCCAGCGGGAGGTCATCAGGATGGGCCTGACGCCCGACATCACGGTGTTCTACGAGTCCCCCCACCGGATCATGGCGACCTTGAAGCTCCTCGACAGGCACCTGGGCGACCGGACGCTGTGCCTGGCCCGGGAGATCTCGAAGCTCCACGAGGAATATCTCGTGGGGACCCCCGGGGAGGTCATGCGCGAGCTCGAGCGCAGGGAGGCGGTGGGCGAGGTGACGGTCATCGTCCAAGGCTCCTCCCGGGCGGATACCCTCGACGAAGACGCGCTCAGGGAGAGGGCCAAGGCCCTGCTGGGCTCCGGGCATTCGAAAAAGGACGTCCTGCGCGTGCTCACGGAGGAGACAGGGCTCGGGAGAAACCGGATTTATGAAATGCTGCTGGCATTGGATTAAAGTTATTTTATCTCATGCCGATAGATGAAGTGTAGTTATCCGTGAAGGGGAGATTATGAAGATTAATTCTGAAATGCCGAGCGTTATCAATCTGGTGAAGAAGGAAGAGGAGTATCAGAAAAGGGCGAAGGAACAGGAGGGCAGGAACTCAGTGACCGACGTCGTCTCCGTCGAGAACAAGGCAGCCTCACGCTCGGCCGTAAAAAGCCTCGAGGAGGCAGAGTTTCTTCTGTCGGACGTGATGAAGAGGATGGAAAAGGCCTCCTCGTCCGTGCACACCCTCAACCAGTCCCGGATCTTCCAGCTCCTCGGCTGATCCGCTGTCGCACACACCGGGGGAGCAGGTCCAGCAGGGCGCTCCCCCGTTCATGTCTTACTTAGTCTTACGCCCCATCTCCTCGAAGTATTCGTGTCCCGGCCCCACTTTTCACTCGAGCGCACAGGGAAGGGCTGCTCCATTCGGGGTGTCTGAAGACAAAGAAACCCCACAGCGTGACTGCAGGGATCATGAAAAGGTCCGACTAGCTCTGTTCTGCTTCGGATGAGTCTTCCGGTGATTCAGGGGTGCCGATTCCAGCGATGCGCTTGATCCTGTTGAGGTCTCTGGTGATCTCCATCGTAAGGATGCTCTCCATCTTCGGCTGTTTCTTGATGTAGCGGTAATAGTCATCCCCAATATAAAGGCCGGATATCTCGTCGAGGAAGTTCTTGGCTGCAATATCCGAAATGCTCAGGATCGTGATTTCCTTCACCGCGTCCGGCACGGCATGGCTGACCTCGCGTACCGGCCAGAACATGGGCCAGTGATGCTTCTCGATGGCGGAGCTCAGCTTTTCCGGCATCTTCCACAGTCTCGCCAGGTAGCCGCCCAGGGACGCGTGGTCGATGCCATAGAAGTCGATCTCCTGCCTCAGCCGTTCCCTCGGATCGGCCGAGAAGGGGACCTCGGGCTGCGGGAGCGACTTTCTCATGATGATCTTCGCGATGTCGTGCAGCATGCCCAAGGTGACCATGGTGCCGCCCGGGGCGCCGATCCGGGAGGTGCTGGCGAGATAGGCGGCGATGGTGGAGGTGAGGTTCGCATGGGCCCACTCTTCCCTTGTCGGCTTGATGCCAATCCTCGACGTCCTCTCCTCCACGACGATGCGGTATATCTCGTTGTACCCCAGGATGACGATGGCGCTGAAGATGTTGTCGACCTTCTGGGCGAGGCGGTAGAAGGGCGAGTTGACCCGCTTGAGGATGTAGGAGGTTAGGCCCTGGTCCGTGATGATCATTTTGCTGATTTCTTTGGGATCGATGTCAGGGTCGTTGAGCTTCGAGGAGAACTCGGTCACCACCGGCGAAATGGCCTCGATGCCGTCGAGTACCTTTCTGATCCCGTCCGGGACCTTTTCGGAAAGGTCCTTTTCCGGCTTCCAGTCGAGCTCGTAGGCCTTCAGGAAGGAGTCGTCGAGCTTCTCCGCAGAGGACACGCTGACGTACTGGGCAGGCGTCTTCCTCATGGGGCGAGGCGCCTTCCTGGCCATCAGCTTCACCACCGCTGCGATGGCGCAAATACAAATAACGGAATATAATATAATCCAAAAAATATATGAATTATCCATTACCTGACTTATCGGGTTTGTGAAAAGTCATCTTTAGGGATATTTTCATATTCTTTAACCCTATTCCGGGAGGACCCCTTCATCGTGCGATCTCTCCTGCGATCCGGCCTGCCGGAAGGGGAGGGGCAGGCAGGCAAACGCGGCCCGAATGCGGTCGTAAGGCCTAAAGAAAATATCTCCAGCATCCGAGTGATTCCTTAGTGGAAGGGAAACTCTACCCAGAGCAGAACAGGGAACACGTCCTCGACCTCCTCTCGAGGTGTCAGGACTTCCTCGCCCTTCCTCCTGTGGTGCAGATCATCCTGGGCGTGACGTCCGGGAGAAGCTCTTCCGCCATGACGCTCGCCACCCTTATCCAGAGCGATCCCGTGCTGGCTGCCGGGGTCATGGCCATCGCGAACTCGCCCTATTTCGGGTTTTCGAAGAAGATCAGCAGGGTATCCCACGCAGTGTCCGTGCTGGGGTTCGAAGAGATCCGCAACATCGTGCTCTCCATCTCCGTTGTCCAGCTCTTCGACCACAGGGGATCAGGTGATACGGAAAAGCTCTGGAGGCACGGTTACGCAGCCGGGGTGGCCACCCGGATGGCCGCGAATTTCTTCAAGCTCAAGATCGAGAGCAAGTACTTCCTGGCAGGGATGCTCCACGACATCGGGAAGATCTTCCTGGCCCAGTACCTGCCGGACAAATACCGGGAGATGCTTGCAGTCCTCGAAAGGGAAGGGGGCAAGATCACGTATCACGCCCTTGAGGAGGCCTTTTTCGGGATCACCCACGAGGAGATCGGGAGGAGGCTGCTGGAGTTCTGGAACTTCCCCGCCGAGGTCACCCAGGCCGTGTGGTTCCATCACGCCCCCTCGCTTGCCATATCCGATGTGGTCCTGGCCTCGTGCGTGCACATCGCGGACCTGATCTGCACGGTCAAGAAGATTTCCCCGCTGGGGGACCGGTATTTCCTGGTCATGGACAGGAAGGTGGTGCCCGTGCTCACCGGGCTGAAGCAGAGCTTCTGCACCGAGGACCTGTTCTCGCTCATGAGCCAGCTCGACCTGGAGATCGACCGCCAGAGCCTGTTCGTCTCGGCCTATAAGCGCTGACCCTTGTACACCGGGCCCCCCTAGACCGCTACTCCCCCGACAGCATCCTGGCCAGGAGCGTGTGCCCCTCCTCGATGAACAGGCCCGAGCTCCGGGCATCCGCTTCGGTGAAGGCATGCCCGCCCGCTTTCAGGCTCGAGCTCCGATACAGCACGAAGGGCACCGGGTCGGATGTGTGGGTCTTCTTCGCAATGGGCGTGGGATGGTCCGGCAGGACGAGGAGCCTGAAGGGCTCGCCCCGTGCTTCCATGGCCTCGAGCACGTGCCCCACGACCTTCCGGTCGAAATCCTCGATGGCCCTGATCTTCTCCCTGACGAGCCCGCCGTGCCCCGCCTCGTCCGGCGCCTCCACGTGGACAAAGACCAGGTCGTGGGTTGCCAGGGAAGCAACGGCGGCGGCGGCCTTGCCGCTGTAGTCGGTGTCGATCCACCCGGTGGCGCCCGGGACGTTGATGACCTCCATGCCCCGGAGGATGCCTAAACCCTTGAGGAGATCGACGGCGGAGATCATGCTCCCGGTGATGCCGTACTCGGCCTTCAGCGTGGGCACCTTCATGCCCTTACCCTGGCCCCAGGGCCAGATGGAGGTGGCCTCCTTCCTGCCGGCCTCCCTGCGCCGGACGTTCACGGGGTGGTCCCTGAGCACCTCCCGGGACCTGTCCATGAGCTCCTGCAGCAGGGGATCGTTAGGCAGGTACGGCCCGATCTCTTTCCCGGTGATGTCGTGGGGGGGCGTCGCCTTGAGGGAGGGGTTGTCGTACCCGCTGATCACCATGAGGTGGCGGTACTCCACCCCGGGATAGGCGGCGATGCCCGGGTAGTCCTTCACGAGCTCCTGGATGGACTTTATGAGCTCCCGCGCCTCAGGGGTGGAGATGTGGCCGGCGGAGTAGTCGCCCATGCACAAGCCCTTCTCCCCCATGGTCAGGTTCACCAGGTTGATCCTGAAGGCGGTGTCGTCTTCCTTCAGCGTAACCCCGATGCTCGTGGCCTCGATGGGCGCCCTGCCGGTGTAGTACAGGCCGGGGTCGAGACCGAGCACGGTCATGTTCGCCACGTCGCTCCCGGGGGGGAACCCGGGTTTGACCGTGCGGGCCATGCCCAGCTCTCCTTTCGACGCCAGGGTGTCCATGAAGGGGGTGTCGGCGACCTCGAGGGGTGTCTTGCCCCCGAGCTCCCCGATGGGCTCGTCAGCCATGCCGTCGCCGAGTAGGATGATGCTCTTCAAAGGCTCTGCCTCCGCTCTTGGTTGCCTGAAGGGTCACTGGGGCTGATTCTTCAGGTCCTTGTCCTCCACCCTGATGACCACGGGCTGTCCGCCCACCTCTTCGAGACCGGCGATAGCCTTCATGGCGTTCCGGATGTTCGACTCCTTTGCCTCGTGGGTGAGCATGACGATGGACACGTACCCGTCCATACGCACGCCCTTCTGGATCACCGACACGATGCTGATGTCCCGTTCGCCCAGGATGCCCGCGATCTTTGCCAGCACGCCCGGCTTGTCCTGAACCTGGATCCTCAGGTAATAGTTGGTGACGATGTTTTCAATGGGCATGTACCGCTTGGGCTTCGAGAGGTCCTTGTGGTAGCCGAGGTGGGGGATCCTGCCCGCGATGCCGGCAAGGATGTTCCTCCCGATGTCCGCAATGTCGCTCACCACTGCCGAGGCCGTGGGCATCATGCCCGCGCCCCTGCCGTAGAACAGGGTGGAGTCCACGATGTCGCCACGGACGTAGAAGGCGTTGAACACGCCGTCCACCTTCGAGAGGAGGTAGTTGAGCGGCACGAGGGTCGGGTGAACCCGCACCTCCACCTCCTCGCCCCGGTCGATGGTGTGCGCCAGGAGCTTCACCTTGTAGCCGAGCTCCCGGGCGTAGCCCACGTCGAGCTTGTCGAGCTTCGATATGCCCTCCACGTAGATGCTCCCCATGTCGGGCGGCAGGCCGTAGGCCAGGCTCGTGATGATGGCGAGCTTGTGGGCCGAGTCGATGCCCTCGATGTCCATGGTGGGGTCGGCCTCGGCGTAGCCGAACGCCTGGGCCTGCTTCAGGGTGTCCTCAAAGGACGACCCCTTCTCGCTCATCTCGGTGAGGATGAAGTTGCAGGTGCCGTTGAGGATCCCGTAGATGAACTTGAAGTTGTTCGCCACCAGGGATTCCCTGAGGGCCTTGATGATGGGCACGCCCCCGCCCACGGACGCCTCGTAGTAGAGGTCCCTGCCGCAGGACTGGGCGGTGTCGAAGAGCTCCTGGCCCTTCGAGGCGAGCAGGGCCTTGTTGGCCGTCACCACGTGCTTGCCCGCCTTGAGGGCCTCCAGGATGAAGGTCCTCGCCGGCTCGATGCCGCCAATGAGCTCCACGATGACGTCGATGTCCGGGTTGGCTATGAGGGACTTCGCATCTGTGGTGAGCATCTCCCTGGGGATGTTTACTCCCCGGTCCTTCTCTATGTCGATGTCCGCGATGGCGGTCAGATCCAGGGAAAAGCCGAGACGCTGCTTCAGGAGTGCGGTGTTTTCCAGCAGCGTCTTCGCCACCCCTGTTCCGATGGTGCCCAGTCCTATGAGTCCGACTCGTATCCTGTTCATGCGATCTCCTCTTGATAAGCCCCTTCTGCCGTGAAAAGCAGGTTCATGGTGCCCTGTTTCTCGAATCCCTGCAAGGATTACCTGATGCAGTCCTGCGTACTATGACCTTCCGCGGCCCGAAAGCACCTCTTCGAAGGCCTCCCGCGCCCGGTACGAGCTTCTCACCAAAGGCCCGGAGATAACATAGCGGATACCAGTGCTTTTCGCAAGATCGGAGAATCTCTCGAAATCCTCGGGCCGCCAGTATTTCCTCACCGGCAGGGCCCGGCGGGAGGGCCTGAGGTACTGCCCGATGGTCACCACGTCGCACCCTGCCTCCTGCAGACGGGCCAGGAGCCGGGCCACCTCGTCCTCCTCCTCGCCCAGGCCGAGCATGAGCCCTGACTTCACCACCAGGCCTTCGGACCATTCGCGGGCTGCCCTCAGCACCTTCAGGCTCGTCTCCATGCGTGCCTGGGGCCGCACGGTCGGGTACAGCCTGTCAACGGTCTCCACGTTGTGGTTGAGCACGTCGGGGCCTTCGCCCAGGACCAGGCCCAGGAGGTCCTCCCGGCCCGAGAAGTCCGGCACCAGGACCTCCACGCTGGCGTCCGGCAGGCGTTTCCTCACCTCGCGGATGGCGCGGGCGAACGCGCCTGCGCCCTGATCGGGGAGGTCGTCCCGGCTCACGGAGGTGATGACCACGTGCTTCAGGCCCATGCCTGCGGCCGACTGGGCCAGGAGCACGGCCTCGTCCGGGTCGGGCGGGGCCGGCGTCCCTTTGCGGACCGAGCAGAAGCCGCACGACCGGGTGCACACGTCCCCCAGGATGAGGAAGGTGGCCGAGGGCTGCGAGAAGCACTCGGTGATGTTGGGGCACCTGGCCTCCTCGCACACGGAGGACAGGCAGGAGCCGCGGAGTCCGGACTTCGTTCCGTGCAGATCCCTGAGCACCAGGTTCCTCCTGGCCCAGGGGGGGATCTTCAGGGCATCTTCCCGCCCCTGGCCGCTTCCCCGACTCAAGGCAGGTTCCCGGCGATCTTGTCCCGGGTCTGTCTGACAAGCTCCGGGATGACGTGCACGTCGTCGAGCACGGGCATGAAGTTGATGTCGCCGCTCCACCGCGGCACGACGTGCAGATGGAAGTGGTCGGCGATACCCGCGCCGGCGACCTTGCCGATGTTGCACCCCACGTTGAACCCATCGGGATGCATGGTCGCCCGGATGGCGGTCATGACGTCCCGGGTGAGCTCCATGATCGCGGTCATCTCCCCGGGACTCAGCTCCGACAGGTCGCCCACGTGCCTGTCCGGGACCACCATGCAGTGGCCTGCCGTGTAGGGGAAGCGATTCATGATGGCAAAGCAGGCCTCTCCCTTCTTCAGGATGAGGGGATCGTCCTGTTCGAGGGCGTCGCAGAACACGCAGGAAGAGAATTTCGGCCCCTTGATGTACTCTATCCTCCAGGGCGCCCAGATGTTTTTCATACGGTTTCGGTCTCTCCTTGCACCATGTGCTGGTGTCTGGTGATTATACCCACGGAGTCCGGAGTTGTAAATCTGAGTCTTGCCGACAGAGGGGAGGAAGGGGACACTGTCTCAAAAGTAGATTGTGGAAGATAAATCTGTTCCCTTTTCTGTGAAGGTGCCCCCGATCAGCTTCAGGGCCTGTGGATCTATTTGACTTGTCATACCGGGTTATCCATCCTATAATCTTACTGGTAAAATAACCTCATGAGGGGAGAATATATGGCAAACCTAGCAACAACAAAAATGTCGTCGAAAGGTCAGGTTGTCATCCCTGAGGATATCCGCAAGCGCCTCAATCTCAAGGCTGGCTCTCAATTCGTTGTTATGGGCGAAGACGGTGTGGTTATTCTGAAAGCAATAGAAGCTCCTTCAATGAAGGATTTCGATGCATTAATTCGAAAGGCACGCAAGCAGGCACGGCAGGCCGGATTACAGCAGTCGGACATCTCTGAGGCCATAGCAAAAGCCCGGGCGCACAAGTGAGAATTGTGCTCGATACAAATGTATTTGTTTCGGGGATCTTCTTTTCGGGCCCACCTTCACGCATCCTCGACGCATGGCGGGATGGCAGGATAGAGCTGGCAGTATCGCCTGATATCCTCGATGAGTACCAGAGAGTCGGGAATGAGCTGTCAAAACAGTTCCCTTCAATTGATTTGAGCTCCATACTTGGTCTGGTGACGATACATGCAATGTTGTTCCAATCGCCCCAATTGCCCGAACCTGTCTGTGAAGACCCTGACGATGACAAGTTCATCGCCTGTGCGATAGCCAGTAACAGCAAGGTGATTGTAAGTGGTGACAAACATTTGCTGAAAGTGGCGGATTTCGGTGGGGTGGCGATTATTAAGCCACGAGCGTTTCTGGATACTTGCCTCGGCAAGGGCTGACAGCAGGCGGACGACAGGAAGGGAAAAAAGAAAAGGGGAGGGAAAAGAACTCCCTCCCCTTTTCTGTGCAGATCAGAGATACTCGTCCGAATCCCCGTACACGTGCTTGACGTCGTAGACCACGCAGCCCCGGGCCTTGTACTTCGCGATGTCGAGCTTCCGGAATTCATCGTGGGCCACCGCCACCATGATGCCCTCGTAGGAAGGCTTCAGGTCCGCTTCCCTGGTCATGATGTCCAGGCCGTACTCGTGCTTCACCTCGGCAGGGTCGGCCATGGGGTCGTAGATGTCGATGTTGCAGGCGAAGTCTCTGAGCTGGTTTATGATGTCAATAACCTTCGAGTTCCTGATGTCCGGGCAGTTCTCCTTGAAGGTGATCCCCAAGATGAGCACGTTCGCGTCCGTGATCCGGTGGGCCTTCTTGACCATCATCTTGATGAGCTGGGTGGCCACGTACCGTCCCATGCCGTCGTTGAGGCGCCTGCCCGCGAGGATGATCTGGGGGATGTAGCCCAGGCTCTCGGCCTTGTGCGTGAGGTAGTAGGGGTCCACGCCGATGCAGTGGCCCCCCACGAGGCCCGGCTGGAAGTTCAGGAAGTTCCACTTCGTACTGGCCGCGGCGAGGACGTCCTTGGTGTCGATGTCCATGCGCGCGAAGATCATGGCGAGCTCGTTGATGAAGGCGATGTTGATGTCCCGCTGGGCATTCTCGATGACCTTGGCCGCCTCTGCCACCTTGATGGACGGGGCGAGGTGGGTGCCGGCCTCGATGATGGAGCGATACAGGCTGTCCACGATCGTGGCGGTCTCGGGCGTCGAGCCCGAGGTCACCTTTCTGATGGTGGTGAGCCGGTGGTTCCTGTCGCCAGGGTTGATCCTCTCGGGGCTGTACCCGCAGAAGAAGTCGACGTTGTACCTGAGCCCCGAGACGCGTTCGATGGCGGGCACGCAGTCCTCCTCGGTGGCGCCGGGATAGACCGTGGACTCGTAGATCACGATGTCGCCTTTCGAGATCGCCCTGCCCACGGTCTCGCTGGCCTTGATGAGCATGGTGATGTCCGGCCGGTTGTAGATGTCGATGGGGGTGGGCACTGTGATGATGTAGGTATTGCAGCCCTTCAGGAGCTCCTCGCTGCTCGTGTACTGCAGTTGGCCTGCCTGGGAAAGCTCATCGGCGCTCATCTCCCGGGTCCTGTCGAGACCGCCTCGAAGCTCGGCGATACGCTTCTCGTTGATGTCGAACCCCACGGTAGGGTACTTTTTCCCGAATTCGACGGCCAGGGGGAGCCCCACGTATCCGAGGCCGATCACAGCGATCCGATGTTCCATAACCACCCTCCGAGAAAACATGTCTTGGTCGATCCTTCCCTTACCACCCTTGTCCCTTCGGAAAAAAGAGAATTTTTGATTAAGATACGGGAGAAAGCCCGCTTACCTGCCTCTGGCGCTTGACACATCAGGTCAAAAAACATAGACAAGGGAGGGCCACGCTTCGTATGCTTGAAGGTTCAATCGGAGAATCAATGGAGAAAAGTACCACCATAGGGATTTTCGATTCCGGCATCGGGGGGATCACCGTGCTCAAGGAGATCCTCGACCTCGTCCCCGATGCGGACATCCTCTACCTGGGAGACAGCGCCCGGCTCCCCTACGGGACCAAGTCGCCCAAGACCATCGTGCGCTACAGCCTCCAGTGCGCGGACTTCCTCGTCTCGAAGGGGATCGACATGCTGGTGGTGGCGTGCAACACCGCGAGTTCCCACGCCATCCCCGATCTTAAGAAGATGTACGACATCCCGGTGATCGGCGTGGTGGAATCGGGCTCGAAGGCGGCCATCGAGACCGGGGCAGGCAGGATCGGCGTTATCGGCACGCCTTCCACCATCAAGAGCGGTTCGTACGACCTGGCCCTTCGAGCCCTCAAACCCGAGGTCGAAGTCTTCTCGAAGGCGTGCCCGCTCTTCGTGTCCCTGGTGGAAGAGGGGTGGTGCTCGGACAGCATCACCGAGCAGGTGGCCGCCCGGTACCTCGACGACCTGATCCGGGCAAACGTGGACACGCTCCTCCTCGGGTGCACCCACTACCCCCTCCTCAAAGGCGTCATCGCACGGGTCATGGGGGATAAGGTCACCATCGTCGACTCGGCACGCTCCACCGCCAGCGTCGTGCACGGGCTCCTGGACGGCAGGCCCCGCGCCAGAGGCCATCAGTCCCTGGTCTTCTACCTCTCCGACCTGTCGCCCACCTTCATCAAGCTGGGCGAGCTCTTCCTGGGCAAAAAGATGGAGCAGGTCCACGAGGTCGATCTGTGCCTGTAGGATCATTATATAAGAAATAAAGAATATATGTGCGATTTTCGATCATATGCATACAGGGAAGGGATATGAGCAGTAAGAGGCTTGCAAAAGTGCGGAACATGGGCTTCGTGGCCCACATCGATGCCGGCAAGACGACGGTGACCGAGCGTGTGCTCTACTACACCGGCAAGATCCACCGGATGGGGGAGGTGCACGACGGGCAGGCCACCATGGACTGGATGCCCCAGGAGCAGGAGCGTGGGATCACCATCACCTCCGCGGTCTCCACCTGCAGCTGGAACAGCCACGAGATCCACATCATCGACACGCCCGGCCACGTGGACTTCACCATCGAGGTGGAGCGTTCGCTGAGGGTTCTGGACGGCGCGGTGATGATCCTGTGCGCGGTGGGCGGCGTGCAGGCCCAGACCGAGACCGTGTGGCAGCAGTGCAGGAGGTACGGGATCCCCACGGTGGCGTTCATCAACAAGCTTGACCGCATGGGGGCTGATTTCGATGCCGTGGTGGGGCAGATGAACGACCGCCTCGAGATCAAGCCCCTGACGGTCCAGCTCCCCTACTATGAAGGCGACGTCCTGAAAGGGGTGGTCGACCTCGTGGGCAGGCGCCTGCTGGTGTGGGACGACGACAGCCTGGGCGCCACCTTCACTGTGCAGCCCATCCCCGAGGACACCCTCGAACGGGCCGACGAGGCCCGGGAGCACCTGCTGGAGACGCTGGCCGACCACGACGACGCGCTCATGGAGGCCTACCTCGCGGGCGAGGAGCCTGAGGAGAAGAAGATCAAGGAGGTGCTCAGGAAGGCCACGCTGGAGAACCTGTTCATCCCGGTGTTCTGCGGATCCGCCCTGAAGAACAAGGGCATCCAGCCCCTCCTCGACGCCATCATCGACTACCTGCCGGCCCCGGACGAGGTGAAGCCCATCGTGGCCACGGACAAAAGCACGGGCGAGGAGGTGCCGGTTGCGGTCGCCTCGGACGGCCCCCTGCTTGGGTACGTGTTCAAGGTCTACATGGACGAGGGCAGGAGGATGGTGTACCTGAGGCTCTATTCGGGCACCCTGAACGTAGGCCAGGAAGTTTACAACACCACCCGGGACGAGAAGGAGAAGATCGCCCGGCTCTTCGAGATGCATTCCCACAACAAGCAGCGCATCGAGAAGGCCGTGGCTGGAGACATCGTGGCGGCCGTGGGGCTGAAGGACTCCATCACCGGGGACACCCTCATCGGGTCGTCCGATGGAAGGCACCTCGTGCTCGAGCCCATCATGGTGCTCAAGCCCGTGATCTCGGTGGCCATCGAGCCCAAGACCTCCGAGTCTGCGACAAAGCTCGAGCAGGCCATGCACAAGATTATGGAGGAAGACCCCACCATCAAGGTGGACGAGGACCCGGACACCGGGCAGGTCATCCTCGAGGGCATGGGCGAACTCCACCTCGAGATCGCTGTGGACCGGTTCAAGACCGCGTTCGGCGTGGACATCAACGTGGGCAAGCCCCAGGTCCTCTACTGCTCTTCCGTCGACCAGGCATCGAGCGCCGAGAAGGTCTTCGACAAGAAGATCGGCGAGGCCGAGCACTTCGGCCACGTGGCGGTCTCCGTGAAGCCGGCCCGGAGGGGCAGCGGCAACACCATCACCATCGGCCAGACGCTGTCCCCGGATCAGGCGGGGCATGTCAGGGCAGGCATCGAGGAGGCCTGTCTGTCCGATCCCGTATACGGGTACGAGATGGTGGACCTGGACGTGACCGTGGACAAGGTGGTCCTCGACGACCGCACCACCTTCCAGGGCCTGAAGATCGCTTCCCAGATGGCCCTGCAGGAGGCGGTCACCAAGGCGGGCGTGGTCCAGCTCGAGCCGATCATGGATCTCGACGCGCTCTCTCCGGAGGAGTACATCGGCGACGTGGTGGGCGACCTGAGCTCCCGCAAGGCGAGCATCGAAGGAGTGGTCATCAAGGGCAAGTTCCACCAGGTCAAGGCATACGTGCCCCTGTCGAGGACCTTCGGCTACTCCACCGCGCTCAGGTCCCTGACGCGCGGCAGGGGAAGTTTCAGCATGAGGTTCCATGGATTTGACAAGATCTAGCTTTCTGTGGAAGAATACAGCGAAGCTGAGCACCGTACGAGCACTGGCACCGGAACGTATCCGAGTCCGCAGGCATCCGAACGTACCCGCGGGCAAAGACGCGGCCGTCTGACGGCCGGAATGTGAGAACACTGGTCAGATTATGACAAAGCGTTTGACATGGCTCATACAGCTCTCGGTCCTCACCCTGTTCGCATGGGTGATCGCAGGAATCATCACCACGGTGGGCGGGCATCTCCTCTACAGCGTGCCCGAGCCCCGTGAGCAGGCCCCCCGCCCCGCAGCCGCCGGAAAGGAAACCGTGCAGACCAGGGATGCCTACAACGTCATCTACGAGCGGGATCTCCTCAAGGTCGCCAGGGCCGGGGCATCCTCCGGCTTTTCCGGGCTGGACAAGGATGCGGTGCGGCCCATTGCGGAGATGGGGCTCAAGCTCAAGGGGACCATAGCCGGTCCCGACGAGATCGCCCGGGCCATCATAGAGAACGGGACTCTGCAGAAGATGTACAAGATCGGCGACGAGATCATGGGTGCCAAGCTGCTGGCCATCTTCCGCAACAAGGTCATCATGAACGTGGGAGGCCAGGAGCAGATGCTCATCATCGAGGAAACGGCCTCCGGACAAAGCCCGGCGGTTGCCGCGGCCCCGAGGGTCCCCAGGCCGGGCGGGGCGTTCCCGCAGGCAGGGTCGCTTCCCCCGGCCTCTCCCATGAGGAACCTGGACGAGTTCCTGGGCAAGGCCCGGGTCGTCCCGTACTTCAAGGGCGGCGAGCCCTACGGGTTCAGGGTGAGCAACCTGAGCGCCGAGACGCCGGCGTACGGGATGGGCGTGCGCACGGGCGACATCATCCGCTCGGTGAACGGCATCCCGGTCCGGACCCCCGAAGACGCCTTCAAGGCATACTCCCAGTTCCAGAACGAATCGAGCGTGCAGCTCGACATCGAGCGGAATGGACAGTCCACCACGGTCACGATGCCGATTAAACGGTAAAGGAACATGGATGCCCTCGACGCAAGGGGCTCGAAATGAAATGATAATGGATAAAGCATATGTTTGAGGTCTTTTTCGGATTCGCGGAGAATCCCTTCAACCTGACGCCTGACCCCAAGTTCCTCTATCTCTCCGAGGTGCACCGGGAGGCGCTGTCCCATCTCCAGTATGGCATCGAGCAGCGCAAGGGCTTCATCCTCATCACCGGCGAGGTGGGGACGGGCAAGACCACGATCTGCCGATCGCTGCTGGCCATGCTCTCGAAGAAGACGCGCACGGCCCTGGTGCTGAACCCGTCGCTCTCGGACATCGAGCTGCTGCAGACCATCAACCAGGACTTCGGCATCGACGCCTCCTCCGACTCCAAGAAGGAGCTGCTGGACAGGCTCTACAACTTCCTCATCGAGGTCTTTGTGGGCGGCGAGAACGCGGTGCTCATCATAGACGAGTGCCAGAACCTGACCCCCGAGGTCCTGGAGCAGATACGCCTGCTCTCGAATCTCGAGACCGAAAAGGAAAAGCTCCTCCAGATCGTCATGATCGGGCAGCCCGAGCTGGCGAAGATGCTCGCCGCGCCGGGCCTGCGGCAGATAAACGACCGCATCGCCCTGCGGTACCACATCCACCCCCTGACGCTCAAGGACACGGGCAGCTATCTGAAGCACCGTCTCGAGGTGGCGGGATCCATCAAAACCGACATCTTCACCCGGGGCGCGGTGAGGGGCATCTACCGCTATTCCCAGGGCCTGCCCAGGAAGATGAACGCGCTGGCGGAGCGCACCCTCCTCATGGCGTACCTCAAGGGCAGGCAGAAGGTGAACCGGGTCATCGTGAACGCCGCGATCCGGGAGCTCAAGGGGAATTACGGCGAAGGCCCGAAACGCATGAAATGGCTCGTCCCCGTGACGGCAGGCGCCGCGGCGGCCGTGGCGGCGGGGGTCTTCTTCCTGTGGCCCACGTTCTACTCAAAGGTGGAGCAGTACACCGCGGCCCCCGTTGTCGCCACCGAGTCACAGGTGCCCGCGCGGGAGGAAGCGCAGGCCGTCATGCCGGTGAAGATGGACTTCACGATCCTGAAGTACGAGGACGCCCTGGAGATGCTGAGTCTGATGCCGGAAGGGGTCCAGGGACCGGACATCCTGACGCTGCACCCCGAGCCGCACCGGCTCAAGCATCTGGGCAGGCCTGCCATCGCTTCTGTTGAAAACGGCTACATGATTCTGGTATATGCTACAGACGACTTCGTGAGGGTCGTTGGCCGCGACAAGGCTGTCGTGGAGATCCCCATGAAGGATTTCAAAACGATATATACATGGAATGTACGGATTGCTTATGCAAGGGAGGCTGAGGACCAGACCCTCAATCGGGGCGACTCCGGCCCGGAGGTGGAGAGGATCCAGAAGATCCTGTCCCAGGCCGGCTACGCGGCGGAGCACACCGGGTTCTACGACATCGGGACCTCGTTGGCCGTCGAGCAGCTTCAGGAGGATTTTGGTCTGAAGAGTGATGGCATGGCTGGGCCGGAGACCATGGTGCTCCTGTCCATGCTTGAAAAAGGAGCCTAGGTGAGTTCTATTTACGACGCACTCCGGAGGATTCAGGGGGACAAGGGAACATGGACCGCACCCCTGGAACGCAGGGAGCCCCCCTCCGAGACCCAGAAAAAGAAGATGACCGTGTGGATCATTGCGTTCGCGGTGATCGCGAGCTCGGTGTGCACGGCAGGGGTCTTCTACGGGCTCAGGATGATGGGGGCGGAAAGCGAAAAGCCGGCGGCTGCCGTGACGTCGCCAGCCCCCGCTCCCGGTGCGGGCCCGCAGGCCTCGCCCAAGACTGCGGCTGCGCAGCCTGCCCCTCCCGTTCGGGCTGCGGCCCCGGCCCAGCCCGCCCAGCCCCCGGTGGAGAGCATCGAGGGCTACCTCAAGGCAGGGGACGGGTATTTCGAGGCAAAGGACTACGCCAATGCGCTCCTCACCTACACCAAGGCCCTGCACTACTTCGGCAAGGACATCCGCATCCTGAACAACATCGGGAGCGTGTACCTGGCCCAGGGACAGCCGGACAAGGCCATCCACTATTTCAAGGAATCGAACAGCATCTCAAAAGACTATGTGGAACCCGTATATAATCTCGCATGCGCGTATGCGCGGCTTGGCGATACCGTCAAGGCCGTCCTGAATCTCAGGAAGGCATGCACAATGAATCCCGAGGCGAAAATCTGGGCAGCGTCGGACCCCGATCTGATGTCGCTCAAGGGGAACCGGGATTTCGATCGCTTGATCGGCGCGCAATAACGGACAAGGGGGAAGAATGAATATCCGAACGATCATGATCGCTGCAGTGACCGCACTCCTGCTCAGCTATTCCGGCGTCTGGGGCGCGAGACTGATAACGAACTCTGCCTCCGGGACGCCTCAGCAGACACCGGCACCCGGACAGGGCGAGAACGTCACCCGGCCGACAGGCGCATATCCTTCGGCCCAGGAGATGCCGGCGTCCCGCAGCAACCCCGTCCGCATGAACATGCGCAAGGCCCCCGAGCCGCAGACCATGCCCGAGCCCATGCCGTCCCAGGCCGACAGGCCGGAGAAGCAGGTGTCGAAGGATGGAAAACAGTATGTGACCATGGACTTCGACGGGGTGGACATCAAGGTCTTCGTGAAGTTCATCGCGGACATCACCGGCAAGAACTTCATCCTGGACGACAAGGTCAACGGCAAGGTCACCGTGATCTCGCCGCGGAAGATGACGCTGGACGAGGCGTACCAGGTCTTTCTGAGCGTGCTCGACGTCAACGGGTTCGGCACGGTGAACATGGGCAGTGTGATCAAGGTGGTCCTTGCCGCCGATGCGGTGTCGAGGAGCATAGGCACCTCCATGAACGTGCCCAAGCGGAGGGAGGACGTGCTCATCACCCAGATCATCCCCCTGAAGCACGCCGACGCCAACGACATGAAGACTCTCTTCCAGCCCCTGCTCACCAAGGGAAGCTCCCAGCTCATGGCCTATCCCCAGAGCAACATGCTCATCATCACCGACACCAAGTCGAACATCAAGAAGATGATCGAGATCCTGAAGTTCATCGACGCTCCCGGCTTCAGCGAGGACTTCCGCATCTTCCCGCTCACCCATGCGTCTGCGGCCGACCTGAGCCTGAAGCTCCAGGAGATCCTCTCGGACGACAGGACGAACCGCGGCGCGCAGGGCGTGAGGACCTTCGGGCAGAGGGCAGGCGTGCTCTCGGAACGGGGCAAGGCCAAGATCATCCCCTACGAGCGCACCAACTCGCTCATCGTGCTCGCCTCGGCCATAGACATGAAAGGGGTCGAGTCCCTGGTGCAGAGGCTCGACATCCCGACGCCCTCGGGCAAGGAAGACATCCACGTCTACTACCTGCAGTACGCCCGGGCTGAGGACATCGTGAAGGTGCTCACGGACATGCCCTCGCCCACGAAGACCGACACGTCCTCTGTGACCACGGCGCCGGGCATGCCCCCGGATGCCGCGGCACGAGGGGTGAGGAGCTCCGCGGGCTCGGACAGGGTCAAGATATCTGCCGACAAGGAGACCAACTCCCTCATCATCTTCGCGGACCCGGATGCCTACCAGAGCATCCTCGAGACGGTCAAATACCTCGACATTCCCCGCAAGCAGGTCTACGTCAAGGCCGTGTTCATGGAGGTAAGCAAGAACAAGGACCTCGACTTCGGCGTGCAGTGGAGCTTCTTCGAGGACTTCGCCTATGACAACGGCGACCGGGTGGGAGGGGTGTTCGGCCGTTCCGGCAGCAAGTTCGTGTCCGGCCTGAACGATCTCCCGTCCACCGCGGTCCTGGGCGTCGTGGGCGAGGCCATCACCATCACCAAGGGGAGCACGTCCATCTCCTTCCCGAACATGACCGCGTTCATCGCTGCCATGCAGGCCGACACGGACGTGAACATCCTCGCCACGCCGCAGATCATCACCATGGACAACAAGGAAGCCGAGATCAAGGTGGGCGCCAACGTGCCCTACCTCACCCGGGAGCAGACCGACACCACGAACATCAGCAACACGGTGCGCACCTTCGACTACCGCGACGTGGGCGTCACCCTGCGCCTGACCCCGCAGATCAACCAGCAGGGGAACATCCGCCTGGAGCTGTTCCAGGAGAACTCCACACTGGTGGAAGGCACGGGGGACCAGCAGTACGCCCCCACCACGCTCAAGCGCTCGGCCAAGACCACGGTCACGGTCAAGGACGGCAACAACATCGTCATTGGCGGCCTTATCGGCGATACCATCAGCGGGGGGAACTCGGGGATCCCGATCCTCAAGGACATCCCGCTCCTGGGCCACCTCTTCAAGACGAGCTCGCGCAAGACGGAGAAGACCAATCTCTACATCTTCCTCACCCCGAGGATCATCGACACGGACATCAAGGCCACCGACCTGTACCTCGAAAAGTACGGCGAAATAGACACCATGATGAACCCGGACAGGAAGAAGGGCAGCAGGCAGGGGAAGGCGAATGAAAATCCCAAGCCTTGAGCAGGCCCTCCAGGACATGCAGCTCATCGACCAGGCCGGCCTGGAGAAGGCGCGGTCCCTCCAGAAAGAGAAGGCCCTGCCCCTGCAGGACGCCCTGCTCTCGTCAGGGGTCGTGAGCGACCACGACATCCTGCAGGCCCTCTCGAAGCTCTGGGACATCCCGCTCATGGGCAGGATCGAGGAGATCGAGGCCGACCCCTCCATCGTGGACGTCCTGCCCATCTCCTTCCTTCGGAAATACCTCATGATCCCGGTGAAGCTCCATGAAGGCACGCTCCTCGTGGCCGTGAACGACCCCGCGGACCAGGACCCCCTGTTCGACATCGCCCGCCTGCTCAAGATCAGGGACATCAAGCGGGTGCTCGCGCCCAAGCAGGAGATCCTGAGCGCCATCTCCCGCCTCGTGGAGATGAAGGAGGAGAGCGCCAAGGACATCATGGAGGACATCGAGGAAGAGGAAGACGAGATCCTCAAGGACCTCGAGAGCATCCAGGACATCATCCTCATGGAGACCGAGGCGCCCATCATCCGGATGGTCAACCGCCTCATGGTCCAGGCCTACCGCGACCGGGCCTCGGACATCCACGTCGAGCCCTACCAGACGGACGTGAAGGTGCGCTACCGCATCGACGGCATCCTCCACGACGTCGTCACCCTGCCCAAGCGCATCCACTCCTCGGTGGTGTCGCGCATCAAGATCATGGCGTCGCTCAACATCGCGGAAAAAAGGCTGCCCCAGGACGGCAGGATCGGGATCAAGCTGGGCGACCACTCGGTGGACCTGAGGATTTCGGTGGTCCCCACGGTGAACGGCGAGCGCGTGGTCATGAGGATCCTCGACAAGTCGAGCGTGCTCTACGGGCTCGAGGAGCTCGGGTTCTACCCCGACGACCTCATGAAGATCGAGCGCCTCATCCGGCAGGAGCACGGCATCATCCTGGTGACGGGGCCCACGGGTTCGGGCAAGACCACGTCCCTGTACTCCATGCTCTCGAAGATCAACTCGCCGGACAAGAACATCCTCACCATCGAGGACCCCATCGAATACCAGCTCAAGGGCATCGGCCAGATACCGGTGAACACCAAGGTCGGCCTGACCTTTGCCTCGGGCCTGCGCTCCATCGTGCGCCAGGACCCGGACGTCATCCTCGTGGGCGAGATCCGCGACCTGGAGACGGCCGAGATCGCCATCCAGGCTGCCCTCACCGGCCACCTCGTCTTCTCGACCCTGCACACGAACGACTCGGCGAGCGCCGTCACCAGGCTCATCGACATGGGCATCGAGCCCTTCCTCGTGACTTCCTCGGTGAACGCCATCGTGGCCCAGAGGCTCGTGCGCGAGATCTGCCCGGCCTGCAAGCAGGGCTATTTCCCCGAGAACGAAAGCCTGCTGGAGATCGGCCTGTCGAAGGAGATGCTCGCCAAGGAAGGCTACCTCTACCGGGGGGCCGGCTGCGACGAGTGCCTCGGGACCGGCTACAAGGGCCGGACCGGCATCTACGAGATCCTCCTGATGAGTGACGGCATCAAGGGCACGATCCTGAAGTCCTCCGACTCCAACATCATCAAGAGCCAGGCCATCAAGGAAGGCCTGCACACCCTGAGGCAGGACGGCGCCCGCAAGGTGGAGGACGGCCACACCACCATCGAAGAGGTCCTGAGGGTGACCCAGCAGTAATGCCCAAGCCCAGGCGTATCTATCGCTGCTCGGCCTGCGGTGGGACAAGCCCCCAGTGGATGGGGAAGTGTCCGGTCTGCGGCGAGTGGAACACGTTGGCGGAGGACATCGCCCCGGTCAGGAAGAGCGGCCCCCGTGAGCGTGCGCGCGCAAGCGAACCCACCCCCCTGAGCTCCATCACGTCCTCTCCCTTCATGAGGAGGAAGTGCGGCATCGAAGAGCTCGACCGGGTCCTGGGGGGAGGCGTTGTGGAGGGCTCGCTCGTGCTCATCGGCGGGGACCCCGGGATCGGGAAGTCCACCATCATGCTCCAGATGGCCAGCAACCTGGCCCTGACCGGCATGACCATCCTGTACGTGAGCGGCGAGGAGTCTGCGGTGCAGCTGAGGATGAGGAGCGAGCGCCTGGGCATCCACTCGGAGCGCATCCTCGTCTATTCCGAGGTGGTCCTCGAGGAGATCCGTGAGGAGATCGCGGCCTCAAAGCCCGACGTGGTGATCCTCGACTCCATCCAGTCCGTGTACTCCTCGCAGATCGAGGCCCCGCCGGGGAGCGTGTCCCAGATCCGCGAGTGCGCCGGCGCCCTCATGGAGATATCCAAGGGCTTGAACACGGTGGTGTTCGTGGTGGGCCACGTGACCAAGGAGGGCTGGATCGCGGGGCCCAAGATGCTCGAACACATGGTGGACACGGTCCTCTACTTCGAGGGCGACTCCTCGGGGGCCTACCGCATCCTCAGGGCCGTGAAGAACCGATTCGGGACCTCGGGGGAGATCGGGGTGTTCGAGATGAAGGGGAACGGGCTCCAGGAGGTGCACGACCCCTCGTCCATCTTCATCCACGGATTGGGAGGCGAGATCTCCGGCAGCGCGGTGATGGCCACCATCGAGGGGAGCAGGGCTTTCGTGGTGGAGGTGCAGGCCCTGGTGAGCAAGACGAGCTACAGCATGCCCCGCCGCATCTCCATCGGCTCCGACCAGTCCAGGCTGTCGGTCCTCCTGGCAGTGCTGGAGAAGCGCTCGGGGGTCTTCCTGTCGAACTCCGACATTGTGGTGAACATAGCAGGCGGCATGAAGGTGAGCGAGCCCGCCGTGGACCTGGCCGTGGTCATGGCGGTCCTGTCGAGCGCCATGGACAAGCCGTTGAGGAAAGGCACGGTCTGCATCGGCGAGATCGGCCTCGGAGGGGAGCTCAGGCCGGTGAACCACATGGAATCGCGGCTCAGGGAGGCGCTCAGGATGGGATTCACCACGGCCCTCATCCCCGCGGCGAACCTGGAGTCCGTGTCCACGCTCAGAGGCATGAAGCTCATCCCCGTGTCCCACGTACGGGAAGCCCTGGATCACTTCTCCTGACACCCGACGGAGTATGCGGTATTCTTGCTTTATTCCCCAGGGTTCCTATGTAATATATTAAAGACAGAGGAGGGAAATGACGATAGCTTCAGATATGAGAAGATACAACGTTTACACTTTCTTGCCGGGCCTTGGCAGGTACGAGATCATCAAGGAAAACCAGAAGCAGTCAGGCCTTCCCGAAGACGACTACTGGAACGAGTGCTTCACCTGGCAGGACCTGAAGAAGATCGTCCCGGCGCTCAGATCCCGGGGATGGAAGACCACGGTGGAGCCGATCACCAAGGAAGAGGTATTCGGCAAAATACACATATTCTCGTTCACTTACGGAGTCAATCACGATTTCCGCATCCTCAGCATCGCCGGCATCCGCGTCATCATCGCCCGCGATTTCGGCATCAGCAAGACGCTGAAAGAATCTTTTAACCCCGCTGGCTATTGACTTATCCCCCCTCGCTATTAATAATTTTATATAGTTATACAGATACATGCCGGTAAAAGGAGGGAAGCATGAGCACCTTGACCAAGAGCGGGATCATCGACGAGATCGTTCTCCACACGGGACTCTCGCGCAAAGAAGCCAGCGACGGGATCGAGACGTTCATTGAGATCATAAAGGAAAACCTCGAGAAGGGTGAGCCTGTGAGCATTTCCGGATTCGGCAAGTGGAAGGTCAGGGGTAAGTCGGCCCGGAGGGGGCGCAACCCGAAGACCGCCGAAGAGATCGTCATCTCACCGAGGACCGTGGTCACCTTTTCCCTGTCGAACGTCCTGAGGTCCAAGCTCGCGGGAAGATAACCCGGCGGAAACGACCGGGGCTCCCATTCCGGGCGAACCGGCCCGGGCAGCCGCCTCGAGCGGCCCGGACCCCCTTCACGAAAACCCCAGTTGACCCCGTTGCATGCAGCACACGTGATCTTCACCTGTCCGTATGGGCACCGGTGGGGCAAAGGCGGTTCTCCCCTTTAAGGAAGGGTTGTCCGGGCATCGGGCGGGAAGCAGGGAGAGACTGAGGAATTTCTGGAAGGCCGTACGGAAAAACAATGGCCGGAGAACGGGCCCCGCACGAAAAGGCCCTTGTCCTCCAGGCATGATACTATAAAAAGCCATGTGCCCGGGTAGCCCCCGGGCACGGTGTCCCGGATGAGATCCGGGTATCCTTTTCCGCTTTTATTCCCCGGGCTCGATGGCATCCGTGGGGCAGGCGTCTGCGCAGGCCCCGCAGTCCGTGCACGCATCGGCATCGATGGTATATTTGTCGTCTCCCTCGCTGATAGCCTCGACAGGGCACTCGTCGATACAGGTACCGCAGCAGATACATTCATCAGTGATTACATACGCCATTGTGACTCTCCTTTCCGGATATTCTGCAAGGTTGGTATAGAAAATACGGATAAATGGCAAGCCTTTTTTTTGTTTTTTCTCAATGCTTGTGGTATCTGTGCCCACAGCTTAAAAATGTGTGCGGGAAGGGAACATGCAGAGGAAAGAGCGTACCGCCAGGGACATCCTGGAAGACATGAAATCGCGCCGGTATTTCTTCGATGAGGGCGTCAGGTTCGAGTGCACCCGGTGCGGGGGCTGCTGCAACGGGGAGCCCGGGGTCATCTACGTGAGCGAAGACGAGATCACGGTCATCGCCGCGTACACCACCATCGAGCGGGAGGTGTTCGTGGAGCGGTGCCTCTATCTCCTGGAGACGAGCTACAGCATCCGGGAGGCGGACGACGGCAGGTGCATCTTCTATGAAAACGGCTGCTCCATCTATCCGGTACGCCCGCTGCAGTGCAGCACCTTCCCGTTCTGGTTCCAGAACATGCGCTCGCTGGAGGCCTGGGAAGAGGCCTGCCGGAGGTGCCCGGGCATCGGCAGGGGCCCGCTCATCGACAAGGAGGCCATCCTCGAGAGGATCGGCCTGAGCTATCCCGTCTACGAGGCCCTGGTGCGGGAGCTCGTCCTGGATTAGCTTTTTCTGTTGGGTACGTACTTTTCCCCCTTATTATGGATTAGTGGAGCCATGAGTGCTCTCAAGGGGGGATTGCATGGACCTCAGACCCATATTCGAACCCAGGTCTCTTGCCGTGGTGGGCGTATCGCTGCACAACGATATGCACCCTTCGAACATCATCTTCTACAAAAACCTGTACCGCTATCCCGTGGAGGCCTATCCGGTGAATCCCAAGGCAGGCATCCTGAAGGGCGAGCAGGCGTTTCCGAACATCAAGGACCTCCCTGAGCAGGTGGACCTCGCCATCATCTCGGCACGGGCAGAAGCCGTACCGGGGATATTCGAGGACTGCATCGAGGCCGGTGTGAAGGGGGCCATCGTCATCTCCGGCGGTTTTGCCGAGGTGGGGAACAGGGAGCTTCAGGAGCGCATCGTGAGCATCTCCAGGGAAGCGGATTTTCCCTTCATCGGGCCGAACTGCCTCGGGGTCTACTCCCCGCCGTACTACGACAGCTTCTTTTTCGCCCAGGAGCGCCTCACCATACCCAGGATGGGGAACGTGGCCATGATCTCCCAGAGCGGCGGTCTCCTCGTGGACCAGATGATCGGGTTCTCGGTTGAGGGCGTGGGGCTTTCCCTTGCCGTGAGCATCGGCAACAAGGCGGTGGTGCGGGAGGTTGAGCTCCTCGACTACCTCCAGGGCAACGCGCCCACGAAGGTGGCCTGCCTCTACATCGAAGGCTTCCGGGAGTCTGAGGGCCGCGAGTTCCTCCAGAAGGCAAAGGAATCGGTGAAGCCCATCATCCTCCTGAAGGCGGGCAAGAGCCCCGGCGGGATGAAGGCCGTCTCCAGCCACACCGCGTCCCTGGCCGGAGACTACACGGTCCTGTCCTCCCTCCTGAGGCAGAATGGGGTCGTCGAGGCAAAGGACCCCACCGAGCTCATGTTCTTCAGCGAGGCCCTGAGCGCCTACCAGACACCCATCGACGGCAACGTCTGCATCGTCACCTTAAGCGGCGGCCACGGTGCCCTGGCCACGGACCTCTGCTACGAGTACGGCATCAACGTCCCTACCTTCAAGCCCTTCGAGCAGGACATGATCCGCTCACGGCTCACCCCGGGGATCGCCTCGATCGCCACCTGCGTCAATCCTGTGGATCTCACCGGCACCTCCACGGACGACGACTATGTCGAGACCGCCCGGGTGGTGGGGGCCTTCGACGAGATCGACTGCATCCTCATGCTCCTCCTGCCGTACGCCCCGGGTCTGTCCTCGGATCTGGGCGCGCGCCTGAGCATCACGAGCCGCCAGATCAACAAGCCCATGATCGCCTACGTGCCGAGGCTGGAACGGTACCGCATGCTCGTGGAGGGCTTCGAGATCAACGGCGTGCCCGTGGCCCACACGGTGGAGGGCGCGGTGCAGATGGCGCTCGCCCTGGCGAGGTACAAGAAGGTCAAGCAGTAGGAGCACGCCCCTCCCATCTCGATGAAAAAACCCCAGGCAGAGGCACTGGTCTTTTTCCGCTCCGGGGAAGGCGACCAGATCAGCGCACAGAGGAGAAATAAGCAGCCCTGACGCTTAAGGGAAGAGGGCCTCAGGGAAGGGGTCGACCGGGACCCGGACACTGCTCTCTTGCGCAACCGCCCGTTTTATGGGAAATGGGACAAGGGGGTGGTGAGTTGGACATCAAGGCGGTCATCTTCGACCTCGACGGGACCCTGCTGGACACGATCGGCGACATCGGGGACGCCATGAACCACGTGCTTGCGCAACACGGGCTCCCGGTCCATGATCGCAGCGCCTACCTGACCTTCGTGGGCGCGGGCATGGACGTGCTCGTGCGCCGGGCCCTCCCTGCGGGCTTCACGGACGAGGCGCTGGTCCCTGAGCTTCTGGCCCGGATGCGCGAGGAGTACGCGAAGCGCTGGCGGCTCACCTCGAGGCCGTACCCGGGCATCCCGGAGCTCCTGAAAGCCCTGACGGAACGGGGCATCCCCTTCTCCGTCCTCTCGAACAAGCTCGATTCCTTCACAAAGGAGATGGTGCGCGAGCTCCTCGGCTCGTGGGAGTTCTTCGAGGTGAGGGGCCTCGAGTTCGGCAGCCCCAGGAAGCCCGACCCGGCCCAGGCGCTTCAGATCGCCGGGAGCCTGCAGCTCGACCCGAGGGAGATGCTCTTCGTGGGGGACTCTGGCATCGACATGGAGACCGCGACGAGGGCTGGCATGGTGCCGGTGGGCGTGCTGTGGGGCTATCAGTCCAGGGAAAAGCTCGTGAAAGGCGGGGCAGGCATCCTCATCGAAGAGCCCGGGGAGCTGCTCGGGCATCTGCAGGGGGATTCCCCCGAAACAAGCCGGACCGGCTGAAGCCTGGAAAGGGAGAGGCGCCCCTTGGCGTGAACCTCCGCGGTATCGGGCCGATCACTCCTGGACGTGCTCGAGGGCCTGGACGAGGACGGTCCGGATGTGGCGGTCGCTCACGGCGTAGTACACGTTCTTCCCCGCCTTGCTCGGTCTCACCAGACCGGATCTGCTGAGGAGCCGCAGCTGGTGGGAGATGGCGGACTGGTTCATGTCCAGCAGGTCCGCGATCTCGCTCACGCACAGCTCGGAGGCCCCCAAGGCGAGCAGGATCTTGATGCGGGTGGGATCGCCCAGGAGCTTGAAGAACTCGGCGAGCTCGGCATAGGCCGGGTCTCCGGCAGGCATGAGCTCCCTGATCCTGCGTATCCTATCCAGGCGGTCGCTGCCCTGGGCTCGTACGTCCTTGTCCATCGATCCGAATGTAAGTCGAACCCACAACGTTGTCAATGTCTTGATGGTTGGCAGGCAGAGGATCTCCCGATTGATCACAATACGCTCGGGGTCGGGGTCGGTATCGGTATCGGGGTCGATCCGGATATCCTTTCTCGACCCCGATACCGACCCCGATGAAGGGGAAGGCAGGGAATCTTTGCCGTTGACCGGGCAGTCCGCCTTGGGTAGAAGACTGGAAAAGGGAGGGGCGGTGATAACGGGCACCCTGGTCAACTCGGCAGCAGTGGTCGCAGGCTCGGTCTTCGGGCTCTTCGCGGGAAGGTTCATCACCGAGGGCATGCGGTCCATCCTCATGAACGCGCTGGGCCTGGCCGTGGCTGTCATCGGCCTGAAGATGGCGCTATCCGCCCAGGACCTCATCCCCATGGTCGCCTGCCTCCTGCTGGGGGGGATCACCGGGGAGCTCATGCGCATCGAAGACGGCATCGCCTGGATCGGCGCCAGGCTCAAGGAGCGCTTCCGTTCCGAATCAGCCACCTTCGTGAAGGGCTTCGTGTCCGCCACGGTCCTCTACCTCACCGGCGCCATGATGATCGTGGGCTGCATCACCGAAGGCACCACCGGCGACGGCAGCGTGCTGTTCCTGAAGTCCCTCCTCGACGGTGTGGCCTCCATCGCGCTCGCCTCCACCCTGGGCGTGGGCGTGGCCTTCTCGGCCCTGTCGGTCTTCGTGGTCCAGGGGGGCCTCACGCTGGCGGCCTCGCACATCGGCTTCCTCCAGCAGCCTTCGGTCCTGGCGGCCATCACTGCAACGGGGGGCATGATCATCCTGGGGATAGGCATCAACCTCCTGGAGCTCAAGGTCATCCGCATCGGCAACCTGATCCCGGCCCTCGTCTTCGCCGCCCTCTACCCCATGCTCTTCTGACGCGTTAATCTATAGTGTTGCAAAGGCCTCACATCTATACTATGAATCTCTATCAGACCAATGACCAGAGAATGCGTATGAGCAAATACCTGCTGCAGGCGGAAGACTGCATGTTGCTGGTGGTGGACATCCAGCAGAGGCTGATGGCGGCCATGGAAGAGGGGTTCAAGGGGACCTTTCTCAAGAACGGCATCATCCTCATCGAGGCCGCCAGGGCCCTGGAGCTCCCGATCCTCGTGTCCGAGCAGTACCCGAAGGGGCTGGGGAGCACGATCGACGAGGTGGGCTCGCTCCTGGAGGGCGTGCCCCGGTACGAAAAACTGTTCTTCAGCTGCTACCGCGACCAGGCCATCCAGGCCCGGGTCGACTCCCTGGCCAGGAAAACCGTGATCGTCTCAGGCATCGAGACCCACGTGTGCGTCTTCCAGACCGTCATCGACCTGCTCATGGCAGGGTACCGGGTGGTGGTGGCGGACGACGCGGTGTGCTCCCGCAGGCCGCACGACCGCCAGACAGCGCTTCAGGCGATGAACAGGGCAGGGGCGTTGGTCTACTCGACGGAGATGATCGTTTTCATGCTCCTCGAGAAGGCTGGAACGGAGCGGTTCAAGAAGGTTTCCCCCCTGTTCAGGTAGGTAACGGCCCGGGCTGGGAAATAATCGCTCATAATAATATTCAGGCCTTGAAACCGTGAGCCGTGTGTGGTATGGGCTCACCAAAACACACGTCCATCTGTTTCAGGCAGGTCCCACGGTGTCCTTTCATGAAGGATCGGCCCTGCCCAGGACGGAGGAAAAACCAAGGAGGAACAAGAATGCCAGTAGTAACCATGAAGCAGCTCTTAGAGGCCGGGGTGCATTTCGGCCACCAGACACCGAGATGGAACCCCAAGATGAAGCCGTACATTTTCGGATCCCGAAACGGCATCCACATCATCGACCTGCAGAAGACCGAGAAGCTCTTCGAAAAGGCCTGCGACTTCATCAAGGACGTCACCGCCGGCGGAGGCAAGGTCCTGTTCGTGGGCACCAAGAAGCAGGCCCAGGACGCCATCGAGGAAGAGGCCGCCCGGGTGGGCGCCTACTACGTGAACTTCCGGTGGCTGGGTGGGACGCTCACCAACTTCGAGACCATCAAGAAGAGCATCGAGAAGCTCAAGTGGCTGGAGAACATCATCGACAACGGCACCATAGAGGACTATCCCAAGAAAGAGCAGATCGCCATGAAGCGCCACAAGATGAAGCTCGAGCGCTCGCTCCACGGGATCAAGAACATGGAGGTCCTGCCGAACCTCCTCTACATCGTGGACCCGTCGCGCGAGTACATCGCGGTGCGCGAGGCCCGCAAGCTGGGCATCCCCATAGTGGCCATCGTGGACACCAACTGTGACCCCACGCTCATCGACTACGTAATTCCGGGCAATGACGACGCCATCAGGGCCATCCGGCTCTTCAGCTCCAAGATCGCGGACGCCGTGAACGAAGGCACCGGCCTGTACATGGAGAAGCTCCAGACCGAGGGCAAGGAAGAGGCGGCAGCCGAGGGTGCTGCAGCGGCCGAGCCCGGGGCGGCCAAGGAGACCATGGGCAAGGGGCTCGAGGGCGAAATCGAGATCATCGTCAAGGAAGGCAAGACCCGCAGGAAGCCCAGGAAGGAATCGCCTGTGGATGCTGCCGCCGGCACCGATGAAGACGATGATTTAGCGTAAATACCGAGGGAGGACAAAAGCAGTGGAAATATCATCCAAGGATGTAAGCAAACTGAGAGAGAAGACCGGCGTTGGTATGATGGACTGCAAGAAGGCCCTGCTCGAGTGCGGCGGCGATTTCGACAAAGCGGTCGAGTACCTCCGGAAGAAAGGCATGGAAGTAGCCAACAAGCGCCAGGGTAGGACCGCCTCCCAGGGCATGGTCTCCGCATATATCCACATGGGCGGCAAGGTGGGCGTGCTGGTGGAAGTGAACTGCGAGAGCGACTTCGTCGCCAAGTCCGAGAACTTCCAGAACTTCGTGAAGGACATCGGCATGCACATCGCCGCGGCGAGCCCCGAGTGGGTGAACAAGGAAGACGTCCCCCAGGACGTGCTCGACAAGGAGAAGGAGATCTACAGGGAGCAGGCGCTCAAGTCCGGCAAGCCGGAAAAGATCCTCGACAAGATCGCCGAAGGCAGGCTGGCAAAGTTCTTTTCCGAGCGGTGCCTCATGGAGCAGCCCTTCGTGAAGGACACGGACAAGACCATCAAGGAGCTCCTGGACGAGCTCATGGGCAAGACAGGAGAAAAGTGCCAGATCAGGCGCTTCGCACGGTTCGCGCTGGGAGAAGAGATCTAGGAGGGTGTCGGTGCCCTATACGCGCATTCTCCTCAAGCTGAGTGGAGAAGCCCTTGGCGGGGAAAAAGGGTACGGGTTCGATCCCGCAACCTTGGACACCGTCGCGTCAGGCATCGCGGACGCAGCCCGGACGGGGGTGCAGATAGGGATCGTGGTCGGCGGGGGGAACATCTTCCGCGGCCAGGATTCCATCATCGCCTCCGACCGGGTCAATGCCGACCAGATGGGCATGCTCGCCACCTACATCAACGCACTTGCCCTCAAGGGCGCCTTCGAACGGGCCGGGCTCGCTTGCACGGCCCTGGGGGCGCTGGGCATCCCGGGCGTGGTGGAGAGCTTCAACGCCGAAACAGCCAGGAAGCTCCTCTCGGAAGGGCAGGTGGTGGTGTTCGCCGGGGGCACGGGCTCCCCGTACTTCACCACGGACACCGCTGCCGCGCTCAGGGCGCTGGAGATCAAGGCCGACGCCCTGATCAAGGCCACCAAGGTGAACGGCATCTACGACAAGGACCCGGTGGGGCACCCGGATGCGGTCTTTTTCCCGGAGCTCGACTACGACCAGGTGCTGAACCGGAACCTCAAGGTGATGGATCTGACCGCCATCTCCATCTGCCGCGACAACGGGCTCACGGTGCGGGTGATCAACATCAGGGAGCCCGGCACCCTCATGAGGCTGCTGGCCGGAGAGACGGTCGGATCAATCGTGACCGCCAGGAGGGATTCGCATGATTAACGACGTTCTCGACGAACTGAAAAAGGATATGGAAAAGTCCATCAACGCCATGAAGGCCTCCCTGCAGAAGGTGCGGACCGGCAGGGCCTCCATCGGCATCCTCGACGGCATCATGGTGGACTACTACGGGACCATGACGCCCTTGAAGCAGCTCGCAACCCTGGCGGTCCCCGAGCCCAGGCTCATCACCATCCAGCCGTGGGACAAGGGGGCCATCGCCCCCATCGAAAAGGCCATCATGAAGTCCGAGCTCGGCCTGACCCCTGCCAACGACGGCAAGATCATCCGCGTGCCCATCCCTCCCCTGAACGAGGAGAGGCGCAGGGACCTCGTGAAGATGGTCAAGAAGACGGCCGAGGAATACCGCGTCGAGATCCGCAACCACCGCAGGGACGCCAACGCCATGCTCAAGGATCTCGAGAAAGACAAGGAAATCAGCCAGGACCAGCAGAAGTTCGCCCAGGACAAGGTCCAGGAGCTCACCGACGAGCACATCAGGAAAATCGACTCGATTCTTGCCGACAAGGAAAAAGAGATCATGGAAGTATGAGGTGCTTGGAGCCGAACCACACACCTACGACATCTCGGGACACAACATCAGGGGACACGCAGGAAGGCAGGCAGTACACGCTCCAGGGGAATAGACCTGTCTTGGCATGTCCAAGGAGGTGCACCTTTGAATTCTAGAGAAAGCGACAACAGATCTTCACGGTTCATGATGTATTTCAAGCCCCAGAACCTGAGCGAACTGCGGGTCATCTCCCGGATGCTCAATATTGCCATGGTGGATTTCGTATGCGCTGCGCTGGATGCCTATGTCTTCAAGAAGGAGCAGGACTACGGCGGGGTCATCCCCTCGCGGCAGAAGAAGCGGTATGTGGGTCCCCGGGCCGACACCTCCGAGAAGCGCATCAGGTACGTCATGAGGCTCGACAAGGACACGGTGGAAAAGATCCGGGACATCGCGTTCCGCGACAACCGGAGGTTCACCCATGTCTGCGACGAGGCCTTGTCGAACTTCATCTGCTTCACCAAAAACGAAAAGAACTTCAAGAATATGTGGATTTCCCGGTCGGACGTCGAGGCGGTGCGGGGCAGGAAGAGCGTGAAGTCCTCCCAGGAGATCGAGACCCTGCTCCAGCAGTACAAGGCCTTTGAAAGGCTACCAGGGCGGGTACAACCATAGCTCACATCGACTACACGGACGATTTCTATCGGGCATCGCTTCAGGGACCTGAAGAGCCCCCCAGGTCCATCCTCGACTTAAGTCCCCACCGGGACCTCACCACGTGGTTCCGGGCCTCGTTCGCAGGCACGCTCTCCTGCGTTTTCCTCTACACGGTCTTCGGGTACATCCTGGTGAGCTCTCACGCCGCCATGCTGCAGGCGCAGATGGGGCTCTTCCTCGAGGCCGGTATGCAGCCGCTGGTCAGGCCGGACGATCCCCACCTCACGGCCTTTGCCCATAAGCTGGGGTCAGCCCTGTTCTTCGGCGGGTCCCTGGGCGTGCTCTGCAGCCTCATCGCCATGGCCGCCTCGCTGGCGCCCTGGCTCAAGGGGAAGTTCTCCCCGTACGACGGCGTCGTCTACGTCCTCATGGCCGCCCTGTTCACCTACCTGGGCTACAGCGGCGAGCACCCGGCGGTCTCCGTGCTGACGGGCCTTTTGGCCCCGGCCTTCTTCTTCGCGGCCTGGGCGTGGGTCGTCCGAAGGAGCAGACTGAGAGGCTTCAGCCCCGGGAGATGGCTCGCCATGGCGCTCGTCACGGCCTCCCCGCTCGTCTTCTTCCTGACCTTGGGCCACGGCTCCTTCGAGATGGTTCGGGACACCATGCTGGTCACGCCGGTGGCGCGCGGCCTCTCGAACTTCTACTACGACCACACCCTGCTGGCCGCCCACGTGATAAAACCGCTGGCCGCCCAGGAGCAGAAGGTCATCGCCGTCTCCAGCGAGATCAGGCAGATCGGGCCCATACCCCACGGGACCCTGTGGGTGATCACGGGCGATCCGTGCGGCATCGAGGGGCGCAGCCTCACGGTGAGCCAAAGCGAGCTTGTCTGCGAATCGGTGGTGCTCCCGGATTCGAGGGCTGCGAACGCGGCCAACCGCATCTTCGAGGGGCTCGGCACGGCCTTCGACAAGAACGAGCGCCTGAGGCAGGGCATCGGGATCTTCTTCTTCAAGGGGCCCTTCCTGCTGGTGCCGGTCTTCTTCATGCTCTGGTTCGCGCTCTTCCTGGCGAACCTCTGGGAACGCTCCCCTGCGGGGGCGCTCGTGGTGGTCCTCGTCTACCTGGCCCTGTTCTGGCCCGCGTGGAAGGGCTTTTACGATCAGCACCAGCTGCGTTCCCACCCGGATGCCATCGCAAAGTACCTGCTCTCAGAGCACGAGGAGAAGCGCTACCTGGCCCTGGCCACCTTCCCTGAGGAGTTCACAGACCGTGAGCTCATCAGGTACTCCCGTGACGAAAGCCCCAGGATCAGGCTCAGGGCGCTGTTCGAGGCCGGGAAGAGGGGCAGGGCCGCGTTCGTTCCGGTGTTTGCGGCCGGGCTCAAGGACCCCCAGCTCAACGTGAGGACCAGGGCGTGCATGGCCCTGGGCAACATCCGCTCCGAACGCTCAGCTGACCTGCTGGATCAGACCTTCAGAAACGACCCCTCCTGGTACGTCCGGATGTACGCCTACCAGGCCCTGGGCAAGTCAAGGCCCGCCGCACGGATCATCCACACCGGCACTTGACCGTGTTCCCGCGGGAGCGCCTGGCGTTTCTTTCACGCGGCGCGCGGCAGCCGTCTCCCTGAAGCCCTCCCATTTTGTTGTATTGTGTACCCGATTGTGTTACCCATCAGAATACCTCTTATCATCGATGGAGAAGCGCATGTCCGACAACGAAGTGCTCGATCAGGAAAAGGCCCGGGAAGAAGAAAACGCGAAGCTGAACCTCCAGCTCTCGAAGATCAGGAACACGATCATGGTCATGAGCGGCAAGGGCGGGGTGGGCAAGTCCACGGTGGCTGCCAACCTGGCCATGAGCCTTGCCCGTGAGGGCTACAGGGTGGGCGTTCTCGACGGCGACATCCACGGCCCGAACATCCCCAAGGTCCTGGGCGTAGAGGACGTGCAGCTCACGGCCGACGGGGAGGGTAGGATCAAGCCCGTGGTCGCGTTCGGCAGCATCAAGGTGGTCTCGGTGGGATACCTGCTGGAAAGCAGGGACACCCCCGTCATCTGGCGCGGCCCCATGAAGCACTCGGTGATGAGGCAGTTCCTCAAGGACGTGGCATGGGGCGAACTCGACTACCTCGTGGTGGACCTCCCCCCGGGCACGGGCGACGAACCCCTGTCCATTGCGCAGCTCATCAGGGGCGCGGCCGGGGCGAACCCCCCCATGGCGGTCATCGTCACCACGCCCCAGGACGTCGCCCTCCTCGATGCCCGCAAGAGCGTGGAGTTCGCCAAGGCCCTCGATCTGAAGATCCTGGGCATCATCGAGAACATGAGCGGATTTTCATGCCCCCACTGCGGTGAGAGCATCGACCTGTTCAAGGCGGGCGGCGGGTTCAAGGCCGCAGAGGAGCTGAAAGTGCGTTTCCTGGGCGCCATCCCCATCGAGGAGAGGATCGTGAGGGACACTGACGAAGGCAGGCCCTTCGTCACCACCGACGACTCATCCCAGGCGAACCTGGCCTTTGCCAGGATCGTGGACGACATCCTCAGGCAGACGAAGAGCTAGGCGCCGTGCAGACGAGGCCGGACTGCATCCCCTGCCTCGTGAGGCACGCCCGTGAGCTGGCCCGGGACAACCTCCCGGAGCACGACCGGGAGCCCTTCTTCGAGGCCGTCATGGAGCGCCTGGCCGCCTTTGACCTCGAGAACCCGCCCCCCCTGTTCGCCCGGGTGATGTACGACGTCCTTCAAGGGATGTCCGGCACCGCCGACCCCTTTGCCCGCAGGAAGGTCGAATCGAACCGCCGGGCCTTGGAGCTCGTCCCGAGGCTCGAGAAGATGATCTCGGACGCCCCCGACCCCTTGGATGCGAGCCTGCGCATGGCCACGGCGGGCAACATCATCGACTTCGGCATCCACGACGCCACCTGCCTCCGGATCGAGGACACCGTGCACCGGGCCCTCACGACCCCCTTCGCCATTGACAGCACCCCGGAGCTCGGGAAGAGGCTGCGGGAGGCCCGGAGCGTACTGTACATCGCGGACAATGCTGGCGAGATCGTGCTCGACATGCTCTTCATCCGACGGATAGGGCCGGAAAAGGTCACCTGCGCGGTGCGCTCCGCCCCCATCATCAACGATGCCACCCTCGCCGACGCCCGTCAGGCAGGGCTCACGGAGCTCTGCCGGGTCGTCTCGAGCGGGTCCAATGTCTCGGGGACGCCGCTCGGCATCTGCACCGACGGTTTCAGGGAGCTGTTCTTCTCCGCGGACGTGGTCATTTCCAAGGGCCAGGGCAATTTCGAGACGCTCGCCTGGTGCGGCCGGGAGGTATTTTACCTCCTCATGGTGAAATGCCCGGTCATCTCGGCCGAGGTGGGCGTGCCCTTGGGCAGCTTCGTCGCCCCGAAGAGGGGCTGACCCGGGTTTGTGCGCGCCTGAGTGTCCACCTCAGCCCCACCCTGTGGTGACGGATGAACGTCTCGGAGCGTCTGTTGTGTTTTCCCGTTTTCTGTCGATAAAAAAACTGGTATCATTTAAGTGAGTTAGCCGGAATGGCGAATTATGTCTCTCGAGAGGAGATGGGCACCATGAAAAGATACCGGACAATTATCTGCGCATCCCTGTGCGCGTTCGTGTTTCTCGCCCTTGCCGGCCTGCCGGGCATCTCAGGGGCCGCTCAGAAGGAAACGAAGCCGGCCGCGAATGCGGCTCTGATAGGCACCACGTACGGTCCTGCCCTGATGAAGGGCTATGAAGACCTGGGGGGAGGCATCCTCGCTGACGAGCAGCGCAGGCTGACCGACCACGCCATCCAGTACGTGCGGAAAGGAAAATCCGAAATGATCTGGCTCAACCGCGTGGTCGGGAAGGACCCCTCGGGCAAGCCCCTGTTCCGGATCGTCGACGTCCTGAAGCTCCCCAGGCGGGACAGGGGGGAGATCGTGACCTGGTTCGCCTGTTTTTACAAGGGCAGGAGGACTGACGCCATCATCGCCTACACGGACAAGTATTACAACCGGGTATACCGGGCGTGGTGGGTGAACAGGGAAACCGACAGGATCGAAGAGGTGTCCGCCAAGGGCATCGTGTGTCAGGACCCGGCGGCCACGCAGTAGCCCGGCTCAGCCCCTGCCGTCCTTCGGCGCCCCTTTCGCGGCCGGGTCTCCGTGCCTGGGCTCAGCGTCGGCGGGTCTGGCGGTCTGGAGGAACGCCGGGGGCAGCACAATGCCCAGGGAAAGGGCGTTCTTCGCATTGGCCATCACGGTGAGGCCCTGCTGGCGGACCACCGGCAGGCTCTCCGGCTTTGCCCCCTCCTTCAGGATCCTGACCGCCTGGGACCCCGCAAGGGCGCCCGTGGTCCGGAACTCCACGCACACATCGAGGATCGACCCGAGGAACCTGTCCCTCACCAGGCTGACCACCGGCATTCTCGTCTTTTTCGAAAACTCCATGAGCTCCCGCGCCGCCTCGTAGTCCCGCAGCCCGTAATACGGGTCGGAAGGCACCATGACGGCCTGTATGCCCGAGGCCTGAAGCTCCTTGAGGGCAGGGGTGATGCGGTCCTTCATCCTCACCGTCTTCGTGAGGAAGGTCAGCCCGGCCGCAGGGCCTTCCCTGAGGACGTCCTCCACGTGGTTGGAGCTGCCCGAGTACTCGCTGTGCACCATGCCGAAGGTTTTCACCCCGGGCAGCGCTGTGCGCACGATCCGGAGGGCTTCCTTCATGTCCATCCAGGTGGTGGAGCCGGTGAACCCCGGGCCCGCCTCGGTGAGCGACCTGCATCCCACCTTGGCGGGGTAGGCCAGGGCGGTGAACACGAGAGGGATGCCCGCTGCGGTGATCTTGTCCCTGGCGTGCTGGGTGACCGGCATGCCCATGGTCAGGACCAGGTCGGGCTTTTCCCGGGCGATGCGGGAGGCCTGGTCCCTGATGGCCCAGTAGACCTTGAGCTTGCGGGACCAGGAGCCGTTCTCCATGTCGAAATCGATGATCGTCCGGTTGACCTGGAGGTTTCTGCCCTGGACCAGGCCGTTGTCCTCGAGCTCCCGGAGGAACCCGTCGTAGATCTCCTGGAGCTCCTCGAGGCCGGTGACCTGGAGGACCTCGACGCGGTAGGTCTTTTCCCGGGCAGGGCAGGGCGCGGACAGAAGGACGACAAGACAGAGAACGACGAGGGAGACGGCTTTTCTCATAGCCCCCTTCTATGTGTTCCGGAGCACAGGTGCAAGCGCATTTCCCGGGCCCATCGATTCCTTGCGGACATGTCCGGTTGCGCCCTCGAGCGGATTGGTCTTGACTGTGGAGATTCTTTCCCCTAGATTCTACTCTAATTTCATGGATGATGCTCATGGTCCATTGAACGTTCGGTCAAGGAATGACGGCGCTGTCTCCATGTGGGCAGCAGTATCTTCTGGCAGAGAGTAAGCTCATGTTTGAATTCCACATATCGAGGGGTGCCCGCGACCTGTACCGGTTCGAAGAACCCCTGTTCACCATCACGGGAAACGTGATCTTCGGCGACTTCCAGGCCGCCCGGAGGTTCGCCGACCGGATGAACGAGGTCCGCAACGTCAGACAGCACCCGGAGCTGGCCGTGTCCGCGAGCGACATTTATGCCATGGGCCTCATCGACGAGATCCTGCACTACATGGTCGAGCAGTACCGCAGGTCCGTGAAGCCCACCATCATCTCCGAGGCCTACTCGTGGGTGAGGGAGAAGGTCGATGGAACGGACCAGACCCTGCTCAGGTTCACGGAGATCTTCCCGCCCGTAAAGGTCTATCGGGGGGAGGAAGGGCCGGACGCCTACCTCGCGGGCGAGACAGAGGCGGTGCCCAACCGCCATATCAGCCTCGAAGAGCTCATCATGCTCGCCCTGGCCAACGAGAACCCCGCGTTCACGCCCTACATCGAGCTCTTCGACGACCAGAACCTGAAGACCCTCACCCGCTACACCGAGATCCTGAAGAACCTCGAGGACTTCTTCAGAAACCAGCCCATCTTCGGTCCCTACGGCCAGACGCTCCTCGATCTCCTCAGGGCCCCGGCAAAGGCGTCGCCCAACTCGCTCTACGGCCAGCTCGAGTACATCCGCACCCACTGGGGCCACATCCTTAAAGATCTGCTCATGCGCATCCTGGGCGGCATGGACTTCATCCGGGAGGAGCGCAAGCCCAGGTTCTTCGGTCCCGGCCCCGCGCTGGCGCCCCGGTTCGGCGCCCGGGACCTCGCGGAGCCCGAGCGCTTCAGCCCCGACCTCGACTGGATGCCCCACCTCGTGCTCATCGCCAAGAGCACCTATGTGTGGCTCTACCAGCTCTCGGTCAAGTACGGCCGCACCATATCCCGGCTCGACGAGATCCCGGACGAGGAGCTCGAGAGCCTTGCCCGGTGGGGCTTCACCGGGCTGTGGCTCATCGGCGTCTGGGAGCGGAGCCCTGCCTCCCGGAAGATCAAGCAGCTCACGGGCAACCCCGAGGCCGCCTCTTCCGCGTACTCCATCTACGACTACACCATCGCGGCCGACCTGGGCGGGCACGATGCCTTCGAGAACCTCAAGGGCCGGGCCTACCGCTACGGCATCCGCATGGCCACGGACATGGTGCCCAACCACATGGGCCTCTACTCGAAGTGGACGATCGAGCACCCGGACTGGTTCATCCAGCTGCGCGAGCCCCCGTTCCCGTCCTACCGCTTCACCGGGCCCAACCTCTCCGAGGACGAGCGGGTGGTGATCCAGATCGAGGACGGCTACTGGAACCGCACCGACGCGGCCGTGGTGTTCAAGCGCTACGACTCCTGGACCGGCGACACGCGGTACATCTACCACGGCAACGACGGCACGAGCACTCCCTGGAACGACACGGCCCAGCTCGACTTTCTCAAAAGCCAGGTGCGGGAGGCGGTCATCGCGAAGACGGTTGAGGTGGCGAGGCTCTTCCCCATCATCCGGTTCGACGCGGCCATGACGCTTGCCAAGAGGCACTTCCAGCGGCTCTGGTACCCGCTCCCGGGCTACGGCGGGGACATCCCTTCCCGGGCGGGCCACAGCGTGAGCCAGGAGGAGTTCGACCGGCTCTTCCCCGAGGAGTTCTGGCGCGAGCTCGTGGACAGGGTGGCCGTGGAGGCGCCCAACACGCTGCTCCTGGCCGAGGCCTTCTGGCTCATGGAAGGCTACTTCGTCCGCAGCCTGGGCATGCACCGGGTGTACAACAGCGCCTTCATGAACATGCTCAAGACCGAGGACAACAGCAAGTACCGGGACGTCATGAAGAACATCCTCAGGTTCAACCCCGAGATCCTCAAGCGCTTCGTGAACTTCATGAACAACCCGGATGAGGAGCCTGCCGTCGTTCAGTTCGGCAAGGGCGACAAGTACTTCGGCGTGGCCACCATCATGGCGACCCTGCCCGGTCTCCCCATGTTCGGCCACGGCCAGATCGAGGGCTTCGGCGAGAAGTACGGCATGGAGTACAGGCGCTCCTACTGGGACGAGGGGGTCGACACGGACCTCGTCGCGCGCCACGAGCGGGAGATCTTCCCCCTGTTCCGGAAGCGCTACCTCTTCAGCGAGGTGGACAACTTCGTCCTCTACGACGTGGTGACCGAAGAGGGCCACGTGAACGAGGACGTGTTCGCGTTCTCCAACATGGCGGGCGACGAGCGCGCCCTGGTGGTGTACAACAACCGCTACGCCGAGGCCAGGGGCTTCGTCCGGCGCTCCGTGGGCATGAACATCGACACCGGCGGTGGCCGGCGGGTGGTGCACAGGAGCCTGGGCGAGGGCCTGAAGCTCTCGGGCGACGAGAACGCATACTACATCCTGGAGGACTTCCGGGAAGGGCTCCAGTACCTCAGGAGCGGCCGCACGCTCTGCACCGAGGGACTGCAGGTCCACCTCGGGGCCTTCAAGTCGAACATGTTCACGAACTTCGCGGAGCTCAGAGACACCGACGGCCAGGTGAGGAGGCTCTTCGACTACCTGGGCGGCCGCGGCGTGCCCGATGTCATGTCCGAGCTCCAGGAGCTCTACCTGAAGAACATCCTCGACCCGTTCCGGGCGGCCATCGGCAAGTCCATGCTCCTGAACGCGGTGCGCACGGGCAGGAACACCGGGCAGGTGCCCGACAGCTTCCTGAACGCCCTGGCCGCCTTCCTCAAGGAGACGCGGGAATACCTGTACGCCTGGCTCGAGGAGATGGACGTGAACACGATCGTGGAGTCCGTGAACTCGCTGCTCCACACCCTGTTCAACCTCGACCAGCTGAAAACGAAGCGGAGCCGGTACATGGCCTCGGCCGTGGACTACCTCTCCGGCCGCATCCCGGCCGAAATAAAGGAAGACCTGTCCTGGTGGAGGATACCCATGCTGTGGGTGACCGTGGCGAGGATCGGCGCCATGGTGGAGCCCCAGGCCATACCCATCAAGAGCAGGGCGCTCATGGACGAGCTGCTCCTCTCCAAGGCCATGAAGGAGACGCTCATGTCCCTGGGTCTGAGCGAGGGCGGGGCCGAGTACGAGCTGACCCTCGTCAAGGTCCTGGTGAGCTGCCAGGGATGGGGCGAGGAGGCGTCTGAGAAGGGCCTGCCCCGGTTCGTAGGCGACCTCTTCGCCGACCCGGACGTGAAGGCCCTCGTCGGGATCAACGAGTTCGGCGGGCGACTGTGGTTCAACAAGGAGTCGTTCGAGCACCTGCTCTACTGGCTCTTCACCGTCACGGTCATCCGGTCGGTGGCCTTCCCCCTGGGCAAGATGCGCGTCTCCACCCGGGTCGTGCTCGACAACTACGGCCAGGTGATCACCCTGCTCAGGGCCGCCGAAGACGCGAACTACGACGTGGACGCCTTTGTCGAGCGCCTGGAGAAGATCGGCAGGGCCACGTAGGCCCGTGACCTCGGGCTGGCACGATATCATGATATGGTGTTGAGAACTCAGGCGGTCTGTGGTAGGTAGCCCGCGTACGGAGAATACGCTCAAGGGGGCTCGAGAGTGGGCAGGTTGTTCGGTACTGATGGAATCAGGGGGGTTGCCAACCGGCATCCCATGACGGCCGAAATGGCCATGAAGGTGGGGCGGGCCATCACCTGCATCAGCAGGAGGAAGGGCCACACCCCGAGGATCCTCATCGGACACGACACGAGGCTCTCCGGGTACCTCCTCGAGAACGCCCTCGTTGCCGGGATCCTGTCCATGGGCGGCGACGCCCTCCTCGTGGGCACCATGCCCACCCCCGGGGTGTCCTACCTGGCGAGGAGCATGCGGGCGGACGCGGGCATCGTCATCTCAGCCTCCCACAACCCCTACCAGGACAACGGCATCAAGATCTTTTCCCGGGACGGCTTCAAGCTGCCCGACGAAAAGGAGGACGAGATCGAGGCGCTCCTCAGCCGGGACGATCTCGCCGGCCTGCACCCCGATCCCTCGGTCATCGGCAAGGCCTACCGCTTCGACGACGCGGCGGGCAGGTACATCGTGTTCCTGAAGAACTCCTTCCCGGCCGAGTACTCCCTGGAGGGCATGAAGATCGTGCTCGACTGCTCCAACGGAGCCACCTACCGCATCGCGCCCGAGACCTTCTTCGAGCTGGGCGCAGAGGTGGTGTCCCTGTTCACCGAGCCCGACGGCAGGAACATCAACCGGGACTGCGGCTCCCAGCACCCCGAGACGCTCGCCGCCGAGGTGGTCAGGAGGGGAGCTTCAGCGGGATTTGCCTTCGACGGCGACGGCGACCGGGTCATCGCCGTGGACGAGCAGGGGGGCATCCTCACCGGCGACCAGATGATGACGGTCTGCGCGGCTGCCATGAAGAAGCAGGGAAGGCTCAAGGGCGGCCTCGTGGTCTCCACGGTCATGAGCAACATCGGCTTCAAGCTCGCCGTCAGGGACCTGGGGATACGCACCGTGACCGCGGACGTGGGCGACCGGTACGTGCTCAAGGAGATGCTCGAGCACGGGGCCGTCCTGGGGGGCGAAGACTCGGGCCACCTCATCTTCCTGGACCACCACACCACGGGCGACGGCATTGTCTCGGCCATCCAGCTCCTGGCTGCCATGCAATTCGAGGGCAAGCCTTTGAGCGAGCTCGCGAAGATCATGAAGATCTATCCCCAGAAGCTCGTGAACGTGGACGTCGCGTCGAAGCCCGACATCGACACCATCCCCGAGGTGGTGAGCGTCATCCGGGAGGTGGAGCGTGAGCTGGGGGACGGGGGCAGGGTGCTCGTGCGCTACTCCGGCACCCAGCAGATGTGCCGGGTCATGGTGGAGGCCCCTTCTGCGGAGCAGACCGAGGCCTGCTGCAAGAGGATCGCGGACGTGGTCTCCATGAAGATCGGGAAGAGATAGCCCCCGGAGGAGCAGGCTATGGAATCGCGCGTGGATGACAGGGTAAGGAGGCTCATGGAGCGGGGGGTCGTCATCCCGGACCCAAAGACGGTGTCCATCGCCGATGACGTGGAGCTCGACCTCATCGCCCCGGGCGTGACCATCCACCCCTGCTGCAGGATCTCCGGGAGAAAGACCTCCGTCATGGCGGGCACGGTCATCGGCGCCGAGGCCCCGGCTGTGATCGAGGACTGCCAGATCGGCGCCGGCGTGGAGCTCAAGGGCGGGTTCTTCAAGAAGTCCGTGTTCCTGGAGCGCTCGAGCATGGGATCGGGCGCCCACGTGCGGGAGGCCTGCATCCTCGAGGAGGAGGCGGGAGGCGCCCACTCCGTGGGCATCAAGCACACCATCCTGCTGCCTTTCGTGACGCTGGGCTCGCTGGTCAACTTCTGCGACTGCCTCATGGCAGGGGGCACGAGCCGGAAGGACCACAGCGAGGTGGGCTCGTCCTACATCCACTTCAACTACACCCCGAACCAGGACAAGGCCACGGCGTCCCTCATCGGCGACGTGCCCAGGGGCGTGATGATGGGGGAGCGGCCTATCTTCCTGGGGGGCCGGGGCGGGATCGTTGGCCCTTCGATCATCGCCTACGGCACGGTGGTGGCCGCAGGCACCATCGTGCGGGACGACATTCTCGAGGCGGGCAAGCTCGTGCTCGACCAGTTCCCGAAACCCGAGGTCAGGGACTTCCATCCGGACATCTACTGGAACACGAAGCGCCTCGTGCGGAACAACGTGATCTACATCGCCAACCTCATCGCGCTCAAGGCATGGTACCGCCTCGTGCGCGTGCAGTTCTTCGGTCAGGACGACTTCGGGCACGCCCTGTTCAGGGGCGCGCTCGAGAAGCTCGAGATGGCCATTGCCGAGCGCATCTCGCGGCTCGGCGCTGTGGCGGCGAAGATGCCCGAGTCCATCCGCCGCTACTCCGAGCTCATGAAGGGAGCGGTGCGCCCCATCATGGTGGCACAGAAACAGGAGCTTTCCGAAAACTGGAAACGGGTGGAGGACAAGCTCGCCTTCCTGGGCTCCTCCACGGGGGACGACGCCCTCAGGGACGACTTCCTCGCCGAGGTCATCACCGGGTGCGACACCGGCCTTGGCTACGTCAAGGCCGTCCAGGGCCTCGACCCGGCGGTGAAGGCCAAGGGCGTCGACTGGCTCGAAGGCATCGTAAGCTCGGTGATCGACGCGGTCTTCGCCGAGATCCCATCGTACAGATCAGCTTGAGAAAATCCTTATACTGATCCGCCAAACACATCACCGAAGCGGTATACCGGCATGGAGCTGTATGCCGTTTGCGGCAAGAGGTGCCGGGTCAATAAGGGTTCTGTGCTTTTCTGAATACTCGGTTCCCTTCCCGGTTCACATCCAGGAGCTTCCATCCCAGCAGTGGGTGCAGAGCTTGCTCTTCGGCAGCCCGATGGCGGTCACGAGGTCGTCCATGGTCTGGTACTGCAGCGTGGTGAGTCCGAGGCGCTTCCTGATGCACTCGTGCATCTGACGGCACTTGTCCGACCCGGTCTGAGCGTATTCCTCCAGGGGCACGTTGTCCGTGCCCTCGATCTCCAGGATGGCCTTGCGGCCCGCCAGGGCCAGCGAGGATCGGGAGGTGGAGAAGTTGAGGAATTCGCAGGGGTAGATGAGCGTGGGGCAGGCCACCCGCATGTGGACCTCCCGGGCGCCGTACTCGAAAAGGATCTGCACGTTGTCCTTGAGCTGGGTGCCCCGGACGATGGAGTCGTCGCAGAACACGAGGCTCTTGCCTTCGATGATGGCCCGGTTGGGGATGAGCTTCATCCTGGCCACGAGGTCGCGGACCGCCTGGTTCTGGGGCATGAAGCTCCGGGGCCAGGTGGGGGTGTACTTCACGTAGGGCCGCATGTAGGGGACACCCTTCTCATTGGAGTAGCCGATGGCGTGGCCTATGCCTGAGTCCGGGATGCCCGAGGCGAGGTCGGCCTTCACGGGGTCCCTCCTGGCCAGGGCCCTGCCGCAGTTGTAGCGCACAGCCTCCACGTTGATGCCCTCGTAGTCGGAGGACGGGTAGCCGTAATAGACCCAGAGGAAGGAACAGATCTGCATCTGATCCCCGGGGGCCTGGAGCTGCTCGAACCCGTCCGGAGTGACGAGCACGATCTCGCCGGGCCCCAGGCTGTACGCGGTCTCGTAGCCGATGTTGGGCAAGGCGCAGGTCTCGGAGGTGAGTGCGTAGGCGCCGTCCTTTTTTCCGATGGTGATGGGGGTTCTGCCCAGCCTGTCCCGGGCCGCGATGATACCCTTCTTCGTGAGGACCAGCATCGAGCACGAGCCCTTGACCGTCTCATGGACGTTTCTGATGCCCTCCACGAAGGAACCTTTCTCGCAGATGAGCATGGAGACGAGCTCTGTGGGGTTGATGGAACCGCCTGAGGTCTCGGAGAAATACTTCTTCCTGGCAAAGGCCTTCCTGCCCAGGGCCTCGAGGTTCGTGATCCTGGCCACGGTCACGATGCCGAAGGCGCCCAGGTGGGAGTTGATGATGAGGGGCTGGGCGTCGTTGTCGCTGATGATCCCGATGCCCATGTTGCCATGGAAGTCCTTGAGCTCGGGCTCGAATTTCGACCGGAAGTAGGCGCTCTCGATATTGTGGATCGAGCGGGTGAAGCCCTTCTTGTTGACCACCGCGAGTCCGCCGCGCCTGGTGCCCAGGTGGGAGTGGTAGTCGGTGCCGTAAAAGAGGTCCGTGACGCAGTCAGAATGCGATGCGATGCCGAAAAGTCCGCCCATGGATATCACCTCGTCTCGTAGTGTATGTCGGATGCCTTCCTATTCCCACTCGATGGTGCTGGGCGGCTTCGAGGAGATGTCGTAGACCACCCGGTTGACGCCCTTGACCTCGTTGATGATCCGCGTGGAGATCCTGGCCAGGACCTCGTAGGGGACCTTGACCCAGTCCGCGGTCATGCCGTCCTGGCTGGACACCGCGCGAATCGCGATGACGTTGGCATAGGTGCGCTCGTCGCCCATGACGCCCACGCTCTTGACGGGCAGGAGCACGGCAAAGGACTGCCATACCTCGGGGTAGCCTTCCCACTTGCGCATCTCCTCCTGCACCCTCAGGTCCGCCTGCTGGAGGATGGCCACGTTCTCCGCGTTCACCTCGCCCAGGATCCGCACCGCGAGGCCTGGCCCCGGGAAGGGCTGCCGGTGCACGAGGCTGTCGGGCAGGCCCAGCTCCTTGCCCACGACCCTCACCTCGTCCTTGAAGATCTCCTTTAAGGGCTCGATGAGCTTGAACTTCAGGTCCTCGGGCAGGCCGCCCACGTTATGGTGGCTCTTGATGGTGGCCGACGGCCCGCCCTTGGCGGAGCGGCTCTCGATGATGTCCGTGTAGAGCGTTCCCTGGGCCAGGAAGTCGGCGCCCCCGATCCGACGCGCCTCCTCGGCGAAGACGTCGATGAAGGTCTTGCCGATGATCTTGCGCTTCTGCTCGGGCTCGATGACGCCCTTGAGGTTGTCCAGGAAGAGCTGGCTCGCGTCCACGATGTCGATGTTCAGGGGGTAGTCCTGGGTGAAGAGCTTCCGGATGTCCTCCACTTCGCCGCCCCTCAGTACGCCGTTGTTCACGAAGATGGCCGTCATCTGGCTCCCGATGGCGCGGTGGAGCAGGGCGGCCGTGACCGTTGAGTCGACCCCGCCGGAAAGCCCGCACACCACGCGGCCGCTGCCAACCGTCTCCCGGATGTTCTTCACCGACTCCTCGATGAACCCTGCCATGGTCCACCCGCCCGAACACCGGGCGATGCCGAACAGGAAGTTCTTGAGGATCTCCTTGCCCCGGGGCGTGTGAACGACCTCGGGGTGGAACTGGACCCCGTAGAGGTTCCTCGCGGTGTCGCCCATGGCGGCCACCGGGCAGGTCTCGGTGCGGGCAAGGACCTTGAAACCCTTCGGCACGGCGTCCACGTGGTCGCCGTGGCTCATCCACACGTCGATCTTGTGCCCCAGCCGGGAGAAGAACTGGCCGTCCTCGATGACGTCGATGTAGGCGGGCCCGTACTCGCGGGATTTGCCCCGCTCGAGGGTGCCCCCCAGGAGCTTGGCCATGAGCTGGATGCCGTAGCAGATGCCCAGGACAGGGACGCCGGCCGTGAGGACCCCGGGGTCCATGGAGGGATGCCCTTCATCGAGTACCGAGCTGGGTCCGCCCGAGAGCACCACGGCCTTGGGGGACATCTTCATGAGGTCGTTCAGGGACGTGTCGTGGGGGAGGATCTCGCAGTACACGCCGCACTCCCTGATGCGGCGGGCGATGAGCTGGGCGTACTGTGATCCGAAATCGAGGACTGCGACGAGTTCACGCATGGTGTTCTACTCCAGGGTGCACGCGCTCGGGCATGCGGGGATGTTCCCGAAGGCTTCTGCCCCGGGAGGGACGGGTCTAGAATACGATGGTGCCGGTGAAGATGAAGGATACTTCTCCAGTGAGCCAGACATCTCGGTACTCTCCATGGTGGATTGATAGGCCTATCGTGAGGTCTCCGCCGGGCATGCCCACCTCTACGGACGAGCCTGAGACCTTGTGCGCCGCATGGCTGATGATGGCGGAGGCCACGGCACCGGTGCCGCAGGCGAGCGTCTCACCCTCGACCCCCCGCTCGTAGGTGCGGACCCTGATCCGGTTCCCGCCCAGGGCCTGCACGAAGTCCACGTTCGTGCCTGCCGGCGCGAAGGCCTCATGGTACCTGACGGCCCTGCCCAGCACGTCGACGGGCACGCCCTCGAGGTCGTCCGTGAACACGATGGCATGGGGCACGCCGGTGTTGACGGACCAGACGTCCACCGTCCGTCCATCCACGTCGATGCCTCTGCCGCAGACCAGATCCTTCGGATCGGTGACCCGGATGGACACGTTGGAAGGGTTCACCCGCGCCTGAACGATCCCGGCCAGGGTGCTGAAACTCATCGAGTCACCAGCGATGCCATGGCGCACGGCAAAGGCGGCGGCGCACCGCGCTCCGTTGCCGCACATCTCCGCCTCGCTCCCGTCCGCGTTGAAGATCCGGTAGGTGAAGTCCACCGAGTCGTTTCTGCTCAGGATCAGCAGGCCGTCGACCCCCACGCCCGTTCTTCTGGGGCAGAAGGTGGCGGCGAATCTCGACCAGTCCACGTCGATAGGGGCGTTGAAGGCATCGACCACGATGAAGTCGTTGCCCGTCCCCGACATCTTGGTAAACTCTATATTGCGGCCGTTTCCCATGCTTCTTGTGGAGCCTCACGTGTAAGAGTCTGAAAGCAAACCGGATAAGTTACAATACGTACCTGTAGAGGTGTGGAAGCATTAACAGAGTCTCCTATTGAAGTCAAGGGCATTGGGGGCACGAACAGGGCGGTTCAGTCGAGGGGGAGGACCCGCACTTGCTCACCTGCCGGAACGGTCCAGATTTCAGGGAATACTGCACGCTTATCGCCCGGGAGGAAAGGAGCTCAGGGGTGGCGCCGGTGTCTAGAGCTGCATCCAGCGCAGCAGGGCCATGAGCATGATGCCCGCCGTCACGGTCCCGATGAGGGAGCGGGTGAGCATGGCGATGACCAGGACCGGCACCAAGGCAAGGAGGGCGGGGTTCGTGATCGTAAGGTCGAGCCGTCCGTCGGGCATGGCGACGGCCTGGGCGAGCAGGGCGGCCAGTACGGCCACGGGCACGTAGGAGAGCCATCGCTCGAAGAGGGCGGGAAGCCTCATGCGGCTCAGCAGCACGAGCGGCACGACCCGCGGGATCACGGTCACCACCGCGGTGCCCACGATGATCCAGACCACGTGCTCCCTGATCACGAGCCCCCCTCCAGGATCACTCCCAGGGTCGCCGCCACAAGGGTGGCCGCGATGACGGCCCACCCGGCGGGCATGACGAGGATACCCAGGAGCCCGGTTGCGGCTCCGGCCGCCGCGGCCCCCACGGCGGCCCTCATCCTGGGCCGGTTCACGATCTGCAGGACGAGCAGGGCAGCGAACATGGCGGCCAGCGCGAAATCGAGGCCCAGAGCCCGGGTGTTCGAAACCGAGCTCCCCAGGAGGGCGCCCAGGGTGGTGCAGGCTATCCAGGTCGCGTGGGAGGCGTTGTTGATGCCGAGGAGCCATGGCGCGCTCGCCCGGCGTCCGGTGCTCAGGCAGCCCGACGCCACCGCAAAGGTCTCGTCCGTGAGCTCGGCGCCGATGAGCGCGTTCTGCCAGGCCTTCAGGCCGCGCACGTGGGGGGAGAGCGCGGTGCTGTACAGGAGGTGCCGCACGTTCACCAGGAAGATGGTGGCGACGATGGCCGTGGCCGGAGCGCCCGCGACGATGAGGCCCACGGTCACGAACTGGGCGGAGCCTGCGTAGAGGATGAGGGACATGAGCAGGACCTCGGCTGTGGTGATGCCCGCGGTCTGCGCCACCACCCCGAAGGCCAGCCCGATGGCGATGTACCCCAAGACGACGGGCAGCGCGTCCCGCGCCCCGTCACGGTATCGTGAGCCTCCGGACGTCACGCCTCAGCCCTTCAGGACGCTGCCGATCCTCTCCATGGCCAGGGCGACCCTGTCGTAGTCGTTGAAGGCACTGATCCGCACGAACCCCTCGCCGCACCTGCCGAAGCCAGCGCCGGGCGTGCACACCACGCCCGCCTTCGTCAGGAGCAGGTCGAAGAACTCCCAGGAGCCCGTCCCGGCGTCCACCCAGATGTAGGGGGAGTTCTCGCCGCCGGTGCACGAAAAGCCGAGCGCCATCATCTTCTCGCGGATGAGCTTCGCGTTCCTGAGGTAATAGTCCACCAGGGAGGCCACCTGCCGCTTCCCTTCCGGGCTGTACACGGCCTCGGCGGACCGCTGGACCGGGTAGGACACACCGTTGAACTTCGTGGTCTGGCGCCGGTTCCACAGGGCGTGGAGCGCGTGTTTTTCTCCGGCTTCATCGTAGGCGAAGCAGTCCTTCGGGACCACGGTGAACGCGCACCGTGTGCCGGTGAAGCCCGCGGTCTTCGAGAAGCTCCTGAACTCGATGGCCACCTCCCGGGCGCCTTCGATCTCGTAGATGGAGCGGGGAAGGCTCTCGTCCCTGATGAAGATCTCGTACGCCGCGTCAAAAAGAATCAGGGCCCTGTTCTCGTGGGCGTATTCCACCCACCGGCTCAAGGCGTCCCTGGTGATGGTCGCGCCCGTGGGGTTGTTGGGGAAGCACAGGTACACGAGGTCGACCTTCTCCTTCGGGAGGTCGGGCACGAAGCCGTTGTCCCGGGTGCTCTCAAGATATACGATGCCCTCGTACCTGCCATCGACGGGCGAGCCGGTGCGGCCGGCCATGACGTTCGTGTCGAGGTAGACCGGATAGACCGGGTCGGGGATGGCCACCCTGATGTCGCCGGCGAAGAGCTCCTGGATGTTGGCCGTGTCGCACTTGGCGCCGTCGGACACGAAGATCTCGTCCGCGGAGACGTTCGCACCGCGCGCCCTGAAGTCGGACGAGGCGATGGCCTCCCTGAGGAACTCGTACCCCTGCTCCGGGCCGTAGCCCTTGAACGTGTCCGGGCTTCCCATCTCGTCGACGGCCTTGTGCAGCGCCTGGATGCAGGCATCCGGGAGCGGGCACGTGACGTCGCCTATGCCCAGCTTGATGACCTGCGACTGCGGGTTGGCGGCCTGGAAGGAGGCGACCCGCTTTGCGATCTCAGAAAAGAGGTACGAAGACTTCAGCTTCAGATAGTTCTCATTGACCTTGATCATGGCTAACCCCTCATGTCACGAATACGGCACCACCCGCACCCGGATGATCCCCGGGATTATCTAGCATACCTGCTTTTGTTTGGGGAATCGTTTTCTTGGTGCGCGGGAAGGATTAAAGGCCTGGGCTTCAGGTGACGAAAAGGCTGTAATATGGCCCCGGCATCCGGACGGGCAGGTATTCAAGAAAAAAGGCCGAAGTGACGAACAGGACATGAGAATACACGACACGGAGTCCATGTGAAGAAGGAAAAGAGAAGAAGCTCCAGGAAGCTGCTGAGAATCGAGGCCAGGTACCAGGACGCGGACTCGAAGGTCCTCAAGGGGGTCCTGCGCAACATCAGCCTGAGCGGCGTGTACATCGAAACCGTGAACACCCTCGCCCTGCAGTCCAAGGTGCACCTGAGCCTGGACGCCACGGACCTTGGCAAGGTCATCGACGTCGCCGGCACCGTGGTCCGGGTGGAAGAGAACAAGGGCATGGGCATCGAGTTCGACGACAGTAACAACCGCGACATCAGGCTCCTCCTGAGCAGCCTGCGGAAGCTGGACCAGGCGTCCATGCTCGCGCTGAGCAGGTCGGGGCTGGGGGACGTATAGACCCCGGCTTTACCGCGAATAATCCATTCACATCCAGGCACCTGAACCATCGCCTCACCGAATCACATCCAGCACAATTCACAGGCACCTTCTGGCCGCGTTCCCCTCGGCAGGGAGCGGGGAGGGCGCAGCCAGCAAGGATGTATTTTTAGCCTTGTAATATCGACATAATGTGTCTATTATAGTTTCGATGCCGTACGGGGGACCTTTATCTCAAATCGGTTCCATGAATGGGGGTGCAGCCGAGCTGTATCCCGGTCCCCTGAAATACCTCGAGAACGGAAACGGACATTCCTCGCGTACATCGGGCGACAACGCCATCCTTGCCGTTCCCGTCGAAACCGGGGGCAAGGCCCGGGCAAAGACCATTCGGGTCGATTACACCTCTTCACCGGTCGTGGGCACCTACGGCATGGACCCCATGGTCTCGAAGGCCTCGGTGATCCACGAGCTCGCCTACGGCAGGATCGACACGAGCGTGCCCGGAAAGGCCAGGGGCACGGGGTATCCCATTCCAGGAAACTATGGAAGACACGCACTCGACATCGTCGTATAGCACCCCGCGGGCGTTTTTATGATCGGTATCGTTTCTGACTCTGTTTTCATGAACCATGACACCGGCTCGCACCACCCCGAGAGCCCCATGAGGATCCACTACGTCCACACCCTGTTCGCGCCCCGGGAAGATCCCCTCCTCAGGCTCATCGAGCCCGTGCGGGCGTCGGTGGACGACGTGCTGCTCAATCACGGCAGGAGGCACATCGACCGGATCGCCCGCGCCTCGAGCGCCGGCACGCTGGTGGACCTCGACCCGGACACGGTGTGCTGCCCGGAGTCCTACGACACGGCCCTGCTCGCGGCCGGTTCCCTGGTGGAGCTCGTGAGGATGGCGCTCGGACGCGAGATCGACACCGGCTTCGCCTCCGTACGGCCCCCGGGGCACCACGCCAGGACCGACGAGGCCATGGGATTCTGCCTCTTCAACAATGTGGCCATCGCCGCCCGGAAGGCCATCGCGTGCTTCGGGGCCCGGAAGGTGGCGATCATCGACTTCGACGTCCACCATGGCAACGGGACCCAGGAAAGCTTCTATTCCGACAGCAGCGTGCTCTACTTTTCAACCCACCAGTACCCCTTCTACCCGGGCACCGGGCACGTCTCCGAGACCGGCTCCGGCGAAGGGACCGGACACACGGTGAACTGCCCCTTGAGGGGCGGCAAGGGGGACGGGGAGTATCTGGCGGTGTACCGCTTCGTGCTGGCGCCCCTCCTCGAGTCGTACGAGCCGGATCTGGTCATCGTCTCCGCCGGATTCGACGCCCATGCCCGGGACCCCATCGGCGGCATGCGCGTGACCTCCCGGGGCTTTGCCGCCATCACGGCCGCCATCCAGGAGGCGGCGCACGCCGTGGGCGCCCCGACCGTGTACGCACTGGAAGGGGGCTACAACCTGGGGGCCCTGAAGGAGTCCGTCTCGTGCATGGTCGAGGTCCTCAAGGGAGCGCCCGGGCCCGAGATCGAGCCTGCGACCTTCCCCGAGCTCGACGTCATCATCAGGGAACACGCCCGTATGTGGCCGCTTTTGTAAAGAGAATCTCAAGTTTCCCGCACTCTCTGCCGAAAGGGCAGGTATGTTAGAGCCCAAGTCCATAGAGGCGGTGTCGGTCAAGGAGTTCAGGCCCGGCGAGGTCATCGTGCGGGAAGGCGATTCCAATGCGTACTTCTACGCCATCCTCCAGGGCGAGGTCCAGATCTACCAGATGGAAAAGCCTATCCGCATCCTCTCCGACCGGGACGTGTTCGGCCTGGAGAACTTCTACCGGGGCATCCCCTACAGCACCACGGCCAAGGCCATCAGGCTCACCCGCATCGCCACCTACGAGTCCGAATGCATCGAGGACATCGTCTTCTCGAAGCCCGGCCTGGTGAGCATGGTCCTGAGGTCAGCCTACCTGCAGCTCGAGCAGACCACCTCCGTGGCGGAGTCAAACATCCAGTACAGCGAGGTCATCTCACTGGACATGCGGGAGTACGCAGACGGCGACATCATCA
>Ga0208458_1000099_pt1 | contig 111333 bp, 98 predicted proteins | sample AD_UKC085_MetaG_FD_184432 | JGI IMG/M metagenome (GOLD analysis project Ga0208458, IMG submission 184432) | Active sludge microbial communities of municipal wastewater-treating anaerobic digesters from USA - AD_UKC085_MetaG (SPAdes) (version 2) | ecosystem: Engineered > Bioreactor > Anaerobic >... | reverse complement strand
TCTTCCTCTTCTTCCTGTTTTTTTTGTATGTTTTTTTATTCAAAATGGGATAGCACAGGAGGAGCAAACGGCATCTTTAACGGTTGAGGTTTCTAACATTAAAGAAACCAAAGGAACTCTTTTCATTGCTTTGTACAACAAGGCTGCCGGTTTTTTAATCGAAGGGAAACAGTTTTTGATGAAAACGATTGAAGTCACAAAAACCAGGATTTCTCACACTTTTCAGGATATTCCTATCGGAAGTTATGCTGTGGCGGTGATGCACGATGTGAATGATGATGGAAAGTGTAACAGAAACCTCTTGGGGATTCCAAAGGAGGGTTTTGGTTTTTCAACAAATCGGAAACCCATTTTGAAAGAGCCCTCTTTTGACCAGGTAAAAATAGAGGTTGAAGAGGATACAACAATAGAAATCAGATTACTGCATTATTAAACTAAATTAGGTTGCTCAATGAGTGTTCCGGAAAATAATATTTGTTCATCCGCTGTTGTGAAAGAGATTCATAGCGACAGCGTTGTCGTAGAGATGGTTATCGATTCTGCTTGTTCACAATGTCATGCCAAAGGGTTTTGTCTTCCTTCAGGACAAAGAAAAGAGCAGATTACTGTTCCTTCCACGGAAGCTAATCAATTCAGTATCGGGGAGTTAGTATCTTTGGAAATGCATAAATCGCTGGGACGAAAAGCGGTGATGATTGCCTACTTTTTCCCTTTTCTCGTTCTCGCCGCGGGGTTGCTGATCACCTATAAGCTAACCCACCACGACCTTCTCAGTGTCGGCGTTTCGTTGGCACTCACCGCAATATATTTCTACATCGTTTACAGATTCAGAGACAAATTGGAAACTCAATTCACCTTTTCCATTAAGAAAAAAGAGGTGTATTGATTTCCGTATCACGTTTTATTTTAGAGACGCAAAGCATTGCGTCTTTACGGCAATTTTATTTCTGATTTCTTACTTCTTATTTCTTATTTGGTATTTTAAATAAAAGGGGGGCAGACAAGGTTTTCCTTTTTTGATATTCCATATCCCCACTCTGGAGTTTATACCTTTTAGAATATGAGTGATCAATTACGAATTACGTGTTTTGTATTGAGCTAATTTTGTACATAACTCACTGAAAATCAAGTTTATCAATTGCCACGACTTTTAAGTCGTGGATAGGAATAACCCCTTGACACTAGGGGCTTTAGCCCAAATTTATTATAATATTAACTTTACCCCTTCGATTTTTTATTGTTTCGCTATCTCCAAAATAAATGACTCTAAAAAATCTAAATTCTACCTCAAAACTCCAAGCTAATAAATTTGGGCTAAAGCCCGGTATTGATAGAGAACATCCCCAACCCCGACATAAATGTCGGGGCTATTGATATGAATATCAATAAGATAAGTTTGACATTTAACTATTTTCAATTCTCAACTTTCAATTTTCAATTTATAATAAAAACTTCCGCCTTTCGCCTTCCGCCTTCAACCCTCCGCCTTCAAAATAACCCCAAAGGGGTGACATGGTCTAAATTTTAAATCCCATTTTCCGATTTATTCTTTTTCCAATATTTTATTTTCTTAAAATGAGCTGTTAAGGTTAATGAAAGATAGTCTCCGGAAAGTTTATAACTACCACCGGAATTTTCATGTTGTATTAAATTGACGAACTGATATTCCCCTTCGTAGGTATTTTGAAAATTGATAGAATGGTTCAATTTAAATTTCAATAAAACGTGTTTACAATCTATGTTGTACCCAATTCCATAAACAAAACTTCCATGAAAGGCATTGTCATGAGAACGAACACTCAACAAAAAATTTGGATTTAATTGATGATCAACATTGGCTGTGTTATAAATTGTTGAAGTCGGGATCAAATAAAAAGTTTTCATTCCAATTTGAAAATTCAGGTAATTTTTCTTAAATATATTGATATTATAATTCACCAACAGAGGAATAGAAGGAATAATGTTCATTGGTTCCCAGATAGTAAACTCTGAACCATCAATCCAACTACCCTGAATATCAGCCTCTTCCACATGCACTTTTCCTACTAGGGATTTTTCATTGGCAAATAATAATCCGGTTTCAATGGACCAATTATTGTATATGGGCAAATTGTATGTAACTCCAAAACAATAACTCATTGCGGGGATGGGCTTCAGGGAATAATATCCATAATGATCTGCAACAGTAGGAGCTCTGTAAACAAGCCCACCAAATGTGATTCCAAAGTTGCTAAATTTTTTCAATTCATCAAATTGTCTCTGATTTTGACAAAAAAGAGAGTTGATAAAGAAAATGGAAACTAATAATAACAAAAACCGTTTAACCATGATAATAAAATTAAAGAAAAAGAATGATGAAATAAATTGAAATTCGGGTAATATTTTAATTATTAACGTCTCAACTCCAGACAATATTTTGTCATTACTTATGCCTGGTGAATATTTATTTTAAAGATTCTACCTCCTAAATTTATTCCGCCTTCCGCCATCAAAATAGCCCCGAAGGGGTGGCATTATGAAGGCGGAAGAGTGAAGGCGGAAGGCGGAATCAAAAAATTGTATATCTTTGCTCATTGGTTAAGCAAGGTAATTTAGATTCTGTAACAAATGCATAAGTGGGTTAGGTTTAAGTTTGATTAAAAATTAACAGATGAAAAGAAGTTTTATAACCCAAATTATCTTTTTTTCTTTATTATGTTTTACAGGAAAAAAAGTAAGTTATGCCCAATTAATAGATTATGACAGTTTGAAATGTATAGATATTAATTTGAGTATCTTAAATTATGAATTGTCTCTGTATAACGTGAGTTATTTTTTTCAAACAATAGACGGGGATACGATAATCATTAATAAAAAATGCAATTATGAGACAACAGGAATTTTTTATTTTCGTAGAGAAAGGCTAATCTCAACCTTAGTTGGATTCAAAGTGGACAGTATTTATTCTATTACTTTACAACCTTTTGAAATAGTATGCAATGATAGTAGACGAACATGGCAAACACACTTGGATTGATGTTCCCGTTCCTGAATTTTCTAAGAAAAAATTGAAATAGCACGATATGTTATTATAATTAAAAATCCTAAAAAAGAAAGTATATAGAAAACGGAAATAATTTTCAAAGGTGTAAAATAGAAAAAATTATGAGGAAAAAAATAATAGGATTAATGCCGATTTTATTACTATTCTATTGTTTTTTTAAATACCTTCGCCGGATCGATCCTTTATGACAGAGTTATCAAATCAGGACATGATTATGAAAAATAAAAAATTGATCATTCTAGTTTTATTATCATTTAACACATTATTATATGGGCAGTTTACATATATCCAAACATTTGATAATATTCTAAAAACCGCGTATCCTAAAATTAAAACTTTTCCTGAATTTTATGCGCTGGATCCTACTTCAATAATCTATTCAGTTGAACCCTTAAGTTCAAAAAATATCAGGTATTTTCATGGAAAATTGGAATGTGAACTTGATGTAGATAGTTCGGTTATTAGTGCTATATTGAAAAGAGATTATTCCAGAAGTAATCCTATTAATAGTTTTCCAATTGAATTACTTTATTTTTTTCGTGATTCTATCGTGTTTTTGAATACAGCACAATATTATCTACCACAAATTGATACCATAATTCCAAAAATGAGAAGCTTACAAATTTTATGGTTATATGGAAGTAATGTTAAGAATTTTAAAATTTCAAAGTGGAATGTCCCATTATTTTTCTTAAATCTTAATGGTTGTGAATTGCCAACGAATATTGATGTAAATCAATTTGGTTCATCATTGAAAATTTTGGAAGTAAGTGCTGATAAAATTAAAAAAAAGTCCAATATTGATTTTTCAGGATTGGATAATTTAGACTATTTTATATTTAGAGATTATTCAAATACCTCTCAATATTCTATTATTTTTCCCCCTAAAGTTAAGTATATTCATTTTGTGAATAAAAATAATGTAGATATTGAATTTCCAAATTCAACAGAAATTTTATTTTTAGAAATTAAAAATAATAGTGATAAAATTCCAAATTTATCTAATCTATTAAAATTAAAATTTTTATCTATACTTCCGAGGAATAAATTTAAGAAAAAAAATTACGTTCCGGTACCTGATGAAATTTCACGGCTTAAATCATTACAATCGTTACAAATATTGTACTTAAATGAAGAAAATATTGAAGTTATATCAAAAATTCCTCATTTAACTACATTACAAATAGTTGAACAAAAGGAGATTTCTCAAAATATTTACAAATTAGTAAATGTTGAAAATATTGAATTCTCATATAATACACCGGATTCAATAATTCAATCATTCAGAAAAGCCTTACCAAATGTTAAAATTACGAGATGTAACAAATCTGAAGTAAAATCCTTTTTTTAGAACATTTATAGTTAAAATTTTATCAATAATGAAATAGTTGTATTTATAAAAAAATGCAAAAAAATAGATTATAAATGAAATTAAAGGTTATCAAATTGTTATTAATTATATCATTTTTTTGTATCGAACGTAGTGCACAAAGTGATTTATAATTAATATTTTAGTCCCCTAATTACTCATATAACTTTCTACCAGGACATATCTTTGGCTGAGAATAAATTACCACCTGATATACACCTCCTAGAAAATATTAAATATGGCATTGTATCTATTTATATATCAATGTGTTATGATTTTGACCCCGTAATTCGTAATTGATCCTGCATATCCTAAAAGGGCTAAAATTCCAGAGTGGGGAAATAAAATAACCTAAAAGGGAAATCTATCCTGCCCCCCTTTTATTTGAAGGTAGAAATAAGAAGGTAGAAGGAAGAATTAAAGGCGGAAGGGTGAAGGCGGAATGCGGAATGAGAAAAAGTCGAAAGTCGAAAGTCGGAAGTCGAAAGTTTTTGTCATTAATTGGAAATTATTTATTATATCTTGCTGATATTCAAATAAATGCAAATTCCTTCTACCTTCTACCTTCTACCTTCTACCTTGTAAAACCCGTAATTCGTAATTGAATTTCGCCTTCCGCCTTCCGCCTTTCGCCTTTATATTACCGGCTTACCTTGGTAAACTGCTCAATAAAACGGATATCATTTTCAAAATAGAGCCGGATATCGTTGGTTCGGTATTTGAGCATGGTGATTCTTTCAATACCCATTCCGAAAGCATAGCCTGAGTATTTTTCCGGATCAATATTGGAGCTGAGCAGTACGTTGGGATCCACCATACCGCAACCTAAAATTTCTACCCATCCGGAATGTTTGCACACATTACATCCTTTGCCCCCACAAATCAAACACTCAATATCCATCTCTGCAGAAGGCTCTGTAAATGGGAAATAAGAGGGTCTCAGTCTGATTTTAGTGTCGGGACCAAACATCTCCTGGGCAAAGTAAAGCAGGATCTGCTTCATATCGGCGAAAGTAACTTTCTCTGCAATATAAAGCCCTTCAACCTGGTGGAAAATACAGTGCGATCTGGCAGTAATCGTTTCATTGCGGAAAACCCTCCCCGGACAAATCACCCGGATAGGCGGAGCTTGAGTCTCCATAGTCCGAACCTGAATCGATGAGGTGTGCGTACGAAGCAGAATATCGGGATTGAGCTCGATGAAAAAGGTGTCTTGCATATCTCTTGCAGGATGTTCAGGAGGGAAATTCAATGCGGAGAATACATGCCAATCATCCTCAATATCAGAACCATAAGCGGTCACAAAACCCACTTTTTCAAAAATATCACAGATCTGATTGAGTACAATCGAAACGGGATGCATGGAACCGATATGGAGATTGTTGGAACTTCTGGTTAAATCCAAACCGGAACGGGTAAGCGTCTGATTGGATTCTAATTTTTCCTTATTGCTATTGTAAATCTCTTGGGCTAAAGCTTTGAGATTATTGACTTCCTGTCCAAATTCTTTTCTTGACTCAACAGCAACATTCTTAATCTCTCCCAGAAGCGTTTGGAGTTCAGATTTTTTGGTTAAAAACTGCAATCTAAACTGTTCTAACTGTTCATTATTTTCAATAACGAACTGCTCCAATTCACTTTTGATTTGTTCTATTTTTGACATGGATTGATTTCTTATTCGACAATAGTAGCTGAGATGATTTTGATATCTTTAAGCGGACGGTCAAAGTTGTTTTTAGGTTGAGCAGCAATGAGATCCACTACTTCCATCCCTTTGATTACTTCGCCAAAAACAGTGTAAGCACCATCCAAATGAGGAGCACCTCCAATCGTTTCGTAGGTATTGATTTGATCGGGAGTCCATTGATGTCCTGATCTTTGAGCCATCATTTGCATATCAGCGGCACTAAATTTTCTTCCATCAACAATGTAGAATTGACAACCGGAAGAGGCTTTGGTAGGATTTTGCATATCGCCCAAACGGGCAGCGGCTACAGCCCCTCTTTTATGGAAAAGGGTAGAAACAAACTCCGCAGGAATGGTATAACCAACTCCACCACCACCCAATTGTTGATTGGGTCTGGCATTTTTGGAATCAGGATCCCCGCATTGAATCATAAATTGTTGAATAATACGGTGAAATAGAACTCCATCATAGAATTTCTCATTCACTAATTTGATAAAGTTATCACGGTGTTGTGGGGTTTCATTGTACAATTGGATGATAATTTCACCTTTAGTATCGTTGATTGCAACATTAAATTTAACTTGTGTCATTTTTTCAGGTTTTGTGTCAACAGTTGTTGTATCGCTTTGTTCAGTATTATCTTTGGTTTTTCCATTTACGGAACATCCTGATATAAAGCTCATTACTAATAATAAAACAATGAGATTGGTAAATTTTTTCATTTCCTTAAACTTAGATATTTTTTACTGATTTGATCTCTAAAAATGAAGATGCAAAGGTAAAGATTTTTTCGATACCTATAGATGATTCTTTGCTTGTTAAAAATTTGTATATTTGCATTTCTGTTTTACAGTGTAAAAATCTCAGCTATATTTTGAGAACATGAATAGGGAAAAACTAATTGATATAGAGGAACTGACTCAATCAAAAAGTAAGTTGGCACGAACCTTTGTTAAGTTTCTTGCTCGTTTTCTTGCTGTTGAAAAGATGAATCAATTTTACGCTGAAGCGGAGCTGTTCGAAGGTAATGAAATGATACGGCGACATTTAAGCAAGCATAATATCAAATACATCACAGACTTAAATCAACTGAAACACATTCCCGAAAAAGGGGGAGTTGTTATTGTGGCCAACCATCCGACAGGTATTTTGGACGGCGTTATTTTAATCGATTTGATCTCAAAAATAAGACCCGATGTTAAATTTATGGCCAATTCTCTCTTGAGTAGAATAGAGCCTTTGTCATCCTTCTTTATTGACGTCAATCCATTCAATTCAAAAAACGCTCAAAATATATCCGGTGTGAAAAAATCTATCCAACATGTGCAGAATGGCGGGGCATTGGTGATTTTTCCGGCGGGAGCTGTAGCATCTATTCAATGGAATCTGAGAATTACAGATTTCAAATGGAACCGATCAGTAATGAAACTGATCAGAAAAATGAATGTGCCTATAGTGCCTCTCTATTTGAGTGGAAAAAACTCTTTCTGGTTTTATTTTTTGGGATTATTTCACCCTATGTTAAGAACGGCACAATTGCTGCGTGAGTTTGTCAATAAAGACAATTCAGTGATCAATATCGCTGTCGCTTCTCCGGTTTTTCCTACTAAGGTAAAAAATTTGGAAGATGAAGAGTACATAAAATATATTAGAACCAATCTCTTTTTATTAAAGAACACTTCTTTGCATACGGTACAGGAGGCTAAAAGTAAATCAAACGAGCTCCTTCTGGTAGATTACACCGATACAGCTCAAGAGGTGATCGATGAAATAGAGATATTGAAAAAAGAGCATTTACTTTTCCAACAAGGTTCTATGTTTGTCTTTTTTGCAGAACCGGAAATGATTCCCAATACAATTATTGAGATTGGAAGATTACGGGAAATAACTTTTAGAGAAGTTGGGGAGGGAACCCAAAAAGAGATTGATACGGATCAATATGACGAGTATTATCGTCAACTTTTTATTTGGGATGATGAAAAACAGAGAATTGTCGGAGGCTACAGAATGGGAATGGGAGCGGAGATTATGGAAAAGTATGGGAAGAAAGGCTTCTATACCAATACGCTCTTCAAAATGTCCGATAAAATGGATCCCATTTTGTATGAAACACTGGAATTGGGTCGCTCTTTTATTGTGAAAGAGTACCAAAAAGGATCCCATAACTTAATGTACCTCTGGAAAGGAATTCTTCAAGTGTTATTATTCAATGATACTTATCGCTATTTATTGGGACCAGCCTCAATATCAAGTGATTATACTAATAAGTCGATCAAATTGATGGTTTCTTATTTGAAAAGGAATCACTTGAATCAAAAAATGTCAAAGTGGATTTCGCCAATCAATCCTTTACTTCCTTTTGTTACAACATTGGAGAGGAAAAATGTGAAGCATATCAATTCGATTGAGATGTTGGATAAGGTCATTTTCGACATCGAAAGAGGAGCCAATGGAGTTCCTGTTTTAATCAAGAAATATATCCAATTGAATGGAGAAGTACTCTCATTTAATATCGATAAAGATTTTAATGACGCATTGGATGTATTTATCCTGTTGGATTGTCAAAAGATACCTGAAATCACTCTGAGAATGTTATCTAAGGGAAGTACCGAAGAGGTACTGAAAAGATTTCAGAAAAAATCATAACCCCATTAAAGTTATATTCACATGAAAGATTTTTACTATTTGGGTATCATAACCAAACCTTTTGGCTATAAAGGATATGCTTTTGTCTATTTGGACACCGATCAGCCGGAAAATTACAGTTCACTTCAGTCGGTTTTTGTGAAAATTGACGGAGAGTTGCTGCCCTATATGATTGAAGATATTCAATATCGCGGAAGCAATCAGGCAGTAGTTAAGTTTGAAGGTGTTGAGGGTGACGAGATCAAGGATTTGTTGAAAATGGAGCTCTATCTTCCCATTTCGATGTTGCCTCCTTTAACCGGGAACAATTTCTACTATCATGAAGTGATCGGTTTTGAGGTTATAGATCAACAAAAAGGCTCTATTGGAAAAGTGGTTGATTTTTTGGATGTGGCGCAAACATCAATTATGCAGGTGGATTGCGATGGGAAGGAGGTTTTGATTCCCGCTGTGGATAAACTGTTTATCAAGTTGGAACGCGAGAACAAAACCATCTACATTGATGCTCCGGAGGGACTTATCGATATTTATCTTCATGGAGCATAAACCCTTTTATTTTAAAAATTTCTCTCTGTATCATCATCAAAGTGCATTAAAAATAGGCACCGATGCGGTGTTGTTGTCGGCAACCATCCCGATTCGTCCTTACCGTTCCGTATTGGATATCGGAACCGGCTGCGGAGTGATCCTTTTTTGCGTGGCCGACCGGCTGAACCGGCATTTTAATCATTCCCAAACTCTGATCGGTTTTGATTCCGACCGGGTTTCTATCGATGAAGCGATTCGTAATCTGGAACAGTTTCCACATCCGAAAACACAAGCCATTCAACTGTTACACTCTTCCTTAGGAGAAATTGAGTTAGAGCGATCGTTCGATCTTATTATGTCAAATCCGCCCTATTTTGGAAAGAGTTTGCTCCCCCCTGATTTAAAAAAAACAAAAAGTAAACACAGAAATGAAAATTTTACGTGGGGAAAAATGGTGCAATTCGTTATAGATCATTTGGATCCTGAGGGTTTATTTGCTTTGATTCTGCCGGTTGCCGAGATGCTGGAGTTTGATCGGGTAGTGTACAATTTTCCGTTATATCCTCATTATCAACTCAATATAGAACCGATAGCGGGAAAACCAATCAATCGAATGATCAAGTTTTATTCAAAAAATAGGGTGCAACAGTTTGAAGAAGAGACACTTTGCATAAGAACGGATCCTCACACATACAGTGATGCATATCGGGCTTTAACGGAGCCTTTCTACTTGCATTTTTAGAATCCTACCAATCGTCCACCTTTTCCACTTTGGGAGCCATTCCCTCTTCAAGCGAAATCAACAAACTCTGAATCTGCTCATGAATTTCGTTAAGATTGTCAAACAGAGTAGGTTGCCAGCGTGAATGGGTTTGATCAAACCACCACTCAATAGGGGCTGCCGCCGCTGCTTTTTCATTGAAATCGGTGATGGTATAACGGTATCTGTCCTGACGACACTCCAATCTGAAATTGTAATAAACGATATTTTTAAATACTTTGGTGCCATCTTTCGTGATCACGTGAATCCTGACACTGGACCTCATTTCAATTACTCCCTTGTCACGATCCGAAGACTTTATTACTTCATTGGTATTCTTGTAATAGGCTTTAATCCAATCCATTGCACGGTCATATAACTCTTGTGGAGTACCCTTTTCACGAACCACATCACGGTAAGTAACCAATTTGGTATCCTCATCAATGGGTAGATCCGGAACACTATAGGTGCCCTCTTTTTGTGCAAAAACAGAGATTGAAAACAGACTGATCAGGAGTAATAAAAAGGCTTTTTTCATAATTTTTTCTTTATTGGGTTATTTTTTCGTAAACTTGAAAGGTAAAATCATAGGGATTCTTTTCATCTTTTGCGTTGAATGTTTCTTCTTTTAGTTTCCATTGATCTAAATTAAAAGGGGGGAAGAACACGTCTGCCTCAAAGGACGCATGAATGCGAGTGAGATAAAGCTTAGCGGCTCTGGAAATCGCCTCGTTGTAGATAGTTGCTCCGCCAATAACAAAACATTCCGGTTCATGGTCCAATAATTGTAACGCTTCTTCAAGAGAATAGACTACTTCACACCCTTCAAGGTTTAATTGACGATTGCGGGTAATCACAATATTTCTTCTGTTGGGAAGCGGTTTGAAAGGTAAGGAATCCCAGGTCTTGCGCCCCATGATGATGGGATAACCTGAAGTTACAGACTTAAAATGTTTTAAATCGGCAGGAAGATGACAAAGCAGCTGATTGTTTAATCCCAGCTCCATATTTTCACCTACCGCAGCAATAATATTCAGTTTACTCATTAATTCTTAGTTAGGATTTGGAAAATTTCCTCAATGGAATACTCTTTTTTAGAGGATTTCTTGATCATTTCGTTAACTGTGTTTTTCAGTTCACTGATTGGGGCATCTGCTACAATCTCTCCGCGATTGATAATAATAACGCGATCGCATACTGCTTCAACCTCTTGCATAATATGGGTAGAGAGCAGAATTGTTTTTGATTTGCCCAATTTTCTGATCAATTCGCGAATCTCAACCAATTGATTGGGGTCAAGTCCGGTGGTAGGCTCATCCAGAATAAGGACTTCCGGATCATGGATCAGCGCTTGAGCGATACCTACGCGTTGCTTGTACCCACGAGACAAAGCTCCGATTTTCTTATGTTGCTCAATCTCTAGATAGGTCATGGCAATCACTTCATCAACTCTCTTTTTTTTGTTTTTGATTTGATGAATGCCGGCAATGAACTCTAAAAACTCCCGAACATACATGTCATAATAGAGAGGATTGGATTCGGAAAGATACCCAATCTTTTTTCTCAATTCAATCGATTGGTTCCAGATATCAAAACCACATACTGATACATCACCTTCCGTAGGAGGAATATAGGTGGTGATAATCTTCATCATGGTAGATTTTCCTGCTCCGTTGGGTCCTAAAAATCCTACAATCTCCCCTTTTTTTGTTTCAAAGCTGACATTTTTCAAAGCCCACTGTTTTCCATATAGCTTGGAAACACTTTGTACTACTATTGACATAATATATGAATAGGTTAATAAATAACTTGCAAAGATATAAAAAAATAATCGATTCTATTAGGATAAAAATTTGTACTTTTGCAGTTCTTTTGATATTAACATTTTAAATATTAAATTCTTATGACTGATTATCAATTAAAATACAAAGTAGCAGATATTTCATTGGCAGACTGGGGTCGCAAAGAGATTGAAATTGCTGAGAAAGAGATGCCGGGTTTGATCGCAATCCGTGAAAAATATGGAGATACCAAGCCATTGAAAGGGGCGCGCATTACCGGATCATTACACATGACTGTTCAAACTGCGGTTTTAATCGAAACATTAGTACACTTGGGTGCAGATGTAAGATGGTGTAGTTGTAATATTTTCTCTACTCAAGACCATGCTGCTGCTGCTATAGCGAAAGCCGGCGTTCCCGTTTTTGCATGGAAAGGAGAAACATTGGAAGAGTACTGGTGGTGTACCAACCAAGCATTGGCATTCCCCGATAAAAAAGGACCTAACCTTATCGTGGATGATGGCGGTGATGCTACATTGTTAATTCATTTGGGATACAAAGCAGAAAAAGATGCTGCTTTTCTGAACAAACAAACAGAATCCGAAGAGGAGCGCTGGTTGTTCCAAACTGTAAAAAATGTTTTGGCAGAAAATAAAACCCGTTGGCATGATACTGTTGCTGGTTTGAAAGGCGTTTCAGAAGAAACTACAACAGGAGTACACCGTCTATATCAAATGATGAGCAAAGGAGAACTTCTTTTCCCGGCTATCAACGTAAATGACTCAGTGACCAAATCAAAATTTGACAATAAATATGGTTGTCGCGAGTCTTTGGCAGACGGAATTAAAAGAGCTACTGATGTGATGTTGGCAGGTAAAGTGGTTGTAGTGTGCGGTTATGGAGATGTTGGAAAAGGATGTGCTCAGTCTATGCAATCCTATGGAGCCAGAGTGATTGTAACAGAAATTGACCCGATTTGTGCTTTACAGGCAGCTATGGAAGGGTTTGAAGTGAAACCGATTGAAGATACTTTGAATGAAGGAAATATCTATGTTACTACCACAGGAAATAGAGATGTGATTAGAGTGGAACACATGGTGAAAATGAAAGATCAGGCGATTGTTTGTAATATCGGACACTTTGATAACGAGATTCAAGTGGCTGCATTTGAAGCATTGCCAAACATCACTAAAAGAACCATTAAACCTCAGGTTGATGAGTATATTTTCCCTGATGGACACTCTATTTTTATCTTGGCAGAAGGTAGATTGGTGAACTTGGGTTGTGCAACTGGACACCCTTCATTTGTAATGAGTAACTCATTTACCAATCAGGTAATGGCTCAGTTGGATCTGTGGAATAACAACTATGAAATTGGAGTGTACAATCTTCCTAAGATTTTAGATGAGGAGGTTGCTCGTTTACACTTGGAAAAAATTGGTGTAAAATTAACTATCATGACTCAGGAACAAGCGGATTATATTGGAGTTCCTGTTGAAGGACCCTATAAACCGGATCATTACAGATATTAAAAAGGAGAAAAAGCTCTCTTTTTTAAATAAATTTTATAGAAGGTGCTCTAATTGAGAATTTTTTTATACTTTTGCACTTTCAAAGGGTCTCTTGGCCGAGTGGCTAGGCACCGGTCTGCAAAACCGTCTACTCCAGTTCGAATCTGGAAGAGACCTCTGAAAGCTTCTCATTATTTCTATGGGAAGCTTTTTTGTTACCTTATTATTTAGTATCTTTGCCTCTTCATTTTTTAAAAACGAATAAGATGAATAGTAACGAAATACGTAAGGCTTTTTTAGACTTTTTTGATTCGAAAAATCATAAAATTGTTCCCTCTGCACCTATGGTGATCAAAAATGACCCAACATTGATGTTTACCAACGCAGGGATGAATCAGTTCAAAGATATTTTTATTGGCAATCAACCCATTAAATTTCCCAGAATTGCAGATTCGCAAAAATGTCTGAGAGTATCAGGAAAACATAACGACTTAGAGGAGGTGGGTAAGGATACTTACCACCATACGATGTTTGAAATGTTGGGAAACTGGTCTTTTGGGGATTACTTTAAAAAAGAAGCGATTCAATGGGCATGGGAATTTTTGGTGGATCACCTCAAGTTGGATCCCGAACGCATGTACGCAAGCTATTTTGAAGGAGATCAGGCGGATGGACTTGAAGAGGATACGGAATCAAAACAATTATGGGCTCAATATATACCGAAAAATAGAATATTACCCGGAAATAAAAAAGATAATTTTTGGGAAATGGGAGACACCGGTCCCTGCGGACCCTGTTCGGAAATTCACGTGGATTTGAGAGATCAAAAAGAAAGAGAAGAGATTGATGGGGCAACTTTAATCAATAAAGATCATCCCCTGGTAATTGAAATATGGAACTTGGTATTTATTCAGTATAACAGAACAGCTTCCGGGGAATTACAAAAATTACCGAAAAATCATGTGGATACCGGTATGGGATTTGAAAGGCTCTGTATGGCAGTGCAAGGAAAAAAATCAAACTATGATACCGACGTTTTCCAACCTTTGATCCAAAAAATAGCCCACATGTCAGGTAAAAACTATGGGGTTAACGAAGAGAAGGATATTGCTATGAGAGTGATTGCTGATCACCTTCGTGCTGTGAGCTTCGCCATCGCTGATGGACAATTGCCCTCCAATACGGGCGCAGGCTATGTGATTCGTAGAATTTTGAGAAGAGCAATCAGGTATGGTTATACTTTCCTCAACATCAATAAACCATTTATTTATCAATTGGTTCCGGATTTGGTGGCGTTGATGGGAGAGCAGTTTACTGAGCTGAAAAATCAACAAACCTTAATCGAAAAAGTGATTCAAGAGGAGGAAAATTCATTTTTGCAAACCTTGGCTCATGGAATTCAAAAATTTGAAAATTATGCTTCTAAACTAAAAGGGAAAGAAGTAGATGGTGATTTCGCTTTTGAATTGTACGATACTTACGGATTTCCTATTGACCTGACACAACTGCTTGCTTCTGAAAAAGGGTTGAGTGTTGATATGGAAGGGTTCAACCGTAATTTAGAGCAACAAAAAAGCAGATCCAGAGCAGCTGCAACCCTGGAAACAGAAGATTGGGTGGAATTGATTGCGGATAACAAACCAACTCAATTTTTGGGATATCAAACGATGGAAGCACCCGCTAAAATTGTTAAATATCGATTGGTAAAAGCAAAAGGAAAGCAGTTTTTTCAAATCATTTTAGATCAAACACCTTTTTATGCAGAAGCTGGGGGACAAGTAGGAGATACCGGTCTGTTGAGAGGAATCAATGATCAAATCGAGATCGTGAATACACTGAAAGAGAATGACCTGACTATCCATATTGCCAATCAGTTACCTGAAAATTTAACACAAACCTTTAATGCAGAGATCAATAAAGAGAATCGTCTTGCGATTCAGAATAATCACTCGGCGACTCACTTGCTTCACGCCGCTTTAAGAAAAGTGTTGGGGAACCATGTTGAGCAAAAAGGATCTTTGGTTGCACATGATCGCTTTAGATTTGACTTTTCTCACTTTTCAAGAGTGACAGATGAAGAATTGAAACAAGTTGAAATGATTCTGAATCAGAGTATTCGTGATAACACACCATTAATTGTGCATGAAGATATCGAGATAGATCAGGCAAAGGAAATGGGAGCTATGGCGTTGTTCGGAGAAAAGTATGGAGATCGGGTGAGAGTGGTTCAGTTTGGAGAATCTGTGGAATTATGTGGAGGAACACATACTCCCGCTACAGGAAATATTGGAATGGTGAAAATTATTTCCGAAAGTGCTATTGCCGCAGGAGTAAGAAGAATTGAAGCGGTATCCGGAAAAGAGGCAGAACAGTTTGTTCAAAAACAGCTTGAAACCATCAAAGAGGTGAAAGAACTATTGAATACACCCAATTTGATTACCGGTGTAAACAAAGTGTTGGAAGAAAACCATAAACTCCATAAGCAGATAGAACAATTGCAAGAGGAACAAACCAAACATATTGTAGACGTACTTCTATCTCAAGTAAATCAGCATGGAGATTGGCATATCATCCAATATTGTGGAAAGGAACAGCCGGAAATTTTAAGACAAGTGGCGTATCAGGTTAGAAATCGTCATCCCAAAGTGGTAGCTGTTTTAGGAACTGTTTTTGAACAAAAACCCAATCTGATTGTAGCCCTTTCAGACCAGGTAGTGCAAATGAATATGAGTGCATCGCAGTTGGTTAAGATTGGAGCTCCGTTGATCCAGGGTGGTGGCGGTGGACAACCCAATTTGGCGATGGCAGGCGGTAAAAATGGAGAAAAAATCAATGAAGCAGTTCAGGCTGTGATTGATCACGTATTGCAAAGTATTAACTAAACGTATTAATGAACCAATTTGTAGAAGATAAACTAATCATTTCCGGTGCAAGAGAGAATAACCTCAAAGATATTTCTGTTGAGATTCCACAACAGCAATTGGTGGTTATTACGGGGTTGAGTGGAAGTGGTAAATCTTCTTTGGCTTTTGATACCATTTTTGCAGAGGGACAGCGAAGGTATATGGAAACTTTCTCTTCCTATGCACGCCAGTTTATCGGCAATATAGAACATCCTGATGTGGATAAGATATCCGGATTGAATCCGGTAATCTCGATTGAACAGAAAACAGCCAATAAAAATCCAAGATCTACTGTTGGCACCATTACGGAAGTATATGACTTTTTAAGATTGCTTTTCGCGAGGGTATCTACTGCTTACTCCTATGTTACCGGAGAAGCCATGATCAGCTATCATGAAAAAGAGATTGTGAATCTGATTATAGAGCAATATAACAATCAATCTATTTTAATTCTATCCCCCTTAATAAAAGGAAGAAAAGGACACTATAAAGAACTTTTTGAAACGGTTAGGAAACAGGGTTTTACCCGAGTCAGAGTGGATGGAAAAGTAGAGCCGTTATCGCTTAATTTACAGTTAGATCGATACAAAATTCACGATATTGAATTGGTTATTGATAATGTGAAAATTTCAGAAAGTGCTCAAAAGAGGATATCTAACAGTATCAAATTGGCCTTGAAATATGGCAAAGGAACTATTGCTGTTTTAGATACACAAACAGAAGTGATCAAAGTGTACAGTAAGCATTTGATTTGTCCAACGAGTGGCATCTCTTATCCTGAACCTGAACCCAATACCTTCTCTTTTAACTCCCCTTACGGAGCCTGTCCGAAATGCAATGGTATCGGATCTATTGCAGAGTTGGACATGAGTAAAATTATTCCTGATTCTTCTAAATCAATAAATTCAGGGGGGATCGTACCTATCGGTCCTGCCAAAAACAACGCAATATATCGGCAATTAGCCGCTCTTGCAGAAAAGTTTTATTTCTCCCTGAATGAACCTATATCCTCGATCAGTGAACAAAATCTGGATAGAATTTTATATGGCTCTCCTGATCCCATCTATGTAAAATCTACCGTCTCAGGAATGTCCCCTTCCAGAGTTTACTTTGAAGGAGTGGTTTCCTTTATGAAAGATGTGGATATGGAGAGTGCACCCGCTTCTATAAGAAAATGGGTGAATCAATTTATTAATGAAACAGTTTGTCCTGCATGTAATGGGACACGACTAAAAAAAGAATCGCTCCATTTTAAGATCGGCGGACTGAATATTGCGGAACTCTCTTTGATGGATATTTCAGAGCTTTCTCAATGGATTGAGCAAGTTCCCTCTTTTTTGAATGAGCAACAACAAAAGATTGCGTTTGAGATATTGAGAGAGATTCAGTTTCGGCTAAAATTTATCACAGACGTAGGGATTCAATATCTTGCATTGCATCGCCCCTCAAAATCCCTTTCGGGAGGTGAAGCTCAACGAATCCGTTTAGCTACTCAAATCAGTTCACAACTGGTAAATGTGCTTTATATTCTCGATGAGCCCAGTATTGGGTTACACCAACGCGATAATGTTAAGTTAATCAAATCCTTACAGAATCTAAGAGACAATCAAAATTCTGTGATTGTAGTAGAACACGATGCGGGGATGATGGAAGCAGCAGATTTTATTGTTGACGTGGGACCTTATGCCGGGGAAAATGGGGGAGAGATTACTTTTGCCGGAACTTATCCAGATCTTTTGAAGGCAAAAACGCTCACTTCTCTCTATTTGTCGGGGAAAAAGAAGATTGCTGTTCCTAAAGAGCGGAGTACAGGCAATGGAGAAAAACTGACACTGATAGGAGCAACCGGGAACAACTTAAAAAATATCACTGTAGATTTTCCGCTTGGGGTTTTAATTTGTGTTACAGGCGTATCCGGAAGTGGGAAATCAACGTTGGTGAATGAGACACTCTATCCTATTTTAAGTCAGCATATTTACCGTTCTGAAGCGAAGCCGCTTCCCTTTACTGAAGTAAGAGGTTTGGAATATATTGATAAAGTGATTGAGGTGAATCAGCAACCCATAGGAAGAACGCCAAGATCCAATCCGGCTACTTATGTCGGGGTTTTTGATGAGATCAGAAAATTGTACTCCATGCTTCCCGAATCCAAGATTCGTGGCTATACGGCGGGTAGATTCTCTTTCAACGTTTCAGGGGGCAGATGTGAAACCTGCAAAGGTGCGGGAATCAAAACGATAGAAATGAATTTTCTGCCCGATGTGTATGTAACGTGCGAAAAATGTAACGGGAAAAGGTATAACGATCAAACTTTAGAGATCAGATACAAAGGGAAAACGATTTCTGACGTTCTGGAGATGGATATGGAAACAGCGTTGGACTTTTTCGAGGCGATTCCTAATATTTATCAAAAACTGAAGACGCTGATTGATGTGGGATTGGGCTATATTCGTCTGGGACAACCCTCCACGACCTTATCGGGTGGGGAAGCGCAAAGAGTGAAATTGGCGGAAGAGCTGTCCAAAAGAGATACCGGAAAAACATTCTACATCTTGGATGAACCTACTACGGGATTGCATTTTCATGACATTGATATGTTGATGAAGGTCTTAAAAAAGCTGGTTGACCGCGGCAATACCGTAGTGGTCATTGAGCACAACATGGATGTAATCAAAATGGCCGACTGGATCATCGATTTGGGTCCTGAAGGCGGCAAAGAGGGCGGCAATCTGATGGCGTGTGGCACTCCCGAAGAGATTGTTAAACAACAAAAAGGCTACACCTGGAAGTTCCTCGAAGAGGAACTGAAGAAATAAACCGCTATAATTTCGGATTTCGGATTAGGATTTATAGGATTAAAAGATTTTAGGATCAAAAAAAGGCGGAGGGCGGAATGCGGAATGCGGAATGAAATTTAGAATTAACAATCTGACACTCAAATTCGCATTATTTCGGGATTTTATTTTGTTTTTTATTTTGAAAAAGAAATAAAAGGGGGGCAGAATAGGTATCCCTTTTTGGTTATTTTATTTCCCCACTCTGGAATTTTACGCCTTGGGGATAAATCGTGTATTGAAAACTCTGATTATCACTGAAATAAAAAAACGATGCACGTGGTCGTAAAGACGCAATGCATTGCGTCTCTACAGCCATTTTTACGACCACTTTCACTGTTTTTATTGATTGTTCCCCTCATTTGGAGGGGCTAGGGGAGGTCTAATTCGTAATTGAATTCCTTTCGACTTTCGACTTTCGACTTTTTTTTTATTTCGCCTTCCGCCCTCCGCCTTCCGCCTTCAAATTAACCATATAGGTGTAACATGATTGTTTCACATTTATGTTATTGATAATCAAACATTTGGTATAAATTCAAAAAAAATCACACAAAAGTATTGACAAATACAAAAAAAACAACTAACTTTGCTGTGTCAAACCAATTGAAAATTAGAAAATTAGAAGTTAAAAACAAGCGACAAAAAATCAAACTCTAACCACAAAACTTCTAAATTCTAAATTCTAAATTCAATGAAACGCCTCAGTATTGCAATATTATTAACCCTTTCCTTTCTGTCTTTACAAGCACAGGAGCTAACCAATGCCGGGCGTGAGTTTTGGGTTACTTCTTCGAAGAATATTTTTTCTGATACTGCACCAGATAGCGCGTTGATCTACATTGTCGGCGATACCCTATGTACCGGGTATGTTGAAAATCCCAATACCTCTTTTTACCAAACTTTTACAGTGGTTCCGGATAGTGTGTTGGTGATTGCTATTCCAAAAGAAGATATCATGTGTAATGTACCAAATAGTCCTTCAGATACTATTCGCTTTATTGAAGCTAAAGGAATCTATATTAAAACGGAAAAAAATGTCTATATCTATTTGCAAACTAATGTTGTAGATTCCATCGATGCGCATAATAGTATACGTACGGCTAAGGTTCCAGTACTCCCATCCTCTATTTTTTCTACCGAAGTTAAATTAGAAGGTCTTGGGGCTAATCATAATTTTTTTCAACTGCCTGTACTTTTAATTATTGCTACAGAAGATAATACTACGCTGTTTGTACCAGAATTATATCATCAAGGTTTTGTAACCACTTCCCCTTTTACGGCAGCATTACAAAAAGGGGAAGTATTAGTTTTGCCATCACATAATTTAGAGGGTTCAAACATAAATAAAATAATTACGACAAATTGTAAAAAAGTGGTTTTTTATTTTACATCACGTTTAAGTGGAATTCAAGGTGGTTATGGATCCAAAATGTTTCGAAGTATAACCAATAATCATCTTTATAAAGGAAAAGATTTTTTACTGGTAAAATATACATATGGTAATTTTCCAAAAGGGATTATATTAAGAGATGAAACAAATTTATATGCAAATGAGACTGTTTCATTATATCGTTGTAACCAACTCTCCATTAGCCCGTCATATGCAAACATTGCAGTTTCAGTTTCAAGCAGATCCATTGGATGCGGAACCCCACCTCCTTGGCTTATTAATGTTCCTTTTGCTTTCATAAGATCATCAGTGAATAGGCACGCAGATCACGGATATTTTTTCGGAATTAATCATACTTATGTAGGTTCTGGTAATTCAATGATGCCAATAAGTAATGAAGTGACAAACTATACCAATTTAAACCATATTTTACCAGCTGACCGCATGATGGAAAAATGGTTTTTCCCGACAACACAACGCCGCGTATCCCAAGCTCCGGATACCACTTATGTTGACCTGGTTATCTTTGTTAAACCGGAAGGGATTCATACCATGTATATCAATCATGAATTGATTCCATCTACCGCTTTTGATACTTTTCCGTACACAAACGGGGATTATTACTATCTGCAATATAGCCTTTTTAACAATTCGATTCCCGATTTCTTTATCTTGGAGAATGAAAATGGGTTTAATGCCACTATTAACGAGTTCGGTTATAATATGAGACCCAATAACAATCACGGACATATGGATTTTCTCTATTTCCATAATAATGACTCCGGAGTCAATTATTACGAATCTCCTGTTGCTTATTCCAATTTGAGTCCTGTTGATTCTGCAACTGTTTACCGCTGTGTTGGGGATCTGCTGCATTTGGAAGTACCTCATAATCCCGATTCTGTAGCCATAGACTGGATTGTAGATGGAACGCTATATCCGAACTCGCCTACAGTAGATTTTCCCTTAACTACAGCAGGTACGCTAACCGTTCAACTGGTTTTACATTATACTTGTCCCGATACCACCACCACATTTGTTGTTGTGGTGCCTCCACCTGTAATTCCATTTTCCACAGACACTATTTTGTGCCAAGGAACCGAGCTTTCTGCAGAAACGCCTGATGCAATTCACTATTTGTGGTCCACTGGAGATACAACCGCTTCTATTGTGATTGATACGGCGGGGCATTACTCGGTATCTGTCACCAATTTGGGTTGTACAGTTTCTCTCAATGATATCAACGTTCAACTCTATCCGCAATCTTCGGTGAATTTGGGTAACGACTCCATTCTATGTGCCTTGGCAACGTTGCTCCTGAACGCAGAGCAACCCCATCCTGCCACCTATTTGTGGCAAGATTTGTCCACAAATACAACCTATTTGGCGAGTTCTGAAGGAGATTATTGGGTCATCGTTACAGATGAATGTTTACAGGTAAGCGATACGATCTATTTGGGTTATTTATATCCAATTGAAGTCGATTTAGGCAATGATACTACGCTTTGTGAAGGTCAACATTTGCTTCTTTCAGCGGAAACACCTTATTGCACCTATTTGTGGCAGGATGGATCGACAGAAGCCACCTATTTGGTGAGATATGCCGGTGTTTATCAGGTGTTAGTCTCCAATCTCTGTTTTGATGAAACCGCAGAGATTGAAGTTTTCTATCAACGTTGTGAACAAGAGCTCTATATTCCCAGTAGTTTCACTCCCAATTCCGATGGATTAAACGATCAGTTTAAGCCGATTTTTGCCTATCCCGATAAAATTGAAGAGTACACCATCTATATTTACAATCGCTGGGGAAATCTGCTCTTTACCTCTCAAAATCCGGAACAAGGCTGGACAGGCGAAGGTTGCATGAACGGCGCCTACACCTACGTCATTTTTTACAAATCCGAAGGAAAAGGAGGAAAAGTGGTGAACGGAACGGTAACGATTTATTGATTTCGGATTTCGTAATTTGTGTAGTTACCTAAAAGGTTTGATATTCTAGAGTGGGGTGATGAAATAACCGGAGAGCAATACCCATTCTGCCCCCCAATTTTTTTATTTCCAAAAAGAAGAAAAAATTAAAATATAAAATGAATCCAATTTTGAATCTAAACACCTAATAATCAAATAATTATAAATTATAAATTCTAATTTCTAATTTCTAAATTTAGGATTCCGTAATTCGTAATTCGTAATTCGTAATTCGTAATTGGATTCCGCCTTCCGCCTTCAACCTTCCGCCTTCAAAAAAGGCTGCCTTGTGCAGACAGCCTCTTTCATAGTTATTTCTTAAAATATTTATTAGCTTGCTACTTTTTCGAGCCATTTAAGCATGGATAACATGATGGTCATAGAGATCAAACAAGCTACAACAAAAATCATCCAGGTTGCCCATACAGGAATGCTATTGTAGAAAATTACACCGATGAAAAGTAGTTGGTTTCCTAAAGCAGTGGCACTGAGCCATCCACCTTGCATGATACCCTGATATTTTGGAGGTGCAACTTTTGAAACGAAAGCAATTCCCAGTGGAGAGATAAATAGTTCAGCCACAGTCAAAACAAGATAAGTAATGATCAACAAGAATGGAGAAACGCGCATAGATTCATCTAGTCCGCCCATTGCAGTTCTTTCTGCTGCATCTGGTAATCCGATAGACCCCAATGTCATAATTCCAAAAGCCAAGGCAGCAATTCCCATACCTATTGCAATTTTCTTTGGAGTAGAAACTTCCCATCCTTTATTACGCATCCAACCGAACAGTCCGATAATTACAGGTGTAAGAAATACAACAAAAATAGGATTAAATGCCTGGAATACTTCTGCTCCTTGCAAAGTAGTAAAACCTAAGTTAATATTAATCATTTTTGTATAGTCGCTGGCAAATAGTGTAAGGGTTTGTCCATTTTGGTGGAATGAGAACCAGAAGAAAATAACAACGCCAAAAACAGCAAATAGTGCATACATACGTTGTCTAATCTCTTTGATATCCATTTCAACTTCTTGAGTATTTTGTTTTGCCTCTACAGATTTTTGTGCAGGATCAGGTAATTTGGCTTTATTTGCCAAAAATATAGTCAATGAAATAAGCATTGCGAAAATGGCTATACCAAATGAATAGTGATATCCTTCCATGAAGATATTCAGGTACTGATTGGCAAAGAGTGTTAAATCACCGGTAGTGTCACCCACTTGAGCAGCCAATTCTGTCAAACGTGTTTGTGCTTCAGGTGTGATTGTGCCACCCAAATATTGGTTACAAAGAGCGGGAAGGTCTGCATCAAATTTAAAACCATTGCTTTGAACCCACCAGTTTCTTAAACCCACTGCCATGATAGGAGCAAACATAGCACCAACGTTGATAAACATGTAGAAAATTTGGAATCCTGTTTCTCGCTTTTCGGCGTATTGCGGATTATCATAAAGCTGACCTACAACTGCTTGTAAGTTACCTTTAAACAGACCATTACCAAAAGCTATGGCGAACAGTCCGAAACAGGTGTACCCCAAAATTAGCGGGAAATTTTCTACAGGTGTTTTTGTGGGGATGGCGATGAGGATGTATCCTATCGTCATCAATACCAAACCTGCGATGATAGTACTTTTGTACTTTTTAGATCTGTCGGCAATTAATCCACCTACTAATGCTAAAACGTAGATTAAGGCATAGAAAACTGAATAGATAATAGCGCCTTCAGACCCGGAAAATCCAAATTTATTGTTCAGAAATAAAAGCAAAATAGCCATCATCACGTAGAAACCGAAACGTTCTCCCATGTTGGCAAGTGCTGCGGGGATTAACCCCTTTGGTTGATTTTTAAACATAATTTCAGTATTTAATTATTTTGATAGGGCGCAAATATAACACTTTTTTTACTAATGTTCGATGAAAGTTTAAAATAATTTATTTTGCAATGTATAATGCTGATTATCAATAATAATAGTTTTCTTTTTTGATAATAATGTAAAGTAACTTCCCTTCAAGAGTGTTAAATCAATTCCAATTTTAGTCACTCTTTTTCTAATTTTTTGGAAAAGTGAACAAAAAACTAATTCAATAGATCAATCTGAATAAAATCAATAAATAGCTATTAGCTATTCATTGTTGCCAAAAGTTCTTCATTGGATGAAGTTCGATTCATTTGGTCTTTAATAAACTCCATTGCTTCAATAGTGGTCATATCAGCTAAGTGATTTCTCAGGATCCATAATCTTTGAAGTACTTCAGGGGCTTGTAATAAATCATCACGACGTGTACTTGAAGCAACAATATCAACAGCGGGGAAGATCCGTTTGTTGGATAATCTTCTGTCAAGCTGCAACTCCATATTTCCTGTTCCTTTAAACTCTTCGAAAATAACTTCGTCCATTTTTGAACCGGTATCAATCAAAGCTGTAGAGATAATAGTTAGAGACCCTCCATTTTCAATATTTCGGGCAGCACCAAAAAATCGTTTAGGTTTTTGAAGAGCATTAGCTTCAACTCCTCCAGATAATACTTTTCCGGAAGCAGGTTGAACCGTGTTGTATGCTCTGGCTAAACGTGTGATAGAGTCCAGAAGAATACAAACATCATGGCCACACTCAACCATTCGTTTTGCCTTTTCAAGTACAATATTGGCAATCTTTACGTGGCGATCCGCTGATTCATCAAAAGTGGATGAGATCACTTCGGCACGAACGCTGCGTTGCATATCTGTAACCTCCTCAGGACGTTCATCAATCAACAAGATGATGAGGTATATTTCCGGATGGTTATTGGCAATAGCATTGGCAATCTCTTTAAGAAGTACTGTTTTCCCCGTTTTAGGCTGAGCAACGATGAGTCCTCTTTGTCCTTTTCCAATAGGAGCAAAAAGATCAATAACGCGGGTACTGATATTGGACTGATGATCATCAGTTAGTTTTATTTTCTCATCGGGGAACATAGGGGTCAAAAAGTCAAAAGAGATTCTGTCTCTTACCTCTTCGGGAAGTTTTCCATTGATCTTTTCAACACTGGATAGAGGGAAATATTTTTCTCCATGTCTTGGAGGTCTGATTAGCCCTGATATGGTATCTCCATTTTTTAATCCAAATTTTTTAATCAATCCATGAGAAACATAGATATCATCGGGAGATGGTAAGTAGTTATAATCTGAAGATCTTAAAAATCCACTATTGTCCGATGTCATTTCCAAGACACCCTCCCCCATAACAGAAGCTTGATATTCAGACTTTTCAATCAATTTCCAAAACTCATCCTCTTGGGTTGATGTCTCATCTTGATCATCAGTATCAGTGGGAGAGTCAGCTTCTTCAGAGGTAATGGGTAGTTCTTCATCGTCCCCATCTTCATCCTGATCAATTAATTTTTGATTTTCTACGGATTCAGCTTCTATCTCATCGATTCGGGATTGGTCCAATTCGTTAATACTTGAATATTCTTCCAAAATAGGATCATCAATAAGTAATAAGTCTTTATTGACTTCATCAGATTTTTTTTGTGTAGCTGTTTTTTTTGTAGATTGAGTTGCGGAACGTTTTGCTCTGGTGGAGGGTTTCTCCTTTTCTTGAGTTTTTGCTTCAGAGTTTTCCTCTTTTATCTCTTTTTCAACTTTAGTACTTTTAGTTGTTCTGGAACTTTTTGCACTTTTAGTTGTTTTTAGTTCCTCTGGAGTTGTTTCAATTGCTTTTTCATTCAGCATTTTTTCAGAAATGATAGCAGTAGAAGATGGAGTCTCAATAGGAGGAATCACTGTTGAAACAGTTGATGTTGAGGAAGATGTTTTTGAAGTAACTTTGTTAGAACTAGAGGCAGTTACTGGCATAGAGATTCGTTTTCTCTTACGGCCATTCTCTTGAGAATCTGTCATAATAATAATGATGTGAAAAATTAAAGAAAAGAAAGATATAAATTGAATAATTGGTTAATCCAATTAGCTTTGACATTTGAAAGTGCAAAAATACAAAAAAAAAATGACAATTAAGTTTTTTGTTTCTCTTTTTTTGCTGCCGGGAATAAAATGTTGTTTAAAATTAAACGATAACCCGGAGAATTGGGGAATAAATCTAAATCAGTGGGAGGGTCATACACAAAATGTTGATAATCCTCGGGATCATGACCTCCATAAAATGTAAATGTTCCTTTTCCATAAGTTCCGTGGAGATACCTTACTTCATCAAAGAGTTTGGATTCACCCATAATTACAACATGGGATTTAACTTTACTTTTTCTAAATGCAGTAGTTTGTCCCATAAATCCGGGGATCACATTTTGGTGATTTTGGCATAGCATAGTAGGGACGGGGTCCCATTTTGCAGAAAACTCAAAGAGATTGAAATAATCATTTTTTTTGTTTGACATATGAAGATTAGGATCCACATTGATATCGGAAATATCGTAAGTATATGGATTTAAGACGATATTGAAGTCGGTAAATGCCAAACAATTATCAAAATTTAATTTGCTTTGAGCGTTGGGTTCGATAGGGTCACCATCGAACGGAGTATCACAAATATCAACACCATCAGCAGCTAAAGCAACATCAAAACTATCTGGTCCGGAACACATAGCAAACAGATATCCACCCCCTGAAACAAAATCCTTGATTCTCTTTGCAACAGCCAGTTTCATCTGAGAAACTTTGTTAAATCCTAATTTTTTAGCCATAGCCTCGTTCGTATTGACATCTTCAATGTACCAGGCAGCATTTCTATAGCTTCCCCAGAATTTTCCGTATTGACCGGTAAAATCTTCATGGTGCAAGTGTAACCAGTCATATTTGGGAAGTGCATTGGTCAACACCTCCTCATCATAAATAACATCGTAGGGAATTTCAGCGTAGGTTAAGGCTAAGGTAACAGCATCATCCCAGGGAAGTTTGTTTTTTGGGGAATAGACAGCTATTTTTGGGACTTTTGTAAGTCGAATTTCATCCATATTGGAGTCAGAGGCAGAGATTTCATGAAGAATTCCCTGCATCTGAACATCAGCGATAACATTGCAAGTGACTCCTCGAATTAAGCATTCATCTTCAATTTTGGAGTCATAGATCATCATAAAACTTCCCCCCTTGTAATTTAATAACCAGCTCACATCAATTCCTCTTTCAATAGAATAAAAAGCAATACCGTATGCTTTGAGGTGATTGGCCTGAGTTAAATCCATAGGAATAAACAGGTAGCTCGCAAAGAGTGCAGAGCTACTTGAAAGGGTAAAAAGTAGGAACAAAATTCGTATTCGACGAATAAAAAATTTTTTTATCATGTTTATTAGGCCGTAATCTTTTTAATTAAAAATTAATTAAAAGCAGCAGAGATCGCAATAGAATACAGTTTTGTAAGCGCAGTATCACCTCTTGAAGATAACACACATGGTACTTTGGCACCTGCTAAAAATGCGCCACATTCAGCTTTATTAAATTTGGTAGATGCTTTATAAAATACATTTCCGCTTTCGATATTAGGGAAAAGAAGTCCATCGGCATCTCCGGCAACTTCACCGGTCATTTTTTTAATTTTTGCGGCTTCTTCATCTAATGCGACATCCAAAGAGATAGGTCCATCCACCAATGCTCCTTTAATTTGCCCACGTTCTACCATTTTAGATAAAATAGCGCCATCTACACAAGCTTGCATAGCCGGAGACATCTGTTCAGTTGCTGCTATAATAGCTACTTTTGGTTTTTCTATACCGATTGCATGGGCAGTATCAATAATAGATTTCAAAATAAACTGCTTTTGCTTTAAATCAGGATTCAAAATAATAGCACAATCGCCGGCAATAATGAGTTTGTGATAAGCCGGATTTTCAAATACTGTAATGTGAGTAATAATTGCATTGGGAGGACACAATCCACGCTCTTTATTGAGAATAGCACGCATATATTTATCCGTCGGTAAAGCGCCTTTCATTAAGATATCCCCTTTCCCTTCATTGATGATATCGCAACAAGTTAGTGCTGCTTTTGTATCAACGGGTTCGTGAATGATGGTAAAAAGGGAAGGATCAATATTCAGATTCTTACATACATTGCGTATAGTAGTTTCTTCTCCAACTAAAGTTGCACTTACAATTCCCATATTGACAGCATTATAAGCTGCCTCAATAGTATGCTCATCATTGGCATAAGCAACAACTAATCTTTTTTTGGGTTTTGATTTAACTAACTCAACTACTTGATCTAATTTTGTAATATTCATAAATGCTATAGTTTAATTTAATAAAATAGGTATGGTAGTATTATTAATGATTTGCTTTAAATTGTTGCAATCTCTTTTCTAACAAAGGTAATTGTTCGAGTGGAACTAAGGATACACAAGCTCTTAAACCTTCAGTTCTTTCACTTCCGGTGATAGATAATGTAATAGCACTGATACCATAATATAAGAACTCTTTAAGTAATTCTTCACCTGACATATTTGGATAAGCAATAGTGAAATAGAATCCGTCAGCCAATGGCTTATCTTCATCCTTATCATAAACAATGTAGAAATTGTTATCGATGAACATTTTCTTCATCATATTTGCTTTTTTTGCATATATTCTAACATCATCCAGGAATCGATAGCTTCCATCGTTACATGCTTTGAGAATAGCAGCCAATGCATATTGTGCAGAGTGGGATGTTCCGGAACTCATTGCATATACTGTACCATATATGATTGCTCTACCAAATAAAGGAGTTCCAAAATAGGGGATGAGGTCATCATACTTTCTATTATAGAGATGGTCAGATAGTACTAACATTCCTATACGTTCACCGGCATAGCTAAATGCTTTGGAACTGGAGATGAGTAGTGCATAATTTTGAGTGTATTTGGCGACAGTAGGCTGAAATGGAGCTTTTCCGGGTTGAGAAATATCATTTCTGAAGTCCATTCCAAAATAAGCTAAATCTTCAAATACTACTACATCATACTGGTTTGCCAATTCTCCAATAATTTGAAGTTCTTTATCAGTAAAACAGATCCAGGAAGGATTATTAGGATTGGAGTATATAATGGAGTGAATATTTCCTTTTTGTAAATAACTTTCCAATTTTCCTCTTAATGCTTCTCCACGATAATTGTAAACATCAAAAGTTTCAAATTTTAGTCCTAATACTCTGTGTTGTTGTTTTTGTACAGGGAATCCCGGGTCAATAAAAAGTGTTGTATCTTTCTTTTTATCAGCTCTTGACATGGTCATGAATGCAGCCATTCCGCCCATCATAGATCCAACAGTGGGGATACAGCCACTGGGTGATACATCAATATCCAAGAAGTTTTTGATAAATATAGACATTTCACTTTTAAGCTCCGGGATACCATCAATATCAGGGTAGATAGCAGCGCATCCATTTTGTAGAGCTTTAATTTGAGCTTCTATACCAATGGCAGCAGCCGGTAACCCGGGAATTCCCATTTCCATTCTAATAAACTCTTCACCACTGGCAACTTCAATGTCATTGATTAAACGTTTTATTTCTCGGATAGAGGCAACTCCTAATTGACGAATACCGCTTTTGGATAATATCTCATCAACAATCTCTCTACTAATAGGTGTGTTTTTCATAAGTAAAAATGTTAAATATTTGATACAAAATTTGACTTTGCAAAGATAAGTAAAATAAAAATAAAAAAAAAAAGATAAAAAAACGGAATAACTCATTATTTTTATATAATTTTGTACGCTCAATTGTTTAACTTCGGAGAGATGGCCGAGTGGTTGAAGGCGCACGCCTGGAAAGTGTGTAAATGCCGAAAGCGTTTCAAGGGTTCGAATCCCTTTCTCTCCGCAGCTATTTGATTGATAATAAAGATAATAAAATAAAATTTGTAAACAACACATTCATTAATTTAAATTTCAAAAGTAATTATGAAAAAATTAATCGCTTTATTTACCGTTGTATTATTTATAGCATTCGGTATTTCAAACACTGTTTTTGCGCAAGATAGTAAACAAGAAACTGCTCCTGACAAACAAAAAACAGAAAATGTAACAGAAGCTGCAGAAGAAGCAACAGAGGAAGTTGCCGGGGCAGCAAGACTAGAAAGAGCTGAAGATCCTGATACAGCTGCTGAAGAAAGTTTGCACTATGTTTTAAAAAACAAGTTTATTGAAGGGGGAACTGTTTGGATGGCTCCTATTTTGTTATGTTTGATTTTGGGACTTGCTTTAGTTATCGAAAGAATTTTTTATCTTAACTTTGCTACCATTAATTCCGGAAAATTCTTGGAAAAAATAGACGAAGCAATTAAAACCGGTGGAATCGAAAAAGCAAAAGAACTTTGTCGCGACACAAAAGGACCTATTGCCGGTGTATTCTATCAAGGATTGGATCGTTTTGACGAAGGTATGGATTCAGTGGAGAAAGCCGTTGTTTCCTATGGTGGTGTACAAATGAGTAAATTAGAAGTGAACTTAAGCTGGATCTCTCTCTTCTTAGCTTTAGGACCTATGTTGGGGTTCCTTGGAACAGTTGTAGGGATGGTGTTCGCTTTTGATGATATTGAAAAAGCCGGTGATATTTCTCCAACAATTGTTGCAGGAGGTATGAAAGTGGCGTTATTAACAACTGTATTTGGTTTGATTACAGCTATTATTTTACAGATATTTTATAACTACATTCTTTCAAAAATTGACTCTATTGTTAGTGATATGGAAGATGCTACCATTACTTTTATGGATATTTTGATCAAAAATAAATAATTTTTAGATCACTTTAACTATTAAATTAATACTGTATTATGAAAAAAATTGTTAATATAATCATTTTCACCATTGCCGGTATAGCGTGTTTGTTTGCTTTGATATTTTCTTTTAATTTTGATGAAAAATCTATGGCAAATTACAAAGCGACCGGGCAAGTAAAAGCAGCTGCACCGGAAATGTTGGAAGAGTTATCTGCTGCAAATGTGGATAATCTTCAAGAATTTATTACTAAGTATCAATCTCAAATTGAAGAAAGAAGCAAATTAAATAAAGAGGCTCAAAACAAAAAAGAGATTCTTTACACTTTTATAACTTCTCTTAAAGAGATTGGTAAGGATCAAGAAAAATTTGATCAGTATAAAGTCGACTTTGCTTTTTATTCAGCAAGACTTATTGCAGAAGAGCCCACAGCTCAATCTTATGTTGAGAAATTTAACAAAGTTGAAAACCTTGATAAACTTCAAGGCTATATTTTGGAACTCGAAGATGAGTATGCTGCTGTTAAACAAGATTATCTCGTTGAAGTTGAAAACATTAAGGCTTTAAATTTTCTTCTGGAGCAAGTTTCTCATATAGATGCTAACATTTCTGTTCAGAAAAAAGAAATTGAGCTAAAAGAGTTACAAGATAATGTAAGTAGTTTTAAAGCAGGTGCTGTACAATTAAATCTTGCAATTTATGGGTTTTATATTGTATTTTTTATAACTGTTGGATTATTGGCTTTCTTTGCAATCTTCCATCTTGTGAAAAATTTTAAATCCTCAATAGGAGTTTTATTAGGAGTAGCTCTTCTTATTGTTGTTGCAATTATTGGATATTTTGTTTCAACTGATCAATTGACTGATGTGGCGATAAAACTTCAAACTTCACCCGGTGAGATGAAATGGGTTGGAGCAGGTATAATCCTCTTCTACGTTATATTCTTTGGAGCAATAGCAGCTGTTATTGGCTCACTTATTATGAATTTCGTTAAAAAATACAGATAAAATGGCAAGAAAAACCCCAGGAATCAATACAGGTTCAATGGCAGACATTTCTTTTCTTCTGCTCACATTCTTTTTGTTGACTTCTTCGATTAATACAGAACAAGGGATCCCACGTAGGTTACCGCCTCATGCAACAGAAGAAGTAAAAGAACAGATAAATGAAAGAAATGTCTTAAATGTGGTTGTGAATTTCAAGAATGAAATTTCTGTTAATAGTCAGATCGTTTTTATTAATCAGCTGAAAGATAAAGCTAAAGAATTTATTGAAAATCCGTACGATGATCCCAATTTACCCGTGAAAGAGACCAAGTCAATAGATTATATTGGGGATTATCGGGTGTCTCAAGGAGTTATCTCCCTCAAAAATGACCAAAGTACTTCGTATGATGTTTATATACAGGTTCAAAATGAGCTGGAAAAGGCTGTTAATGAGTTAAGAGATAAAGTATCACTTCAGTATTTTGGAAAAAAATATGAACTGTTAGATACAGCTTTACAATCTGCTGTGAAAAAAGCGGTACCGATGCAGATTTCAGAAGCGAAGCCAATGGACTGGAGTAATACAGGTGAATAATCATAAAGATATTTATTATGGCTAGATTTAAAAAAGAAAACACAAAAGAACTTCCTGAAATTAATACCGGGTCAATGTCCGATATTATCTTCATGTTTCTATTCTTCTTTATGGTAATCACAAACATGAGAGAAACAAATGTTAAAGTGAAATTTACTGAACCATCTGCAACAGAGATTCAAAAGTTGGAAAAAAAATCATTGGTAGAAACAATCTATATTGGTGAACCATTGAATAAAAATGAAAATACAATTCCACCCGGAAAAATATCTGTTCAATTGAATGATCAGACAATTAAACAAGAAGACCTAGAAACTCAAGTTCAGGATTTTATTGCGAGAGCTAAAGAATCCCGTAGCGATGAGGATAAAAACAAATTGACATTTTCACTCAAAGTAGATAAAAATGTTGAAATGAGATATGTGAATGTTATCAAAACGGAGTTAAGGAAAAACAATGCACTTAAAATTAGTTATGCGACTAGAAAAAAAGTTGAAAATTAATTTAATTTATTGTTGTTAAAAATTTTTAAGGGTAGCTTCTGCTACCCTTTTTATTAAAAGGATATGATTAAATCAATGACAGGTTTCGGAAAAACATCAACTGTGATTTCCGGGAAAATGATTGTAATAGAAATTAGAGCCTTAAATAGTAAACAGTTGGATATTTCAACTCGAATTATTTCAACATATAGAGAAAAAGAGTTAGAAATCAGGAATTGGGTAGCCCAAACTTTAGAGAGAGGGAAAATAGAGGTGTCAATATATCAGGATAAAATTAATGGTGCTGATCAGGCAATAGAGATTAATTTTGACCTGGCAAAAGAGTATTACCAACAACTGAAAAACTTGTCTCAATATCTTAATAATGAAGTTCAGTCTGATCTTTTTTTACAGGTTCTTAGAATGCCTGATGTGATTACAACTCAAAAAGAGGATTTGGATGAAGAATGTTGGCTCTTGTTGAAGGATAAAATTATGGAAACTTGCGACCTTGTTAATCAATTTCGTGTAGAAGAGGGATCTGTTTTACAAAAAGATTTAACTCAAAGAGTTCATTTGATTATCGAATTTTTGGATTCAATTGATCCATTTGAAAATGAAAGGATGTTGGAAATTAGAAATAAACTCAATGAATCACTACAAGCTGCAGAATTATCACGTATTGTTGACTCCAATAGGTTTGAACAGGAGATGATTTACTATCTTGAAAAATGGGATATTACTGAAGAAAAAGTGAGATTAGAAAAGCATTGTAATTACTTTCTGGACACGATGAACGCAACTGAATCTCAAGGGAAAAAATTGGGATTTATCACACAGGAGATGGGTAGAGAAATTAACACAATAGGTGCAAAATGCAATCATTTTGAAATACAACAGTTAGTGGTTCAAATGAAAGAAGAGGTGGAAAAGATTAAAGAGCAGTTGGCCAATATTTTATAATTTTATTAATCATTAAAAAAATTAGAGGGGAAATGGGAAATATTGTTTCATTGGTAGGAAAACCTAATGTTGGAAAATCAACGTTATTCAATAGATTAACACAAACTAAAGAAGCAATTGTAGATTCGATCGCCGGTGTAACCAGAGATAGAAATTACGGTAAATCGGATTGGTGTGGTTATGAGTTTTCTGTTATCGATACCGGAGGTTATGTTGTAGGATCGGATGACATATTTGAATTAGAGATACGGAAACAGGTAAAATTAGCTATTGAAGAATCAGATGTTATTCTTTTCCTGGTAGATGGAAGAGAGGGTGTTTCCCCATTAGATCATGAGGTAGGTCTTATGCTACGAAAATCAAAAAAACCTTTTTATTTGGTAGTTAATAAGATTGACTCGCCCTCAAATTATTTTGATTATGCAGAATTTTATGAGCTAGGGTTAGAACAAATCTTCCCTATATCTGCTATTTCAGGAAGTGGAACAGGGGAATTGTTAGATCAAATTGTCACTCATTTCGATAAATCTCAAGTTCATGAAGAGGACGATCTGCCCAAAATAGCGGTTGTTGGGAAACCTAATGTTGGAAAATCTTCAATTATCAATACATTTCTGGGTAAAGATCAACATATTGTAACTCCATTGCCGGGTACAACAAGAGATACAGTATATACTAGGTATAATAGTTTCGGATTTGATTTCTACTTGGTTGATACTGCAGGAATGAGAAAAAAAAGTAAAGTAGGTGAGGATTTGGAATTTTATTCCGTGATGAGATCTGTTAGAGCAATTGAAAACAGTGATGTTTGTATTATAATGTGTGATGCTTCTGTCGGCTTTGATGCTCAAGATTTGAATATTTTTAGTTTGGCGGCTAGAAATCGTAAAGGGGTTGTGATTGTTATGAATAAGTGGGATTTAGTAGAAAAAGACAGTAAAACGGTTAAAGAGTATGAAAAATTAATCAATGGAAAGACAGCTCCTTTTACAGATTTTCCTATAATTTTTACATCAGTAATCAATAAGCAAAGAATTTATAAAGTACTTGAAAAAGCAATTGAGGTTAATGAAAATCGTAAGAGAAGAATAAGCACGGCGCAACTGAATGACCAATTATTGGAGATTATTAAAGAAACTCCCCCTCCAATAGTGAAAGATAAAGTGGTAAAAATCAAATATGTAACACAACTTCCAACTTCATTTCCGGCATTTGCTTTTTTTTGCAATATGCCCCAATATGTTAAAGAAAACTATAAACGATTTTTAGAAAATAAGATAAGAAGTTTGTGGAATTTTTCAGGTGTACCCATAGAAATTTATTTTAGAAAAAAATAATTTCATAAATAGTTGAAAATTTGCAAAAAAAGTTTATCTTTGCATGATGGAATATTAATTGTTTAACCAAAATAAATCGTATGAAAAAATTATTATCTTTTTTAGTTGTAATGTTTTTAGTTTCAGCAACACTTTTTGCTCAAACTAAAACGAGTCGAATGAACACATCATTTGTTGCCAAGGCTAAACAAACAGCCCTTACAGGTAACGAAATGACTCCTGAAAATGTAGTTCCTGAAGTTATTCGTGCATTTAGTACTACCAATATTGGATCTACATATTATGATGCGGTTACTAATGCCACATCAAGAAATACAATTACCAACTGGAATGATGGTACTGTAGCTGCAGTGTGGACAACTGGACAAGTTTCTTCACAAAGAGGGACAGGTTATAATTACTATAATGGTAACTCATGGTTTCCGGCTCCTCCTGCTACTGAAAGAATAGAATCTGTACGTACAGGATGGGGAGTAATTGCACCGGTTGGGAATGGTGAGATTGTTGTATCTCATAATGGAAATAATGGATTAACAATTTGTAAGAGAGCAACAAAAGGAACCGGAGATTGGACTGAATCTACGCTTATTGGTCCTCCACATGATGGAGATAATTCATCCAACACTGTATTATTGTGGCCGACTATTGCTACAGAGGGAAATACAGTTCATCTATTTGCATGTACAGATAATGTTGAAGATGTTCTTTATCAAGGACTTCAAACACCACTACTTTATTTCAAATCAACAGATGGAGGAAGTACTTGGTCTGCACCACAGTTGATTGGCGCGATGACAGGATTAAATGAAAGTATGGCAGACAATTATATGGCGGTTGCTAAAGGTGGAAAAGTTGCTCTTTTGGTAATCGAAAGATTCTCAGAAACCTACTATATTGAATCTTCTGATGGTGGAACAACATGGACCAAACATACTGTTTATCCTTTCGTGGGTGGAAATAATTTTGACTTTGATACCCAATATTTCCCTATGACTGCTGTTACAGATGGAACCGGATCGATTGCTATTGGAGATGATGGTACTGTTCACGTTGCTTTTGGAACTTATATGGCTGCTAGAACAGAAGAAAATGAGCCCGGCTACTATACTTATTGGGCAGGGTATGATAACTTATTCTACTGGAATTCAACCATGACTCCACTTGTTGCATTTGATACAACAACTGCAGAAACTTATAGCGGTAGATTGGGACGTCCTAATTTGGATGGAGATGATACCATTTGGTTTATGAGTGGATATAGCTTTTCAGACTACAGAAACAATGGACCAATTACTTTTCCTAGCTTGGTAGCTGAGGGAGGTAAAGTTTATATGGTATATGCTGCAGCAATGGAGGCTCCTTATCTTTGTGGAGCAACTTCCGAGTACTATTATGGAATTTTTGCAACAGTGTCTAATGATAATGGTGCAACCTGGGATGACCAAAATAGAGTTAGTTGGTTGTCATACCATCCTGAAATGTATTTTGTGGACTGGGTAAGCAGCGAATTGTATGGGGAGTTGTTTGTAACAATGGAAGGTGAGTGTTTCTGGCCCAAAATGGCTCCTAACTCGACTGATGGTAAATTGAGTATTATGTGGTACTTTGACTATTTACCAGGTAATGTTGCCGGATTTGGATCAGCGACAAACTATGTTTATGCAATGAATATCGATAAAGAAGATATTGGAGTTATCAAAAAAACAACTGAAGTTTATCAAGGACTTTGGAATGAAGAGGGTATCAAGGAGAACACACTTTCAGAAATGAAACTATTCCCTAATCCAACATCTAATACTGTAACTATTAATTTATTCTCTAAAGATCAAGGAGCTGCAACATTAACTATTACTAATTTAATGGGACAAGTTGTTTATAATGAAATTGTTTCATTAGGGTATGGAACTAATCAATTGATGGTTAACTGTTCTGATTTTATTTCAGGATTCTATTTAGTTAACATTTCTACTCAGAAAGGATCTACTACACAAAAATTGATTGTTCAGTAATAAGAAGAGTTAATTCGTGTTTAAAAAGTGGAGTAGGGGTTTCTACTCCACTTTTTTTTATAAAGTTATTCATTTAATATGGTTTATATTATATTTTTATATATCTTTGCTGCTTGAAAGCAGTATTGAAATTTAAAAAGTGAAATTATAGTTAAATTTATTAAAAAAAAGAAAAATGAAAAAAATTTACTCATTATTAGTGATGGTTATGATTGTGAGTGTTGGTTATGCTCAAATCTCAACCCAAACAATTAAGAAAGAGAATCTTAATTTACAAAAACAAGAAGTTAATTATCGTCCTGACAGATCAGGAGCCGGTTCTTGGTGGTTTTCCTACTGTGAAGATTTAATGTATTACATGGGAACAGAATTGGATTATGGATACGTGAATTTCTTACAAGATTCAGTAGGTACAATTCAATATTCTGATGGTGATGGACGTCCACAGTTCTTTAGCTTTGCTCAGGTTTTTAACTTTGAAGAGCAAATTTGGCATGATCTTTATTTTGGTTTATGCGATGAGGATGGAACACCAATTCCCGTACCTTATATTGGAGGAACCAATACTTATTCTATCGACTCAATGAGCTGTATTTATGCTTATTTGTGGGGAGAAAATGTTCCTACTACTACTGTTGATACATTGGTAATGACTATTATAGCTGATGATAACCTTGAATATATGACTCTTAATGCAGGTGGTACTCCGGCATTTATACAAGCCGAAATTGATTATGATTTTAGTAATTCATCCATTGCTCAAGCAACACATCCAAAATTTTATACCGTTAAAGTTCCTTTAACAATTGATGATACTACGGGAGGCTATTTTGTATACAAAAATTTGCCGGTAGTAGGATTTAATAACCTAAATACTAAAACTGTTGCGGTTGCGTACTCTTTTATCTCAGGTAAAGCTAATAGAGTTATCACTGACGTAATAGGAACAGATATTAACAGATTTGTCGCATATTACAATGAAGATCCAAGAGATGATTATAGTACTTTTGGTTCAACTGCTTTAATGACAGAAGAGAGCAACTCTATGTGTGCAATGGATTGGACTTATACTTCTTCAACTTTCTTAGGTCAGTATGTTAGTAACTCTATTTGGATTGGAAAATTAAAACGTCCAGGAATTTCAGTTCTTGCATCTTGTGATGACTGCGAATGGGTAGGTGTGGAAGAAATTGATCAAAAAAACATCTCAGTTTATCCAAATCCGGCAACAAATAACTTTACAGTGAATTTACCCACTGCCAGCACTGCAAATGTAGAATTATTCAATATTGTTGGACAAAAAGTTTACAATGATGTTGTAAATGAACTTACTGTTCATGTTAATGTTTCTGAACTTAAACCCGGAATTTATATGTTAAAAGTAACTCAAGATAATAAAACTTATACCACAAAAGTAGTTGTTAAATAAGTTTTATTCTGAATTAAAAAAAAGGGAGTTTAAAATTTTAAACTCCCTTTTTTTGTGTTGGAAAACGTAAATAAAAAAAAGAGATCTGTTCAGATCTCTTTTTTTAGTGCAATAGAAATAGTGAATTATTCAGCACTATCTTCTTTTACTTCAGGATTGTTTTCTTCTGCAATAGGCTCTTCAGTTTGAACATCATCACTGCTTTCTCCTTCAGTTGCTGCTTCAGCCTCAGCTTGAGCTGCTGCTTCAGCTTGGGCTTCAGCTTGATATTTAGCTGCTACTTTTTGAGCAATTGCTTCTCTAACTTTACTTTCACTTTCTAAACGCAGTTTAGATTCCTTGCGTTCTTGTTCTACTGCTTCTCGTTTTAAATTGTTTATTTTTGATTCTTTCTCTTGTTTCCAAGCTTCAAAACGACGTTGAGCTTCATTTTCAGTCAGGGCACCCTTGGCAATTCCGCCTCTTAAGTGTTTCATTAACATTACACCCTCACGTTTAAGAATCGAACGAACAGTTTCAGAGGGAGAAGCACCTACTTCAACCCAATACAATGCTCTTTCAAAATTTAAAGTAATAGTTGCAGGATGGGTTAATGGATTATAGGTTCCAATCTTCTCGATAAAACGCCCGTCTCGTGGTGCACGACCATCCGCAATTACAATAGAGTAAAAAGGTTGATTCTTTTTACCAAATCTTTGTAATCTGATCCTTGTTGCCATAATTGTTTAATGATTTAATTGTTATTAATTTAGGGCTGCAAAATTAACAAAAAAAACGATATAAAAATTATTTTTTCAAATTTTATTTGAATGAGGGTAAATGTTAAAAAAAAATTGTATTTTCGCGGTTCAAAACAATGATGGTTCCGTAGCTCAACTGAATAGAGTATCTGACTACGGATCAGAAGGTTACAGGTTTGAATCCTGTCGGAATCACATTATTGCCATGGTGGCGGAATTGGTAGACGCGCCGGTCTCAAAAACCGGTGAGGTAATACTCGTGCCGGTTCGACCCCGGCCCGTGGTACAAAGAGGCTTGAAAATCAACTGTTTTTAGGCCTCTTTTTTTTGTATCTTTGCTTTTCTAAAAATATTGAGTATGGAGATAATAAAAACGATAGTAACAGACCTATTTAAAGAGACTCATTTAGAAATTACAAAATTACCTCAGTCCGGATCACCTCGAATTTATTACAGAATATCTTTTCGTGATCATCAGCCTGTTATCGGTGTTTATAATAGTGATGTTAAAGAAAATGAAGCTTTTTTTGGTTTTACGGAGTCATTTAGAAACAAAAAAATTGCGGTTCCGGAAATTTATTTCATTACACCAAATAGACAATATTATATTATAGAAGATCTTGGGGATATAACCCTTTTTGAATTTTTAAAGCAAGATCGAGGTCAGGAAGGCTTAGGTGAAGCAACGATCGAATGGTATAAAAGGGTACTTGAGGAGCTTCCAAAAATTCAGTTGTTAAATGAGAAAGATATCGATTTTTCCCTCTGTTATCCCAGAGCTGCGTTTGATCGACAATCGATGAATTGGGATTTGAACTATTTTAAGTACTATTATTTGAAATTAGTTCATGCTCATTTTGATGAACAAGAATTGGAGGATGATTTTAATAGATTGATTCAATTTTTATTGGAAGCAGATGCACAATATTTTATGTTTAGGGATTTTCAATCCAGAAATATAATGTTGCATCAAGGTAAACCTTACTTTATTGATTATCAAGGAGGAAGAAGAGGTCCATTGCAATATGATTTAGCATCTCTTTTATATGACGGAAAAGCTGATATTCCGGAAAAGATTCGGGAGGAATTGTATCATTTTTATATCGATCAATTGGCACGCTATATAGAAGTGGATAAAACGAAATTTGAGACCTATTACATTGGTTTTGTATTGATTCGTATTATGCAAGCTCTTGGAGCGTATGGCTACAGGGGATATTATGAGAAAAAGAGTCATTTCTTGCAAAGTATTCCTTATGCATTACAAAATATTCGTTATATTTTGAGGAATAAAACTCTTCCTATTTCAATCCCAACACTTTGGAATCTGCTTGATTTTATTTCTAAAGAGGGGAATCTTTCATCACCATTGGAACAATCTAAGCATTTAACAATTACGATTCAAAGTTTTTCATTTAAAGTGGGGATACCTACTTCTGAAAGTTCCCATGGTGGTGGTTTTGTGTTTGATTGTAGATTTTTACCCAATCCGGGTAGAATACCGGAATATAAAGAGTATAATGGGACAGATCTTGCTATTCAACAATATTTTTCACAATATGAAGTAGTTGAACAATTTAAGAGAAGTGTCGAAGAGATTATTATAATGGCAGTTGATAATTATTTAGAACGGGAATTTCAACAATTAATGATCAATTTTGGATGCACTGGAGGACAACATAGATCGATTTATTTTGCGGAATGGTTGGCAAAAAAACTTCAGGAAAGATATCCTCAAGTGCAAATAAACTTAAACCATATTCAGTTTCCGGAATTATCAAAGAGGTTTGTTCCAAATCAATAAAATAGGATCATTTATGATTACTTTTTTTGTACCTTTGCAACGTAAGTAAAATATAAAAACAATATGAAAAGGAGAGGTATATTATTTCTTCAGTACACCCTAATAGCACTAATTTTTATTTTGGGGTTAGCCTCTTGTAATTTTTCCGGGAAACGTTCACAAGATACTGTTGAAGAAGAAGAACTTTTAATAGAATATCCGATAGCCGCTATTTCTGATTTTATTGAGACTTCCCCGACAGACACGAATGAGCTTTACCCTGTAAGTGAGGAGTTTTTAAAACAGTTTTTACTTTTTGCATCACAATATGAGGGGCAAAAATTAACGGTTAAAACTCATTTTCCTTTGGAGTGGGGTGTTTTAGTAATAGAGCGATTACCTGAAGGGAGGGAGTTATATCTTTTACAATCCAAAAATCGGGAATGGAAATATATTGTCATTACTTCCGGAATGGGAACCCAAAGAATTTTAGATTTGATTCCTGTTGCTGTTAATATTGCTGTTCAAAATCAGGATATTTTAGAAACAGAAATTTGGACTACAACACGAAATGAGATGGGAGAGTTTTCTGTGGAAAAAACTTATACTTGGGTAAGATCTGTTGCAGAGGAATCTTTAGCAGAGTACAGGAATAATCCCGAATCATTTAATAAAACGACCAAAGTAATAGATGTGTACGCAATTAATAAAATGTGTCGCTTTGATTTTCTCTTATCTGATTTAATTCCGGAGTATAGTGCAGTCATTTTTTATTATCAAGATGGGAAAAAACCTGAAGATTGGGATGAAATTGTACCGATTCTTCAAAGTTATTGTGAAGATTATGAGATCATTTTTGATGAAATACATCAGGATTTTGATAAAGTGGTTATTAGAGATTATAAATTAAATAATATTACAACGGTGGATCTAACCCCCTTTATTTCTGACGCTATGGCAGGATTGGTTTTATTAAAAAAGGATGAAGAACCCAAAGTTGTTTTGTTTGGAAGTTTAGAAAGAATGCGGATAGAAATTAAAAGGTATTTTAAAATAATTTCTTGAAACAATCGTTTTAAGTTATCCTACTTAATCACTTTTAATTGATAAATATATGAACATTAATCCTATTTCGAAATTTTTAAAAAAGAATCCAAAAGAGTTTTCCAAAACAGATATAGTTCGTTATATCGAAGAAAAAGAGGTGAAAATGGTTCAACTTCTTTTTGTTGGGGAAGATGGTTGTTTGAGAAAAGTCAATATTAATGTTCATAGTAAGAGTTTTGTTGATCAGCTATTGACTTGGGGGGAAATGATAGATGGATCTTCAGTTTTTCCATCCTCAAGTAGAACTAAGTCCACTTCTATTATTTTATTTCCCAGATTGAGCTCTTCCTTTGTTAATCCCTTTGAACCTGTCCATACGCTTAATTTTCTCTGTTCTGTACACACTTATAGCGGAAAAAATTTAGAATCTTCATCTGAGTATATTTTAAAAAAAGCAGATGATGCTTTTCAAATGGTAACCGGCATGGAGGTCAGGTTCAAAAGTGAGGTTGAGTTTTATCTATATAGTGAAGATGATCCCAATTTTTCAAATCAGTTGCAAAATAGAGAGTATTCAATATCCCCCTACTCTATATATGATCGTTTCACTTATGAGTGGATGAATAAAGCGGCACAATGTGGCGTTTTAATACAAAAAGGTTATGTTAAGGGAAATTATCTTAAAAAGAATGATTATCTGTACGAACAGCACGTTGTGGAGTTGTCTTCTCTATCTCCTATGATGGCTGCAGATCAATTAACAATTTTAAAATGGGTATTAAAAAATTGTGCTTTTCAGCATAATTTAAAACTAACTTTTGCGCCTGTTGTGGATATTAATGGTAAGGGGAATGATTTAATAATCCATTCTCAAATAGTTAAGAATGGGAAGAATCAAATGTTTACGGATTTAAAACTGAACTCAATAGGTAGGACTGCCATTGCCGGTTATCTGTTTTGTACTCCTGCTTTAACCGCATTTGGAAATAGTAATGCTTTATCTTACCTGAAAGTTAACCGTTCTCTCAATAAATATCATTACCTATTTTGGGGTGATGAGCGCCGTACTGCTCCGATTTCCATTCCTCAAAGATGTACTCAATTCGAAGAACTTTATAATGATTTAAGTTCAAGTGAGAAACCTGTACCTAAAAAGAAATATCATACTCCTTTTATTACGCACAAAACTTCAGATTTTTCTTCAGAGATCTACTTATTGTTAGCTTCACACTTGATCTCCATGAGACATGGTTTTGAGATGGAAGAAGCACTTAAATTTGCGGAATCTCATTATATTGATGTAGATATTGATCTTCCTGAGTATAAAGGGAAGTTTGAACATTTAGTCCCACTACCTTCCTCTTGTTTTGAGTCTGCAGATGAATTGTCAAAACAGAGAACAATTTTTGAAAAGCATGCTATTTTCCCAACGGATATGATTGATAATGTTATCAGAAAGTTGAAGAAAATTGAACAATCTGATTGGGAAAAAATGATTCAAAAGGATCATGATTTATGTGTTGAGTTGATTGATAAAAATATGGACTGTTAAATAAAAAATCGGGCTCTGTAGTTCAATGGATAGAACAAAAGTTTCCTAAACTTTAGATTCGGGTTCGATTCCCGGCGGAGCTACATTTTTTAGTTAAAACATTCCTCTTTTTCTGATAAAATTTTCTTTTTTGATACCTCGAATTGTTGTACCTTTGCAGCGATTTTTAATAAAACTATTACCATGAAAAAAAGACCTAATATTGATTACCCATTTAGTATTGACAGAGAAAAACTGTACTCTATGATTGAGGGGGAGGCACCTACTCATCAAGAGTTAGAACGGATTTTACAGAAAGCCAAAGATCTCAAAGGATTGACTCTGGAAGATGTAGCAGCTCTTTTGAGAGTGGAAGACCATGATCAGATTTACGAAATCATGGAAGTTGCAAAATATGTGAAAGAGGAAATTTATGGCAAAAGGTTGGTTCTTTTTGCACCTCTCTATACGGGAAATGTTTGTGTTAACAATTGTACATATTGTGCTTTTCGTCGTGCAAATAAAAATTTAACGAGAAAAATACTCAATATGAGAGAGATTGAAGAAGAGACACGTATTTTATTAAAAGATGGACATAAAAGATTATTGTTAATTTGTGGTGAATCACCTAAAAATAATATTGAATATGTATGTGAAGCAATACGTACTGTATATGCTGTGAGAGAAGGAAACAATAATGTGAGAAGAATCAATGTTGAGTTGGCTCCAATGGATGTTGAAGATTTTGAAAAATTACATAAGGAGAATATCGGCACCTATGTTTGCTTCCAGGAAACTTATGATCAAGAGCTATATAAGGAATATCATCCTGCAGATACTCCCAAAAGTGACTATATGTACCGTTTAAATGTAATGCATAGAGCCATGCAGGGAGGTATTTTGGACGTTGGATTGGGAGTTTTATTTGGTTTGGCAGATTATCGCTTTGAAATTTTGGCTTTAATGGAACACGCCAATCATTTGGAAAAAATGTTTAATTGTGGTCCTCATACCATAAGTTTCCCTAGAATTGAGCCGGCTGAAGGGGCCCCACTTCCCGAACATATTCCACATAAAGTAAATGATGATGATTTTAAAAAAATTATTGCCATTATTAGAATAGCATTACCCTATACAGGTATTATATTGAGTACAAGAGAATCTGATGAGTTGAGAACGGAGCTCTTTAATTATGGGATTAGTCAGATATCTGCGGGTTCCAGGACTAATCCGGGAGCATATAGTCATATCGCTAATAAGAATACTACCGGTAGTCAGTTTGCATTGGGAGATCATCGTTCATTGGAAGAAGTGATTTCAGGAATGATAGATAGCGGTTATATTCCCTCATTCTGTACTGGTTGCTATCGACATGGTAGAGTGGGAGCCGATTTTATGGATCTTGCAAAACCCGGATTAATTAAGCAGTATTGTTTACCTAATGCACTTTTCTCTTTCAAAGAATACTTATATGATTTTGCAGGCGAGGAAACCAGGAATAAGGGATTGGCGCTAATCCAAAAGATGGTTGCAGATTTACCACAAAACAAAAGAACTGAAACAGTTAAATCAGAACTGCAAGAGATAGAAAAAGGAAAAAGAGATTGCTATTTTTAGTATAACTCCACATATTGGAATTCAGACTTTAAAGGGATCCTTATTATATATGGGGTCCCTTTTTGTGGTAAACTCTTTCCTCTTAGCCAAGGATTGAGCTCTTTGAGTTCTCGGTATAGAATTTTTTGATCTTTGGCAAAAGTGACCAAGCTGGCTATATTGGAATCAACTGATATCTCTTTGTATGGTACGGGTTTATAGTAATCTGTTTTTGTAAACTGAACACCGTACAGTTCCGGTTGTTCAAACATTAGTTTATAAGAGATAATCCTACTGACATAACGTGATGTTTCGGTATTAAGAAGTAGTTTCCAATAGTTATTTTCTTCTTGTTCCGTTAACACTCTTTGAAGTCCATTTTCTCCCATATTGTATGCAGCAGCTGCCAGCGTCCAACTTCCAAATTTTTTATATAAATCTTTAAAATATTTACAAGCAGCCCTTGTAGATTTTTCTATATGATAGCGTTCATCAACGGTTGTGTTAATTTCCAGTCCATAATTTTTTCCTGTAGATTCCATAAATTGCCAATAACCGGAAGCTTTTGCAGGTGAAACGACATTTTCTAAATTACTTTCGGCAACACAAACATATTTTAAATCCTCAGGAACACCCTCTTCTTTTAAAATTTTTTCGATTTCAGGAAAAAAACGACCTGATCTTTTGAAAGTTTGTATCGTTCTGGAATGTTGATAACAGTGGATAATCAATTCTTTTTCCAAACCCTCTCTTACCCAATAAGTTTGAATGGGTACATTTTCTCCACAAAATTGCACAGATTGAGGAATTGGAGGGGTCGCCAGCGTGTTGTGATAGAATGAGACATTCTCCTTTATATTTTCCCTATCATCATCTGAAATATCACCACTTTTTACAATAAGACACAATCCAATTGTTCCCAATAACAACATAATAATAATGATAGCAATTCGATTTTTCATAGCAATTTGTTATTTAAGGTAAGTTTTATGGTGCTGTTCAATCATTTTCCAAAGATGAACTCTGTCAAGACCTCGTACATTGTGTTCATGATTAGGATAAACGAAGTAATTTATTAATACTCCATCTGTAACAGCCTGATTTAACAGTTTTAAAGAGTGTTGCCAAAGAACAACGTCATCTTTTCCACCATGAAATATGAGTAGATTCGCTTTAATGTTTTTTACTTTCGGAAGAATAGAGGTTGAGTGATATCCCTCCGGGTTCTCTTCGGGGGTATCCATGTAACGTTCACCATACATAATCTCATATCCACTCCAATCTACTACCGGCCCCCCACAAGTTGCACTATTGAAGTAATCGGGATATGTACTGATTAAGCTCAAAATCATAAATCCTCCATAACTCCACCCATCTAAAGAGATGTTTTTCGCATCAACATAGGGTTGAGATAAAAGATATCTGACACCCGCCATTTGATCTTCCATTTCAAGAACTCCGAGTCTGCGATGGATTACTTGTTCAAATAGAGCTCCTCGTTTTGCGGTACCCCGATTATCTAGAGTGAATACAATATATCCTTGTTGTGCCATATAATTCAAAAACACACCTCCATTCATAAAAGTGTTAGTTACCAATTGAGAGTGAGGACCTCCATAAACGTAAAGAAATACCGGATATTTTTTTGATTTATTAAAATTAGGGGGGAAGATAATCCTACAGTACAAAGAGTCACCTTCGTTATTTTGAATTGTAACGATTTCAGTTTTTCCTAATTGAATGGAGCTGTAGGGGTTTTTTGCATTCAATAGCAATTTGGATTTTCCGTTGTAGCTATTGATCAATTCAATTTGTCTCGGAGTTTCTAAATTGGTAAAATAATCGATAAAGAAATTTTTATCATCTGAAAACATAGGGGAGTGCGTGCCATCTTTATGGGTTAGACAAGTCGATTTTTTAGATTTTAGGTTTAAAGAGTAGAGATAGTTACCAATGGGCGATGGGTTTGTACTAGTATAGAAAAGATACTTCTCTTTTGGATCCAGGCCAAAGAGCTCAGTTACTTCCCATTCTCCTTTAGTGAGTTGAGAAATAAGATCTCCATTGCGATTATAAAGATAGAGATGGTTCCATCCGTCACGTCTGGATTGCCATATAAAGGATGATGAGTTATTAAAAAAGAGGGGTCTTGTTTGCGGTTCTACGTATCGTTCATCACGTTCTTGAATTAAGGTCTTCACCTTTTTACCGGTGTTAAGGTCGTACTCAATCAAATTCATTTGGTTTTGTTCTCGATTGACATGAGCAATGAAAAGGGATTTTTCATCAGGAGAAAAAGTAATGTTGGTTTAGAATTCGCCATCTTCAAGATCTGTTTGAATATAATGATAAACCGATCGATTGGCTTCTATTGATTGATTTACATCAAAAATACCAACTTTAACCTGATGGCTATTTTGACCTGCCATAGGATATTTTATGGTTCTATAAGTGGTGATATGCTCGTTAATATCAATGATAGGGTAATCTTCTACCATACTTTCATCCATTCGGTAGAATGCGATGTAGTTTCCTTTTGGTGAGATATATTGACCCTCATCAATTCCCCATTCACTACGGTGTACTGTTGATCCAAAAACAATGTTTATCCCGGTATCCGGACAAAGCAGTATGGGTTGAAAATTATTTTTTTTACTTTTTACAAAGACTTGATTGTCTTCTTTAACAATAAACAGAAGCTCTTTCAAATCAGCATCAATCCAATTCTCCGGTAAGGCGGGCTCTGTTACCGCAGCAGACTTAATAGAGACGATCTCATTGGTGGAAGGGAAATAAATATGATCCTGATCAACCCAAGTAAAATAGGGAAATCTGGTTAGGGCAATTACATCTCTTTTTTCGTTAATATCAGATAATGTAAGTTGTTCTTTTATTTGTCCACTTTTACCATCAAAACAAAAGAGGGTATCATTTTGTATATAACAATATTGTTGAGTAGATGGTCTCCAGCTCAAATTTTTCAATTGGTCTATTTGGTACTTTCCTTTAAAAACAGCTTCCAAATCTATTGTTTGAGCATTAGCACAACTCAAGAAAGCACTCCAAAAAAGCGCTACTATAACATATCTTTTCATAAAGGTTAACTCTCGTCTTTAAATCAGATTACATTTGTATTGTTCAACCGGAAGTTTTTGATCAATTTGTTCATTCCAGGGTAGTCCGTATTTTCCGATTTCAGCCATAAAAGGATCCGGATCAAACTCCTCAACATTGAAAACACCTTTTCCTAGCCATTTTCCGGTAAGAATCATTTTTGCTCCCAGCATTGCAGGAACTCCGGTTGTATATGAAACAGCCTGAGCTCCAACCTCTTCAAATGCTTTAGCATGGTCGCAATTGTTCCAGATATAGTAAGTTCTTTCTTTACCATCCTTAATTCCTTTGATTTGACAACCAATAGAGGTTTCTCCTGTATATCCTTCAGCCAAAGAGGCAGGTTCGGGTAGTACAGCTTTTAAGAACTGTAGTGGAACGATTTCGATCCCCCCATATTGTATAGGTTCAATACTAGTCATACCCACTTCCTGTAATACATTGAGAACCTGGATATACTTTTGTCCAAAAGTCATCCAAAAACGAGCTCTCTTAATAGTTGGGAAGTTCTTAACCAGAGATTCAAGTTCCTCATGGTAAAGGAGATAGGATTCTCTTTCTCCGATATTAGGATAAGCTATAGGTTTATGAATAGACATGGGATCAATTTCCACCCATTTCCCATTTTCCCAATACTTTCCTTTTTGAGTAATTTCTCTAATGTTGATTTCGGGGTTAAAATTAGTTGCGAATGCTTTACCATGGTCTCCAGCGTTACAATCTACAATATCCAGGTAATGAATTTCATCAAAATGGTGTTTTGCAGCGTAAGCAGTATAAATACTTGTTACACCCGGGTCAAATCCACAACCAAGAAGTGCCATAATTCCCGCTTCTTTAAATCTATCATGATATGCCCATTGCCATTTGTATTCAAATTTGGCTTCATCTTTGGGTTCATAATTTGCAGTATCCATGTAGTGAGTTTTAGTTGCCAGACAAGCATCCATAATAGCCAGATCTTGATATGGTAAAGCAACATTAATAACCAAATCGGGTTTAAATTGTTGAATTAAACGGATGGTTTCATCAACATTATCGGCATCTAATTGTGCTGTCTGAATCCGATTTCCACCTACAGCTTCTGCAATTTTATCGCATTTTGATTTTGTTCTACTCGCTAACATAATTTCGGTGAATACTTCCGGAACAGCAGCACATTTATGTGCAACTACCGATCCAACACCACCAGCACCAATAATTAAAACTTTTGCCATAATCAATCTAATTTTTATAAGTAAGTAAATATTTATATTTTATCATTTTATCATTTAGTCTGCAAAGATAAGATTTTTTTTGTATGTTTGCAATATCGTTTGTGTAAACTTTAACACTCTTATGATCAATTCATTTAATTATATTAATTGGACAGTAAGTCCGGTTATAGTGTCCATAGGATCTTTTCAACTCAGATGGTATGGACTATTATTAGCCATAGGCTTTTATTTGGCATATTTGACGCTTCAAAAAATATTCAAAAAAGAGAATCTAAGTCAGCAATTATTGGACAGATTGGCTATTTGGAGTATTGTTTGGACTTTTGTCGGATTGAGGTTGGGACATTTTCTCTTTTATGATTTTGAGTTCTTTGTAAAATATCCGTTACAGGTACTCCTTCCTTTTGATGAGGAGTGGAACTTTGTAGGTTATCAAGGTTTGGCAAGTCATGGGGCGGTGATATCATTGATTATTTTTCTTTCCTATTTTGCATGGAAGCATAAAATGAAACCATTGTGGTTGTTGGATAGGTTATCAGTGGTAATCCCTATTGCGGCATCTTTTGTGCGAATTGGGAACTTAATGAATCATGAAATTGTTGGCAGTATAACTGATGTTCCATGGGCTTTTAATTTCACACATGGAGGTTTTGGAGTTGCCGGAACATATCGTCATCCGGCACAAATTTACGAATCTTTAGTTTATTTGATCCTTTTTTTATTTATGATTTGGTACTATTTTAAACATACTAAAGGAAAGATGCGTGCCGGTAGTACTACAGGAATTTTGCTTGTTGTGATTTTTACAGCACGTTTTATTATTGAGTTTTTTAAAGAAGTTCAAGTTGCTAAAGAAACGGAAATGTCTTTATTAATTGGACAATGGCTTAGTATTCCATTTATTTTGATTGGAATTGCTTTGTTGATCTATTCTGCATTAAAAAAAGAGATTCCGGTATATACGGAGCCCAAAAAAGAAGTAAAATAAAGGTCATTTGGTTATAGTAGTTTATATTTCTTGTTTGTAATTATAAAAAAATGGAAGATTTATTAAATTTAGAAATTGTTGATATTAGGAATTCAGGTTCTGCTAATGGAGCTTTTTTTCTGATTTTAAAAGAAAACAATGAGAATAAGATTGTTCCCATTATGATAGGAGAAACTGAAGCCAAGGCAATAGCAACTATTTTATCTAATTTTAAATCCAAAAGACCTTCAATACACGAATTAACGGTCGATATTATCAGAAGAACAGGATTTGTAATCAATAGCATCTACATCAGTCGATTTGAGAACAGTATATTTTATTCGACTATAGTAATGGAAGATGGATCCAAAGAGATTGAGATAGACTCAAGGACGTCAGACGCTATTGCTATTGCATTACTTTCTGATATTCCTTTCAAAATAAGAAGATCAATCTTTGATAAAGTTGCTACAAAAGTAGAAGAGGTTGAACTTGAGGATGTTCGTTTTATTAAAGAAAAAGACCTGTTAGCCCACATCGAAGAGGAATGGGACAAGGTCGAAGTTGAAAGAATATCAAACGATGACTTACAAATTCTACTCGATGAGGCTATATCAGAAGAGAACTTTGAATTAGCATTCAAGATTCACGAAGAACTTGAAAGAAGGGGAAAATAAAATAACTAAGCTTCAGCTGCAACAACTGAAACTACTGATTTTCCATTAGTTGTTTTTTTGAATTGAACAATACCATCAACTAAAGAAAATAGAGTATGATCTTTTCCCATTCCTACATTAACACCGGGATGATGTACTGTTCCTCTTTGGCGGATAATGATGTTACCGGCTTTGGCAACTTGACCACCATAAATCTTAACGCCTAACCTTTTACTTTCGGATTCACGACCGTTTTGTGAACTTCCGACACCTTTCTTATGTGCCATAAAATCAATATTTTATACGTTAATATACAATTTAATTAGACAGTGATATCATCTATTTTAATGGAGGTCAAATATTGACGGTGTCCATTTAGTTTTTGATATCCTTTTCTTCTTTTCTTCTTAAAAACGAGAACTTTGTCTCCTTTAAGATGATGTAAAACGGTAGCGGTTACTTTTGCTCCATCAATAAGAGGAGAACCCACTTTGATAGCACCGTTGTCTTCCACAAGCATCACGCGGTCGAAATCGATTTGCGACCCTTCTTCAGCTTTTAGGCGATGAACATAGACTTTTTGGTCTTTTTCAATCTTAAATTGTTGCCCTGCTATTTCTACGATTGCGTACATTGTTAATAATAATTTTAATAAATACTGTTTGGGGCGGCAAAAATATAAAAAAAAAATGAGAAAATTAAAATATTTCTCAAATAAGTGTAATTTTTTTTGAAAATTTACGTTAAAGATAGTTACCGAAATGAAATTTACTGGTAAATATTTCGTTTTGGCATAATATTATTATTAATCAAACTAGTAAGAATTTGTAAATATTTTTATTTTTTATGAGACAATTAGTAATTTCCAAGTCAATCACCAATAGAGATGGTGATTCGTTGGATAGATATCTTGCGGACATTGGTAAGGAGGGGTTGATATCCGCTGAAGAAGAAGTGGAGTTGGCAAGAAAAATCAAGATGGGTGACTCAGACGCTCTGGAAAAACTGACAAAAACAAATTTGAGATTTGTGGTTTCAGTGGCAAAACAGTACCAAAATCAGGGAATCGGTCTTCAAGATCTAATTAATGAAGGCAACTTAGGCTTAATGAAAGCAGCGACTCGTTTTGACGAAACCAGAGGTTTTAAATTTATCTCTTTTGCAGTATGGTGGATTAGACAAGCAATCCATCAAGCTATCGCAGATCAGGCACGAATTGTTAGATTACCTCAAAATCAGGTTGGAAGTATAAATAAATTAAAAAAAGAGATAGCAAAATTAGAACAATCTCTACAAAGACAGCCAACAATTGAAGAAATTTCTCAATTTGTGGAACTTCCGGAGTATAAAGTTGCAGAGCTATTAAAAATGAACTCTCACACACAATCTATGGATGCTGCTATTTCTCCTGAGGAGGATACGGCATTTATTGATACATATGTCCCTGATACAGAGGAAAGAACTGACAGTGCTTTGATGCGCGAATCTTTGAACAAAGAAGTGGAACAAGTACTGTCAATTTTACCGGAAACAGAAAGAGCAGTGTTAAAACTCTACTATGGAATTAATACGACTCACGAATATACTTTGGATGAGATTGGTGATAAACTTGATATTAGTAGAGAACGTGTCAGACAAATTAAAGAAAGAGCTTTAAAAACATTGAGGCAAAAAGCAAGAAATACCAATTTTTCATACTAAATGTCTTTCAAGATTTTAGTCGTTGATATTGCTGATTCTTTATTAGTTACACAACTTGAAGCCATCGGTTTCTCTTGTGAAGTGAATTTGAAAATGACTCAACAGGAGTTTCAAGAAATTAAGACTCCTGTTGTTGGTCTTATTATTAGAAGTAGATTCCCCATAGATGCTCAAACTATTGATTCACATCCGGAATTGCGATTTATTGTTAGATTAGGAGCCGGTGTTGAAAATATAGATGTTGCCCATGCAACTTTTAAAGGTGTAGAGGTAATCTCAACGCCACAGGGAAATGCTCCTGCAGTGGGGCAATTTTGCTTAGCAATGCTATTAAATCGTTTACGAAATATTTCAGAATCTGATAGAGAGGTACGAAGAGGAGAGTGGCTGAGGGAAAAGAACAAGGGAAAAGAATTAAGCTCTTTAACTATTGGAATTGTTGGTTTTGGAAATACCGGACAAGCATTTTATAATTTTTTAAAACCTTTTAATCCGGAAATATTGGTTTATGATCGTTATAAAACCGGATTTAAACAAGAATTTATTCAAGAAGTTTCGTTAGATGTGTTATTGAAGCGAAGTGATGTAGTCTCAATCCATATCAATTATATTGAGGAAAATCATTATTTTTTTAATGCTCAACTTTTTTCTAAAATGAAACGCTCTCCAATTTTGATCAACACATCAAGAGGAGCAGTTTTGAATACTCAAGATCTTCTTAATGCATTAGATCAGGGATTAATTGATCATGCTTGTTTGGATGTGCTGGAATTTGAAAATCACAGATTAACCATACCATCTCCAAAAGATTGGCCACCCATATTGAAGACGATAGCAAATCATACTCAAGTTACATTAACGCCACATATTGCGGGGCAGACTTTTGAATCAGAAAAACGACATGCTGAAATTGCGGTAGAGAAAATCCGTGCTCTATTAGAGCAAAAAAAGTTTTAGTTTCCGGAACAACCACTACATCCGTCAAAACAAAAAGTACAAAGTTTCTCTTTTGGCAATCCAATAGCTTCAACCAGTTCTTCCATTTTAACAAACTCTAAAGAGGTGATATGAAGTTGTTCCCGAATATGATTGATCATTTGGTGGTACTCTTTGGTTCCATAAGTGGCATAAAGTTCCAGGTTTTTATCGTTAGATCCTTCTAATTTTTCAATGGTCCTTCTGGTAATTAACTCTAAAACAGATTTTGATGCCGAAAAGTTGATGTATGGACAAGCAAAAATGAGGGGGGGACAAGAAATTCTCATGTGTACTTCCTTAGCTCCATAAGTAAATAAAAAATCAACATTGTTCTGGAGCTGAGTTCCACGGACAATAGAATCGTCACAAAATACTACAGATCTTCCGTTCAATAATTTTCGATTAGCGATGAGTTTCATTTTGGCAACCAATTCACGAACTTCTTGATTAGGGGGAGTGAAACTACGAGGCCAAGTGGGAGTATATTTTGTAATAGCACGTCTGTAAGGTAATTTTGATTCTTCAGCATAACCTAGAGCCATTCCCACACCGGAATCAGGTATACCGGAAACAAAATCAGCTTGAACCTTGTCTCTTGAGGCAATTAACTTCCCCAGTCTTCTTCTGACATTATCAACATTGATTCCTTCATACTCTGAAATGGGAAATCCGTAATAGATCCACAAGAATGAACAGATCTGCATTTTATCATTAGGTTTCCGAAGTTGTTTGTAGCCATCGGCAGTAATTAAAACAATTTCACCGGGACCTAAGAAATACTCAATTTCATAATTCAAGTTTGAGAAAGCATTAGTTTCACTTGATACGGCATATCCATCAACATGATGTTTCCCAATGATTACCGGAGTTCTGCCATAATAATCACGAATGGCAACAATCCCTTCAGCAGTTAGCATGAGTGCAGAAAAAGATCCTTTGACCTTATTAAATGCATTTTCAATACCATCAACGAGGTTCTCTCCTTGAGAGATGAGTAGTCCGATTAATTCAGTTGCACATGTTTTTCCCAAACTTAATTCGGCTATGTGGGCACCTTTAGAAAGAACTTCATCTTCTAATTCAGGGATATTGTTAATTCTAGCTACGGTAACTATTGCATATTTTCCTATACGGGTTTTCATGACCATAGGCTGGGGATCGGAATCACTAATCACACCAATTCCCGAATTACCTCTAAAAGAAGGGAGATCATCTTCAAATTTATTTCTAAAATAAGAATTTTCAATATTGTGGATGGCCCTGATAAAATTATTCTCTTCATTCATGGTTACCATCCCCGCCCGATGAGTTCCCATATGCGAATTGTAATCAATGCCATAAAAAAGATCTATAGAACACGCTCTGTTCTTGATAGTTCCGAAAAAACCACCCATAAAAATAGAATTTTAAAAATTAATAGACAAAAGTACAAAAATTAGTGGTAAAAAAATCATATTTTTGTAAAGATAAATAACCCACTTAAAAATCTTCACTGTATTATGAAAACAATAAAGAAAAATCTTATTTTATTAGCTGTTCTAATCATTTTACTTGCAGGGGGGTGTAGGAAAAAAGCAGGTTCAGGATTTAAAGTAGAAAATTATTCTAACGGTAAAGCCGGAGAGATAGTTTTAGTTATGGACCCAAAGCAATATACAGAATCAGAACGCAAAGAGATTATCTCTATTTTACAACAACCCCAACCGGCAATTAATCAAGTTGAACCGATGTTCGATGTGTTGAAGTTTGGTTTGGAGGATTTTAATGCATTCTATCGTAAACATCGAAGCATTGTATATTTTGAGATTACTGATTCTTACGATAAGCCAAGTATCAATTTCGAAGAGAATGTTTGGGCCTCTCCTCAAGTTTATATCACAATTAAAGGGAATCATGTTGATAGTACGCTTGCTCTTTTTAGACAACATCAGGATGAGATTATTGAAAAATTGTATGAAAATGATCTGAAGCGCTTACAAGCCTTCAATATTAAGAATAATAGTCCACAGATAGAAAAAACGATCAAGGAAAAATTCGGAATCTCTTTGACTATTCCTCAGCAATATTTTATTGCTCGGGAGGAACCGGATTTTCTCTGGTTAAGGTATAAGACTGTTAAAAATGATCGTTTTATTATGATATTTAAAAGTGATGATTTGCTTTTATCAAAAGAACGATTGGTTGAAACCAGAAATCAAATGACTAAAAATTATATTCCCGGTGCAATACGAGGTGCATATCCAATTCTATCCGATATTTACGAGTATCCGGAATACCGGGAAATTGCGATCAAATCAAAAAAAGGAGTTGAAATGAGAGGTCTTTGGGAGTCGGTAGGAGATAACATGGGAGGTCCTTTTTACAGTTTTTCTTTTATCAATTCAGATCAAACCGCTGTCATAACCATTGATGGTTTTGTTTATGCACCTCAAGAGGATAAAAGAGATTATTTAAGAGAAGTTGAATCTATTGTAAAATCACTCAGATAATATTTTTGCAAACAGCGGGAACATTCACCGCAGTTCTGCGTCAAAAGGGAGAAGTGAAAGCTACAAAAACAGATCAAGAACTTATTGAAGGATGTTTAAACAATGATAGAGTGAGTCAACACGAACTCTATCATAGGTACGCTTCAAAGATGTTTGTTGTCTGTTTACGGTATGCTAAAACTCATGAGGATGCTGAGGATATTCTGGTTGAGGGGTTCCTCAAAGTTTTTACAAATTTAGTCCACTTCAAGGGAAAAAGTTCTTTAAGAACATGGATACATACAGTTATGGTGAATAGTGCAATCTCTTATTATCGGAAACATAAAAAACATATAGAGACCCGTTTTTTAGAAGATTATCCTACCACTGAGGTTCAATCTATCTACTTTTCGGAGAGTGATAAAATTTCCGAGAAAGAGTTACTGGCACTAATTCAAGCAATTCCTGAACCTTATAAAACTGTTTTTAACTTATATGCTTTCGAAGGATATAGTTACGAACAAATAGCTGAAATGTTAGATATTCATATTGGAACGGCAAGATCCAGAATGTCGAAAGGAAAAGCCTGGCTCCAAGATAAACTTAAATATACTAATTAAACAATAGGATGATGAAAAAAAACTCAATACAAGATATTGTGAATAATTTCGAGAAGTTTCCACCGGATCATTGTTGGAAAGCTATCGAAAATAAACTTAACCTATTGTCAATTCAAGGGACGGATAGTTCAACTTTACCGGAATCACGAACCACTTCTTTTAGCTCCGGAAGTAGCTCTAAGATCGGTTCTTTCATTTCAAAAATGATTGCTGCACCATTGAAAGTGGCAGCTATAACAGGCTCGGTGGCTTTAATCTCTGTCGTTTCATACTTTTTGATTAAGGAAAATGATACGACTCACCCCTCCCCTTCAACAGAAACTGTACAAGGAGTAGATAGTAGTTCTCTTCCTTTAAGTGACTCCGTTATACATGAGGATGATGATCTTGTAATTATTGAGGAGAGTACCTCTGCAACCAAACATATTGAAAAAGATAAAGAGTTCTCTACAAGTGTTTCACAAGAGATAGAAGAAACTCGTGATGAGGTTAAAGATCCACTTATCATAACACCTATTACCCTCCCCTCAAATACAAGTTACAACAATTCAAACCAAATAAGTAAGCCTCAAACAACTACTCCTGTTGTTCCTTCGGTTCCTTCGGCTTCAATTAGTGCAAGTGAAGATCCGGTAGCACCTGAAGTAGAAGTTGCTTACTCTACACCCCTAAAACTGACTATTCCCAATATCTTTACTCCCAACGGAGACGGATACAATGACTATTTTGTAATTGAAGGGATTGAACAATGCGAAAATCCCCAATTGGTTATTAAATCAATGAATGGTAGAATAGTATATAAATCCGCAAATTATCAAAACAACTGGGATGGTGATGGGTTACCGGATGGTGTCTATCTGTTCTATTTTCTCTATAAAATTAACAATATTGAAAAAAGTATTACCGGGAAAGTGATTTTAAAGAGATAACCAATCTTCACTACTGGGCATCATTAATTCCCAATACTTTTTTAACTTGTTGAGTTATATCTTTACCATCTTTATAGTAGAGAAGTGTAGAGATATCAAAAACATAGATAATATTTTCGGCTTTAGCAACTACCGCAATAGCTTCTGTAAGTTGTTCCTGAAATGGTTTTAATAGTTCAATCTGTTTGTTTTGAACTTCGATTTGCATCATTTCAGAAAAGTCTTCGATTCTCCTATATAAAGTTTGCAGTTCATCCTGTTTAATTTTTAAAATATTAGGAGAAGTATTAGGGTCGTTTGCCAAATTTTCAAACTGTTCTTGCATTTTTCTAAATTCAGAAGCCAAAATTTCACCTTCATCCTGGAACTCTTTTGTAAATGCCTCTAGAGCAGTTTGAGCTGTATCCACACCAGGGATCAAGCGAATCACTTCACCGTAATCAATATGTCCAAATTGGACTTTGGATTGAGCAGAAATAGCAAATGTTGCGAAAAATAAAAATAGTATTATTCCAAAATTTTTTATATTCATGTCTGTTTTTTTCTACAATTATGGATCATTATTTTATACCGAGTTTCGCTTTAACTAAATCGGTGATATCATCTCCGCCAGAATAAAGCAAAATTTGTGTATCAAAAATGTAGGCATAACCTTTTTCTTTAGCTACATCATCAATTGCCTTTTGTAGTTGGTCGTGGAATGGTTTGAGCAAAATATATTGTTGTTCCTCAATATCCCTTTGGACATTCTCTTGAAATTCCAAAATTCTATTTTGTAAACTTACTAATTCATCCTCCTTACTTTTTCTAACGGATGAAGTCATGGTACCGGCTTGTTTATCCAGTAAGTCCTTCTTGGAAGTAAACTCATCTACCATACCTTGATACATCTCTTGGAGACTTTGTTGGAAAATTTGAATCTTAATTTGGAGAGAGTCGGCACCCGGCATCAATTTAATTACTTCTTGTGAATTAATATGACCATATTTTCCTTGTGCCTGGAGTCCAACTGTTGTTAAACAAAAGATAGATAACAATAATAAAATCGTTTTTTTCATACAGTAATAGTTAAAATAATTTCTAAGTTATATTTTAAAATAATAAGATTTTCTAAAACTATTTAGGAGATATTCCTAGTTTTTCTAAGATTTGATCATTAATATCAAATTTTTGATCAGCATAAACAATAGTCATAGCTCCTGCCACATCAAATACGAAAGCATATCCTTTATCTCTGGCATACTCTTCAATAGCGGCAAAAACCCGATCCTGAATTGGTTTAACTAATTCCTCTCTTTTCTTAAAGAGGTCTCCATCTTTTCCAAATCTTCTTTTTTGCAGATTTTTTGCATCTTGTTCGGCACTGATAATGGCTTCTTCTCTTTTCTTTTTTAAATTTTCAGGCAATGTGATAGCTTCAACTTGGTACACTTTGTACATGGAATCGATGGATTGAAATTTTGCTTCAATCTCTCTTTGCCATATTGTGGCAATCCTATCTAATTCGGCTTGAGCACTATTGTATTCAGGAATATTACCTAAGATATATTCTGAATCAATATATGCATATTTTTGTGCGAAAGCGGGTACTGTGAATAATACAAAAAGCAGTCCCAAAATAATGTTTCTTTTCATAGCTTTATATTTTATATGTTTCTTATTAGACTCAATTATTGTTAGTTTGTTAAAAGGGTTAATCAATAGATTGCCCAATTGAGATATGAAAATGTCCTTTTCCTGCATTAGGTGTTCCCGGAACCGCATCGAAACCATAGCCCCAGTCAAAACCAAGAAGTCCAAACATAGGTAGGAAAATTCGAACTCCGACACCAGCAGATTTATACAGAGCAAAAGGAGAGTATTCTCTTGGATCTAACCAAGCTTTTCCGGCTTCAACAAATGTAAGTAAATAGATTGTCGCACTTGGATTCAATGAAACAGGATACCTCAATTCTGCAGTAAACTTATTAAAAATAGTTCCTCCAATAAAATCGGCATTAGCTTTTGGAGTGAGGGAAAACTCTTCATACCCACGCATTCCAACTATTTCTCTACCATCTAACTGCCATGTAGCTAAACCATCTCCTCCCAAATAAAACCTTTCAAAAGGAGAGGGTCCGATTTGAGAATTATAGTGACCCATAAATCCTGTTCTTAATCTAACATTAAGAACTAAGTTTTCCACAATTCTGGTAAACCAAGAAATATTAAATTTCCACTTATGCATTTCAAGCCACTTATATTTTTCTTGTGGAGTTGCTTGTGAATAATCTTTTTTTGAAAATAAAGAATAAGGGGGGGTAAACTGTACCGAGAAAAGAATATCTGAACCCTCTCGAGGATAGATTGGTGCACTTACCGAATTTCTACCTATTGTAAAGGTGTAACTCAGATTATTTGCATACCCGTTAGCAAATACAAAAAGAGATCCATAATTATTAACTTGATATCTTTGATAAAGGAGTGTATGGGAGAGATAAAAATAATCATCAGGCCACTTGATTTTTTTGTGGAGGGAAGATGAAGCACTCAACACTGTTAAGGATCTATGGTTAGCATCAGTTTTTAGAAGACCGTTACTTTGAACTTGATATGTTAATGCAGTTGTTAAGGAGTTGGGTCTTTTTCCGCCAATCCACGGTTCAGTGAAAGAAAAGACGTAATATCTATAGTATCGTTGTGTTATGGAGGCTTGTAAAGAGAGCCTTTGTCCATCCCCGCTGGGGAGTGGTGTCCACGCTTCTTTTTTAAAGAGTTTTCTAGTTGAAAAATTATTTAAAGTTACTCTGGCACTCAATATTAATCCAATTGACTGTCCACTATATCCCAAAGAGAGTTCTAACTGGTCAGATGATGCTTCTTCTACAGCATAAGTTAAATTTACAGTTCCATCCACTTCATTAGGTTCAGGAATCACATTCATAGCTTCCTGATTAAAATAACCGAGAGATAACAATACTTGTTGAGTTCGAATGATATCTGCACGGTTAAAGAGTTGACCGGGAATGGTTGAAACCTCCCTTAAAATTACGTTGTCACTAGTTTTGGTATTTCCCTTTACTGATATTCTGTTGTAAATGGCTTGTTTTCCTTCCCTTATTCTTATCTGGATATCAATAGAGTCTTTTTCGATCATCACTTCAACAGGTACAGCATTGAAAAAGAGATATCCGTTATTCATATAAAGTGAGCTAATATCGTTTCCACTTTCATTAGCAGTGAGATTAGTCATCAATCGGGACTGGTTATAGATATCACCTTTTGAAATATTGAGCATTTGGGAAAGTAATTCGGAGTCATACTTGGTATTCCCTGAAAAAGTAATATTTCTAAAATGATATTGGTTGCCCTCTTTTACACGAATAAAAATTTCTGCTTTATTTTTACTAAAAAGGACAGTATCGGAAAGGATATAAGCGTCTCGATATCCAAAATCATTATATTTTGCGATTAAATTAGCTTTATCTCTTTCATACTCTTCGGCGATAAATTTTGAGGATTTTGCTAATCTTATCTTTATTCTATCGGAAAAATAATCCTCAAGGTGTTCTAATAGATCTTTTGATTTGTATTGGTCAGGATTTTTAATAAAGTATCTGATCACAGTATCCATTTTGTGAAAAGGTGCAATACGTGTTTTTTCTTTTGTATTGGCCATTGCCTTTTTCAATTTTCCAACAGAGATATCGTTACGGTCACTTATGATATGGATGTTGCTAATAGCTATTTTATATCCTTTATTGATATTAAAAACGAGATTCACTCCTCTAACTACTTTATCATCAGGATATTCGTCTACAGTAACTGTACAGTGATAATAACCTTTATCAATATAAAATTTTCTAATTTGATTAATACAGGTTTGTTTCATGTTATCATTGACAATATTTCCGGCTGAGAGTTTGATGAGATCTCTAAGGTCTTTCTCTTGGGTAGATTTGGTTCCTGAGAATCCAAAAGAGACCAATCGGGCTCGATCAGTTAGATGAACATTGAAAAAGATAAGGTCATTTTTAACATCGGTAACAGTAATATCGATCTCTTCATAGAGACCGGTATTCCATATCCTTTTAATAGATTTAGTAATCTCTTCACCCGGTACTTCTATAATATCACCAACGCTAAAAAAAAGCATTCTGGGATCAAAAGCTCCGGATCCGGAGTTGGTTATTCCGGCAACTTCGTATCTTTTAGGAGATGTAAAGTCAATTTTAAACGAGTCTCCTAAACTTGTTTTTATGGTATCTTCCTGTGAGTAACCCTTTATAGACCAAGTAATTAGGATTAAAAAGAGAGTAAAGATATGGAGTTGTATTAATTTCATTTAAACTTTATAAAATAACCTGCAAATATATGAAAAATCATTCAGAGATCAATTGTTCAGAAATTTTTCCAAATCGTCTTTCACGGGTTTGGAATTCTTGCACTACTTTTAAGAAATCATTTTTTGTAAAATCTGGCCAAAGTGTATCCAAAAAGAATAGCTCAGTGTAGGCTATTTGCCAAAGGAGAAAGTTACTAATTCTTTGTTCTTTCCCTGTTCTGATTAAAATATCGGGATCAGGAATATTTCGTGTGCAGAGAAAACTTTGAATTAAATTTTCATTAATTTGGTCAACAGATATGGATCCATCTTTCAATGCGTTTCCAATTCGTTTCATTGTATCGGTTAGTTCCCATCTTGCACTGTAACTCAAGGCTAAAACTACGGTTAGTCCTTTATTGTGTTTTGTTTTTTCTATAGCATCGCTTAGCTTATTATAAGTGTTTTTAGGAAGATCTTGGGAGTTTCCTATTGCTTTAAGTCTGATTTGGTTTTTCATTAGATTATCCAATTCTTTATCCACTGCAGATATGAGTAGATCCATAAGAGCATCGATCTCTTCTTTAGGTCTATTCCAGTTTTCCGTTGAAAAGGTATATAGAGTGAGGTACTTAACTCCCAGTTCGGCAGCAGCTTCGATAGCGTTTCGTACTGCTTGTACTCCATTTTGATGTCCAAATATTCGCTCTTCTCCTTGTGCTTGAGCCCATCTTCCATTACCATCCATAATGATGGCAACATGAGTAGGGATATGAATAATATTAATGTTTTCTTCCACTATTGTTGCGTTTAGGTTTTACATTGTATCTAATTTGGCATGAGGTATCTTCATTTCCAATTCTAAACGTAAAGGTTAACGCAGCGAAGGAGTACCAATCATTAATTGTGGCATCACCTCTCTGTGTTCCCGGCATATTTTTGATTTTGGATCTGTCGGCAAGTTGTGCAACTAATTCACCTCTTTGTTGAATGAGTACATCCTGATCATAATATACACCACTTACATCATCTAAATAATCAGTGAAAGTTAATCGCATACCCCATTCAGCTCCAAGGATAAAATACTTCCCTAAATTCCATTTTAATCCCATTCCGAAAGGGATAGCCATACTAACTAAACTATAAGGATCAGGTTCTCCTTCCAAGCCTTGTCCTTCAGTTCCAAAACTCTGTAGATCGTACCATCTTCCATTCAACTCTGCTTTAGGGTTAAAGGAAAAGACGGAGATACCGGTAAATATGTATGGAGAAAAGTGGTTTCGGGCAGGAATATTGTAAAGATTAAAAAAGTTAAGTTCAACTTGAGCAGAGATTTCAGTGATTGGTGACTTAAAACTCAGGTATCTAGGATATTGTTTATTATTAACTGCATCACTAGCAGTTACTTCCGCAAATAGTATATTGGCTTTGAGTGCCCATCTGGGATTAAAGTTATACCTATAGAGCAAGGCACCGGCAGGTTTTGTACTTCCAAATAGAGTTGTGGGATTCAATTCACCAAGATAAAAAGAACCCCCAACCATTCCTCCAATTTCGGATCTTTGTGCAAACCCAATCGCACTCAACCCCAGTAAGAAAATGACAATTAACTTTTTTTTCATTTTGAATTGATTTGGAATGCAAAGATACAAATAAACGGAATCATGAGCAATTTATTTTATAAAAAAAAAGGGATATGAATCCCTTTTCTATTTTACCTAAAACTCTTTATCTTGGTTATTAAGATTTATCTATTTCACCAAATCAACGATGGCTTTAAATGCCTCTGGATGATTCATTGCGAGGTCGGCGAGGGTTTTACGATTTAATTCGATTCCCTTCTTTGAGAGGTTACCCATAAATACTGAGTACGACATGCCATATTCGCGAACGCCCGCATTGATACGGGTAATCCACAAACTTCTAAATGTTCTTTTTTTGTTTTTGCGATCACGGTAAGCATATAGTTGTCCTTTTTCCCATGTGTTTTTAGCCACGGTCCAAACATTTTTACGTCTACCGAAGTACCCTTTGGTACGATTTAAGATCTTTTTTCTTCTTGCTTTTGATGCAATACGATTTTTTGCTCTTGGCATAAATTCTCCTTTCTTTTTACGTCAGCGTTTTCTTTCGTAGAAACTCTTAATGGGCTGATGGTAAATTAATAATTCATTTGATTAACGAAGTCCTAACATCCCTTTGACAGCTTTCTCTTGAGATGCATCGACTAATGTACTATAGGACAAATTACGTTTTCTCTTATTAGATTTTTTCGTTAAAATGTGACTATGGTACGCATGTTGTCTTTTTACTTTTCCGGTGCCGGTAAGAGAAAATCTCTTTTTAGCAGCAGATTTGGTTTTTAATTTTGGCATTTTTTTAAGTAGTTTTAAATGTTAATATTTTGAGTTTAGGCAAATTTCTATTTTTTTGGAACCAGAATCATAATCATTCTTTTTCCTTCCAATTTCGGCATACTTTCAACTCTTCCCACATCTTCCAAAGCTGTTGCAAACTTAAGGAGCATCAATTCACCCTGATCTTTATACACAATGGTTCTTCCTTTAAAAAACACATCAACCTTAACTTTAAAGCCATCGTTCAAAAATTTTTCTGCGTGATTAACTTTAAACTGAAAGTCATGATCATCAGTATGAGGTCCTAAGCGAATCTCTTTGATTACAACTTTAGCAGATTTAGCTTTAATCTCTTTAGCTTTTTTTCTTTGCTCGTAGAGAAATTTTTGATAATCCATCAATTTGCACACCGGAGGGGTAGCTTGCGGAGAGATCTCAACAAGATCCAATTCCATCTGTTCAGCTATGGCTAGTCCCTCTCTGAGAGATACAATCTGAGACTCAATGTTATCACCAACTATTCTGATAGTAGGAGCAGTGATAAATTGATTGATCTTATGAGGTGCTTCTTTTTTCTGGTTAGCTCCTCTTTGAAAACGCGGTCTTTGAATTTGCTTTCCGATAAGTTAGTCCTTTCTTGTTTGTTAAACAACTTGATTTACTATAAATTGGGGTGCAAAAGTACGAAAAAAAATGATAAATTTTGTAAAAATGTTTTTGAATAGGAAAATTTTAATAAAATATTGATAATAAACAAGATAGAACAATTTGGGTTTCTTTATGAATTATTTTTTTTAAATGCGTGTTAACAAAAATGGGATTTTAGGATGAAAAACTGATGGTATAATGAGTAATTTTAACTTTAAAAGTATAGCGAATTGATTGTAAAATTAACAATTGATTGTTAAAAACAATAGGTTGAACTAAGCCAAACAATCATACTAATCTAATAACTTTGCACGTTGAATCTTATTGTATTATGATAAAAGTTGCAATTTTTGCCGGAGGAAATTCCGGAGAACATGACATATCAGTTAAAACAGGGTTAAATATTGAGGCAACACTTGATAAAAATCAATTTATTCCTTACTTGATTTACGTGGAAGGTATAGATTGGATTTATCGGGATTCCAATGGGGCCCGGTATAAAATTGATAAAGATCGGTTTTGTTTGACTACACAAACGGAAGTCGTTTTTTTTGATGTTGTTTTTAATGCTATTCATGGTGATCCCGGAGAGAATGGGAAACTCCAGTCTTACTTTGAGATGATGAACATCAAATATACCGGATGTGACAGTTTTGTCTCTGCGTTGACATTCAATAAGTATTTTTGTAATAGCATCGTTTCCCAATGGGGAGTACCTGTCGCAAAATCGTGTCATTTTTATCAAGGAGAGGAGATAGATTATGACGCAGTAATTGAACAATGTGGTTTACCTTGTTTTGTGAAACCTTGTAACTCCGGTTCCAGTGTGGGGGTGAATAAAGCTCATGACTTGGATGAACTCAAGCAGTTTATAGAGTTGGCATTTGAAGTGGATCACCAAATTATGGTTGAGCAGTTTATTCCGGGGAGAGAGATGACATGCGGAGTAACATTGTATCAGGGGGAGATCAGTGCTTTGGCGGTATCTGAAATTCTTTCCAAAAAGGAGTTTTATGATTTTGAAGCCAAATATACTCCCGGTTTTTTAGAGGTGGTAACACCGGCTGAGATAAATATTGAATTGGAAAAAAAGATTAAAGAGTATTCAGAATTGATATATAAACGATTTGGTTGTAAGGGGGTTGTGAGAATTGATTATATAGTAACTCCGGGTGGAACCCCATACTTTTTAGAGATCAACACCATTCCGGGTCAGACAGCGGTAAGTTTAATTCCCCGGCAATTGAAATATAATGGCATCGATCTGATCGATTTTTATGGATCTTTAATTATGGAAGCATTACAATCTTAATGAGATTTTATAGTATGAAAAGAGTTGTTGTTTTTTTATTATTATCGAATTTTTTTGCTACCTTTGCCCAATATACGGAACAGGATATTAGAAATTATATTGAACAGTATCAAGATTTGGCTATTCGAAAAATGTATGAATATCAGATCCCCGCGAGTATAACAATGGCACAAGGTGTTTTTGAAAGTGCTTGTGGAACAAGTCGATTAGCTCGGGAAGGGAACAATCACTTCGGAATCAAATGTCATAAAGAGTGGGTTGGTGATACGATCAAAGTTGACGACGATACCTTACAAGAGTGTTTCAGGAGATATGAAAAGGTGGAGGATTCCTATAATGATCATTCGCTTTTTTTAACCAGCAGACCACGTTATGCCACTTTGTTTACTCTGGATATTATGGATTATAGGGGATGGGCGAGAGGACTAAAAGAAGCGGGTTATGCTACCAATCCTCAATATGCAGATCGATTAATTAGTTTAATTGAAAGATTTGATCTTGCGAGATTGGATACTTTGTATCAGGAAAGAAATGAAATAGGTTGGTTTGAACTTCAACAGGTGGAAGTGGCAGATGAAATAGAAGAAGATAATGATAGTGATGAGGTTTTAGATCAGAAAGAGATTCGAGTTTCCCAATTTACTGTATTTATTCCAAGAATTTCCAAATATAAAAAAGTAAAATATCCTTTTTCAACCAGACCGGTATATGAAAATAACAAAGTACTCTTTGTTGTTGCAAAAAAGGGAGATACTTATGCATCGATAGCTGCTGATATTCAAAGTGATGAGCAACGGATACGTTACTATAATGATGTTCCTGTAACCAAAGGGCTAGAACCGGGTGAGATTGTTTATATTGAGCAAAAAAGGGATGGTAATAATCAAGCAACGCATAGGGTCAATTCGGGGGAAACTTTGCATTTTATTTCTCAAAGATATGGAGTCAGGATTGCTTCTTTGATGAAATTGAACTCATTTTCAGAAAAAACAGTACTGGAACCCGGAATGATTGTGAATTTAAAAAAAGAGAAGTTTCGTCTCTTTAAAAAATAATTATAACAAAAAGGAGTAGTTATGAAAAGAATAATATTATTTCTATTTGTATTGATTTTAATTCAAACCGGAATTGCTCAGTCGTTGGATCCCGAGGCTGTGCGTTCCTACGTTGATCAATACTCAACGATTGCTGTCGAAACGGGTAGAGATCACCATATTCCTTCCAGTATTTTATTGGCTCAGGCTATGATCTACACGCGAGCGGGGACCAATCACTTAGCTCAGTTTGCTAATAACCATTTGGCGGTAACCTGTACAGCCGGAGATGTAAATAATCGTTATCATCAGGATAATAACACCCAAAATGTTTGTTTTCGCAAGTATGATCTGGTTCGGGATTCTTATACTGATTATGCGTTAAGAATCAAACAAAACAGCTTATATGACCCTCTTTTTGCATTATCAGAAACAGATTACAGAGGATGGGCCGAGGGTTTACAGCGAATCGGACATTCGCAACGGGCTCAATATGGCGCTTTATTAATTTCATTGATAGAGACTTATAATTTGTATCGTTTTGACAAAGGTTATGAGCCGGTGGTGGAAGAAAAGGAGATCAAGAGTAAAGTGGAGCAACAGCAGAATCGAGAAGGGTTAAGAAATGACCAAGGAGGTGAGGCTGTCCTGCCCCCTGATTTTATTTCTTCAAAAAAAGAAGAACCAAAAGAAGTTGAAATGCAGATTCAAGTTGTGATTGACGATGAATTAATTCAAGAATATCAATTGGAACCGGTAGACACGGCAACTCAAAAAGAAGTACAAGCTAAAGTGTATGTAATTACGGATCCAAGTGATTTAGAAGAAGTTTATTATCCTTATTCTGATCGAACAGTGTATGTTAAAGATGGATTAAAGTTCGTAATTGCCATCAAGGGGGATTCTTTTGCCAAGATTTCCAAGTCGGTGCAGCTTCCGGAAACGCATTTGAGATTGTATAATGACATTTATGATTATAAATACCAACCCGTTGAAGGTGAGGTAGTTTACATTCAAAAAAAGAAAAAAAAGTGCAAAGTAGAGTTTCATACGATAGAATATGGGGAGTCATTGCGCTATATTTCTCAGTTGTACGGAATTAGATTGGAGAAAATATTAGATAAAAATGAAAGTAGCAACATAGGTGTAGGCTATATTTTGTGTATTTCTTGTAAAAAATAGAGTATGGCGAAAACCTTCTATTATTTTAATCCATCAACACTTTCTTTTGAAAAAGCAGAGTTCAAATTCAAAGATTTCATCAAAAGAACGCTTTGGCTGATTGCTACTGCGCTCGCTTTTGCATTGGTGTTTGTTTGGATCTCTTTTTATGTCATCGACTCACCTAAAGAGAGGATGTTACAGAGAGAAAATAATGAGTTAAAGCAACAATTAAAACAAACAGCCAAAAAAATAAATATGCTTGAAATTGTTCTTCAGGATATTCAAGATCGTGATGACCAAGTATATAGATCCATTTTTGAGGCGGAACCGGTACCGATTGAGATCCGTAATCCTGTATTGAGTCAAAACAGGAAATATGAGTATATTTCTGAGAATGAAACATTAGAATTGCTTAATATTATCTCAGAGAAGGTCGATTTATTGACGCTTCGAATTGATTTGGAGAGAAAATCATTAGATACGGTCATGTCGATGGTTAAGAATAAAAGTGACATGTTGCAGGCGATACCTGCTATTCGTCCTATTAAAAACATGTATAATGTAACATCCGGTTTTGGACGACGATATCACCCTATTTTAAAGATACTTAGAATGCATACCGGGATCGATATTGCAGCACCAAGGGGAACACCGGTGTATGCTACCGCAGATGGTGTGGTTTCGAGAGAAGCAGCAGGTTCGGGATATGGAATTACAGTGATTTTGAATCATGGTTACTCCTACAAAACAGTGTATGCTCACTTATCTAAAAGAGCAGTAAGACCGGGACAAAAAGTAAAAAGAGGGGAAATTATTGGTTATGTTGGGAGTACAGGTTTATCTATGGGGTCTCACTTACATTATGAGGTATTAAAAGGTGGAATTCCTGTGAATCCGGTTCACTATTTCTTTAGTGATATTACCCCTCAGGAGTATGAAGCGATTTTAGAATCATCCAAAAAAATTAATCAAGCACTTTCTTAAATTGGGATTATGAAATTTAGATTTAGACATATCAAGAAAGCCTGGGGTGCTATAAGAAGGAATTGGAAAGTCAATCATAGATTGGTCATTTTGGATGAATCGACACATGCACGTGTGTTTGATTTTAAGCTGAATCCCAGAACTCTTTTTGTTGTGGTTACACTGGCAGCGTTTTTCTTAATTTTTCTCACTGCGATATTGATTGCTTTTACACCATTGCGTGTCTATGTTCCCGGATATACCAATCCCGATGAGTATAGAACCTATAAAAGAATGGCATATCGTGTTGATTCTTTAGAGAATTTGTTACGACAAAATCAAATATATCTTGACAATTTTGTTAATGTTATGAATGATCATGTTGATGTTGTCGAAGTTGAAGAGGAGGCGGAAAAGGTAGAATCCCATTTGAAAGTATCTCAAAAAGAGTTAGAGAAAGCATCAGCTCAATTAGATCAGGAGGTGGAACATATCTTGATGGAAATCAGTGACAAAAGCACAAGATCTTCTATTCCACTCAGTGAAAAGGCGTCGATTGCAACTTTGACGATCAGTCCACCCTCGATGGGGGTTGTCAAAAGATCTTATTCACCTACGGAACAACATTATGGGATAGATATATACAATGCAGCCGGAACCATTATCAGTTCGGTGGCAGATGGCAAAGTATTGCTTACCGGTTATTCACCTGAGGATGGATACTATATCATAATTCAACATCCGGGAGAGATTATTTCGATTTACAAAAGTGTGGAATCCATTTTAAAACGGAGAGGAGATCCGGTATATATCGGAGAGCCTATCGCTTTAATGGGAAAGAGTGGACCGGAATCCAAAATGCCCCATCTGCATTTCGAACTGTGGTTTCATGGAGTTCCCATTAATCCTTTGGAATATTTATCGATCAATTAAAATTTATGGAAAAAACAATCATTATAGATCCAACCATTGTATTGAGTATTTTCGGCAGGAATAATGCTCATATTAATCTATTGTCCGAAATCTATCCCAAAATTAAGATTACCGCTCGGGGTAATGAAATCAAATTGATCGGAGAGGAGAAAGAGATTGAAAATGTCGAAAAGAAGATCGAGTTGTTGATCATACATTTTGAAAAATTTGGAACCATCAATGAGAATGATATTCTCAATATCACTTCATCAGATGAGTACGCTTTTTATCAATTTGACAAAAATAGTATTGTTGACGACGTGATTTTACATGGAAGGGAAGGAAGATTAATCAAGGCGATTACGCCCAATCAGAAAAGAATGGTTGAGAGTTCTCAGGTTAATGATATTGTTTTTGCGATTGGTCCTGCCGGTACGGGAAAGACCTATACTGCTGTGGCTCTGGCAGTTAGGGCGTTAAAAAACAAGCAGATTCGCAGAATTATTCTAACTCGTCCCGCAGTGGAAGCAGGAGAAAATCTAGGATTTTTGCCCGGCGATTTGAGAGATAAGTTAGACCCTTACTTACAACCTCTGTATGATGCTTTGTGGGATATGATGCCCATGTCCAAACTGTTGAGTTATCTGGAAGACAAAACCATTGAGATTGCGCCATTGGCTTTTATGCGGGGTAGAACCCTGGATAATGCCTATGTGATTCTTGATGAAGCACAAAATGCGACAGAAGGGCAGATCAAGATGTTCTTAACGAGAATGGGAAAAAATGCCAAGTTGTTCATTACCGGGGACTTAACCCAAATAGACCTTCCCAGAAATCAACAATCCGGTTTGGTGAAAGCTTGCAAAATATTGGAAAACATCAAGGGAATCGATTTTATATTTATGAAAAAAGTGGATGTGGTAAGACACCCGCTGGTAACAAAAATTATTGATGCTTTTGAAGAATGGTCACACAAAGAGGAGAAAAAGGAAGATCAATGAGAGGGAGACGGTTATTATTGCCTTTTAGCTGGATATATGCTGCAATTGTAGGAATTCGACGTTGGTTATACCGAAAGGGATGGATCTCGTCCGCATCTTTTCCGGTTACAACCATTTGTGTCGGGAATTTAAAAGTTGGGGGCACCGGGAAAACCCCTCTGATTGAATATTTAGTGAAACTCACTTCTCCGCATTATAAAATTGCCATTTTGAGCAGAGGATATAGAAGGAAGAGTAAAGGGTATATTTTGTCCAATCAGCTGGCAGAACATGAAAAGAACAGCGATATGTTGGGGGATGAACCTTTGCAATATGTTACTAAATTCACTTCTATACCGGTTGCGGTATCGGAAAAGAGAGCCGTTGGAATTCAAAGGTTGCTGGAAACCTATCCCGACCTGGATCTCATTTTGCTGGATGATGCATTTCAGCATTTGGCGGTGAACTATTCTCATAAAATTCTCTTAACGGAGTACGATGACCTTTATATCAACGATGTTCCGTTTCCTGCCGGTAATTTAAGAGAATCACGAAGGGTTGCCCGCCATGCGGATATGGTGGTGGTAACCAAATCTCCGCAAAATTTGGATAAAGTACAGGCATCGGTGGTTGAAGAGAAATTGAAACTCAAACCGAATCAGTTGTTGTTCTTTTCAACCATTCAATATAACCCGTTAATTCCTTTAACAGAGAGTGCCGGCAATCTGGAACTGGATACGATTAAGGAAGTGGTTGTTGTAACAGGTATCGCCAATTCAAGAAACTTATTAAAATACCTGGAAAATTCATTTTCAAAAATCGTATTGTTTGATTTTCCGGATCACTACATATACACCGAAAAGGATCTAGAAAAAATCCATAATTTTTATACCAAATGTTGCCATAAAAATGCAATTATCGTTACAACTGAGAAAGATTGGATGAGGTTGAAGGGAATTCAACAAAATTGTTTATCTTTGCTCCCGTTCTTTTTACAGCCGATAGAGGTTCAGATTGTATACGAAGAGGAACTATTTAAATCAAAAATTGAAGAATATGTACGAAAAAATTAAAGAAAGTGTAAGTTTTTTAAAACCACAATATCATACTCATCCCAAGATTGCAATTATTTTAGGTTCAGGATTGGGCGGTTTGGTTGATCATCTTGATATCGAAGTAGAAATTCCCTACGCTGAAATTCCATATTTTCCGGTGTCCACTGTCAAAGGGCACAGAGGCAGTTTGGTTTTTGGAAAAATGAACGGAGTGGATATTGTTGTGCTTTCCGGTAGATTTCACTACTACGAAGGCTATACCATGAAGGAGGTAACTTATCCCATCCAGGTTTTAAAAGAGATGGGCGTTGAAATATTGATTCTGTCCAATGCTGCCGGAGGAATGAATCCTTCTTTCAAGGTGGGCGATATCATGATTATTAAAGATCATATCAACATGATGGGTGATAATCCTCTTTTAGGTCCTAACGACGACCGCATGGGAGTTCGTTTTCTGGATATGAGTGAACCCTATTCGAAAAGAATCCAAAAAATTGCATTTGAAACCGGAAAAACGCTACAACTCCATTTACAACAGGGCGTTTATGTAGGGGTTTCAGGTCCTTGCTTTGAAACACCTGCCGAGTATAAAGCTTTTTATATTTTAGGAGGAGATGCAGTCGGCATGTCCACCGTTCCGGAAGCTATTGTTGCCCGTCACAGAAAGATGGAAGTGTTTGCTTTGTCCGTAATTACCGATTTGGGTGTTGTGGGACAAGTAGAAAAAGTATCCCATGAAGAGGTATTAATAGCCGCCAAAGAAGCCGGACCCAGAATGGTTGATTTGGTGTATAATATGTTGCCTCAATTGTAGATTCGAAGTCGGATACCATCAAAGGCTGTACGATAAGTATATAACGGATTGACTGCCGGTCCGTTGACTATATTCCCGTCCAAAATATTGAATCGGGAGCCACAAAGTGTACATTGAAGGGTGAGTCCGCTATCTTCAACCCAAATCCATGAATCCGGATGTTGCCAATCGTGAGGACAAGCCCTGTCATAACACACGAACATATTCTCAGCAACCCGGTAAACCACCAATCCATTCACCCCTCCGGTCAAATAAACGTAGCCACCATAATTGAGCAGGTTTTGATACCGAATATCATCGAGGTAAATAAAAAAATCGACCTTTCGCGTTGGAATTGTGGGATGAACATACTCTCCACAAGAGTTCAAAAGGAACAAAAAAGCGAAAAAAGGCAGCAATTTTTTCATTATCAAAAGGATTATCCGACTATAACGTGTTTCGTTCAACTTTTATTTTCTTTTTTTGCCGAATCTATCGAAAAAAATTATATCTTTGAGAGTTGATTTTTTAGTTGTTTTTTTTGGAAATAAAAAAAATTAGGGGGCAGCATAGAGGGTGACTTTTTAGTTGTGTTTTTCCCCCACTCGGAAGCATTAAACGCTTTGGATATGCAGGATCAATTACGAATTACGAATTACGGAATCGGGATTAATTAAAAACAAACGATATGAAAAGATTTTTATTTATTGCAGCATTGATTTTTTCATCATTGACTTTGTTGAGTCAAAGTTATGTTTCATTTTTTGCGGATACCAACAAATATAACATTTTGCATCCCATAACTTGGAAAGGAGATTTATCCTCTGATCGTTTTCCGGATTGTGTTTCCACATTCACGTACTGGGTTATAAAAACGAATCAACACACAATAAATGATAAAACTTATTATGTATCACGACCCGAGTTTGATGAAGATAATCTGAGGGCTTTTGATGAAGATATATTTATAAGGGAGGATACAACAGGTAAAATTTTTCGTTATTTTCCTTCGATAGAAGATGAAGTATTGATTTGTGATATGTCTTTAAATCAAGGAGATACATTTCAATTATATACTTTGGATAGTGAGTTTGGTACGGAGTACTACTTTACTGAACAAGGTTATAAACTTGTGGTTGATAGTGTAACTTATGAAAATGGGAGAAAAATTATTCATTTTCCTAATATTGATGAAAATATTACCTACACTTATTTCTATAATGGGTTGGATTGGGAATATAATGTCAGATTAAAATTTATTGAAGGTGTGGGTCCAACCTATGGTCCATTCGGCTTTGTAAGTGTGTCTTATGAACCCTTTTTGCCATTACTCCTATGTATTACTCGGGGTACTCAATTAGAATTTGTACTTCATGATAATCTTGGTTGTCACTATAATTATGTTGGTATAAACGATTATGAGTCTTTAAAAATCAAACTGTATCCCAACCCTTCCGATGGATTAATACATCTTGATTTGGATGAAAATTGCACAGATTGTTATGTAGAGGTATTTAATCTGTTGGGTGTTTCAGTCTATTCAACAACAATTTCCGAAAGCATGACCATTGATTTGTCGAATAATCCGGCAGGAATCTATTTTTTGTCGCTCCGAAACAAAGAATCGGTGTTGGGGGTTAAGAAGGTGATAATCAAATGATTTCGGAGGGCGGATTGCGGATCAAAAAAAGTCGAAAGTCGAAAGTCGAAAGTCGAAAGTCGAAAGTCGGAAGGCGAAAGTTTTTTTATAAATTGAAAATTGAAAATTGAAAATTGAAAATGGTCAAATATCTAGCGTATCTCATTGATATTCATATCAATAGCCATGTCCTTTAGGGCATGGTTGGGAATTAACCCCAAGATATCAAGGGCTTTAGCCCAAATTTATTATAATGTCACCCCTTCGGGGTTCTTTGGGCTCTTGGGGTCAATATTTTGCTATAATAATGTCACCCCTTTGGGGTTATTTTGAAGTAAGAAGTGTGAAATTAGAAATATGAAATCTATTTTAAAATGTAAATACCTGATATTCAAATATTTCTAAATTCTAAACTCTAAATTCTAAATTTATTCATTCCGCCTTCCGCCTTCCGATTTCCGCCTTTAATTCTACCTTCTTCATTCTACCTTCTACCTTGTAGCACCGAAATCTTTTTAGTTTTTCTTTTCTCTTTCGGCGTAAATTTCGTCGGTCATCATTTGTTTGAGGACTGAGGGGGAGATGTTTCTGGTGAGTTTTCCGCCTTTACACCAGGAGATGTGACCGGTTTGTTCTGAAACAATGACGGAGATGGCATCGGTATGGGTGGTTGCTCCGATGGCGGAACGGTGTCGTAAACCTAAGTCGGAAGGGATTGATTCATCCTCCGATACCGGCAAAATACATCGTGCAGCGGCGATGCGGTGGTTAGCAATAATAACAGCCCCATCGTGCAACGGTGAGTTTTTATAGAAGAGATTTTCTAACAATTCCTGGGATACCACAGCGTCAATCTCTTGTCCGGTAGCTAAAAACTCATCCAGTGGATTTTTTCGTGCAAACACCATTAAAGCACCGGTTCTGCTTGCCGACATTCTTTCACAAGCACGTGTAATGGCCTCTACGTCTTCTGCATAATCTGCGGGAATGTTTTTCCCTTTGATGTAGAAACGTGCCCATTTCAAGACTTCAGTATTACCCAGATAGAGTAAAAATTTCCTCAATTCCGGCTGGAACACCACAATCAACAAAATCACCCCGACACTCAGAAACTGTTCGAGGATCACGTTCAGCATATTCAACTGCAAGAGAGAGACTGCTTTCCAAATCACAAAAAGGATCATCAATCCGATAAAAATTCTCACGGCAGCGGTTCCTTTCAGCCATTTGTAGAACTGAAAAAGAATAAACGCAACCAGAAGAATATCAATCAGGTCGGTGATTTTGAATTGAATAAAACTTAAAACGTTCAAATAGAGAGTCATTGCAGTTTCCTAAAACGGCTGCAAAAGTACAAAAAAAGATTTAATTTTTAGTTGCAGCGTGGTAACATTTCCGACAAAGTGGTTCGTATGCTTCTGTTTCTCCCAGTAGAATCTGTTTGTCGTTTTCAATAGTTCTGAAAGAGAAAGAAGCCAGGTTGCCGCATCGAACGCAGATGGCGTGCACTTTGGTAACATATTCGGCAATCGCCATCAGTCCGGGCATGGGTCCGAAGGGTCTGCCGAGAAAGTCCATATCGAGACCGGAGAGAATGACACGAACTCCCTGATTCGCCAGGGTGCGACACACTTCAATCAGTCCATCATCAAAAAATTGAGCCTCATCAATACCTACGACATCCACATCTTCGCTGTTGACATAGAGCAGAATTTCAGCGGAATTGACTACAGGTGTTGCCTCTTCCGCTTTTTTATCGTGGGAAACCATCTCCGAATCTGCATAACGTGTATCGATACTGGGTTTAAAAAGCTCCACTTTTTGTTTTGCAAAACGAGCTCTTTTAATGCGTCTAATCAGCTCTTCCGTTTTTCCGGAAAACATGGAACCGGTGATCACTTCAATCCACCCTTGCTTTAGTTTTTTATCGGCTTTATTTTCAAGAAACATCTGTAATATAAATGATATTTTTTTTGTATTTTTGACGTTTGATTATGAAAGAACAAAATTACATTTTTTTTTGATATCTTTTTTTAATAATTGATAAAAATTCAAACCATTAAAAATTGTCGGTTCATTATGGAAAAACCTACCCGTTTAATTGCAAAAGTTATTGAAACACTGAATGTTATCAATAATGCTGATGTTCCCTACACTCCTATTGAGAAGGAGATCATTTTGCATCATGTTCGTGCAGCCTATATTCAATTGATCAATACTCCGGTCTCAGATGAGCTTCCCAATGAGGTCAGATTTTCGTTGGATGCGGAACCGAATGTGGCGTCTCAGCAGTTGGAGCAAGAGTTCAAAGCACAGATTGAGTCGTTAACCAAACAGTTGGAAGAATTGCAGCAAGCAGGTACTGCTTCTCAGAATGAGGTTGTAGATTTGCGTAATCAGTTAGAAATAAAAAATGAGGGGGAGAAAAGTCTCACCACTCAACTTCAGCAGTTGCAATCGGAAGTGAATCGCTCCAAGGAAGAGCATCAGCAGATGATGGATGCACTACAGCAGAAGAATGACACTATTTCGCAACTGCAAACCGAAATAGAGAGTTTGAAAAAAGAAGCGGCTGCTGCTTCAGAACAGGTGAGCGAGCAGGTGTCCCCAGAGCGGGAGGAAATGCGGGAGGATCCCCCCCAAATTATTGAAATCCAAAAAGAAACAGAAAAACCTACTGCTACTGAAACTCCCAAAGAGGAAACAAAAGAGGTGGCACCACAACCACAACCCGGCTTACAGACAGATCTTTTCATGGAAGATGATATTGTGGAGTTTATTCGTCAGGATGATCCGAAAGAAACGCAACCTGCGGCTCCGAAACCTCATACTATTCCCTATTTTGAACAGAAAGAGGAACCTAAAAAAGAGAAAAGATCGTTGCATGATCTGCTTTCCGATAAGAAAGAGGATAACTCAGTGGTGACTCATTTTCAACAGTCCAAAATTCATGATTTGACCAAAGCAATTACGATTAATGATAAGTTCTTATTTATCAAGGAGTTATTTAAAGGAAAAGGAGAGGAGTTCAGCAGTGCAATCCAGAAAATCAACAATAGCAGCAATATGGATGAAGCGTTTGGACATATCGATGAGATGAAAAATTATTATTTCTGGGATACGACAGCGCCTGCTTATTTAACATTTTGTGACTTGGTAAGAAGAAAATTTATATAAATATTTATTAAAAATTATAAAAAGATTATTTAATTATGAATAAAAAATTATTATTACTCCTTTTATCAGGGATTATTTTGTTTTCATTTCAACCTCTGTTTGCTCAGGAAGAAGGGGAAGGTTATATTTTCACAACTCAGAAATCGATTCCGGTTACTTCGGTTAAGGATCAAAACCGATCCGGTACCTGCTGGAGTTTTTCCGGTTTGGGCTTTTTGGAAGCTGAATTGATACGAATGGGTAAGGGAGAGTATGACTTGTCGGAGATGTTTATTGTCAACAGAACTTATTTACACAAAGCAGATATTTACGTTAGAATGCACGGAAATTTTAATTTTGGTGGCGGTGGTGCCTTTTTTGATGTATTCAATATGATCAAAATGTATGGTATTGTTCCGGAATCTGCTTATACCGGTTTGTTTGATGAGGAAGCCGGACACGTACATGGTGAGTTGGATGCATTAACCAAAGCGTATGTGGATGTGATTGTAAAAAATCCTCAAAAGAAACTTTCTCCACAATGGAGAAAAGGATTTGAAGCAGTTGTAAACACCTATTTGGGTGAAATTCCATCCGAATTTGAGTATGAAGGCAAAAAATATACACCGGAATCTTTTAGAAAAGAGTTGGGTTTGAACATGGATGATTATATCAGTATCACCTCCTTCACACACCATCCTTTTTACACCAAATTTGCGATTGAGATTCCTGACAATTGGGCATTGGAACAATCCTACAATGTACCTTTGGAGGAGATGATGATCATTATGGAAAATGCAATCAACAACGGATATACTATTGCCTGGGGTGCCGATGTGAGTCACAAAGGATTTAACTGGAGAAAAGGGGTTGCCATTATTCCGGAAAAAGATTTTACTTCTACATCAGGATCAGATCGTGCAAGATGGGAAAATTTATCTCAAAATGAGAGAGATAAAGAGCTTTACACATTTGATAAACCCGGTAAAGAGCAAGAGATTACTCAAGAGATGAGACAGATCGCTTTTGATAATTATACCACTACTGATGATCATGGTATGGTTTTAACCGGTATTGCGACAGATCAAGTCGGGAATAAATATTTTATCGTAAAAAATTCATGGGGATTGAAATCGAGCAATCCTTACGAAGGTTATTTTTATGCTTCTTTCCCATTTGTTGAAATGCAAACCATTAACATTATAGTTCATAAAGATGCGATACCTAAGGATATTCGTAAAAAATTAAATATTAAATAACACTAAAAATTAAGACAAGAAAGATGAAAAAACAACTTATAGATCGTTTTACAAAATATATCTCCTTTGACACAAAGGCAGATCCTACTTCAGAAACATATCCTTCTACTCATGGACAGTTGGTTTTCGGAGATTATCTCGTTGAAGAATTAAAACAAATCGGTTTGCAAGAGGTTCGCAAAGATGAACATGGTTATGTAACCGCTTTGCTTCCAGCGAATTGTGATGAGAAAGCGCCAACGATTGGCTTTTTGGCTCACATGGATACAGCTCCCGATATGCCGGGGATTGCGAAACCGGTAATTATTGAAAATTATGATGGAAAAGATATTCTACTCGATAAGGAGAGCAATACGGTTTTATCGGTAGAAGATTTTCCGGAATTGCTTGATTATGTAGGACAAACCCTGCTGACTACCGATGGCAAAACATTGTTGGGAGCAGATGACAAAGCGGGTATTGCGGAAATCGTAACTGCGATGGAGTATCTGGTGAAGCATCCGGAGATTAAGCATGGACCAATCAAGGTAGGTTTTACCTTAGATGAAGAGATTGGAAAGGGAGTGATCCATTTTGATGTTGCTTCCTTTGGTGCTGACTTTGCTTATACCATGGATGGCGGTGGAATTGGAGAGTTGGAGTTTGAAAACTTCAATGCTGCGGGAGCCAAGGTGTTTTTCCAGGGCAGAAATGTTCACCCCGGTTATGCTAAGAATAAAATGGTGAATGCACAGCTTTTGGCGATGGAGTTCAACGCATTACTTCCTGAATTTGAGAGACCTCAATACACTCAGGATTATGAAGGATTTTACTTGTTGATTAGTATGAAGGGAGAAGTGGAAGAGGCTGAATTACAATATATTATCAGAGATCATGATCAAACGCTTTTTGAAAATAAAAAGCAGTATATGATTGATGTGATGAAGTTTATGAATAAAAAATATGGCGAGGGAAGAGTGAGAGTGGAGATCAAAGATCAATACTTTAACATGAGAAAAATGGTTGAGCCTGTGTATCATATTGTGGAAAGAGCCGAAAAAGCGATGGTTGATGCAGGCGTGAAGCCAATTGTAAAACCGATCAGAGGAGGTACAGACGGAGCCAACCTTTCTTTCAAAGGATTGCCTTGTCCCAACATCTTTGCCGGAGGACACAATTTCCACGGGAAATATGAGTTTATTCCTGTAGAATCAATGGTGAAGGCGGTAGAAGTGATTGTCAATATTGTTAAAATCTAAGAGATTATTGCACTAATGCGGCAAATAAAAGTTCTGTTTTTGGGAGTTTGCATTGCTCTCCTTGCTGTTTCTTGTGTTAAGAAAGGGGATTCTAATTCTGCTAAACCTAAGGGTTACTTCAGGATTGAGATTCCGGAACCTCAATATAAGCTTTTTGATTCTGTAATCCCGTTTCAATTTGAGAAAAATGAACTGGCGGAGCTGAAAATCAGTAAAAAAGAACAGGATAATATGTGGATTGACGTAGATTATCCCTCGTTGAATGCCACTTTTAAGATGACCTCAATCAGGTTACATAATAATCTGCGTGATTTGATGTACAATGAGGATAAGATGTTGATGTTTCATGTGGAGAATCGTAAAGCGGATGATATTCAATATTCAGTCATTGAGGATCCCAATGCAAGATTATTTGGCTATATCTATGATATTGAGGGAAAAGGAGCAGCCACGCCACTCAGATTTTGGGTTACTGACAGCACCTCCCATTTTGTCAGAGGATCACTCTATTTCAACTTTGTTCCCAACAATGACTCTTTACAGCCCGTAATCCAATATTTAAGAAATGATCTTTTACAAATGATTGAAACCTGGAAATGGAACAAAAAATAAAAAACAGAAAAAGGTGGTATTGGATAGGGGCTGCTCTATTACTTGTTGGAATTGTAATAGGAGTAGTGTATCTCTTTTCTCCCCAATCAACGTCACCCAATATGGTGACGGAAAGGGAGGCAAAAAAGGTTGAAAAGCAGATTTCTGTGGCGATTTTACGTTATGAACAGGATCTTTTCGGGATTGACTTCAATCATTTTGATGAGGAGATAACGAAGTTAACAGAAAAATATCCTCCTTATCTGATAGATAAAAAATATGCTCAGGATCCGGAAGTAAAAAAAATGTTACAAGGTTATCTTGATGACCGTTTTATCAAAGATTTGTATTCTAAATCTCAAGCTTTGTTTGCTAATATTGAGCCTTTGAAAGAGGAGTTAAAACAAGCGTTTTCGTACTACTTAAACTATTTTCCAAAAGATTCTGTTCCAACCATGATCACTATTGTACCGGGTTTGGATCTTCAGATGCCCTCAGTTTATTTTTTTGATCAAATTTTGTACATTAATCTGGATCAATATTTGGGTACCGGATACTCTTATTACGCGAAAATGGGTATTCCAAAATATATAACTGAACGGATGGAAGCAAAATATATTCCTGTAGATATTTTTAAAAAAGCAATTGTTTATCGGCATCTTCCGGATAAAGAGTTGGTTACATTATTGGATTGGATGATTCAAGAGGGAAAAAAGCTCTATTTTACAGAGATGATGTTACCCCAACTTCCTAAAAATTTAATTATTGGTTATACCGAAGAAAAATTTAAGTGGGCGGAAACCTACTATCCCAATGTGTGGGGTCATTTGATAGAAAAAAATCAGATTTTTTCTAAAAGTGATGATGTGGTGCGGAATATGATAGAGGAATCTCCTTTTACCAAGCCATTTGGAAATGTTTCTCCCGGAAGGATGGGACAGTTTATTGGATGGAAAATCGTGAAAGAGTTCATGAAAAACAATCCCGAAGTAACACTTGAACAATTAATGAAAATGGAAAATGCTCAAAATATACTAGACAGATCAACATTTAAGCCAATTATAAAAAAATAAAAAATTTATTTGGCTATTTGAAAATTTTATTCTATCTTTGCTGTGTACTAAAAACTAACTACTATGTCTGGAATTAACAAAGTAATTTTGATTGGCCGACTCGGAAGAGATCCTGAAGTCAGAGCCTTCGAAGGAGGATTGAAGAAAGCTTCCTTCTCATTAGCAACCTCTGAAGTGTATAAAGACAAGGAGGGGAACAAAGTGGAACACACAGAGTGGCACTACATTGTGTGTTGGCGTTTTTTAGCAGAGATTGCTGAAAAATATCTAACCAAGGGAAAACAGATCTATCTCGAAGGGAGATTAAGAACACGTTCTTGGGAAGATAATGGAATTAAGAAGTATACAACTGAGATTGAGGCGACTACTTTTACGATGTTGGGGAGTAAGGATGATGGGGATAATAAACCAACAGCGGAAAAAGTGATTCAGGCACCTCAAGCGGAAGCGGGGCCCGTCAGTACGGAAACGGATTTCGTATCGGACGATTTGCCCTTTTAATAAAATCAAAAAGAGGAGGTCAAACTCCTCTTTTTTTTTGTAATGTTTTAATATGATGTTGATAAAACGAATTTCTTTATTGGTTTTTATTTTTATTGTGTTGAAAAGTGTTGTATTGATGGCAGATACGATAAAAGTGATGCACTACAATTTACTTTATTATACCACTTCGGTACCTTCAGGATGTCAGGTTTCAGCTCAATACCTGGATGAGAAAGATCTTTCTCTCAGAAAAATTATTCAATATGAAAAACCGGATGTTTTTTCTGTGAATGAGATTGGAAGTCAGTCGGTTTACGTGGATCGGATTTTGAATCAGGTTTTGAATAGCAATGGAGTAGATTATTATAAAAATTGTCCGTTAACCAATTTTTCCGGAGGCTCAATTGCGAATATGCTTTACTATGACTCGAGAAAGTTAGCTTTTCATTCCCATTTTTATATTACGACATCGGTTCGGGATATCAATGGCTATAAAATGTACTACAAGACACCACAATTAAGTCAAGGAGACACCATTTTTACAACTTTTATCGTAGCGCATCTCAAAGCAGGATACTATGATTCTGATAAGCAGCTTAGATTAACACAAGTACAAGCTCTTATGAATAAGCTGGAGCAGATCCCTTTGGTTGACAATTTTGTTTTTTCCGGTGATTTCAATCTCTATTCCTCTTCAGAACCGGCCTATCAGCATTTGATTAACTATTCCAACACACTATTCAGATTGTATGATCCGATCAATAAGCCGGGAGAATGGAACAATAACAGTCAGTTTGCTCCATATCATACTCAATCAACTCATACTTCTTCTTCTAATGGATGTTATGCATCAGGGGGGCTGGACGATCGTTTCGATTTTATTTTGGTTTCCCCTTATGTTTATTATGGTAGTAAAAAGGTAAAATCGATTAATGAGAGTTATCGTGCTGTTGGACAAGATGGACAACGATTCAATGGAACTATTATTTCTCCTTCTAACAGTGTTGTTCCCGATTCGATAGCGCAAGCATTGTATCAGGTTTCCGATCACTTGCCTATAGTGTTGCAACTGGATGTGAATGCGACAATCAATTCGATTGAAGAATATCCTGCTTTGAATTGCTGGATAATGAGTCCGATTGAAGATCGAATAGTCATGGAGATTGGTCCGGAGCAAGCAGAAGAGGTAGAGATTCAGATTTGGGGAATAGACGGCAAATTGCTTAGCTCAAAACGGATCTCATTAGAGGCAGGGGGTAATAGGATAGAATATCCATTTGAGTACAGTTCAGGGTTTTATCTGGTGAGAATTAAAACCCAAAAGGGTCAATATGTTACTAAAAAAATGATAAAAAAATAGTTTATATTTAATATCGTTTTTTTTACTATATTTGCCACCTCAATTTTAGAATCAAAATTCAAGTAAAATTTTAGAATAATTTAAATACTGCAATGAAAGTTTATCAAACCAAAGAAATTAGAAACGTGGCCCTCATAGGGGGGAATAGAGTAGGAAAAACAACACTAGCCGAGACCATGGCTTTTCATGGAAAAGTGATTGGCAGAAGAGGTTCAGTTGAAGATAAAAATACACTATCGGATTATCGTGATATTGAATTAGAAAGACAACAATCGATCCAGGCAACAGTAATGTATACTGAGTATGCAGGGATTAAGATCAATATGATAGATTGTCCGGGTTTTGATGACTTTATCGGAGAAGTAATCGGATCGTTGAGAGTGGCTGATACTGCTTTGATGGTAATCAACGCTCAAAATGGAGTTGACGTTGGTGCAGAAATTCAATGGAGATGGACTGCAAAAATGAATACTCCTGTTATGTTTGCAGTGAATCAATTGGATCATGAAAAAGCAAACTTTGAAGAAACGATTCGTCAGTTGAAACAATACTTTGGAAATAATGTAGTTCCTTTCCAATATCCTGTGAATGCGGGAATCGGTTTTGACAGTGTGATTGACCTGTTGAAAATGAAATTGATGAAATTTCCTGTAGGTGGTGGAGCTCCTGTTATCGAAGAGATTCCTGCAAGTGAAAAAGACAAAGCAGAAGAGTTGCACAATGCGTTAATTGAAGCAGCAGCTGAAAATGATGAAGCATTGATGGATAAATTCTTTGAAGAAGGATCATTGACCGAAGAGGAGATGGCACACGGATTGAAATTGGGAATCATCAGTAGAGGAACTTTCCCAGTTGTTTGTATTGCTACTAAATCGGATCAAGGAGTAACCAGATTGATGGAGATCATTAAAGATAGCTGTCCTTCACCAGATGAAATGTCCGGCGTAGAAACAGAATCAGGAAATAAGTTGACTTGTAAAGCTTCTGATCCAACAGCAGCTTATGTATTCAAAACTTCAATTGAGCAACATATTGGAGAGCTTGCAATTATGAAGATCTATGGTGGTGAAATTACTGAAGCGATGGATTTAGTGAATACTACAACCGGAGCTAAAGAAAGATTATCACAAGTTTTGTGTGTTGCCGGAAAAAATAAAGAAAAAGTAGAAAAAGCAGTTGCCGGAGACATCATTGCAACAATCAAATTAAAGGGAACTCAATCTTCACATACTTTGGTTAAATCAGGTTCAGAAGTAATTGTTCCAACAGAATATCCTGAACCTAAATTCAGAACGGCAGTAAGAGCGAAAAATAGTTCAGATGATGAAAAATTGGGAGCTATTTTGAATGAATACCGTAAAACTGACTTAACTTTCTTGTCTGAACAATCCAAAGAGCTAAAACAGTTAATTATATCCGGTCAGGGAGAACAACACTTGAATATTATCAAGTTCATGATTGAAAAATACAACAAGATTGAGATTGAATATTATGCTCCAAAAATTCCTTATCGTGAAACTATTACCAAGTCATCAGAGGCGATGTACAGACATAAAAAACAATCTGGTGGAGCAGGACAATTTGGTGAAGTTCACATGTTGATTGAGCCTTACTATGATGGTATGCCAAACCAAACCAAATATCCTATCAGAGGAACAGATACTTATGACTTACCTTGGGGCGGAAAATTAATCTTCAACAACTGTATTGTAGGAGGTGCTATCGATGCTCGTTTTATGCCTGCTATTCTGAAAGGGATCAATGAGAGAATTGAAGAGGGACCACTAACAGGTTCTTATGCACGTGATATCGTTGTGAATATTTATGACGGTAAAATGCACCCCGTTGACTCTAACGAAATGGCGTTTAAATTGGCAGGAAGAAATGCGTTTAGAGAAGCGTTTAAAAATGCTGGTCCTAAGATTCTTGAACCGATTTATGATGTTGAAATTTTTGTTCCTTCAGAAAGAATGGGTGATGTGATGACTGACCTTCAAGGAAGAAGAGGTGTTGTAATGGGAATGGATAGTGAAGGTGAATTTCAAAAGATTAGAGCAAAAGTTCCATTGGCAGAAATGAATAAATACTCTACTACATTGAGTTCAATCACCTCTGGTCGTGCTTCTTATGGAATGAAATTCGCTGAATATCAACAAGTTCCTGCTGATGTTCAAAGCGAAATCATTAAGAAATACGAAGAAGAAATGCAAGAGGAAGATTAATCTTCATCTTTTGTATTACTCAAATAAAGATCAAGGCAGAGTCAAACGATTCTGCCTTTTTTTGGCTTTATCCCGGTAGATTGATTCCGGAGTAGCGCAACTCCTCCTTCTCTTTACTGATTATGGTTCTGCAGATTTCAATTTGCTGGGTACAGGAGAAATTCATCATTTCGAGCAACTCCACCAGGTATGTTTCCTCGGCAACAGTTCCATCCAATAGTGTATTCTGGACCTGATAAGAGAACTTATTTTCTTTTTTTTTGTCAATTTGATCTTTCGTTTTTTCCTCTTTCACTTTTCTGAGAAAGCGTCTGGCATTGGCTAACAGATAACCTGTACGATAATGAATGGCTCCCAATTGGGAGATTTTTTCAATGCAGAGGTTCATTTCAGTTGGGATGGGTTGTGCAAGTTGTTTTTGATATTTGGCAATTTCTGCCCTAAATTGATCAATATTCATAGTAAAAATGGAAGAAAAGTGAGTAAAATAAAATAGAACATCTTTTGGTTTTGAAGTCAAAACCAGGAATGGCAAATATATAAAAAAACTACTTATTAAAATAGAGGTCGCTCATGACCAAACGGATCATGATACCATAGTTAAAGGTAAATCCCTGATTATATCCGATTAAGTTATCGGAGTGTCCCATAGAACTGATGGAGAAAAAGGCTACCGGATCCAATGAAAAAATTTGATTAAATATTATTTTAACTCCTCCTGAAAAAGAGAGCCCATATCCGGGGGCGCCCCAATTGCGGTAGTTGGGTGTTACTTGTTGTCCGGGGACATAAGGGGTTGATACAGAACCAAGTAGATCAAAAGGTCGATCTTCGATGATGGCTTCAAAACTTCTCACTTTTATGTAGTTAAATTGTAGTCCCATTTCAAGAAATGGTCTTAAAGTTTGGTGTGCGTGAAAAGTGTGGGTTATCCCAACATCAAAAAAAGAGCGTTCCTCTACTGCTTTGAGGTATTCCATGGCGTAATCATTTCTGATATTTCCCGGAGGTTGTGGAAATCGGATCAGGAAAACATCGGAAGCAGTTAACCGAATATGAGAATAATTAATCATCAAACCCCAGTTTTTATGAAACTGATATTTCATTCCCAATCCCAAGCACATTCCCAGTTTATATTTCACTTTTTTTGGCAGGTCAGCCGGATCAAACCAAATAGAGTCCACGTAGGGATAATTATTTATAATTAATTTCGTGATCTCATCGTAGCGATACTTATTATCAAAAAGCAATCCTAAGTTTACTTCGTGACTTGGATCAGCATTGTAATATTGTGCTGTTTTAGAGTCTGCAAAGTAAATCCCACCGCCTACGTAAAAATCGAACCCCAACCCACTCCATCTGTCTATTTTAGCGGGTTCCTTTTTTTGGGCAAACCCGACAGTTAGAAGGAACAGGATGAGGTTGAATAGGATTATTCTTTTCATTGAGTATTTCTATAGGTGGATCACTTTGTCGTAAGCGGCAGCGGTAGCTTCCATGATCGCTTCAGAGAGTGTTGGGTGAGGATGAACTGCTTCCAGAATATCTTGTCCGGTTACTTTTTTACTCATTGCCAATACTGCACCGGAGATCATTTCAGTAACATTATCCCCAATTAAGTGACAGCCAATCCATTCATTACTATTTTTGTCAAAGATTACTTTCACCATACCATCACGACTTCCTGCGGCTGTTGCCTTACCGGATGCAGTAAATGGAAATTTACCGACTAAAATTTCTCTACCTTCTTGAACACAAGCTTGTTCTGTCAATCCAACAGAAGCAATTTCAGGGGTAGTATAGGTGCAACCGGGAATGAGACCATAGTTGATAGGTTCAGGATTAAGTCCGGCAATTTTTTCGACACAAATATGTGCTTCAGCGGAAGCAACGTGAGCCAAAGCGGGTCCGTGTACCACATCGCCAATAGCGTAAATTCCTTCGCAGTTGGTGCGGTAATAGGGGTCAACGATAATTTTGGTTCTTTCAACTTCTACTCCATACTCTTCCAAGCCAATTCCTTCAATATTGGTGGTTACTCCCACGGCAGAAAGCACGATATCACAGCTGATTTCGGTAATTTTATCTTTAGAATCCTTGATTTTCACCAGACATTGATCTTGGGAACGATCCACCTCTTCAACAGCCGCTCCGGTCATCACTTTAATACCCATTTTACGGAAAGCTCTGCCCAATTGTGCCGAAATTTCGTCATCTTCAATAGGTACCAGTTTAGGCAAGAATTCCACAATGGTTACTTTTGTTCCCATGGAAGCATAAAAGAAAGCAAATTCACTACCAATTGCTCCCGATCCCATGACAACCATAGATTCGGGACGAGTTGGGAGGGTTAATGCTTCACGATATCCGATCACTTTTTTCCCATCTTGAGGAATATGAGGTAGTTCTCTGGATCGAGCACCGGTCGCAATAATGATGTGGTTTGCCTGATAATCGGTTACAGTTCCATCAGCAGCAGTAACTTCGACGGTTTTGTCTTTTTTTAATTTTCCAAATCCTTCGATAACTGTAATGTTGTTCTTTTTCAACAAGAACTGTACTCCTTTACTCATCATATCTGAAACTCCTCTGCTTCTGGAAATCACCTGATCCCATTGAGGAGTAGCCTCTCCAACTTGAATACCATACTGTGTGGCATTTTTAATATAGTTATATACCTGTGCAGATTTTAATAAAGCTTTGGTTGGAATACATCCCCAATTGAGGCAAATTCCACCTAATTCAGCTTTTTCAACAATGGCTACTTTCATTTGTAGCTGACTGGCTCTGATGGCTGCAACATAACCACCCGGGCCACTTCCGATCACGATTAAATCAAAATTCATATTTTGTTCTGTATAATAGTTAGTACAACCCGCAAAGGTAATAAAAAATATTGTGATATGATAATATTTTTTTCTCTATCTTTGCAGGTTAATTTCTAATAACATGAGGAAGGTACTACTGTTAGTAATGACTATTATTTTATGGATTACTGCAATTCAAGCTGCTTATTTGGAGAAAGTTCCGGTTGTTCTATTCCAACCCAATGGAGATACACTTTACTGTTTCGCTACGGGAGATGATTATTACCAATGGTTGCATGATAAGGATAACTACACCATTATTTTAGATCAAACTACCGGATTTTATGTTTATGCTAATTTGGAAAGAGGTCAGTTGGTTCCCACTAACTTGATTCCGGGGATTGATTCTCCGAAACGAGTATTGAGTCCCGGGTTGAATATTTCTGCCCAAAAGATAAGATTATTGAGAGAAAAAATGGAGGTGGGTACGCGGGAGGCTCCCCCAAAAAATAATTTTCGCAATGTAGGCACAATGAATAATATTGTGATTTTTATTCAGTTGGCAGATGCAGATGATTTTACACAACCGATTACATATTTTAATTCAATTTTTAATGATTCTTCGTCAGTAACCGATGTTTCAGTCTATAATTATGTAAAGAAAACTTCTTATCAGCAGTTATTTGTGAGTTCTCATTTTTTCCCTGTACCCAATGGAGATACTATTATTGCTTATAGAGATATTTACCCTATTCAATACTATATGCCTTATAGTGAAGAAAATAATATAGGATATTTGCAAAATGATACCATTTCGGAAAGAACAGAACGAGAACATGCATTATTGAAAAGGGCTGTTCAGTTTGCTGCAAGCTCGATACCGGCATCAATGAATCTTGATTTCAATGGAGATGGCTTTGTGGATAATATTAGTTTTATTATTCAGGGAGAGTTAGGGGCTTGGGCATCCCTATTGTGGCCTCACCGTTGGTCGCTCTTTTCAGAAGAGGTTTATATTCACGGGTTAAGAGTGTGGGATTATAATTTCTTAATGACACACCCCGCTTACTTGAATACTTCCGTACTCTCTCATGAGTTGCTACACACCTTTGGTTTTCCTGATTTATATCGTTACTCCTACGAAGGAACACCGGTTGGAACATGGGATATTATGGCAGGTAATGGTAATCCTCCTCAGCAAACCGGAGCCTATCTTAAATGGAAATATGGGGGATGGATTGAAGGAATCCCGGAAATAACAGAAGCCGGTTTTTACACCCTATATTCTAATCAGAATCACAAAGAGGGTTCTGTTTATAAGATTGCTTCTCCTGATCCGAATCAGTTTTTTATACTTGAATATCGCAAAAAGGAACCCCCTTTTGATTTAAGTATTCCTTCATCAGGTGTTATTATATCAAGAATTAACCAGCTTTACGATGGTAATGCAGAAACCGATTTTATAGATTATTTTGATGAAGTTTATATTTACCGCTCTGAGGGAACTATGGAGGATGATGGTAACATTTATGCAGCAGCATTTAGTCAAAATTCATTTTTAAATCAGTTTAATCCCTGGACTAATCCTTACCCATTTTTAACAGATGGGACTGTTTGTTTTTTTGAACTTAATCAGTTTGGAACTCCTTTTAGAGATAGCATTACTTTTTACTATTCTCCGGAACCGGTAGGTGTTCAGGAAAATATTGTCGATGTAGGTTCAGCTAAATTATTTCCCAATCCGGCACAAGATCAGATTACAATATGGGTTGATGCTGAAGATGGAGAGGTAATCGATTATCAGTTGATCGATATTCACGGGAGAGTGGTTCTTGCCGGAGGATTACAAGTTCAGAATAATTATATAAATGTTTCGCAATTATCACCAGGGATCTATTTTGCAAACATCAGACAAGGTGAAACCGAAAATAGAATTAAATTTATTAAACAGTAAGGGTATGACGATAGTAGAACGCGAAAAAGAATTACTGGCAGAGTTTGAACTCTTTGAAGATTGGATGGATAAATATAGTTATATCATTGAGTTAGGGAAAGAGCTTCCTCTCATCGATAAAAAATATAAAACAGAGCAATATCTGATCTCAGGATGTCAATCTCAAGTGTGGCTTCATGCTGAATTGAAAGATGGGAAGGTGATCTATACAGCAGATAGTGATGCGATTATTACTAAGGGGATTGTAAGTCTGTTGATCAGGGTATTCTCTGATGCTCCTCCTCAAGCTATTATAGATGCCTCTTTAGAGTTTTTGGATGAAATTGGATTGACTCAACATCTCTCACCGACACGTTCCAATGGACTTACATCAATGATTAAACAGATGAAGATGTATGCTGTTGCTTTTAATATGAAAAACGAAGCATAATATGGCGATTCCTTATACAAAACATATTTTATCAAATGGACTTACATTATTGATTCATGAGGATCACTCTACACCTTTAGTCTCATTTCATCTGGTTTATAAAGTAGGCTCCAAACATGAGGATCCATCTTTAACCGGTTTAGCTCACTTTTTGGAACATTTTATGTTTGATGGCTCTGTGAATGTTCCCGATTTTGATGCACACATTCAAAAGATTGGAGCGAGTTGTAATGCCTATACATCAAAGGATATGACCGGATACCATGCCTTGTTACCTGCCCAAAATCTGGAAACCATCCTTTGGTTGGATTCGGATCGTATGTTGTCATTGGCTTTTGATGAGGAGAAGTTTATAGTACAGAAAAATGTGGTTTTGGAAGAGTTTAACGAACGTTATTTGAATAAACCATTCGGAGATCTGTCCCATCAAGTGAGTGAGTTGGTTTTTCAAGTCCATCCATATCAGTGGCAACCTATTGGGAAAGAGCGATCTCATGTAGAAAAAATCACAATGGATGATTTAAAGCAGTTTTACAATCGTTTTTATAATCCCTCTAATGCAGTTATTGCGATTGCCGGTCATATTAAAGTAGATGAAGTTATTCGCTTGGTAGAGAAATGGTTCGGCACCATTCCTTCAGGAAAACATCCTTTGATTCAGTTGCCTCAGGAACCGGAACAAAAAGAACCTCGATTGTTAAAGTTACAAAGGGATGTTCCTGTTCCTCTTGTTTATAAAATGTGGAGTATACCCTCAAGCCCTTCTAAAGAATATTATCCATTGGTTATTTGGGCTGAAATTTTGGGTGGTAGTGATTCTGGTTATTTACATGAGGAGTTAGTTCACAAACAGAAGCTATGTGTTGATGCGTATACTTTTTTAAATATTTATGCAGAAACAACTGTTCTATTTGTTGCAGGGGTTCCCAATACTAATTTCAGTGTAGAACAGGTAAATCAGGCTTTAAACGATTTAGTGTACTCTTATCAAGCTGGAGAACGACTGTCGTATAACTTACAAAGAGTGAAAAATAAAGTGGTGTCAGATTTGTTGTATGACGAGATTTTGGTTCAAGATAAGAGTTCTCGGTTAGCTGTGCGGGAAGCAATAGCAGGGGTGGAACAGTTTGAGAATGAGATAGATCGCTATCTTGCTGTTACTGAGGAAGAGATGTTGAAAACTGCGCGACAATGGATGGTACCTCACAGAGAGAATACCCTTTTTTATGGCAATTTTAATAAATAAAGTTAAATTTATCAATATGAAATATATCCATATCATTTTATTCCTTTTTATTTTATTGTTGACACCTATCTTGAGCAGTGCTCAACCCGGGACTGTTAAAGGATTTGTGTATGATGATGAGAATGGGGAGCCTCTTGGTTACTGTATGGTACAACTAAAAGGTACGCAGTTTGGATCAATGACTGAGCGCAGCGGAGCTTTTATTATCACTAGAATTCCGGAAGGAACTTATGTGTTATCAGTTAAAAATTTCGGATATTCTACAATAGAGGATACTGTTGTGGTGGGTCGGGGAACTATTACAAAGCGCTATTTATTGAAAAAGGCTACTACCAAGTTGGATGAGTTTGAGGTTTCCGCGGATGCACAACGTAGAGTACAAGAAACACGCACGTCAGTAATCAGTGTAACTCCCAAAGAGATGGCCAAAATGCCCTCTATTGGAGGACAACCCGATTTTGCACAATATTTGCAGGTATTGCCCGGAGTGATTTCAACCGGAGACCAGGGGGGACAACTTTACGTAAGAGGGGGAACACCTATTCAGAATATGTTGCTCATTGATGGAATGTTACTTTATAATCCATTTCACTCCATTGGCTTGTTTTCTGTTTTTGATACGGAAATTATCAATTCTGCCGATGTTTATACCGGAGGATATGGGGCAGAGTTTGGTGGAAGAATCTCATCTGTAATGGATATAAAAACCAGGGATGGAAATAAAAAAAGAACTTCAGGAAAAGTGGATTTGAACAGTTTTGGTGCTAAATTATTGTTGGAGGGTCCTATAGTAAAATTAAAAGAGGAGAAAAGTACATCCCTCTCTTATATTGCATCGATTAAAGGTTCCTATCTCGAGCAATCATCGAAACTATTGTACCCCTACCTGGGCGAAGTGGGATTGCCCTATAACTATTTCGACTTGTATGGAAAACTTTCTTTGACCACTACAGAGGGTTCTAAAGTGAGTTTCTTTGGATTTAGATTTGATGATCAGGTTAAATTCCCAGATATTGCACAATACGGTTGGAATAATTGGGGTGCAGGGACTCAGTTTCTTATAGTCCCCGGAAGTGAACCCACTACTATATCCGGGAGTATTTCATACAGTAACTATGATTCTCAACTCGTTGACCCTGAATTTCATCCTAAGGAGAGCTCTATTGGCGGATTTTTAGCCAATATGGCTTTTAATTTCTATATGGGAAAAAATTACTTTACTGCCGGCTTTGATTTGACAGGATATAAGGCTTACTATAAATATTTTACCAGAGGTGGGTTAATGGAAGAGGAAATAGATTATACCACCGACGTAGCTTTATTTGCAAAATATAAGTTTAATTATCAAGATCGTTTAATTATTGAACCCGGAATCAGATTGCAATATTATGCTTCGATGAGTGCGGCCGTTCCGGAACCTCGATTGGCAATGAAGTATAATCTGACTAAAAAAGTACGGTTGAAACTTTCTGCAGGACTCTTTTCGCAAAATTTTACCACAATCACTTCCGATAGAGATGTGGTTTCCCTATTTTCCGGCTTTTTATCGAGCCCGGATCAACTTCCTCTCGAATTTGACGGAAAAGAGATGAAAGATAACTTACAAAAAGCAGCACACCTGATTTTGGGACTAGAGTTGGATCTGTTTAAGAATGTGGTGATTAATGTGGAAGGATATTATAAAAGATTTATACAATTGACTTCTATCAACCGATATAAAATGTTTGAAATAGATCCCGATTTTATTTGGGAAAAAGGATCTGCCTATGGAGGTGATATTTCACTGAAATATGATCATAAAAACCTCTATATATGGGCAGTTTATTCATTAGGATTTGTAGATCGTTATGATGGGAAAATTAATTATAATCCCCATTTCGATAGAAGACACAATGTTAACTTGCTTGTTTCTTATGCCTTTGGGAAACAAGTTCGTAAGGTTTGGCAAACTGACTTACGTTGGAATTATGGTTCCGGATTTCCCTTCTCCCAAACTCAAGCAATCTATCCTCATACTACCTTGGGAGGAACTATTTCAGGGGATTATGTGCAAGAGAATGAGGAAATCTATTATCTATTGGCTGAACTCAACGCTGGAAGATTACCCGCTTATCATCGTTTGGATTTCAGTATAAAGAGAAAATTTTATTTTGGGGAACGAAATTTAATTGAGTTAACCGGTTCAATTACAAATGTGTACAATTATAAAAATATCTTCTACGTTGATCGGGTAACCGCTGAAATTATCTATCAGATGCCACTTTTATACTCATTTGGGGTTACCTGGAGTTTTTAGGAGTGTAACGACTTGTTGATATGGATGCAACAAAGACAGAACATGAGTCTGCTCATAGGAATATAAAATTAAAAGTCCAAAGAATAATTGCCATTGGATCCGTTTTAATTTTTATAGGCAAGCTCTTGGCTTACTTTTTGACCCATTCGGTGAGTATTATGACAGATGCTCTAGAAAGTATAGTCAATGTGATTACCGGATTTATCACGCTTTATGCTGTTTACTTATCCTGTAAACCCAAAGATGAAAATCACCCGTTTGGACACGGAAAGGCGGAATTCCTTTCCGCTTCTATTGAGGGATTTCTGATTATTATCGCCGGACTCGTGATCATTTTTGAGGCGGTAAAACGTTTTTTTATTCCGGTTCCGATTCTAAAAATGGATATCGGGATTATCATTGTTGCGATTGCAGGTGCTTTAAATTATTTGTTAGGGTGGTACAGTATTAGAATGGGGAAAAAGCACAACTCTATTGCACTCATTTCGGGAGGAAAACATTTACATTCAGATACATACTCATCCATTGGATTGTTGATAGGATTGCTATTGATCTATTTCACTAAACTAGTATGGTTGGATAGTCTCGTTGCGTTGCTATTTGGTGGCATAATCATCGTTACCGGCGTGAAAATCCTAAGAGAAACTGTTTCACATTTAATGGATAAAGCCGATTTTGTACTAATAGAGAAAATCGGTAAAATGATAGATCAAAACAAGTCGGATCAGTGGATTGACATTCACAATTTCAAATTAGTTAAGTATGGCAACGGATATCATATCGATTGTGATCTGGTGCTGCCTCGGAATTTGTACTTGTCAGAAGCTCACGAAGAGGGAGAAAAATTGCGGGAACTATTGGTTTCCAATTTTTCAGAAGATATCATTTTCAACCTGCACACCGATGAATGTTTCAGAAACTATTGCAAACATTGTAAAAGAGAAAATTGCACTGAACGGACCCACGAGTTTGAATCCCAAATCAGTTTTGATATCGACCGATTTACCAAGGAAATTTCAGAAATTTTAGATTGATCTATTTTTATAGGATGATGAGGTAGGTACCTCTTTACGATCTCATAATTCGTAATTGATTATTCCGCCTTCCGCCTTCCGATTTCCGCCTTGAATCCCTTCTACCTTCTTCCTTCTTATTTCTGAATTAAAAAAATCAGGGGGCAGGATGTGTCTTCCTTTTTAGTTATCCCATTTCCCCACTCTCCAATGTGAGAGCTTATTATTTATTTCGTGAACCAGGTAATACAATCTATCCCAAAAATCGTTTATTATTCCACTACAAAACTCCTCAAAAGCGCAATCTCTTCTGCCCAAAGTGTAGGATCAGGAGTTTCTAAAATGATAGGAATATGGTTAAAACGAGGATCATTCATAAAGCGTTTAAAGAAATCGATCCCTAAGAAACCTTTGCCAATACTGTCATGTCTGTCCACTCTGCTGCCAAACTCTTTTTTAGTGTCATTTAAGTGGATCGCTTTCAGATAGTTAGCTCCAATGATTTCATCAAACTGACGGAAAGTTTCCGCATAGCCTGCTTCCGTTTTTAAGTCATAGCCGGCAGAGTAGGAGTGACAAGAGTCTATGCAAACTCCAACTCGCGATTTATCTTCCACCTGATCAATAATTTGGGCAATCTGTTCAAAAGTGTGTCCGAGATTGGTTCCTTGTCCTGCTGTATTTTCAATAATGGCAGAAACCCCTTTGGTCCTATCCAAAGCGATGTTGATTGACTCGGCAATGGTTGCCAGACAGTCTTCAATAGAGTGTTGATTCAGGTGACTCCCGGGGTGGAAATTGAGCAACTGTAATCCCAATTGCTCACAGCGTTGCATCTCATCTAAAAAAGCGTTGCGTGACTTCTCCAATCCTTCCTTTTCAGGATGTCCCAAATTGATTAAATAACTATCATGGGGGAGAATATGTTCCGCTTTGATTCCATATTTTTCACAATTTTGCTTGAAAAGTTCTATACTTTTTTTAGTCAAAGGAGGTGATACCCATCTTCTTTGATTTTTGGTAAATAAAGCAAAGGCATTGGCTCCAATCTCATGGGCTCTGATGGGTGCATTTTCAACGCCTCCTTCAGCGCTGACATGGGCTCCGATATATTTCATATTTCAATACTTATTTTTTAATTATTCTTCCGTATCTTCTTCTTCGGATCAATATGAGTACTACTCCCATTACCAAAATCATAACGAGAGGAATAACGATATTGATTACCGCATAAAAGGTACCGTTTTCTCTTATTTTTTGTGGATCCAATGTTCCAATTTTAAAACTTTTTGAACGCACCTGAAGGAGATCATCATCAGCACAGAGATAGTTGACACAGTTTAAAATAAAGTCAGTATTGTCGTATAGGGTTCGCGTATAAATATCATATCCGGCAGGGTAAGGTTGGTTGGACTTGGAGTCGAAATAGTTACGAATAACATCTCCATCCGCAACGAAGATTTGTCTGGTATTGGGACTTTTATCTTTGAATCCCAGTTCTTTAATGGTATCAAATTCAACAGGAAGAATACCACTGTAAGCAGAGGTAAACTCTCCTTCAACCAATACCGCTAACGGAAGATATTTAAAGGCATACTCTTCCATAATCGGTTTGGATTTGACTACTCCCAATGAAACGATAGCCGGTGTGGGCACCATTTTTGTGCGTTCGGATGTAGTTACTAAAACAGTCTTTCTGAGATCTCCCGAAGAACCGATAAAATCAACAGTACCGGTGAAATCCATCTTTAGATTCTTGAGTTTTCTGGTAATCGGATGCGAGGAGAAGTTTACAGCATTCACAAGATAGGGGAAAGCCCAAAATTTGAATTGGGGTTGATCTCCGATATATCCTGAGGGGATGGGTACGGAGAGACAGGTTAAATCTTGTATCAGATTGGGATTGATACGGACTCCATATTTAAAAAAGAGCGTATTCAGTCCCAAAGGGCGTTCAACCGCGAAGAACTCGGGAGCAGTCTGTAAGCTGTCTATGGAAGCGTTGGAAGCATCGATGAGCCACAAAACTTTCCCCCCCCTCATGATATGTTGGTCAATCAAATACTTATTGATATCATCAAAGGGTTCGGTAGGTTGTGCCACGATCAACACATCATATTTATTCCCCAAATCTTTAATGGTTTGTTTTACAGAATCTTCAATCGCAATACTTCTCAAAGTGTTGATTCTGCCATCTAAGGTAACCCGCTCTACACTATAAAAGCGCTTTAGCTGGTACATCATCCAGGAGGTACTCATAAAGTCCAGCTCACCATGCCCGTCAGTAAAGGCGATTTTGGCAGTTCTGGGTGCAACCAATTGACGGATTGTAGCGACTAAGTTATACTCCAGCTCTTGAATGGAATAGTCGAGCCAGCTACTGCTATTGTTGGGATCGGAAACCACTAGAGTAGCGGGTGCTTCCTTAACTTTGTACGAAATCATGGCTCCCGGTACTACGTAGTGCGTAGAGAAACCTGTAGCATCCTGTTTACTGATGGGAATCGGGTGCAATCCTTTTTTATAAAATTCACCGAAGATAGCTTTACTTTCATCAGCAGATTTACCGGCAATAGGATCTACAAATTCAAAATAGATATTTCTTGAATAGCGACGAAACTCTTGCAGAATATCCTCTGTTTTTCTGGCAAATAGCTCATAATCAGCAGGTTGATTCTTTCCTTTCAGATACACCTTGATATATACCTTCTCATCTAGTGATTTGAGTAGTTCAATCGTGGTTTTGGAAAGTGAATTACGCTTGTCTTGAGTAAGGTCAATTCTAAAAAACAGGTACGAGAAAACGATATTCAAGGTAACCAATATGATTATCGCTACGAGCAAACTCGTTAAGGCCGTTTTTTTATATTTTTTGCTATTATTCATCATTACTAAAGTTAACAGATTACCATTTTCTACTGATCAAAACAATACGTGTAGCAATTAAAAAGAGGAAAATCATACTAAAAAAGTAGAGGAGATCCCGTGAATCAATCACCCCTTTACTAATGGAGGCGTAGTGATGGTCGATTCCGATGGTTTTAATCAAATATCCAACTGAGCCCAAAGCTTCAAAAGAGTAAATAAACTCGAATCCAAAATAGAAAATAAAACAGAGTGGTGCAGCCACAATAAAGGCGATGATTTGGTTGGTAGTCAGCGCCGAAGCAAAAATCCCGATACTGATAAAAGTAGATCCCAGCAAAACCAATCCCAAATAGGAACCCCATGTACTACCCATATCAATATTGCCGGGAGGCGAGCCTAAGTTATATACTGTAATGATATAGATTAACGTAGGTAACAGCGCAATAATGAGCAGGACAACGCTGGCAAAAAACTTAGCCAGGATAATCTGAGTGTCCGATAACGGCTTGGTCAACAGCAATTCAATGGTTCCACTTCGTCTCTCTTCCGCAAAAGAACGCATGGTAATAGCGGGTACCAGAAACAGAAAGAGGAACTTGGAAATATTGAAAAGACCTTGCAAATCAGCATAGCCGGAGTAAAGGACGTTGTTAATATTGGGAAAAACCCATAAAAAAAGAGCCGCAACAATCAGGAAAACACCGATAAAAATATAACCCAAAATCGAGCTCAGATAAGATTTCAATTCCTTCAAGAAAAGCGTGTACATAGTTTATGTATTTAACCTGCAAAGATATGAAAAATCTTTTGAAGGCGGAAGGCGGAATTCGGAAGGCGGAAAGAAGGACAGGATCTGTTTCAAAATGTAGGGTAAAATCTGAAAATAATGTATATTTGCACTCTATTTCTCTTCATGATGAGACGTTTATTGTTGATATTTTGTATTCCTCTATTTCTTTTTTCCTGCAGTACGGTGAAAAGAGAATCGCAACAGGTTTTGCAGTTGTACTACGACAATCCGGCAACCCGCTGGGAGGAGACGCTTCCCTTGGGAAATGGGAGAATAGGAATGATGATAGATGGAGGTGTTGAGCAGGAGGAGATCGTTTTAAACGATATCACAATGTGGTCGGGGAGTGTTGATCCGGAAACGATCAATCCCGATGCCCAGGAGCAGCTTCCTGTGATTCGTCAGCTTTTGCTTGAAGGGAAGAATGAGCAGGCGCAGGAGTTGGTGTATCGCTATTTCAAATGTGGCGGCAAAGGTTCCCATTTTGGAAATGGTAAAGATGCTCCTTACGGATCTTTTCAACTGCTTGGAAATCTGAAAGTTAAACATCTTTATCCCGATCAGTCCGAAGTGACGGAGTATCGCAGGACGCTCTCTTTGAACGACGCTGTCGCCACTACGCAGTTTCAGAAAGGAAAGGTGACTTACCAACGACACTATTTTGCGTCCCATACGGATGATCTGCTGGTGGCTCACTACACTGCGGATCAGCGGGGTGCGTTGTCGATGGAGATTGCGTTGGATCGTCCCGAAAGAGTGCAAATCAGTGTTCATTCGGATGAAATAGTGATGCAGGGGCAACTGAATGACGGTTATGATAGTGATCAGGGAGTTCGTTATTTTTTTACTTTAAAAATTAAAAAAAAGGGGGGGACGCATACCTCTACAGATAGTTCTTTGATTATTAGCCAAGCCTCTGAGGTTACGATACTGATGTGTACCTCTACGAACATGTTGGAGAAGAACCACATTCAAACCGTTCAAGACAACTTAAGTCATGCAGAAAAGTACAGTTTCCGGCAGCTGAAAAAGCGTCATATTGAAGCTTATCGCGAAAAGTTTGATCGGGTGGAACTGGATTTAGGTCCGCAAAATTTGGATATTCCCACAGATCAACGGCTACTCCAATTTCAGTCGGATGAAGATCCTGCTTTGGTGGCGCTCTATTTTCAGTATGGTCGCTACTTGATGATCAGCGGGACGCGAGAAAACAGCTTACCGTTAAATCTGCAAGGACTTTGGACCAATCAGGTGCAGACACCCTGGAATGGAGATTATCATTTGAATATCAACGTTCAGATGAACTATTGGCTGGCTGAAGTGGGGAATCTGGCGGAACTTCACCTTCCTCTGATCAGACTGACTGAGTCGTTGCAATCGTCAGGGGAAAGGACGGCAAAAGGGTTTTATCAGGCAGAGGGTTGGGTGGCTCACATGATGACCAATCCGTGGCATTTTACCGCTCCGGGAGAGCATGCTTCCTGGGGAGCAACCAATACCGGTGGAGCCTGGCTCTGTGCACACCTTTGGGAGCATTATCAGTACGGATTGGATACGGCTTATTTACGATCTGTTTATCCGATTATTCGGGGTGCAGCTCAATTTTTCCTATCCGCTATGATTGAGGAACCCCGCCACAATTATTGGGTTACAGCGCCCTCCTCTTCTCCGGAGAACGGCTTTAAAATACCCGGTTCGGATCAGACAATTTACGTCTGTCTTGGTCCTACTATGGATGCACAGATTATCCGCGAGCTCTTCACTAATCTCCTTTCGGCGGCGCAGATATTGGGTAGCAGCGATGAGGTGACGGAAGCGGTTGAACAGGCGCTATTCCGCCTCCCCCCAAATAATATTAGTCCAAAAGGATATTTAATGGAATGGCTGGAAGATTATGAGGAAGTAGATACCCAACACCGGCATGTGTCTCATTTGTATGGATTGTACCCATCCAATCAGATTTCTCCGGACTTTACGCCGGAATGGGCTCAGGCGGCGAAAGTAACGCTCAATCGGCGAGGTGACGGGGGTACCGGATGGTCAAGAGCGTGGAAAATCAATTTTTGGGCAAGATTGAAGGATGGAAACCGGGCGTACAGCTTGTTGAAAAAACTGCTGGAACCTGCCTGGAATCCGGAAAATAAAGAGGAACAGCGAGCAGGAACTTATCCGAACCTCTTTTGTGCGCATCCTCCTTTCCAGATTGATGGCAATTTTGGAGGGAGTGCAGGAATTGCCGAAATGCTGATCCAGAGTCAGCACGGGTTTATTGAGTTGCTTCCCGCACTGCCCGATCGATGGGAGAAGGGTAGTCTCAAAGGAGTTTGCGTTCGGGGAGCCGGAGAGGTGGATCTCGTTTGGGAAAATCATCAGGTTCAGGAGGTTACGCTCAGAGCCAAAGCAGATCATCAATATCGGATCAAAATACCCGACTATGTTAAAACCGTGAAATGGGATCGCAATAAAGTGGATAGAGCAGATACTCCTTTTGTGGAAATTAACTTGAAGAAGGGGGAAGAAGTTACATTGCAATTGATTCCTTTCTAAATCATTTATTTTATCGTATCTTTGCCATGAAAAATAGTTTAAGCATGAAAAAATGGATCATTATCCCTTTGCTTTTTATAGTTTTCTGCTCATTTGATATACAGCACGGTATGGTTAAAGTGTATCATAAAGATTCCCGCTACTCTTCCGATCAGATTTGCAACCTTCGGGACGGAAAAGTGTACAAAAAAAACTCCTCATACTCTTCCGATATTGTCTGTCGGATCGAGGGGAATAAGATTTATAAAAACAACTCGACTTACAGCACCGATATCATCTATACCATTAAGGAGAACAAGATCTATAGAGGCAATTCCACTTATTCCAGCGACCAGGTTTATACAATTAAGGATGGCAAGGTGTACAAGGGAAATTCCACTTACAGCAGCGATCTCCTCTACACCATCAAGGACAATAAAGTGTACAAAGGCAACTCAACCTACAGCAGTGATTTGTATTTCAGCTACGATAACTACGTCACCATTGAAGAGTTTGTTGCTATTTTACACGTGGTGAGATATACTTTTTGAAGACGAATTTCGGAAGGGGAGTTTTGTATCTTTTTTGCCTATAGTTTTTTATTTACATAATTTAGTGGACATTGTCATTTAAAGTTACCACACTTTTTCATACCACCGTCCATGAATATTCCTTTCGAGAAATTCAGTAATGCGTTTCATATGATAAAAATTATTATTTTCAATCCTACATTTTTTTATACAAATTTTTCTTATTTTTTCATCTAAAGTTTTCGAACAGTTTGAGTCAAATGGTCCAAAAATTGATTCAAGAAATCCATTATCATATTCACAGTAATTATTATTTTTGTTTCTAATTCCAACTTTAAATGAGCCCGATCCAGCTACATCCCATACCTTTATTTCGTAGTAAATAATTTTTCCATCATCACTTACTTCAGTGTATATTATCTCATAAGAGGGTGTTTTGCCATTTTTTACAATTTGATTAAAAGCTTTATGATATCTTCTTGATAATTGATTATAATAGTTTACAGCTTGATTGTGGGTTCTTGATAAAATAATGTGATTATCTGAACATTGTTGTAATTTATTATTCGCAATAGCTATATACTCAGGATTATTAAAAGTTTCTATAAAAGTTGAGCAATTTGATATTACAGTAGCCACCTTTCTTTTCTCAGCTAATATTAAATCAGAATCGTCATCTGTTTTATATCCTATATATCCAGTATTTGCATCCTTAATAAATTTATCAAATGCAATTTTTTCAATATCTGAAGATTTGCTGGGAAAATTTAAAAATAATGAAGCAAGTTCATCAATAGAGTTAGTTTCTATTGTTTTTTCATAATATGTTTTTGTAGTATTTTCAACCTCCGAAATCAAATTTTTTTTCAAGTTCTGAGGGATAGTATTTATTTCGGAGATTTCGTTTATTAAATCAGTTGAAATTTTTTCGCTTTTATAAAATGTTTCTGAATAATTTTTTAAAACATAAAGTGGAAAAACAGTATTTCTGGAAACAAATTCTTTTATATTTTTTGAGCTTAAAATATATTCTTCTTTAAGACTATATAAATTTTTATAAGCAGTTGAATTATTATCTATTGAAAGGTTTGAAAATAAAGAAATAAAGTCAGGGATTTGTTCAGTTGTTATATTAAAATTCGTTCTTTTATATTGTTCTGAAATAAAATAAAGCCTTTTATCTGGATATAGTCTTGTTATAATTTTCATTTTTTCCAGATTTTTAACACCAGTTTTTAGTTTGTCAAATATTATATTTTTAATTTCGCTACTAGCATAGGGTATACAAGTGTATGCATTAATTAATGCTAATCTATCTTCAGATAGAGGATACTTTGAGTTAAGTAATGTTGAAACATGTTGAGAGTTATTCTTTGATACAGCAAAATACAGAGCATCACGGTTATCTTTATTAGTGATACTAACATCTGCACCTTTGGAAATACAGTACGAAAACAAATCTGGTCTTTCTGTTATAACAGAATAGGTCAAGATACTATTTGAATTATCGTCTCTTGTATTGACAGAAGCTCCTTTTTCAATAAGTGTTTTAATAATATCTGACGAGATATATTCTTTACTATATGATTTTCTATTGAAATAATAGTTTCTAGATATTAAAAACGATAAGGGTAGAGGAGAACCTTTACATAATTGATTTACGTCAAAATTAGGTTTATTACAAAATAAGTAAAAAAGATTTTCAGCGTTTTGACATTCTTCAATTTTATGTGTAGCAATAAACTCTAATACTAAATAGAATGGTGTAAGGTCATCAAATACACAATACATAAATGGATCGTATTTCAGTATTAATTTTACCATCTCTACAGAGTGTTTTTCGTACAAACATCTATCAACCGCATCATATAACAAAGGTATTTTACCGGCAGCCAATACCGAATGTTTTGAAGGAGCTGTCATTTTTGAAGATGAGTTAACTAATGAGGGGTCTTTATCAAGAATTTTTTTCATAAGTTTAACGTCATCCCCATCGAGTGCTTCAGCAATCTTTTTATTAAATTCTGTTTTTAGTTTCTTGTCAGATTCAAAGTTAAATTTCTGGGCATACATATGCCCAGAAATTAGAATTAATAAAATAACTAGAATACTATATTTTGTCTTTTCCATTTTTTTCTTAATTTAGGGTCTGTAGGAAGTATTTTGCCGTCAACATTTTCATATTTTACTTTTCCGTCTAAAGCAATTTGATCTATTTGTCCGGAAATGTTGTCACTAATTTCTTTAAAAAAATAGTCAAAAACTGGTTCAAAAAAATGTTCCCATCTATGTTGATTAACACCAATTACTAGTTTATCACCTATGATCTTGTCAACTTGATCAGGCCAATATTTAGCTATACCACCTATCACTTTGAGCGAGGGTAACCTATCCCTCGTAATGACTTCGCTTGAACCATTTTTAATAGCATTTTCATATATTTCGAATTGTTCTTTTGTTTTTTTTCTAAATTCACCCCGGACAGTTTTATTATATAACTCTAAACCACCTGCAAAAAGTATAAGGGCTTTTCCTACACCAGTTTCAGTACTTAAGATTAAACCATATTCATCTGATACTGCTTTGTCCGCTGGGTAAATTATATTTGCATCTCCCCATTCTTTTCCATTACCTTTGCCACCTTTGAGGCAATTTAAATAACCATCTTCATCAACAAAAGCAATTACCTTAGAATAAAAATTTGTAATCGTGATTTTCATTTGCCCAAGATTATTAAGTAAGATAAATACATCAAAGTATAATGTAACTGGAGGTGCAACTTGAGGAGCACCCCACAATCCTTTTGTTAAATACTGACCATGCTTAAACCCAAATCCCACTTTATATTCAAAGATATTTTCATCGTAAATAGTTATTTCTTCGGTAGAATCAATTAATTTCTCTGAAACTAAATAATCTTTTACCCTTAAGATTAATTCTTCTTGTTTTAAAGCTGTATTAATTATTGCTGAATACGCTCTATCTTCACTAATTTCGCTATTCATATAAAAAAGTTGTTGAGAAAATCCTTGATAGCAAATTATTGTAATAAGTGAAATTAAAATTACTTTTTTCATTTTTTTATATTTAGTTTATTATTCATGAGGCTTTTAAGAATAAGCCCTATTTTTTCGAGTAGTTTCCAAGTACCACTTTTTATAGTTTCTGTTTATCATAAATAATAATTAAGAGCTATCAAAGTAGTTCCTAAACGAGTTTAGTGTTTGTTTACTAAATGTTTTTTTTAATTTTTTCATAATATTAATTATTTTGGAACAAACACATAATACTTATTATGAAACTTAATGAAATGAATTTCAAATTACTAGGAGATTTTCATACGTTTTAAGTGTCCCCTTTATTAGGACAGTTTTTTTTAAAATTTGTTAATATTTTATTTTTTAAAGAACTTAAATCTTTAACTTTGCAAAGTTACACAAATTATTTAAGATTTTCACTATATCTTAAGCAATTATTTTAACACACATTAAGTGTTTGGTTAATAAGAGCGTATAAAATAATATATGTTAGAAAAGTATAATTGCACTGAAGTATTCTTTAATATTATAATAATACTATTATTTTGTGACTGCAGATATATAATTTTAAATTAATGATCGGTTCTGATCAAATTTTATCTTAGCGTATCTGTAATTCTTCTTGTTTTAGTTTCAAATAATTATATTCCGATTGATAGCGTTTCAATCTGTCGAGGTCTTTTTGGGTTGGTGCAGATAGGCGTGTTAAGTCCATATTGTTCTGCAGATCATACAATTTTACGGTTGTTGCCAGCAACTGTTCTCCTATGGTAGCGATATACTCTTTTCGCGAAGGGGCATGGTTGCTATTGAGTAGGGTTAGCGCAGTAGCGAGTTCAGATTTTACATCTAGAGGAAGTTCTTCTCCGGCTTCTTGTTCAAGAAAATTCAATACTTCATCTTCAGTATGAGGAGTATCTTCACTGGCATCATGCAGGTAACCGGTCACTTTCTCCAGCCAGGTTTTGCCTTGGTTGGCAACCGAACTGATATGTCCTTTAAAATAATCTTCTCCGGCTTTATCAAATTGACCGGCATGTAAACGCTTTGCCAGGTTGGCAGCGGCACTTATAAACACATTGTAGTTTGTCATAAATCAATCGGAATATTCTTTGTTTTTAATAATTTATTATCTCTTTTTTTCTTATATCTCTTGCATAATGACGCTTAATGCTTTTGATGCCCATTTTCCACATAAAAATATCGAAAGCGATAAAAGCAACAAATATTAATGACATCATCAATTCACTTTCAACATGAGCATTATACATCAGTAAAAAATTGAATGTTCCATGGAAAAGAAAAGGAACGAAGAAGCTTAAGAATAAATATATTTGTCTCTTATAATCATTTGAAAATCTCGCCAAGGCATAAAAATATCCCATCATAATCCCAAATAATCCGTGACCGGGAACAGATAAGATTCCCCTAAAAATGGAAACAACAAATCCATGCTCCGATACGTACATAATATTTTCGACCATGGCAAAACCCAATGATACAAATACGGCATAAACTATACCATCATAACTTTGATTGAATTCTTTATTTTTCCATGTTACTTTTTTAAGAAAAAAGAATTTTGTTCCCTCTTCCACCAGGGCAGCTACAATAAAAGCGCGATATAAAGAGTGTAACAAAGGAGAATTGATAGAGTTACTATAAGAATCAATAGCAAGCTCAATCAAAAAAACAGGTATGATACTAAGGGCACCAAATAAAAAGCATTTAGCTAAAAGTTTTTTAGGTTCTTTCTCTGAATCTTTTCTGTAAATAAAGGATAAAAAAATAATTATAGGTAAAACAGCTGAAATGATAAGCGAAATGTTCATACTGTTATTTTTCTAATTTGTTGATTTAAAAAGTGGTATGTGGTTTTTAAAAAATATCGCTATGCCATAACATTTTTAAAAATTCTAATGCCGGGTAAACCTCTATATTATTCATTCGGCGGGGATATTTATCCAATGAAACAACAATTAGCCGACAATCGGGAAACTCTTCAGAAAAAGCTTTTAATCCTTTGGTGTGGTGCGATTGTACTTCATCGGACGATTTAATTTCGATGGCCACCTCGGCATTTCCGATAATGGCATCCACTTCGTATCCCGATGATGTGCGCCAATAAGAAAGATTTTGCAACGGTCTGAAATAGCCGATATAGGCGATAATTTCTTGTAAGATAAAATGCTCGAAAGCATGTCCAAACTCAGGCGAACCCGGAATAAGGTTAGTCCTTTTCAAGAGAAAATTAGCAACACCCACATCGAAATAGTAAAATTTAGGAGATTGAATAACGCGGCGCTTTACATTTCGGGTAAATGCAGGAATGACGTAGCCGATTAGCGTTTCTTCCAAAATGGAAAAATACTCTTTCACGGTAGGAGCACTTATGCCACATTCCGAGGCGATGTTATTATAGTTCAAAATTTCACCATTGCTTAGCGCAGCAACCTCCATAAATCGGGTAAAGGTGTTTAGGTTTCGGGTCAGTGCTTCGGCTTTGATTTCCTGTTGAAGATAATCGCCAACATAAGCGTGGAGTCGGTTTGTAGCATTTTCTACCAAATAATGGGGTGGAAGCATTCCGTTATTGCAGGCTTTGATCAGGTCGAATTCGGGAATTTCAGCACTAACGAAGGGATAGAGCTGTTTTCTGATAGCTCTGCCACCCAACAGGTTTACACCGCTGCGACGTAGTTTGCGAGCACTGGAACCGCTCAAAATAAAACGAAGATGATGGTTGCTTATCAGCCAATGCACTTCGTCAAGCAATGCAGGGATTTTTTGAATTTCGTCGATAATCACCAATTCATTCTCGGGAAGTAAACTAAGCTCTTCACGCAAGAGTGCCGGACGACGATTATAACGTGCAAATTCATCAGATTTTAATAAATCGATATAACGAACGTCCGGGAAAAGCATTTTGAGCAGTGTACTTTTACCGGTTTGACGAGCACCCCAAAGGAAAACACTCTCATTTTCAGTATCTTGAAAATTTATTTTCCGTGATAACATATTCAATGATTTCATAAATTGACCCATTTTCACTGCGCAAAGATACAAAATTTTCGTGTAAATCTAAAGTGTAACTTTATTTTTACATGTATTTCTAAAGTACAACTTTTGATTTACATCGGATTTTAGGGATACAAATAGACAATAAATGATTCAAATGAAACCATGAACATAATATAAGCCAAATCAGATCAGTACATTTTAGGATTTGCTTCAACCAATTATTTTAGCTCATTATCTGTAATTTCAAATCTATCTCTCAAATAGATGTCAATAAATAAGTTGGTTCGCCGGCGTTTTTCAAAAAGAGGTGCCTCACTGTCAAACTTTATGTCGCGAGCATCTTTGTAAAGCCCCGGCACATTGTTTTCATCGTATATCTGAAATTCGGTAGTGTGGGTACGTCTTTTTTCCAAGATCCAATCAAACATCAAGCTCGGGTCGTAGATAAAGTAATGTACATAATCAACGTTTTCCGTGCCATTTTCAGGATTATACCACTCTTTTTTCTTTAAGATAGTTGTAATTTTAATTTTGTTTTGATTATTGAATTTTCCACCAATTATTTCCATTGGGATATTCACTTCATGGGCCCATTCATGAGGGTTTTCAGGGCTTAGATTGATTAAGTCCAGTAAAGCTAGCCCTAATGCAGAGCATCCTCCTCCTTCGTTCTCGAAGCGGGGATTAAAAGCCCCACCATAAAATTCAGATTCAGCTCGTCCATCTTCTTTGGGTCTGGTGTATTCATCAATAAATGCCAAGATCCTTTCTATTGCTTCTTTGGAAACTCGGTATTTAATAAAAGCCAGTTTCTTTCTATCTGCGTAAATCTTGAGTTTTTTGCGAATCATCTCTTCCGGTTCCAATCTTCCGATTAAAGTTGCACCCATAATAGCCATTCCGACTTTTTCTTTGAAAATCATATTATGCTTTTCTTTCATCGTACCCGATATTTGAGATATGTAGAGTTCGCCACCGGACAATAAATGACTTTCTAATCTTACTGTAATGTGTCCTAACAGATAGTTGTTTTTTACTCCAATTGTTTTTCTGTAACAACTTATCATAGATGAGCAGAGTGTTGACGGACTGTCCCAAATGAGTGGTTTGAGAGTGGGCATAGCGTAAATTGTGATTTCATGCTTTTCATCCGTGTTATTCTGTGCAGAAGCAATAATCGGATAAAACAGAAGCAGAAGTAAAATAAAATAAGTTCTGATTGATTGAAAACGTCTTTTCATGAGGTGTTTTATTGTGATGATATAAAACTATATTGCTTACTTCTATAAATAACATTTAAACATACTTTCTTATTTTATTCCTTTCTTTTTAAGTAGTTTAGTACTTTTTTCACCTCTTCTACATGTTTTGAAGGAACCAGTTCTTCCGACAATAAACTTTCTAAATCTTCCACGCAACTTTCCCCATAAGTTTTGTTACTTTCAGGTGATTTTTGGCTAGATATTTCTTGATAAATTGACCAAGCTTCTTCATATTTTCCCAGTAAAAGCAAGGCATGTGCCAGATTGGTTTTTATCCCTGTTTGTGTACTATCCAGGCGAAGGGCTTCAAGGGCATATTCCTCCGAAGAGCTATACTCTTGTGTATAAAGTGTATAGAGAGATAGAGTACCCAAAGAAGATGCAACATTATTGGGGAGATCGTCAAATTTTTTTCTTAACAAAACACTACGTGATGCAAACGATACAGCTTTTTTGTATTTTTTATTTTTTTGACAAACAGATGCAAGATTTTCTGTTACATTGATTAATTTTAGTGTATAAGCGTTGGGATCTTTTTTAGCTAATTTTTCATAGATTTTCAAACAGCGTAAATAGATCTCTTCAGCCTTGGCGTACTCTCGTTGGTCTTTATAATTAAGTCCCAGATTATTTAGGGTCTGCTGAAAAAGTTATATTTGTTTGATATTCAGCAAAATAACTTGTTTTTTTGTTGAATAATTGCAAGTTTTTTTGTACTTTTGCATTAAAATCCTTGCAGTTATGTTCAAATATCGT